>Ga0302250_1000863_pt1 | contig 25748 bp, 18 predicted proteins | sample AAG_RA_Asp_MG_FD_193536 | JGI IMG/M metagenome (GOLD analysis project Ga0302250, IMG submission 193536) | Enriched activated sludge microbial communities from anaerobic digester in WTTP, New Holstein, Wisconsin, United States - AAG_RA_Asp | ecosystem: Engineered > Bioreactor > Anaerobic >... | reverse complement strand
AAGATCTCCTCGAAGAGTTCGCGGTCCTGGCTCTGCACAATGATGCCGACCTGTTCCACCCCCGCAGCGAGGGCCTCCTCGACGATGGCGAGGATCACCGGCTTGGCGCGCCCCTTGCCGTCGATGATCGGGAAGAGTTCCTTCTTGACCGCCTTGGTCGCCGGAAAGAGGCGCGTGCCGAAGCCCGCTGCCGGGATGACCGCCTTGCGCACCCGCCGGCCCGCCTTGAGGACCAGCTTGAGGCAGGACATGCCCATCTCCTTCTCGATGAGCTCGACCGCTTTGGCCTGGCTCTCCTCGTCGCGGCAGATGAACTGGGCGGAGCCGTCCCCCTGCGAGCCGACCCCCTTGCCGCCGTAAACGTAGGGTTTGAGTTTCTCCCAGGCCAGCAGCCGGTGCAGCACCGGGGCGGTGAGCTGGCTGGGACAGGCGGGCTGGAGATGGCGATCGAATTCGGCCTGGGCCTCGGTCATGTGTGCTCCGAGCGCGGCCGCGTCACCGGCAGCCAGGGCCTCCTGGGCGGAGGCGACGATGCGCTGGTTGATGGGGCCGAGGTACTCCTGCACCTGGCGCTGCTCCTCGTTTTCGGCGAAGGGGTAGCAGTGGTTGAGCTGGTTGAGGATCTCGCGGGTGTCCTTGCTGGCGTGAAGATCGACGATGATGAAGTGGAGGTCGCCCGGCACCGAGATCTCCTCGACGTCCATGCGGTCGCCGTCGAAGACCATGAGGATAGGGCGGTTGCCGTAGGCGCAGCCCTGATCGAGACGCCCGCAGCGCGAGGGGGTGGTGATCTCGCCGAAATAGGCCAGCTCCATCTCGCCGCGGATAGTCAGCTTGAGGTCATAGACGCGGTTGAAGGCGCGGGCGACCAGCACGCAGACAGCTGCGCTGGAGGAGAGCCCCTTCTTGACCGGCAGGTCGGTGCGAAAGTTGTCGATCTCGAGCCCGCGCACCCGGTGCTTGGTCATGATCTGGTAGGCAACCCCGGCGGCATAGCTGAAAAAGCCGCCCTTTTCGGCCTCGGCGAGCAGGGCTTCGCGCTCCATCGGCACCTCGTAGGGTCCCTGCCGGGTGCCGTCGCCGAGGGTGGCCCTGAAGATGAATTTGGAGGGATGGGGTTTGACGTTGGCATGCAGCCCCTGGTTTGTGCCGGCGATGATGGCGTAGCCCTTTTCGATGGCTGCGTTGATCCGCCGATACCCTCCCGCCCAGTCACTGTGTTCCCCGAAGAGGCAGATCCGCCCCGGCACAAATAGCTTCATTGACTTTTCTCCCATAAGGAATAAACCGTTAAGCCCCAAAAAGAGGCTCTCTCACCAAGCCACCAAGGCACCAGGAGAAACCAGGCCGATGCAGCCTTGTTTTTGCTTTGTGGCTCTGTGGCTTTGTGAGAGATGGTATTGCATAGAATCAGAATCCCCGCTGGCGGCGGGCCTCGAAAAAGAGCAGTGCAGCCGCCACCGAGACATTGAGGGAACTCACCTTGCCCCGCAGCGGGATGCGGGCGACGAAATCGCACTCTTCGCGCACCAGCCGGCGCAGCCCCTTGCCCTCGGATCCCAGCACCAGTCCCGTGGGTCCGCGCAAATCGAGTTCCGTGTAGAGCTTGCTGCCCTCCTCGTCGGCGCCGGTGAACCAGAACCCCTTCTCCTTGAGCTCAGCCATGGTCCGGCTCAGATTGGTGATACGGGCGACGGCGACATGGGCGGCGGCCCCGGCCGAGGCTTTAAAGACCGCAGGGGTCATCGGGGCGGCGTTGTCCTTGGGGATGAGGACCCCGTGCACCCCGGCCCCCTCGGCGGTGCGCAGGATGGCTCCGAAGTTGTGCGGGTCCTGGATGCAGTCGAGGAGGGCGATCAGGGGCGGCTCGTTCCGCCCCGCCGCTATCGCCAGGATATCGTCGACCTCGACGTAATCGGGCAGGGTGACCCGCGCGGCAACCCCCTGGTGGTTGTCGCTGCCGGCGACCCTGGCCAGCTCGTTGCGCGGCAGATTCTCGACCGGGATGGACCCGGCCTCGGCGAGCTTGCTGATCTCCTGCAGGGCGACACCGCCCAGCTCTCGCGAGACCAGCAGCTTTTCAGCGGGATAACCGGCCCGTAGCCACTCCAGCACCGGGTTGCGGCCGTAGATATAGGAATACATCGCTATTTTCTCCTTGAATGGCCATTCGCCCCGGCCTTGGGCCTGTGCCGTGCAAAGGCGGATGTGCGCCTCTACTTGGTCTTCATCTCAAAGACCCCGTCCCAGTTTTCCTCCACGGGATTGACTCTGAAATAGCGGCAGCGCTCGATGTAGGTCTGGCTCGGCCCGTCCTCCGGGTCGGCCGCAAGGGCGCGCTGAAAGGCCGCTTCAGCCGCGTCCCACTTCTTTTGCCGGTAAAGGGTGAGCCCCTCCTCGTAGGCTGCGATCGCCTGCCGCTTCTCCGCACTCACCGCGGCCGCTGAGCTGCCGAGCAGCTCATATACCCGCACCGGCTGGTTCTTGCCCTTGACCCGCAGCAGGTCGAGTTCGCGCAGCGGAAATTCATCCCCGAGCAGCTCGCGGGTGAACTCGCTGATCATGATGCTGGTGCCGTAGTTCTTGTTGGCCCCCTCGAGGCGCGAGGCGAGATTGACCGAATCCCCGATCACGGTATAGTCAAAGCGCTCCTTGCCGCCGATATTGCCGGCGATCATCGGACCGGAGTTGATCCCCATGCGCACGTGGAATTCGGGCTTGTGCTCGCGGCGCCAGCGCTCGCGCAGCCCGACCAGCTCGCGCTGCATCTCCAGGGCGGCCAGGCAGGCGCGGCGGGCGTGGTCCTGCATCTCCACCGGCACGCCGTAGACCGCCATGATCGCATCCCCCTCATATTTGTCGAGGTAGCCCTGATATTTAAAGACCACCTCGGTCATGCCCGTGAGATAGTCATTGAGCTGGGCGACGAGGATCTCCGGGGTGAGATTTTCCGAAACCGTGGTGAAATTCCTGATGTCGGAGAAAAAGGCGGTGGCCATGCGCTTTTCGCCCCCGAGCTTGAGCATGTCCGGCCGCTTGAGCAGCTCGTCGACGACCGAGGCGGTGATGTAGTGCTGGAACATGTTCTTGATATAGCGCTTGTTGCGCTCCTCATCGATGAAGCGGTAGAGGATGACGAAGAGATAGGCGATGACGATGGCCATGACCGGCCGCACCAGCTCCAGCCAGAAGGCCTGGCCGGCGAACCAGCGCATGCCGAGCAGGGCATAGCCGACAATGATGAGGGCGCCGAGGAGGCCGCCCAGCACCGGCTTGAGCAGCACGGTGAGGAGGGCGATGAGCAGGGCCAGCCCCACCACGATGAGCAGGGAGGAGAGCAGGCTCTGCTTCTCAATGTACTGGCTCTGCAGGATATTATAAAGCACGTTGGCGTGGACCTCGACCCCCGGAAAGGAGTCCTGAAAGGGGACGGGACGGATATCGGAGAGCCCCGCGGCCGAGGTGCCGACCAGAACAATGCGCCCCGCAAAGGTCTCCGGGGGCACCCGCTCCATCAGCACATCATAGTAGGAGATGTAGCGGAAGGTCTGAAAGGTGCCCTGGTAGCTGATGAGCATGCGCCCGGCGTCGTCGATGGGGATGCGCACCGCCTTGCCCCCGGGAGGCTGGATGGTGATGGCCTCGCCCGGGACGACGGTGACCTGCTCGGGCTGGGCGCCGGTCATCCCCATGGTCATGGCGAGGGTGAGGGCGAAATAGTGGCGGCCGGCGAACTGGATGAACATCGGCATGGTGCGGATGACGCTGTCGTTGTCGGGCGAAAAGTTGGCAAAGCCGATGCCGGCGGCGGCGTTGTAGAGGGGCGCCAGCTGGCCGTCCATGCGGTCGGCGCTGCGGAAGCGGCGCTGGGCGTCGCTTGCGGGCAGGAGGGAGAAGCGCTCCGCGGCCAGGCCGGCGGGGGGCTCCTTCATCGGCTCGAGAAAGGCATCGGGATTGGCATTGGAAAAGGCCATGGCGTGATAGACGATGCCGGAGCGGGCGGTGGCGGCGACGAGCAGCGAGTCGGTCCCGGAGAGGCAGTCCGGCTCCATGAAGAGGATATCAAAGCCGATGGCGCGGGCGCCGCCGCTGGTGATCGAGTCGATGATGCGGGCGTGATAATCGCGCGGCCAGCAGGAGTAGCGGCCGAGTTTTTTCAGGCTGCGGTCGTCGATATCGACGATGATGATATCCTCGATGGTCGCCCCCTGGCGCTGCTCCCACAGGGTCTTGAGCCGGCCAAGGTAGCGCCAGTCCAGGGACTTGGCCTCAAAGGCGTCGAAGAGCCGGGGCTCGAGGGCGTAGGTGAGCAGCAGCACCAGCAGCGCGGCGATGAGTCCGAGGGCGCCGCCGATGAGGAGGCGGCGAAAGAGTGAGCTGTGCATGGCAGGGACCTGTTGGGTGAGCAGCAGCGCTGTTCGCGTCGTTCATAAAACGTACCTTCAATATAGAGAACATGGCGAAATAATGCAAGCCGGAAGCACGCGATAAAAAAATCGAGTTCTCACAGAGGCACAAAGACACAAAGAATAGCTATCTTTATATTTCTTTGTGGCTTGGTGACTTGGTGAGAGTATTGTTTTCTCTGCGCTCTCCGGGCTCTGCGCATCGATAAAACCGCTTGATAAAATAAGATAAATTTAATATTTTAATCAATTGTTAACAGAGGAGAACAGAGATGCATCTCAAAATGCTCCCCCTCCTGTGCATGGTCCTGCTCGGCTCATCGGTCTGCCTGGCGGCCACCTTCAGCAAGGAGAACATCACCACCGCCACACTCGACAACGGCCTCAAGATCCTGCTCTTCGAGGATCACGGCATCCCCAACATCGCCTATTACACCTTTTACCGCGTCGGTTCGCGCAACGAGCGGCCGGGGCTGACCGGGGTCTCCCATTTCATCGAGCACATGATGTTCAACGGCACGGCCGAAACCGGCCCGGGCCAGCTCGACCGGATCATGGAGTTCAACGGCGGCGCCAACAACGCCTATACCAGCGACGACATGACCGCCTATACCGACTGGTTTCCCGTCGCGGCCCTCGAAAAGATGATGGCCATCGAGGCCGACCGCATGCAGGGACTCATCTTCGATCCCGAGGTGCTCGAGTCCGAGCGCGGCGTGGTCGCCTCCGAACGCCGCATGGCCGTCGAGAACGACAACGCCAGCCTCCTCGACGAGACCGTACGCGCCACCGCGATTATGGCCCACCCCTACCACTGGTCGGTGATCGGCTGGATGAGCGACATCCAGAACTGGCGCCGCGAGGAGATCATGCAGTATTACCGCACCTACTACGCCCCCAACAATGCGGTGCTGGTGGTGGTCGGGGATTTTAAAACCCCCGAAATCCTTGCACTGATCAAAAAATATTACGGCGCGATCCCGGCCAGTCCCGCCCCGGCGGCGGTGACCACCACCGAGCCGGAGCAGATCGGCCCGCGCCGCGTCACCCTGCACAAGCCGGCCCAGTCGCCCAACTTCCAGATGGTCTGGCCCGCCCCCGCCTGCCTGGATGAGGATTTTCCGGCCCTGCGCATCCTCGAGATCGTCCTCCTCCAGGGCGAGAGCAGCCGCCTCTACCGCAGCCTCGTCAGCGACAAGCAGCTTGCCATCGATATCCACGGCGGCATGCAGGAGAGCATCGATCCCCTCCTCTTCAATATCTCCGTCGACCCCCGCCAGGACGCCGGCCTCGACCTCATCGAAAAAGCCGTTGATGAGGAACTCGCCCGCATCGCCGCCGAGGGCATCACCGAAAAGGAGCTGACCAAGGCGCGCAATATCATCCGCACCGATTTCTACCGCCCCCTGCAAAGCATCAGCGGCAAGGCCAATATCCTCGGCAATGCCGAACTCCTCTTCGGCGGCTGGGAAAAGCTCTTCTCCTGGACCGGGCGGTTCGACGAGGTGACCACCGCCCAGGTGCAGCAGGCGGCAAAAAAATGGCTCACGCCGCTGAAAAAGACCACGGGAGTGCTGCTTCCGGAAGAGGGAGGCGCCCAATGAAACATACCCTGATTCTAACCGGACTGCTGGTGGCCGCCATGACTCTGCAAAGCACCGCTTTTGAACTTCCCAAACCCCGGAAATACACCCTCGGCAACGGACTGACCGTTTACCATCTGCCCCAGCAAGACCTGCCGCTGGTCAGCTTCCGCCTGATCATCCCCGGGGCGGGCAATTGCTCGACCAGCCCGGACCAGGAGGGACTGGCCGACCTCACCGCCGAGCTGCTCATGAAGGGGACCAAAACCCGTTCCGCCGCCGAAGTGGCCGAGGCCTCCGATTTCATCGGCGCCGAACTGGTCAGCCGCGCCCGCGCCGAGTACGCCGAGATAGGCGGCGGCGCCCTGAGCGAGAATTTCCCGGCCCTGCTCGAACTGGCCGCGGAGTGCCTGCTCCAGCCTGCCTTCTCCGCCGAGGAGGTCGAGCTGGAAAAGGGGGTCCGCATCGATGACCTTTTGGCGATCAAGGATGAACCGCAGTCGGCCGTGCGCTACTATTTCCAGAAAGCCTGGTTCGGCAGCCATCCCCTCGGCCTGCTCAGCATCGGCAGCGAGCGCTCCCTGACCGCGGTCACCACGGCGGTGGTCGAGGGCTATTACCGGGCCCACTATCATCCCGACGCCGCGGTGCTGGCTGTGGTCGGCGACATCCAGCCGGCTGAACTCAAGGCCCTGGTCAATAAGCACTTCGGCGGCTGGAAAAAGGGCGGCGCCGCCGCCCGCACGGCCGCACTCCCCGCCCTCGCCCCGGGCAAGAGCCGCTACCTGCTCATCGACAAACCCGACGCCACCCAGGCCTATTTCATCCTCGGCGCCCCCGGCCTCCCCATGGGCGATGCGCAAAACCCCGAGGCCTCGGTGATGAACACCCTCTTCGGCGGCCGCTTTACCTCGTGGCTGGTCACCGAACTGCGCGTCAAGCGCGGCCTCACCTACGGGGCCCGCTCCACCATGCAGTCCTGGAACAATCTCGGCCTCTATTCGATCAGCTCCTACACCCGCAATGAAAAAATCGGCGAGATGCTGCAGGTGACCTTCGACCTGATCAACAAGGCGCGGCAGGAGGGATTCAGCGAGGAGGAGATCACCAGCGGCCGCAACTACATCCTCGGCCAGTTTCCGCCCAGCCTTGAAAGCCAGGCGGCGCGGGCCGGAGCCTACACCGACCTTCATTACTACGGCCTCGGCGGCGATTATTACACCCGCTATCTGCAGTCAATCGCCGCGGCCGAACCGGCCCGGGTCAAGGCCATGGCGCAAAAACTCATGCCCGCCGATGCGGTGGTCCTGGTCGTGGTCGGCAAGGCGGCCGAAATCCGCGATCAGCTTGAGAAATTCGCCTCTTTCGAGGTGCGCTCTATCGAGGAGCCGGGATTCTGAAACCCGTTCTCACGAAGCCACAAAGACACAAAGCCGCCCCGCTATTAAAAAATCATTTTTCCTTTGTGGCTTGGTGTCTTGGTGAGAGTTTTGTTTTCTTGGTTAGGTTCTTATCATTATGATTGGCTCGTAGGAGGTTGAAATGAGAAAACTGGTTGTTATTTTTGTCCTCTTCGCTGCCGCCGCCTGGGCGCAGGAGGCTGCGCCCGACACCACCAAACCGGCGCCGCCATGGACCCATACCCTGGTCGGCTCCCTGCTTGGCAACCAGACCACCTTCACCGACTGGAAACAGGGCGGGGAGGACGCCATCGCCTGGAACACCCTCCTCGAAGGCAAATCGGTCTACGACGCTGAAAAGAACAACTGGAGCACCGCCTACCGTTTCGGCTTCGGCAATACCAAGCTCGGATCCAAAAGCACCCGCAAGACCGACGACCGCCTCGAGGCCGAAACCATCTATACCTGGAAGCTCGGCCGCTACGTCAATCCCTATGCCGCCGCCAGCTTCAAGACCCAGTTCGCCCCCGGCTATGCCTATGACGCCAACGACGTGCGCACCCGGGTCTCCAAACTCTTCAATCCGGCCTACCTGACCCAGACGGCGGGCATCGGCTGGCAGTTCCTGCCCCAGCTCAAGGTGCGCCTCGGCGCCGGCCTGCGCGAAACCCTCACCAGCGAGGATGTTTTCGCCGCCATCTATACCGACGACAAGGAAAGCGCCGACAAGATCGAAAAGTCGGTCATCGAGGGCGGCGCCGAGTCGGCAGTCGGCGTGGACTGGAAGCTCTCGAAGAATCTGCTCCTCACCTCCCAGGTGGAGACCTTCTCGCCCTTTAACGACCTCGCCCATTCCATGCTGCGCACCAACACCGCCCTGGCCGCGGCGGTGAGCAAGTATGTGACGGTGCGCTTTAACCTCATCACTATCAACGAGCCGCGGGTCACCCCCCGCGCCCAACTCAAGCAGGCCCTCTCCTTCGGACTGAACTATACTTTCTTCTAGAGAGCGCTCACCAAACAAAAAAGCCCGGGGCTGATCCCCAGCTACTCGTTCCCACCCGGCCCCCTTCGGGTGGGCACCAAACAAAAAAGCCCTGGGCTGAACCAGCCCAGGGCTTTTGTTTTTGTGCGCGGCGGCTATTCGAACAGTTTCATATCCACCGGGCCGTCGAGGGTGACCGAGACGATCCCGGTCTCCGCGGCCTTTTCCCCCTTGTCGTACTGCAGGGTCTTCCAGGCCACCTGAATCCCGTTGACGTCACGGTAATCCTCATAGCGCTCCTCGACCTCAACCGGCCCTGTCTGGCCGACCGTGTTGTACTTGACCCCGAGCGGCAGCAGCGCCGCCGCATCGATGAAGAGGTGGTAGTTGAGCTTGCCTTTGGAGACGATCACCTCGCTCGCCGGCTTGTCCGCAAAAGTGGTCTCGCCGATATACTGCATCTCGACCTCGCCGAACTGGCGGGCGAGCATGAAGGGATCGCGGAAGAGGTTCTCGATCATGTTGTTTTTCACCGGCTCGGGCGCGGGCATGCTCCCCTGCGGGGCCACCAGCATTCCCTTGTCGCCGTTGAGGATCATTTTGATCTCCCCCTGCGGCAGCTTCATGATGCTGCAGCTCTTGTCCGGGAAGACGATCGTGATGGCGGCATCCATGGCCATCTCGCCCATCGGCGTGCTCTGCGCCAGTTTGGCGATATATTCGGCGCTCTTGACCGCGGCCAGCTTTTCCCGGCCGCCCATTTTCTCCAGCATCAGCGAGACCGCGAGCTTGCCCTTCTCCAGGGCATCCCCGCTCGCCTCGGGCACCGCCTGCCCGCCCGGCACCGGGATGGTGATGTCAATCTCGTTGACCGGCCCGAGGGCGCTCAGGGGCTCGCCGAATTCGGCCGGATTGCCCACCACCAGGATCTGCACCTCCTCCGGCCGCAGATACTTCTGCGCAGCCCGCTGCACGTCCGCCACCGTCACCCCCTCGATTTTTCCGCGCAGTTGCTGCAGATAATCCAGCGGCAAACCGTTGAAGGCATAGCTCGCCATGCGGCGCACGACCTCATCCTTGCTGTCAAAATTAAAGACGTAAGCGTTGAGCCAGCTCTCGCGGGCATAATTCAATTCAGCCTCCGTGACCGGCTCGGAGGCCATCAACCGCATTTCGCGCACCATCGACTGGATCGCCTCGACCGTGCGTGCCGACTTGGTCTGCAGCTGCATGTAAAAGATGCCGGGATAGAGGATGTTGGTGCCGTAGGCCCCGGATACGTTGTAGGCCAGACCCTCGGTGGCGCGCAGACGGTTGAAGAGCCGGCTGGAGAAACCGCCGCTGAGGATCTCGTTCATCATCACCAGGGCGGCCTCGTCCGGAGTGTTCTTCAGTCCGCCGATGTGGCCGAGCCAGATACTGCTCTGGTTGAGATCGCTCCTGGGGACGAGGTTGACGGTCTTGCGGAAGGCATACTCCACCTGCGGGGCCTTGGGCAGGGGGGCAGCTGCGCCCTTCCAGCCCTCAAAGGTCTTGCGCAGCCTGGCGAGCATCTCGGGGGTCTTGAAATCGCCCCAGACCGCCACCACCATGCCTTTGGGCTGGACGTACTGCTTGTGGAAGGCGATGAGATCGTCGCGGGTGATGGCGTCGATGGTGGCGTACTCCTCATCGCGGGCATAGGGCGAGTCGGCCCCATAGATGAGCTGCGTATACTCGCGCTGGGCGATCTGGCCGGCATCGTCGTTGCGGCGCGAGATGCCGCTCTTGTATTCGATTTTGGCCAGCTCGATCTTTTCGGGCGGAAAGGCGGGATTACGCAAGATGTCGTTGTAAATGGCCAGCACCTTGTCGAAATGCTCCTTGAGGGTGGAAAGGCTCGCGCTGCCCTCGAGCTGGCCGATGCCGGTCTCGACCGAGGCGGCGATCTTTTCCAGCTCCTCATCCACGCGGTCGCCCGGCATGGTCAGGCTGCCGCCGCTGCGCATCACCATGCCGGTGATGCCGGCCAGGCCGGCCTTTTCAGCCGGTTCCCAGGCCGATCCGCCCACAAAGCGCGTCTGCATCTTGATGAAGGGCAGCTCATGATCCTCGAGCAGAAAGAGGCGGATGCCGTTCTTGAGGGTCACCTGTTTGGGCTGCGGGATGGTGACGTCGTTGAGTTTGCCGTACTGCAGTTCCTTGTAATGCTTCTGGCCGGAAGCGAGCGGGGCCAGGCTGAAAATCAGGGCGAAGAGGATCAGCCCCGTCATCATAATGGTCGTCTTTTTCATTCCTGATCCCTTTCTCTAATCGGCTTTGGCCGGGGGTACGATGACCGCCACGGTGCTGTTGCGCTTGGTAAAGATTTCCGCGGCGACGCGCTGGATGTCGGCGGTCTGAATGGCTTCGATTTTGGCGACACGGGTGAACATCTGACGATAGTCAGCGTAGCGCACCTCGGCGTCGGCGAGCTGCTGGGCCAGGCCGCTGTTGGAGGCGAGTCCCCCCAGGAAGGCGGCCTTGGCGCGGGTTTTGACCGCAGTCAGCTCTTCGGCCGTCAGCGGTTCTTTCTTGATCCGGTCAATCTCCTCAAGCACGGCCGCTTCGCATTCAGCCGTGGTGTGGCCCTGCGCCGGCACCAACAGGAAAATGTAGAGGCTGGGATACTTTTCGGTGATATTGGCAATGGCGGCCACCTGCACGGCGATTTTTTTCTCCTTCACCAGGCTCTTGTACAAGCGGCAGGTGCGGCCGCTGCCGAGGACGTCGCTGATGGCATCGAGCACAGCCGAGTCCTTGCTGTAGACGCTGGGACGGTGATAGCCGAGCAGGAGGATGGGCTGCATCGCATCCTCGACCTCGATGCGCTTCTGCCCGAGTTGGGGCGGCTCTTCGGTGAAGAGCGGACGGCGCTCCGGGCCTTTGGGCAGACGCCCCCAGTAGGTCTCGGCCAGCCGGATCACCTCAGGCGCCTTGACATCGCCGACGACCGCAAGCACCAGATTCTCAGGAGTATAGTGGGTCTTGAAGTAGTCGATCGCATCCTGACGGCTGATGGTCCTGATATCGGACATGTGGCCGATCACCGGCTCGGCATAGGGATGGGATTTGTAGGCGGCCGCCAGAAACTCCTCGACCAGCTTGCCGACCGGCTGGCTCTCAACTCCGAGACGCCTCTCCTCCATGATGACCTGCTTTTCGGTGTAGAACTCGCGCAGCACCGGATTGAGAAAACGGTCGGATTCGAGCGACATCCACAGCTCCACCTTGTTGGAGGGGAGGTTGTAGAAATAGACGGTCTGGTCGTAGGAGGTGCCGGCGTTCATGCCCGTGCCCCCGGCCATCTCGATCGCCTGCCCCAGCTCGTTGGTGACGACATAGGTTTTGGCCGCGGTCACGGCCGCCTTGTGTTCCTCATCCAGCTTTTTCAGTTTGTCCGCATCGGCCAGAGCCCCTTTGGCGTATTCATCGCGCCAGGCCAGAAAGGTCTCGTCCTCTTTGGCCATCGCCTTGAGTTCGGCCTCGAGGTCAGTGGTGCCGACCGTGCGCGTGCCCTTGAAGGCCATGTGCTCAAAGATGTGCGAGATGCCGGTGATGCCCTCGGACTCGTTGACGGCGCCGACGTCGGCGTAGGTGACGAACGAAACCACCGGGGCCTCGTGGCGTTCGAGGATGAGCAGGCGCAGTCCGTTGTCGAGGGTATGCTTGACCACCTGGTTCTGGAGGTCAAGGTAGCCCTGGGCCTGCAGGCCGGCTGCGGTGAGCAGCAGCAGAAAAAGCATGGTTTTTCGCATGACTATCTCCTTGGTTGATCAGATAGATGGTGTAAAGAGGCGGTTCACCGCCTCGTAGGAGGCGAGATCGCCGATGTCGTGGCGCCGGCCGGGCAGCACCCAGGCGTGCATGGGGGTGCGCCGGCAGAGCCAGGCCGCCAGATTACCCGGAGCGTCGTGGCCGCAGCCCTCGTCGAGGGCGCGGGCGATGAGCGGCAGATCGCCGGCCTTGTAAAGGTAAAAGGGAGGCACCGCCCAGTGCGAGGCCGGCGCCTCCGGCTTTTCCTGGATCGCCTCCACCCTGAAATCGGAATCGGCGACCAGCACCCCGGTCTTTTGCAGGGCCGGCAGCGAGGGCTCGTGATGACAGGTGATGCAGCTTGTCCCCTTCTCCCGGGCGAAAGCGGCCAGCCCGGAAAAGGAGAAATCGACGACATTATCGCCGGCCAGCACGAGCAGGTCATCGTGCAGCCCCAGGCTCTCGATGACGTGGAGGATGTCCCGCACCGCCCCGAGGCGGTTCTCGTTGGTCGTGGTGGTGTCATCGACGAGCACGATCTCCTTCTCATAATCGGCCTCCGCCCGCCAGCGCTCGAATTGGCTGTAAAAGGTGGCGTTGGTGACGATGAGGTGCTCGTCAATGACCGGGATGGCATCGAGATCGGCCAGCAGCCGGTCGAGGATGCTCCGTCCCCCCACCGGCAGCAGGGGCTTGGGGAAATTCTTCGTCAGGGGATAGAGGCGGGTGGCATAGCCCGCGGCCAGGATCAGGGATTTCATCGTCGCTCGCCCTGGCCCTCAGACCTGAACCGCGTGATGCTCGATCCGCCGCGCCCCGTCGGCGCTCTTGCAGACGTGGGCCGAGTACTCCCCCTCAAGGCGGGGAAATTTCTCCAGATATCTGGCCGAGACCGAGGCGATGATCTCGTCGCGGCGGGCCGGATCGCCCAGGGCCACGCAGCAGCCCTTGAAGCCGGCCCCGCTGAAGCGGCCGCCGTAGATGCCCGGGGTCTCGCACATGATCTCGTAAAGGGCGATCATCTCCGGGCAGCCCGACTCCCACTGCTGGATCGAGCTCAGCCCCGAGGCGAACATGATCTTGCCCAGCCGCACGATGTCGCCGGCCTGATAAGCCGCCACCGCCTCGTCGACGCGGGCGAACTCGGACATGTAATGCGAGGCCCGTTTGGCCAGGGGCGGAGGCAGCATGTGCTGCCATTTCGCAAAAACGCCCTTGTCGACGTCGCGCAGGCGGGTGTTCTCGAGCAGGCCGTAGGGGAGCCCCTCGTAGGCGAGGAGGTCAAAGGCCGCCACCTTGCACTCGTCGGTGCGGGTGTTGTAGCCGGTCTGCATCAGGGTGCGGGTCAGGCCGCTGAAAAAGATGAGGATGTCGAAGGGCGGCATGGCCGGGCCGGCCGGGATGAGACGGTAAGAGTCGTCCTTGGTATCGAGGTAGAGGAGGTGGTCCTTGCGGCACAGCACCTCGCAGCTCTGGTCGAGCTTGCCGAGGTTGAGGCCGATGTACTCGCGCTCGGCCTCGAAGGCCAGCCGGATCAGGTCATGCTCATCCAGTTCGATGGCGTTGACGTCGGCCAGGGCCATGATGTAGCAGAGCAGCACCGCGGCCGATGAGGAGAGTCCGCCGACGGGCAGGGAACCGGCGATGAGCCCCTGGATGCCGACAGTGAGCTTGGTCTGCTTGGAGAGGGCGTAAATGGCGGCCTGGACGTAGCGCCCCCAGTGGCTGTACTTGTGCGGCACGGTCTCGAGGGGAAAAAGCACCTGCTCGTCGAAATTGCGGCTGAAGAGGTTGATGACCCCGGTCTCGGTCGGGACGTAGAGGAGGTCGACGCCGTGGTCGAGGGCGAAGCCGGTGACGTGGCCGTGCTGATGGTCGATGTGCGCCCCGACCGGGCAGACGCGGTAGGGGCTGTAGACGTGGCGGATGTCGGGTTTGCGCGTCCCCGGAAAGAGAGAGTGGAAGTGTTTGAGCATGGTCGGTTCGCGTTAGGGGTGAGAGGCCGCTGCCCGGCCGACGGGTGCGGGTGAATAATCTATTGTTCTAAAGTTTAACCATTATTCCGCTCTCATTCAAGGGAAAAAATCGCTTCAGCTCCTTTAACGTTTTCTCGTGCCCACCCTGGCCGGCAGCAGGGGTTCAGGTGGGGTGTGGCTTGGTGTCTTTGCGGCTTTGTGAGATCTCCTCCTGGGGTGGCGGCGGGGGGCTCTGCGTCTTGGCGCCTCTGCGCGAGCAGTTTTTTCTGCTTCGTTTTCCCTTGCTATAGTGGTGCCGATAAACTATATTTCACCTTTCAACCTCACGGGAAGGGAATCTATGCGAGTACTCAAATTCGGCGGCAGTTCAGTGGCCGACGGCCCCCGCATCGGGGCCATGACCGCCATCGCCGCGGAGGCCGCGGCCGGAGGCCGGATTGCGGTGGTCCTTTCCGCCATGCAGGGAGTGACCGACCTGCTCATCACCGCCGCGCGCAAGGCCGCCGGCGGGCCGGAGGGAGGCCGTATCGCCCTCGAGGAGATCCGCGGCCGCCACCTCGCCGCCGTGCGCCACCTCTTCGCCGCACCCGACCAGTCGGCTGTGATCGCCCCGCTCACCATCATGCTCAATGAACTCGAGGAGATCCTCCACGGCATCGAACTCATCCGGGAATGCTCCCCCCGCACCCTCGATCTGGTCATGAGCTTCGGCGAGCGCCTCTCCTGCACCCTCGCCGCGGCCCACATGCGCGCCCGCGGCCTGGATCCCCTCCTCCTTGACGCCCGTGAACTCATCCTCACCGACGACAGCTTCGGCGCGGCTGTGGTCGATTTCCAGGCCACCTGCGCCCGCATCCGCCACCACTTCGCCGCCATAAATGGCGTAGTCGTCATTCCCGGCTTCATCGGGGCCACCACCGAGGGGGTCACCACCACCCTCGGCCGCAACGGCTCTGACTATACCGCCTCGCTCATCGGCGCCGGGGCCTCCGCGGAGGTGATCGAGATCTGGACGGACGTCGACGGCGTCCTCTCCGCCGATCCACGCGCCGTCCCCGACGCCTTCGTCGTCCCCGAAATCAGCTACGAGGAGGCGATGGAACTCTCCTACTTCGGCGCCCGGGTGCTCCACCCCTACACCATGCTGCCCGCGGTCGAAAAGGGCATCCCCATCCGCATCCGCAACAGCCGCAATCCCGGCGCCCCCGGCACCCTCATCGGCGCCCTGCGCCATCGCTCCGGCGCCCCCGCCGCCCGCCTTATCACCGGCATCGCCTCGATCGACGGCATCTCCCTGATCAACATCCAGGGCGGCGGCATGATCGGCGTCCCCGGCATCGCCGCCAGGGTCTTTTCCGCCCTCGCCCGCGAGCGCATCAACATCATCATGATCTCCCAGGCCTCCTCCGAACACACCATCAGCCTGGTCCTGCGCAGCGGCGAGGCCGCCCGCGCCCTCGCCGCTCTCGACTCCGAACTCGCCATGGAGCTCACCAACCGCCGCATCCAGGCCCTCGAGCGCATCGACGAACTCCTCATCGTCTCGGTCATCGGCGAAAACATGCGCGGCAAGCCGGGCCTCGCCGGCCGCCTCTTCACCGCACTGGGCGGAGCCGGGGTCAACATCCTCGCCATCGCCCAGGGCTCGGCCGAGCGCAATATCTCCATCGTCATCGGCGAAAAGGACCACACCCTCGCCCTGCGCGCCGTCCATGCCGCCTTCCTCGCCGACCCCGCTGCGCCCGCCGGCACTGCTGCCGCCGGCTCAGCCGCGCGCCCGGCCCCGGATTCCGCCGCCGGCGGGGGAGAGGCCTGATGGAACGCATCCGCGTCTTCGCCCCGGCCACCGTGGCCAACGTCGCCTCCGGCTTCGACGTCCTCGGCTTCGCCCTCGAAAGGCCCGGCGACATCGTCACCCTGACCCGCAGCGATCAACCCGGTGTGCGCGTCACCGCCATCCGCGGCGACGGCGGACGCCTGCCCTTCGATCCGGCCAAGAACACCGCCGCGGTCGCCGCCGGGGCCCTGCTCGAGGCCATCGGCCGCCCCTTCGGACTCGACATCGAACTCGACAAGGGGATGCCCCTCGCCTCCGGACTCGGCAGCTCGGCCGCCAGCGCTGTCGCCGCCGTGACCGGCGCCAACCTCCTCGCCGGCAGCCCCCTCAGCCGGGAGCAGCTCCTCCCCTTCACCCTGCTCTCCGAAGAGGCCGCCTGCGGATCGGCCCACGCCGACAACACCGCCCCGGCCCTGCTCGGCGGCTTTGTCCTTGTGCGCAGCTACGACCCCCTCGATGTCGTCCGGCTGCCCGTGCCGGAGGGGCTCGCCTGCGCCGTGGTCCATCCCCACACCGAGGTGCGCACCGAGGACGCCCGCCGCATTCTCCACAAGGAGATCCGCCTTGCCCTGGCCATCCGCCAGTGGGGCAACCTCGCCGCTCTCGTCGCCGCCCTCTACCGCGGCGACCTCGAACTCCTCGGCCGCTCCCTGCAGGATGTCGTCGCCGAGCCGGTGCGATCGGTGCTCATCCCCGGCTTCGATGCGGTCAAGGCGGCCGCCCTCGCCGCCGGGGCCCTGGGCTGCTCGATCTCGGGTTCGGGCCCCTCTCTCTTCGCCCTCTGCGCCGACCTCGCCGCGGCCGCCCGGGCCGGGGAGGCCATGAAAAGCGCTTTTGAACAGGCGGGCCTCGCCGCCGACCTCTTCCTCTCGCGGGTCAATCCCGACGGACCGGCGGTGCTCGATGAGGAGACCAGCCCAAACCAGCCAGCCTCGGGAGAAAACGCATGAAATTCGCCAGCCGCCTCCATCCGCACGATCAGGCCACCTTCCGCCAGGCCCTCTTTTCAGGTATCGCCCCCGACGGAGGACTCTACCATCCCGTCGATCACCCCGATCTCTCCGCCCTCATCGCCGCATTTGACGAGTCCGTCACTTTTAACGATGTGGCCGCCCTCGTCAGCGCGGCCCTGCTTGCCCCCGAGATCGATGAGGCGGCCGCCCGGCGCATCGCCGGCCGCGCCTTCTCTTTCGCCCCCCGCCTGGTGCGCATCGATGGCGGCCGCCTGCTCCTCGAACTCTTCCATGGCCCCACCTGCGCCTTTAAGGATTTCGGCGCCCGCTTTCTCGCCGCCAGCATGGAGGAACTGCTTGAGGGAGAGCGCTGCCAGATTCTGGTCGCCACCTCGGGCGACACCGGCAGCGCCGTGGCCAACGCCTTTCACAATCGCGCCAACATCGACGTCATCCTCCTCTATCCCTCGGGACGGGTCAGCGCCCTGCAGGAGCAGCAGCTCACCACCCTCGGCGGCAATGTCCACGCCATCGAGGTCAGGGGCAGCTTCGACGACTGCCAGCGCCTGGTCAAGGCCGCCTTCCGCGACCGCCGCCTGCGCGCCGCCCTGCGCCTCACCTCGGCCAACTCGATCAACATCGGCCGCCTCCTGCCCCAGAGTTTTTACTTCATCCACGCAGCCGCACAGCGCAGAGTGCTCTCTGGAGCGCCCCCGCGCTTTTGCGTGCCGAGCGGCAATTTCGGCAACCTCACCGCCGGACTCTACGCCTGGCACTGGGGAATGGAGGCGGCCGGCTTTCTCGCCGCCACCAACATCAACGATGTCGTTCCCGATTATCTCAAGAGCGGGGTCTACACCCCGCGCCCCTCGCTGCGCACCCTCTCCAATGCCATGGATGTCGGTCATCCCGGCAATTTCGAACGCATGGAGCAGCTATTTGATGGCAACTGGCGGGGGATGAAGGCTGTGGTGGGCAGCGGTGTGGTCGACGACGAGCGCACCCTCTGGAGCATGCATCAGCTCTCCAGCCGCTTCGGAATGCTGGTCGATCCCCATACGGCGGTGGGGTGTGCGGTTGCAGAGGATTTTATCGAGGGGAGCAAAAGGGGAGGGGAGCAGGTGGTGGTTCTTGCCACGGCCCATCCGGGCAAATTCGCCGAAACGGTAAAAAAGGCCACCGGCCACGAGCCGGAGCTGCCCGAGCGGCTGGCGCGCTGCCTGGCCCTGCCCAAACAGGCGCTGGCGATGGGCCCGGAGCTGGCGGAACTCTCCACATTTCTGCTGGAGCGGTTTGCCTGACTTCTCGCGTCCACCTTTGCAGAAACAGGAGTTCAGGTGGGGACGAGAAAAACAGGCTCTCACCAAGCCACCAAGCCACAAAGAAAAAATTATCACGTCCACCTTGGCCGGTAACAGGAATTCAGGTGGGGACGAGAAATTTAATCTCGTTACCACCCTGGCCGGCAGGTTTTATCCCACGATATATCCCTTCGCCAGCTCTGTATACTCCTCCACCTGGCCGCGGGCCCAGGCCGCGTCCCTCCCCAGCTCCGCCGCCATGATCTCCGCCACCGCCGGGGCCGCCGCGATGCTGCTGCGCGCATCGAGAAAGAGCGCCCGCACCCGGCGCGCCAGAAAATCCTCCACCGTCCGCGCCATCTCATGCCGCACTGCCCAGACCACCTCCGCCCTGATATAGGGAAAAGCGGGATGGATCCGTTCGCCCAGGGCGGGCTCCTCCGCCATCACCGTCTCCTCCAGCACCACCCGGTCCGATCCATAATAGCTCAACGGGGCGTCGAAATCCATGTTGCGCAGATAGCCGTGCACCGGCAGGGTTTTGGTGACGCACTCTTTCTCCGGGAGGCAGCCCACCTGCACCGCCTTGTCGATGGCGTCCTCGGCCATCTTGCGGTAGATGGTCCACTTGCCCCCGGTCACGGTGATCAGGCCGGAGGGGGAGATGATGATCTGGTGCTTGCGGGTGACGTCCTTGGTGGGGCCGCTCTTCTCCTCGGGCACGGCCAGGGGGCGCAGTCCGGCGAAGACGCTGAGGATATCCGCGGGCCGCGGGTCCTTGTCGAGATAGGCCTCGCAGGTCTTGAGGATGAACTCGATCTCCTCGGCCGAGGCCCGCGGCTCGAGCAGCGGCTCCTCGACCTCGGTGTCGGTGGTGCCGACGATGACCTTGTCATGCCAGGGGACAGCGAAAAGCACCCGGCCGTCCGAGGTGTGGGGGATCATGATCGCCGCCTCCCCCTGCAAAAAGGAGTGGTCGAGCACGATGTGGACCCCGCGGCTGAGCAGAACGGCGCGGCGGGCCTCCTTTTCGGCCATCCCCTGGATCTCGCCGACGAACATCCCCGCCGCGTTGATGATCGCCCGGCCGCGGGCGTGGAAGGATTTTCCGCTCTCCATGTCGAGCAGATTGACCCCGTCCAGCAGCCCGTCCGCGTCCCGGGTCAACCCATCCGCGCGCATATAATTGAGGCAGGTCGCGCCGTTGTCGGCGGCGGTCTGGGCGAGATTGATCGCCAGGCGGGCGTCGTCGAACTGGCCGTCGTAATAGATCACCCCGCCGAGCAGCCCCTTCTGGTCGAGGTTGGGGATGGCGGCCAGGGTCTCCTCCCTGGAGATCTTTTGCGAGGGGCCGAGCCCCATCTTGCCGGACATGATGTCGTAAAACTTCATGCCGACATTGTAAAAGGGGCCTTCCCACCACTCATAGACCGGAATGATGAACTGCTGGTTGCGGACCAGATGGGGGGCGTTCTGCATCATCAGTCCGCGCTCGTGCAGGGCCTCGAAGACCAGGGAGAGGTCGCCCTGGGCGAGATAGCGCACCCCGCCGTGAATGAGCTTGGTGCTGCGGCTGGTGGTGCCCTTGGCGAAATCGGCCTGCTCGACCAGCAGGGTCTCGTACCCGCGGGCGGCGGCATCGACCGCGCAGCCGAGGCCGGTCGCCCCGCCGCCGATGATGATCACATCCCAGATCTTGTTGGGATCGACCGTCAGATTCTGCAGAAAGCGATCTCTGTTCATGCTCTTTTCCTCAGTGGCGATGTAATGTCATCGGTTTACGTTTTTACGGCCGGGCGAGGCCCCACGACCAGGCTCCTCCGCGCGAGACCGCCTTTTTCAGCCGGCGCGCTCAGCAATCGCATCGCCATCGGCCAGTTCATAAAATGGCATAAACCGAACGCGTGTACCATTGACCTGCAGCTCTGCTCGCAAGGAAAGATTGACGACCAGGGCTTCAGCAGGCTTGTATTTTTGCATAAAATTCATCAACGAACGGCCGATTTGCGGCTTTTTCATGCGGGAATGTTTGACCTCGATGGGTAAAAGATCATGTTTGAGGTCCAGTACAAAATCAACTTCCGCTTTATCCGTCGTGCGCCAGAAATGGAGGGTCATGCCTCGCCACTGCATCCATTCATGGAGGATATTGTGGATCAAATTCTGAAACAAAAAGGCTGCTTCTCCCTGGTGGAGGATCGGCCCATACAACCCGACACTGTAGTTGCGCATGCCAAGGTCCACAAAATAGACCATGGGCGATTTGACGATCTCTTTGCCGAGATTTGAATGCCAGGGCGGCAATAGACGGATAAGAAAAGTGCGTTGCGCATACCACAAGTAGGTTTGCAGAGTGGTGGAAGCCACGCCGCAGTGGGACGCCCACCTGGAGATGTTCACCAGATTGCCGATCTGACTTGCCGCCAGCTGGATCATCCGGTTGAAAGCATCGGGCCGTTCAAGCCGGATAAGGGAGATAATATCCCTGTCGATGTAGCTCGTAAAGATATCGTGCATGATGCGCTGTTTCTCGCTTTGCCGCTCCTCGGTTATTATTCGGGGATAACCGCCAAAAGCGAGATAATCGTTCAGCAGACTGGTCTGTTTTTCCGGGTGGCTCTCCAGAAATTGCTGCCAGGTAGTGGTGTAGCGATAGTGCGTTTGATAATGAAAATATTCCTTGAAGGAGACGGGCAAGAGTTCGAAAATCCGTTTCCGTCCTACCAAGGATTCATCCAGCTTTTCTTTGAGTTCAAGGCTGCCGGATCCGGAGCAAATGAATTTGCAGGGGAGTTTACGGTCATAGATGCCTTTCAGAAAAAGCCCTGCGTTTGATTTGCGCTGGATTTCATCGATAAAGACATAACCTTTTCCCGCGCCGATTTCCAGTAAAATTTTTCGGATCAGAGTTTCCTGGGTGGAAAAGTGTGCAGCATCCGATTCGAAATCCAGATTCAGGTAAAGGGTTTGCTCGCCCCGGGCGGCAAGATGGGACCGAAGCTGATCCATGAGCGTGGTCTTGCCAACTTGCCGTGCGCCGATGATAAGGGTGATCTCGGGTGCGGAAAGATGAGCAGTGAGTTCTTTTAATAGAGTGCGTTCGATCATTATGTTTTAACCCGATTATTTATCAAGTTAATATATAAAATAATCGGGTTAAAATCAATATGATCCTGGCATGAGGAGAAAAATAGTATCGGAAGGGGAGAGGCGAAGCGGGGCCCGGTGTTCTCCGTGCCCCCGTGTGAGCCATTTCCTGGTCTTTGTTTTGGGCTTGGGCGGCTTTGTGTCTTTGAGACTTGGTGAGATCAATTTCCCTGGCGGGGTGGTGCGGGGCCCGGTGTTCTCCGCGCCCCCGTGTGAGCCATTTCCTGGTCTTTGTTTTGGGCTTGGGCGGCTTTGTGTCTTTGAGACTTGGTGAGATCAATTTCCCTGGCGGGGTGGTGCGGGGCCCGGTGTTCTCCGTGCCCCCGTGTGAGCCATTTCCTGGTCTTTGTTTTGGGCTTGGGCGGCTTTGTGTCTTTGAGACTTGGTGAGATCAATTTCCCTGGCGGGGTGATGCGGGGCCCGGTGTTCTCCGTGCCCCCGTGTGAGCCATTTCCTGGTCTTTGTTTTGGGCTTGGGCGGCTTTGTGTCTTTGCGACTTGGTGAGATCAATTTCCCTGGCGGGGTGATGCGGGGCCCGGCGTGTCGATCACACCGGGCCCCTGAATGCGGGAAAAATCTGCGCGGGCGGGAGCAAACCCCTCAAACCGAATGGTCCGGCGGTTTGGGGATGCCCTCGCGCGGGGTCCAGTTCTCCACCGGCGGCGCCACCTCGGTGCCGTGCTTCTCCTTGCAGCCGCCCAGCTTTTCCCTGAACATGAACTGCTTCATGAGCTGGATGGCGAAGGCGGGATCGACCCCCTTGGGGCAGACATCCGAGCACGCTCCGGCGAAATGGCAGCGGAAGGCCCCGTGCGCGGTAAAGACCTCCTTGCCGCGTTCGGCCGCCCCCTCGTCGCGGCTGTCCGAGGTGTAACGCCAGGCCTGGGCCAGGGCCTGCGGACCGAGAAAGCTCGCGTCGGTCGCCACGGTCGGACAGGCGGCCAGGCAGGCCCCGCACTTGATGCAGTAGGCGAACTGGATATAGTTGATCAGTTCCTCCCTGCTCTGAAAAAACTCCCCGCTCGGATTCTCCAGCTCCTCGACATTCTTGCGGATCAGGAAGGGCTTGATCGCCGCATGTTTGGCGAAAAAGGGCTCGAGGTCCGGCACCAGGTCGCGGATGATATCATAGTTGGGCAGGGGCTTGACCACCACCTTGCCGCCGCCGAGGTGGGCCACCTGATTGGCGCAGGCCAGGCGCGGCTTGCCGTTGATGAACATCGCGCAGGAGCCGCACACCCCCATCCGGCACGAGGAGCGCCAGCTCAGGGTGGGGTCGAGGTTCTCCTTGATCCAGAGCAGGCCGTCCAGCACCGTCAGCCCCTTGGGCGCCGGCACCTCGTAGCTCTGCATGCGCGGCCTGGCGTCCACGCCCGGATTATAACGCAGCACTTCAAAGATCACTTTCTTCGGGGCGTCGCTCATAAGACCACCTCCTTCATCGAATAGACGGCGATGGCCACATAGGCGCCGTAAATGAAGAGCAGCAGGCCGCCGATGAGAAAGAGCCAGTTGATCGCCTTCTGGCAGCCCTTGCCCAGATTGAGCTCGAAAAGGATGCTGCGGAAGCCGTAGAGGCCGTGGTAGAGGGCGGCGCCGAGCAGAAGGATATAGGTGACCATGAAAAAGCCCTGCTGGCTGCGCGCGATCACCGTCTCCCAGGCGGTGGTGTCCGCATAGAGGCCGATGATATCATCCAGGTGCATGACCGTCATGTGGAGGCCGAGCAGCACCAGGATCACCGCCCCGGCGATGATGTGCCAGAACCATAAAGTGGATTCACGCATTCACTGTTCTCCTTTATCCGGAAAAATCTTCCATTCTGTTCCCGGGGGAAAGCCGCCTCCGGGCCATTTGCCGCTAACGGCAGCGCCCGGCCGGGCGGATTCCGCCTCCTATTCCGCCCCGAGCACGAAGAAATCGAGGCCGCCGGCGATGATCAGGACCGCCGCCAGCACCATCACCAGAATCAGCACCGGGCGCTGTTTGAGCACCGCGCTGCGGTAGGGAAAGAGCGGCCGCGTCGGCTTGCCCATCAGCAGCCCCAGCTCTGTCAGCGCGAGGCGGATGCCGTTGAGGGCGTGATAGGCGACGGCGATGAAGACCAGGTACTCGCCCACCTCAAAGATCCCGCTCTCAAAGCCGCCCATCCATTTGGTCCACGATTCCCGGCCGCCGAGGCGGGAGCCGGTGACGAAGATATGGAGGACGAAATAGAGCAGTATCCCCATCCCGGTGATGCGGTGCAGGGCGTAGGCATAACGCTCCAGGCCGTAGCGCCCGCCGCCGAGCCATCCCCAGAGGCCGAGCCTGTTTTTATAATGTTTTGCGGTTTCTGCCATAGGTCAATCCTCATGAAGGTCTTAGTATTTGCGTTCCACCGGCTTCCATTTGGTGATGGTCACGGACTTGTAGTCGAGCCTCGGGCCGGAGGGGGTATGGAAAGCCAGGGTATGCTTGAGCCACTTGTCGTCGTCGCGCACCGGGAAATCGCGCCGGGCGTGGCCGCCGCGGGACTCGGTGCGGGTCAGCGCGCCGGTCACCGTTACCTCGGCCAGGTCGATGAGGTTCTGCAGCTCCAGGGCGTGAACGAGGTTGGTATTGTAGGTGCGGCTCTTGTCCGGAATGGTGATGTTGGCGAAGCGCTTCTTCAGCCCCTGGATGATCTCCAGGGCCTTTTCCAGCTCCGGACCGGTGCGGTAGACGCCGACATACTTGTCCATGGTGGCGCGCAGCTCCTTGCGCAGGTCGTAGAGGTTTTCGGGTCCGCTGCGGCCGAGAATGTCGCCAAAGACCCGTTTCTCCTCCTCGTCGAGCAGCTCGCGGGCGAGGGCCGGCGGTTCGCTCAGGGTGGCGCAGTATCTGGCGGCTTCGGCCCCGGTGATCTGGCCCCAGACCAGGCATTCGCCGGTCGAGTTGGAGCCGAGGCGGTTGGCCCCGTGCAGGCTGGAGCAGGCGGCTTCGCCGGCGGTCCAGATCCCCTTGATGCGGGTGGCGCCGTTGATGTCGCACTCGACCCCGCCCATCGAATAGTGGGCGACCGGCCGGCAGGGGATGGGCTCATCAATGGGCTCGAGGTCATTGAACTCCATGCAGACCTCGCGGATCAGCGGCAGGGCCTCGTTGATGCGGTCGGCTCCGAGGTGGGTGAGGTCGAGGTGGATGTAATCCAGGCCGCCCGGGCCCTTGAATCCGCGCCCCTCCTCGATCTCGGTCATCTCCGAGCGCGAGATCAGGTCGCGCGGGGCCAGCTCCATCTTGTTCGGGGCGTATTTCTCCATAAAGCGCTCGCCCTTTGAGTTTCTCAGATAGCCGCCCTCGCCGCGGCAGGCCTCGGTGATGAGGATGCCGGAGGGGACCAGCCCGGTGGGATGGAACTGGAGGAACTCCATGTCCTCGAGGGGCAGGCCGGCGCGGTAGGCCAGGGCCATGCCGTCGCCGGTGACCGTCTGCGAGTAGGTGGTGAAACCGTAGAGGGTGCCGCCGCCGCCGGTGCAGATGATCAGGGCCTTGCCGCGGATGAGGGTGAACTCGCCGGTGGTCATGTTCATCGCCGCCAGGCCGCGGAACTGGCCTTCGGAGGTGAGAATGGCGGTGACGAAGAACTCGTTGTAGTGGGTGGTGTTGTTGTACTTGAGCAGGGTGTCATAGAGGGTTTGCAGCTCGAAAAAGCCGGTCTTGTCGGCGGCGAGGACCGCGCGGGGATAGCTGTGGCCGCCGAAGGGGCGCTGGGCGATGCGGCCGTCCTCGCGGCGGGTCCAGGGAATGCCCCAGTGGTCGAGCTGGAGGATTTCGCCGGGCATGGCGTTGACAAAGCGGTCCACCACATCCTGATCGGCGAGAAAGTCGCTCCCCTTGACGGTATCCCAGGCGTGCAGCTCGAGGCTGTCGCCATCCTCGGTGCGCATCACCGCGGCGGTGCCGCCCTCGGCCGCGACCGAGTGGGCGCGCATCATCTGGTTCTTGGTGACCACCGCAATGTCGATCTTGCCCTGGGTCTGGCGTGAGGCCTCGATGGCCGCGCGCAGCCCGGCCAGTCCCGCTCCGAAAATGACGAGATCATGGGTCAAAACTTTTGACATGCATCTCCTCCTCTGTTAGAGCTGTGCTGAAATGGGAATATAGTAGTGCGGAATGAAAGATCGGCGGGTTGAAGCGATATGAAAGCGGCTGCTTCATGAAGGCTGGACCCTAAGTAGTATGAACCAAGGACTGGTTCAAATTAGGATTCTATTTGGATTATGTCAAGGGAAATCTGCAGCCTTTTTCCCGCCCCCACCCGGGTTCGACGCACCAGGTCCTCCACCCCTCGCTCTCGCCCCCACTTGCACCGGCCTGCTCCGCCCCCCCTCTCGTCCCTACCCGCCTCCCTCTCGCGCCCACCCT
>Ga0302250_1000861_pt1 | contig 25773 bp, 17 predicted proteins | sample AAG_RA_Asp_MG_FD_193536 | JGI IMG/M metagenome (GOLD analysis project Ga0302250, IMG submission 193536) | Enriched activated sludge microbial communities from anaerobic digester in WTTP, New Holstein, Wisconsin, United States - AAG_RA_Asp | ecosystem: Engineered > Bioreactor > Anaerobic >... | reverse complement strand
CATTAAATGCAATATCGTGTGCCTACGCTATTTCGCGATTTTCGCGAGTCGTTTTTCTATTTTTATTCAAGTTATCTGCACCCAACAAGCCGATTTTTGCCTACAACTGTCGAACTTCGGTTTTATACTTATTTCGGTTGTTTCAGTTTGCATTCGCTTCGGCCATTTATTTATTACCCTCTATGTGAAAGCCTCATTGAGCATTGTTTCAACTCAAGCTTTAGCGACAGATAATATGTACTATGGTGCAATCGCCCTCATGAAAGGTTTATATCTCCTTACATTGAGTTGAAAAGGATTTTATTCAACCTTGCCAGCTGTTCCCTTCGCCGGAACTCAACCAATTCTTTAGTAATAGGTTTTTTTATTCGTCGAATGGAGGCCCAAAGATATCCTGAAAGTAGTGCCAGCCCTCCAATTACATAAGGTTTGGATTTCATTTGATAGCAGCATCTGCAAATTTCCCAACAGGGATGCCCACCCAGACAATAGTCTTGTTTGCCAAATCTGAAACGTGATATCAGGAGTTTCCCCCGACCTGTGCCGATTTCACGGTGATGAGTGGAGACCTTTTCCGTGAAAGTCCTGGTTTCCCAGCCGATCATACGGGCTGTTGTGACGGCTACCAAGTCAACTCCACCTTCGGATATTGGCTGGTATCCCCCAATGGATTCAAAGCATTCACGTTTAAACAACTGACATGCACCGGAAACATGTTCAATGTTCGTGAATCGATAATTATAATGCCGGGAATTTTCCTGAAACGGGGTTCCCGCAACGCCCAATCTAGGATTATCAGCGAATTTGCTTAACAAAAACGAAAAATACTGTGCATCGAATGAAATATCGGCATCAAGATTTCCAATGATGTCAAAAGACAAGTTTTTGATGCTATTATAGCCGGTGTTAAAAGCGTATGCTTTATTGGCGAAGTTATGACAGCAGTGTTCGGGCAACCTGAGTAGCTCCATCCAGCTATGTTTTGACAGGTACTGCTGGACAATCTCATCTGTACCGTCGGTTGAACCATCACTGATAATGAGCCACTTTAGTGGCTTAATTTTCTGTATGCACATGGAATTAATGGTCAACCTGATGTGTTTTGCTTCGTTTCTTGCAGGGGTTATGATAATGTAGGTTAAATTACTTAACTTCTGGTCCAAGCTGTTGGTACACATTGTTGAATCGGACAGCATCGTTTTCACCAAACTTTATCGGCACAATTTTTCACTGCGTTATCCTTGAGCTGCCTTTGCAGTTCGGGATTCATACCACTGACGCACAGTGCTTGGTCGTTGAGTCGGCTATGATACAAACTTGTAGTCTTCATATTGGCCGGTTCCTGACCGCAGTATTCCGTCTAATCGTTGGCTTGCATCGCCCAAATAGTACAAACGCGAACCGCTTTATTTTAATTGTTTATCCAATCCACTCGATTATTCCTGTTCTTTGATACGGCCGATAGGTCTATATTGCGGTTTCGATTAGGTCAATTATTTTTTCCAGTGTTTCCTTCGGCTTCGGTAGGCTATGCGGATCCTTTTGGCATTTACGAACTTTAATTTTGTTGACACAGTCAAGTTGGTCCTTAATAATTGTCAACCGCCCTTCTTTTGCCAAGTATTGGTCTACGGCTCCTAATTGGCCTCTGAATATTGAATAGACTGGAACTCCCAGGGCTGCAGCTTCGCGGTTCATCGTCCCGCCACCACTGATAACAAGATCGGAATTCCACAGTAGATTTAGGCCGTCGACGGCGTGATCGGGCAAGAACATTTTGTTTTTATTAATGAGAGCCCTCCATCTCTTTTTGCAATACTCTCGGCGCTTGCTATTCCTTGGCAATACAGTTAGCATTACATTATCAAAAGCTGATAGATGATCCATGACAAATTCAAATAATTCTTCACTTTCAGGGACGAAGTAGTGGGCCTCTGTAGCCGGTTCTCTAATAGTGATTAATATGAGATCTCTATTCGTTTTCTCGCCAGCAGCCCCAAGGTCGGGTATAAATTCAGGTACATATACATCCTCTTTAATTCCAGGATAGTGCATTATTTTGATCCCGTGTGAGATAAACTTCTCGGCTGCAACTATTTCGGGTGTGATTAGGTAATTGGGGTAAAAAAAAGGGATGAGTTTGACAAACTCATAGTCCAGGAACATCATTGTTCTGATTCCAAGCAATTTGGACAGGATCGACTGCGCTCTCGACCCATGGGATAACGCTAGATCCGGTTTAAACTTTAATACGAAGGGTTTGAGTTGCCAGGCTCTTATAAATAGCCCAAAGAGTTTTAGCAGACTATTTTTACCATTATGATGGCCGACCACGTCAGCCGAAATGTTCATCTGTATCAGGAGATCTTTTACCTGGAATGCATCACGAGCGGTAACAAGGATAAGGAATTCTCGCTGAATCAGTTCCCTAATAATAGGTTTAAAAAACAAAACATGGGGTGAATTATCCAAATCTATCCAAATTTTCTTTTTCATTTTACCCTATTTAATGTGAAGATCGAGGCAACTAATTTCGAGCACTGAATATATCATATTTTATTCGTAAAAATATCCTGTCCAGAAAAACAATTGATCGGCCACATATGTCTGGTATCGATCTCGCCTTTGTACACCTGGCGTGGCTACCATGCCACCAAGCTGAAAACAATTGAAAAGTAATACCAATACCTTGATTTGAGGTTAGTAGCAAAATAAGATGAGGGTATTACACTAAGCTAATACTAAGTGATAAATCAAAGAGTTGACCCGGATATGTTGTTTTCTAGTCACGGAAAGGGTGAGACCCCGTACTGGATTTGTATTAATGCAAACTTGTTCAGTGAGTATGGTCAGGCGGTGTTTTTGATTTTTTCCAGAGGTAGATAATAAAATACTTGTTTCTGACCTTTTCTTCGAGGATGTCTTTGAAAGTAGTATTCCGCGGATCATATAAATTAGTCATTGATTTTGGGAAAACTGCTTTACTTGTCCGGGCGATCCAGCCATCTCGGTTGAAGTGTACAATTAATAATGAATCTTCCATTGTGCGTTCCAAATCTTGCTCGGTTGGATTGGGTATGTCTATAAGTGTGCCTGACAAATTCTGTAAATCCCAGCCATCTCTTTCGACAATGAGGCCTACCGCGTGTGACCAACTGCCTGATATTTTTACATGGTTCAGACCACGTTTATTAAGCTCAAAAGCTGCAGAACGTCTTGCTTGCGTAATTTCCAGCTCTGGCATTTTCCAGAAAATACCATATATAATAAAATTGGCCAAAACAGACAGAATTAAGACATTCATGTGTTTATTCTTAGCCAGCATATTATCTGCAATCATAAAGGAGATAGCCCAAAAGATAACGGAGAGAAAACTGCCCTTTTCAACTAAAAATTGAGAATCATAAAATCCCAGGATAAGCTGTGGACTAATGCTCAAGATTAAAACGGAATAGAATTTCCAATTGATAGCACCAGGAGTTTTTATTCCCCGGCCGATCGAGTAGATAAAGAAATTGATATTCAGCAATAGGATAACAGAAAATTTATAAGATTTCCACAACAAGTTTCTTTGACTGGAAGAAATAGCATCGAAGGCTCTAAGAGGATTAATTTGAAATACGCTTATGATCAGGACATAAAAAACGACAGCAAGCAACCCGACTACTGCAGCCTTGATAGGTTTGTTTTTTATCCTGTTGCCGATTAAAACGAGTGAGAACGAGAGTCCTGATATGGGAGAAACCAGATTGGCCAGGGAGAAAGAGAGAGCTGAAAGTCCAATTTTGTTTTTTAAAAAAAAGTAGAGAAAAAGGAAGACAAATAAATACTGTAGTGAATAGACTTCTCCGATTAGGGCATTATGCCAGGTTGTTGGTATCAATCCATATAATGCCGCTGCAAGCAGTGCCTTCTTTTGGGAAGCGCCTAACTCAATCCAAATTAGAAAGCTTATGCCAATTGAAAGGGCAGCGGCAACTGCAGAAACCAATCCAGCAGGCCAGATTGAATGCCGTAATGTATTTGGCATGAAACGATAGATTGACCAAAGTATAACAGTGTGAGCGATATGGTAGTTTGGTAATGGTGTTCCTTCGTGATGAAAGGTTTTATCATAAAAAGCATAGTTAACGATTGGCAAATCTGACTTTGACCTTAATGAATAGAGGAGGACATCAGAGTTGGATGAAATAAGGGGAATCTGGATAAAGTAAAAAAATCCAAATGAAAGCACCAAAATCCACAAGAGCTGATTTGTTGAATAAAGCCTATTTTCCACTGAGGGGCAGGCTCCTAAATTTTTCCGGTGGGTTTAGGCTGACGTTGGCTTTGAAGGGCAGGAGATGAAAGAGATAGGCCTCTGAACATTCATTTAGTAGTTGGAATTGATCTGAGAGCGCATTTAGAAACCCAGGTTTACGCTCCAGGGAAGATTTTTCAACCAGATAAAATCTGGCGCCACGCTTGATAAGTGTTTGCACTGTTTCTATATTTTGTTCCTCCTCACAAATGCTGAATCCTTTCCGATTGAGCCAGTAAAACATATATGAAGCGTTGTAGGCTACAGGGTATCCGTCGCGATCCGTACACCGTCCACCACTGCTGATTATCAAAGTATCTTTGGGAATTATTCCCTCAATCTCTTTTGCGAATTCATGAAGTGTTTGAAGTCGATCATAATCGAGTGAATGAATTCTTGCCACTATTTGGTAAGCCATTACAAAGAAAGTGGTCGGGATTAAGTACAGCATAACGGCAAGAACATATTTTGCCCACGGCATGTTTCTTGGGTTGGATCTTGGGGAATTTTTAATCTTGAGAGATTGGAGGGATGAAAAACATACAATCCCAGAGATGGCTAACAACAGCATCGTAGAAAATGGGTTAACATATTCCTGTAACCCGGTTAAGCCGAAAAGGATGATCATCACTGCCAGCAGGCTGCTTAAAAGTAGCAGGCGTTTTGGATTGAAATTCATGCCTTGTTGGAAGATAGCGTTGAATCCATTGCCAAAAAGAATGGCGACAGGGGGCACAGACACAATATGATAATAGAAAGCCCAACCATCGGCTGCAGTTCGTGCTACCAGAAAATAATACAGCGATATTGCAGACAGCCATATTAAACACAGCTTAATCACCCGATTGAGTTTCGTCTTTACAAGGCCGAAAAGAATGATGAAAAGCCCTGTTGGTATCCATACAAGCAAGAGCTCGGTTTTTATGATGCCCTTGATAAAATAAGGATTGGTGAAAAAGTCCCAACCCACCCAATGCGACTCGTTTGAGACACCCAACGAATTGCCGAATCGTAACCAGAGCGTGTGGGCATGACGGTACCATACAAATCCCGGTGCCAAGCAAAGGACAGCGAAAGCCCATACTCGCATATTTTTTACAAAGGTGATTTTTTTATCTACATACATCATAAGCAGATAGAATAATCCGATATGGATGGCTGATGCTTTGGCGAGAATTGCTGATGCTGTCGAAACTATCGCAATGCTATAATATTTTAATGAATTGTCATCCATCCAGCGGATAAATGAATATACGGCCAAAATATAGAACATCAACATTGATGATTCTGGCTGCAGTGTATTGGCTGTTTGGAATGTTAATGGATTCAATGCAAAAAATACTGAAGCAGCCATTGCAGCCAGCTCAGGCAACAAATAAAGCGCAAGAAGAATGAAGAAATAGAATCCAACAAGAGAACAACAATACGAAAGAATTTTTCCAATTATTTCATGGCAGCCCCAAACCTTATAGTTTAGTGCCATTAAATAGGGTAGGGCCGGAAACTCCATTTCCGCATATCCTGGCCCGTCACCCCGCCAATCAATCCGAGGATAGAATATATTCATCCCTTCCTGGCAGTAGTTTCGCGCAATCGAGGCTACATCTGCCTCGCGCCAGGATTCTCTAATATTACCGTCAAGTGGCTGCCAGATATTGATGCTTCTAATAAGTGCGCCGAAAATGAATATGAGCAGAAATACTTTTCTGCGACTGTTCGGCGTTGACGCGGTATGAATTATATCAACTTCTTTTGCCATTGTTCAGGGATAGTAGTTTACTTGATCACCACGTGGTCAGGAAAAACCATACAAGCGGTTTCTCAAATAAGAAAGAGGTAAAGTTACTCGGACGGTGAAGTGCTTTGGGCTGCATTGGGATGTTTCGCGCCATCCCCACGACATTGCCAACACCCTAAGCATACTGAAGATTATTAAATCAGAAGGAAGAAAATAAATTTCCTTAAAGGCATTACAGCGGTTTTGCTCATTCTGGTTTATTATGGTATCACCAATAGTAGATTCAGGTTAGTAAAATTGAAGAAAATCAGCTTTGAACACCGCCCGGATTTTCAATCTAAAGTTGTGTCGATTTTGTGCCCAAATGCCTCGTCGTAGTCTGGCGCCTGTCAAGGTTAGACATGGCTTAAATTGTCTAAAGTAGTTGATATTTCTTCGAGTAGTGTTACGAGCGCCAGAAGCATCCAGGCTTGGGACCATCTAATATAGGAAATTTTGTTCTTATAACAGGGAAACACCTGATAATAAAAATACCCTTGTTTATCGTGCATATGTGCCATCGTCCATGAAAAAACCGTCAGGGCCTGATTGATTGAATCATCGCACAACTGCTTTAATGTTACTAAAGTAATTATGCTTTGTGCAACGCAATGGATATCAATCGGATAAGTACGATTATGCCTATACTTGGGCCGGCCGTCTTCTCTGAAAAAGTGACTGCTGTAAAATTGAAAGCCATGACGAAGATGAGACTCAAACTCGGATGATCCCGTATATTTGTTAATTGATAGCAGTGCACACAAATTATACCCTGTATGGAAATTGTCTATCCATTTTTGCGATACTTCCTCGCCATAGAACCACGAGCCATCTTTATTTTGTCTATTGGCAGAAAAACGAGCGGCTGACAGGCTATAGTGTAACAAGTTCTCTTGTCTGGTTGTGCAATATAACCTGGCTAAAAACGATGCACCCACAAGGTTGGCGTTGTGTACCTGACTATTGTCCTGTTCGGTATAGCTAAAACAGATCTCATGACCATTATTTATTATGTTTAATCTATTTAAAATGAAGTTGCCTGCACTTAAGGCCATGTCTAGATAGTACTGATCTCCGTAAAAATCAAATGCTTCCAACAGCGCGTTCCCGGCGAAGGAGGTAGAAATGATATTTGGCTCGTATTTGGGTGAAAGGAAGTAGCGACTCTGCCATTTAAAATTATATCCCCAACAAAAATATTGCTTATCGGGGCTCTTTAACGCTACAAGTGCTTCTATCAAGTTCTTAAGGATTTTCTTGTCATCATCCAGGTGCAATTTGGCCAGCCTCACTAGGGCCGAGATAAAAAGTGCAATGCCTTTGGGATTTTGTTCTCTTGGTACGAGAAATAGCGGCCGTAAGTTAACAGGAGAACGCTTCATCCCCTGGATAATTATCAGCCGCCCAGCCCGGTTATCTAGAAATGGCAAGAAACGAATGATTTTACTGTTCAATCCATCAAATGGGTCATACCCTCCCCAATTTGTTTTATTACAATAGTCAAGGAGTTGTGCTATGGTTTTCCTTAATATTTTTATGGCTTTTTCAGCCGGTATAATTTGATATTGATACATAAAGGCAATATTGCTCGTGTCTTGGATTACTACTCTGATTGGCTTAATTTTTTCTGTTGGTCTCTGAATTGTCTACTGTATGTTTATAAATGGTTGTGCAAAAGTGAAAGAGTTCTTCGAAGTAGCGCTTGCTCTGAAGGGAGAGAATCCCCAGGCTCAAGAATTGCATAGCTGCCAACAAAGTGCTTCCACCGACAAAGAACGCATGAGGTCTTGCCTTGTATATCGCAGCGACTGCATTGGAAAATTGGTCGTCAAAGTAGGGGCTTGTTGCGAGGGTTTCGGGGTAGATGGCCATAGTATTGATAAAGATCCAGATGATAATGTAAATAGAAATAAGAAGTAAAATGATGCCAGGCACGATGAAGAACATGAAGGGGCGGAAAATAAAGCCAGACATCAAGCTCCCCCCAATGCTTCGGAAGGTTTTCATGCTGGATACTCTTCTTTTTCCAGTGTTTTTAAAAACTCCCCAATCAAGATGTGCCGGTATTTCAAGAACTTTAGCTCGCAGCAACTGCGCTTTATAGAGAATTTCCGCATTGCATTCCATATCAGTCGCTTTGAGATTGAGTGATTTTATGAATCTTCGCTCGTAGGCCCGTACCATGCCGGTTATTGTATGAATATTGCCTTTGTAAGACAGAGATAAAAATTTATTCGCCCATTTACTTAAAAATCTTCTTCTCCAAGGGACGTTGGAAACCTCGCCTCCTCGCATGTAGGGTGAAGCAATGACAATTTGAGCTTGTGAAGTGATTATTTTGTTGAGCAGTTTTTCAATATGGTCGGGAGAGTAGCTCAGGTCCAAATCCATTGTGACAAGATAATCTCCTTTACAGCATTGAAAGGCGGTTTGAAGTGACCGGCCGAGTTGCATGTTGGTGAAATTGTGATGAACATGGACATTTTTCTTTCCGATTGCGAACTTATCGGCGATCACTCCTGTTAGATCCTGACTGCCATCATCCACAATTACCAGCTCCCACTTGTACTGGTTGCTGAGTGAATCCATGTAAGCACAGAGTCGCTTTAAATTTGCTTCGATGATCGCTTCTTCATTAAAGGCCGACACAACAACAGAGACCATGGTTTTTTTAGGACGTGCGCGCTTGTTGCAGGACACAGAGGTCGAATTCTGTGGTATTTTCATTTGGCACTCCATTGATTTTCAGCGTCTAGCGGTTTCTTGAATAGTGCCCAAAACAAGTCGGCTGCCGGATAGGGCACTACCAGCCGGTCCGGCATAGTTTTTGAGAGCCCGGCTGCCAGCCAGAACAATTTTGACGACTTGGCATTATACGCCAGAACTGATTTGACGTGTTTGGCAGTGATCCATTTTGCTGGGCGTCCGATAGCCAGTTGTACGAGACCGAACTGTGACATTAACCGCGCCAGATTCCTGGCCGAAAAGTAATGTAGAACACTGGGAGGATTATATTCGTGCCAATTGCCTTTTGCATGCCGAGCAATCCAGCTATCCTTATCCCAGGTTTCAATCAGGACATGACCGCCGGGCTCCAGCATTGTAACGGCATGCTGGATCGCTTTGCGCAAATTATAAAAGTGAGCAATCACCTGAATCATCGTGATTAAAGCAAACTTGCCCTGAGGGGAAAAATCCTCCAGAGATGTAGTGATGATTTTGAGACCTAATTTTTTTTGGCCGTATAAAGCCATTTCAGGATTTGGTTCAATACCCAGGCCCGACCATCCCGAATCTACAAAGCCTTTTAGTATAAAGCCAGCAGCCGCGCCGACATCCAACAGTGCACCAGGTTTGGCATGTTTGGATATCAGGCGTGCGTAACGTCGCCCCTGATTTATCAGGATATCTCGTTCAAAAAGATAGTCGGGATATCCTGCACCGCCATTACTAAAATAATCATTGGCATAAACAAGTTTGAGATGATCTGCCGAAAGTATGATCTCAGTAAAATGATGGTCACAATTGCTACAGGCACAGATCCAATAATTGTTTTTAAAATAGAGTTTGTGAATACTCTGACTGTTGCAGATGACGCAGGTCATTTTATTTGATATAGTTTATGTTCTATTACTGCTGAACGTTGACTTTTACCGTCTTTATTTTATTATTGCCTTTGAGGAGGGTGGCTGTGAAAGAACTCATATTTAAAATCGTGAATTTATTTGCGAGAGTTCTTAAGACGGTGGTGAGCAGATCGACTTTTTTTTGACTGGTTATGTCCATTCCCGGAAAGAATGACAGTTCTGGGATTTTGTCCCCGCTGATCAGATCAAGTGGATGTAACAGGAAACACGGCGCTGTTTTGGTGATCTGGCAAAGCCACAAGGCTACTTTTAGATAGAGCATCATCAAATGTTTAGAGATCCGGCTGAGATAAAGTAGATAGCTAAGATGAAAAGGGATTTTCAATACGGGAATAGTGGTTACGGGGATTTCCAGCAATTTATTGCTTTGGCCCATATCCCAGAAATAAGGCTTGAGAGGTCTTACCCCATCCTTAAACTTTCCAAAGAGTTCACTGCGCTCTTTTCTTTCTTCTCTTGATAAATCTGATTTATAAAAATAATACATTCTGGCTAGTGGTCCGATGTAGGTAGGCAAGGTCGATGAATCATATGAATATCCCCGTTCGGTCAGTACGGAAAGCAGATGGGGACTCCAGCTGAACCCGGGGCCTCTGAATCCCACAGGTTTTTGACCGGTTGCCTCGATGATTTGCTTTTCCGCTGACACTATTTCATTTTTAATCTTTTCTCGCGAATAGAGTTGAAGCCAGGATTCATGAGAAAAGGAGTGGTTACCAATCTCATGCCCCTTTTGGGCAATCATTTTTAAGTAAACGCGGTTTTGTGGCAATGTCGCATCCTGCCCCACGATAAAAAAGGTGATTTTGAGGTTGAGATCATCCAGAATTTCCAATACATGGGGGATAAAAATTGGCAGGAAGGAGGGGTACTCTTCCCACCCTTGATTCCCATGGATTTTCATGTAGGACCATTGATTATCGAGGTCAAGGGACAGAGCGCAATAGGGCTTTTTCTGTAATTTATCCGTTATGGCTGTAACCTGTTCTAATAAGTATTTTATCGAAGGATATGGAGTAGAGCATGTTCAGCCAGACGTATCGACTCATTTACATTCGCTGTACCGTTCAGGATGTGAGCCGAATTCACAATGTATATGCCGGGAGTGGAAGTCTGGACAGGAGGTAGCTTTTGGGAATAGTGCAAGACGGGTAGTGCGAAAACATTATCGGCACGTGAAACTTTAAAAGCCAGTAGATCATCATCCTGCAATGCGGGATGCAGCCTCTTTAAGGCGGGAAAGAACTGATCCTGAACCTCATGATCGGAGAGTTTGAATGCAGAATCATGCGATAAAGCGTACTTGGGTAGATAGACCAGTGTGTTGCCGCCAAAATATTTGCGGTCAACTAGCGCTGTCATTTCAATGACTCCAGTAAATGGATATCCAGAATCAGTGATATTGGTCACGTAAAATTTTGAGAGGGGCTTTTTGAGCAGCAGCGAAGCGCAGATTACACCAAGATAGCGTATCTCCTCCAGCTTACTTTTTTCCTGGAGTTGCAGTATGTCACATAACCGGGCAGATACTGGCGAGGGCAGGGTGAGGATGATTTTATTAAAGGTCTCCTCCAGGCCGTTACTACATTGAATTTGGAATTTGCCATCGCCGGTGGGGCTTACTCTATGGGCTAAGTGATTTTTTTTAATTGACACCTTTTCACGATTTAATAGCTGGGAAAATACCTCAATAACAGGTGCATAGCCTCCAGGCAGATAGCCGAACCGCTCTTTTTTCAGTCCGCTGTTCCGGGCAGCATACATGCGCTGGATCGTCGCCCAGATAAAAGCGGCCGAAGTGTCATGATAGCTATCCCCCAATTTGGCACGCAGCAGCGGCAGCCATAATTTTTCATAGGTGTTATTCCCAGACCATTTTCTCAACCAATCGGCAACATACTGGCCTTCAAGTTTTCGCCCATCTTTCACTTTTGAGGCATACAATATAGTCAGCCCTAAGCGAAATTTGTCTATAATGTGCAAGGGGGGAAAAGTGAGAAATTCCAGGGTGTTTGACATGGAGTAGAAATGACTATCCGTATAAAAACCGCTCTTGGTCTCTTCCCAACGGATATTTTTCTCCAGACCGAGTTCATTCAGGATGGATCGTGTATAGGTATCCGAGAGCAGGATGACGTGATAATGACGATCACAGCTGAAATCGCCCAACTGCCAAGAGCTCGCCAAGCCGCCAAGATCCTCCTCTGCTTCAAATATCGTGACAGCGCAACCTTGTTGCGCCAGACGATGAGCAATAGTCATCCCCATTATCCCGCCACCAATGATACCCCAGCTGTACATTCAGGCGGACCTTGTCATTGAAGTCTGATGGCTTTACTTTACTGCTGAGTAAATAATTAGGTGAACATGATATTGTATCACACCACCGGCGATCGCTTAGCCTGTTGTTGGGATTGCGTTAAGCGAAAACTATCAATGGTGGAGTCGGGTGATCGGTGTGCCTTGGCTCGTGCGTTGTTTTACAGCCTCCACCATTCTAGATGAAAAATCTTGATAGGTTTTAACTACTGGCATCACTCCCGGGGCCACGATGTCACAACAAGTGCCACAGGTTGCAGCCAGCTTTTGTACATCCTCAAATACGATACGATTAAAGTTATCCTTGGCATAATTAGCATTTAAATAAGTGATTAAGGACAATACTTCATTGGCAATTCCACGTTCGATGATGCGGAAGTAACCATGGACGGTGTCGATTAACCCCTCATCAGGCAATTTACTTCCTTTACCAATTCCGATATAAGCATCAGAATGATCAATGAAATCTGTTTTCTTAAAGATATTACAGCCATCTATTATCTTGCGATGCAGTGGTTTAGAATCGACAAGCCGATTTGGTAGATCCCTATAGAGCCGATGTGCGGTACATACAAAGATGACCTCTGCATTTTCAAGCGAGCGGCCAAGATCACTGGTAAAAAAACCTTGCAGATTAAATTTCTTCAGGTTTTGGTCTGATTCTTTTACATAGGGATCATGGATTGTTATCTGACATGATTTTCCGGCCAGCAGCCGTGCAAGCACCAGGGTTGGAGAATTCCGTGTGTCCTCCGAGTCAAAGCGATAGGCCGCACCGAGCAAGGCCACTTTCTTTCCAGTAATTTCGCCGAAGGTGGTTTCCGCAAGCCGGATGGTTTCTGCGGGCGATTCGTCGTTGATAGTCCTTGCCAAGAGAATCAGACTGCGGCTGGTGTCGGCATGGCTCTGGAGCATGCGCCACCAGAGCAGTATGCCGTCTTTGGGCAGACAGTGACCCCCTACGCCAACTGTTGGGATGAGCAGCCCGCCCCGGGGAACGCTGCCTGGATCATTCGATGCATCATCCTTTTGGCCTAGACGTTCGTTAACGCGGTCTCGTAAATAATAAAAATCAATGTTATATTGATCGCAGTAGCGTACAACTTCGCTGGAAAATGCGATCCTAACATCCCGATAGGCATTCTCAAGGGTTTTTACGACCTCAGCAGTGAGACTATTAGTCAGAAAGAGTTTTCCTTCCGTGACAATGTGTGAATAAAGGCGCTGGATCAAGTGGGGTGTAAGAGGATGGATGCCGGCGACAATTTTATCAGATGTTGTTACTCTTTCCACCAATCTTCCTGGCATTACCCGGTTAGGGCTATTGCCCAGGAGTAGATTATGACCATCCACAAGGCCGTTCTTGGCAAAGTAGTCTCTGATGACTGTGTTCATTGATGACGGTGCTAAAGTCGATTCAAAAATGATCAATGGCATTTTTGTGGAGGGCTTGTTATGGAGAGCCTTGACAAGGCTATTGAGGGATTCAAATAATGGCCCATAATCGGGCTCATTGCCATTTTTATCGGTTTGGACACAGACGAGTATTACGTCAGCGTCAGATAGTTCATTATAGTCATGCGAAGCATAGAGCGATGCGGTTGTAATGGATTGGGCGATAATTTCATCCAATAATGGTTCAATGCCGCCGATTGGGGATCGTCCGGAATTGATTGCCCCGACTTTCCAGCCTGAAGTTATCGACTCACGCTGGATAACCACCACACGAGCCGGCCTATCTGTACCAATTTTAATTTTTGCCTGAGCGAGGAGAGCAGCCATGGGCGTGCCCACAATGCCCGGGCCGATGACCCCTATTTTCGAGACCTGCCAATTCCGATAAAAACTACTGTTGAGCACCTGGGATGTCAACCTTTTGTATTTGATTTGCATGCCATTGTTTATCGATGAATTCTCTGAACCAGAGTTCAATGCAGAGGATCCCCCATAACTGACGCCCGAATTCACGCTCTGAATTTACCAGTTGCTTTATCTGCCACTGATTGAAAATGCCTCTCTGCCGGCTGCTATCGGAAAGAAGAATATCATAGAAAAAATCTTTGGCTTGGTTTTTGGCCCAAATATGCAGCGGAACTGGAAAACCCATCTTATCTTTCCGTTCCAGGATCGATGTGGGCAGGAGCTCACCGACAGCTTTCTTTAAAATATACTTTGTTTCAGCACCCTTGAATTTCATGGCTGGTGGCATGCTGGCAATGAGGTCCACAATCCGCCGATCCAGTAAAGGAACCCGGGACTCTAACGAAACAGCCATACTGACACGATCTTCAACTTGCAGAAGCGCAGGCAGGCTGGCAAGCATGTCGAAATGCGTCATTTTGTTATAGTAGGATTTGGTATCAGGATGGTTAAATAGGTGCTGAAAACGCTCGAACAACTGTTTTTTGTCATAATTTATCAGGAATTCTTTGGAGAAGAACTCTTGCGCTCTTCCGTTGCGATCGATCAGGCGGAAATAGCGTTTGTCCATCGCCTCGAAAGCTTCTTGCCGCCAAAACTCCTGAGTCAGCGGAATATATTGTTTTAAGGAGGGTAAATTGGGCAAAATGGATTGCAGCGAAACAATGTGCTCGCCTTCTTCGTTGGTCTCAAATATCGCCCCTTTGAGAGCCTGCTCCAGATACGCAACAATATAGCGGGCATAGCCGCCAAATATTTCATCACCCCCTTGACCGCCCAACACAACCTTGACCTTCTGAGCGGCCAATCGTGATACAATATATTGTGGAAATACCCCAGGGCCAGCGACGGGTTCATCAAGATGATATATTAATTTGGGCATCAGCTCAATAAAATCCTTACATGTGGCGATAACGGTATGCATCCTGGCACCGCAAGCGGTTGCTACTTCACGGGCATATTTGATTTCATTAAACTTGGTGCCTTCAGCGAAAGCCCCCGTAAAGGTTTCCAGGCCCAAGGGCGTCATCTTTGCCGCCATACAGGTTACGATGCTGGAATCCATTCCGCCGCTTAGATAGGTGCCCATGGGGACATCGCTTCTCATTTGAATTCGTACTGTATCCTCCAGCAGTTGTTTTAGTTTTGTAATGAAGTACGATTCAGTATGAGAAGTATCAACCGTGAATTGAGGTGCCCAATATTTTATTGTCCGAGTTTTCATGGTTTGGAGATCTATGATCTGGCAGTGCCCCGGCAGCACTTTTTTGATACCTTTAAAAAGGGTTAAATCATCGAGGATAAACTGAAAGGTCAGGTACTCAGCCATAACATCATAGTTTGGTTCAGGTACTACGGCGGGGTGCAGGAGCAGTGCTTTAATTTCGGAGGCATATAACAAAACATCATCGCCCAAAAAATAATAGAGTGGTTTGATGCCAAAATGATCTCGTGCGGAGATGATTCGGTTTCTGGCTTTATCAAAAAGGATAAAAGCAAACATGCCATTCAGTTTTTCAATAAAATCTATATCATATTGCTTGTACATCTTGAGGATTACTTCTGTGTCTGACTTTGTGCTGAACTGGTGGCCCTTTTTTATAAGTTCCTCGCGCAATTCAAGGTAATTGTAAACTTCCCCATTAAAAACGATGACATTACTATCGCGGAGCATTGGCTGGTGCCCGGTTTGTAGATCGATGATGGAAAGTCGTTTGTGGTAAAATCCAACCGAGCCATCAATATGGTAACCCTCGTCATCGGGTCCACGATAGGCCATAACATCCGCCATCGCTTTGAGGAGCTGGGGATCGACAGGCTGATGTTTTTTGTTTATTATCCCGACTAGTCCACACATAATAAAGTACGCATTTTATAAAGTGTACTATTCTCCATCCGCGGCTAAAATAACCCGGACAGTTCTTAACAGGATTTTCAGGTCCTGTTTTAAAGACCAGGTTTCAGCATATCTGATGTCCAATCGAACCATTTCATCAAAGGAAGTTCGGTTTCTGCCGGAGACCTGCCAAAGGCCAGTAATTCCTGGTTTTACATCCAGAATTCGACGATAGTGCCATTTTTTATATTCATCAACTTCGTAGGGGATGGGAGGTCGTGGTCCCACCAGACTCATTTCTCCCTTTAAGACATTGAAGAATTGCGGTAATTCATCCAGGCTGGTTTTTCGCAAGAATCTGCCAAAGGGCGTGACCCGGGGATCATGTTTCATTTTAAAGAAGGGGTGCTGCTGAGTCCCCATATTAATCTGATCAACTTCTCCGCTTATTAATTTCCTCACATATTCATGATGGGTCGAATCTGCATTACCGGTGAACATCGTGCGAAATTTCATGAAAGTGAAATAATCCCCTTTATAGCCAACTCTTCTCTGCTTGAACAAGACTGGCCCAGGGGAGGTCAATTTTATACTGACTGCAATTATAAGCATGAAGGGCGAAGAGAGAGCGATCAAGATACTGGCACCGGCCAGGTCCAGTATTCTTTTAATAATTCTACTAAATGCGAGAATATGTTTTGAAACAAGATTGTGATCCCAAAAGAAAACATCTTCAATCCGTATGGAACAGACGGTACCATTAAAAGTGCTTATGCACAGGTTTAAATTCTTCAAGTAATCACATCTAAAGGTCATATCCTTCGAAGTGCGCGCATCGGATGAGCGCCGAGCCTTGACGGAAGCCGGATTGATAAAAGCTGTCACTCCCGTCCCATGCTTTTTTATTTTATTTTCAGGATACGATAGAATTTTTATGTGAAAATCATTAGGTGATAACTGGCAGCGGGATGAATAGTATCCCATGATATTGCTGACAATTCGTTTGCAAGCACAATGGGCTCCTAAATAGTTAGCATCAACTAGTAATATCAATATGGTAGAATCCTTATAGATCGAAACCGCATCTGTGGCTCTTATGGTCCTGCAAACAAATCGTGTGACCTCTTCAATCGTGAGCTGTTTTTTCTGGGAAATTTTATTGACAATGCGTTGGGTGTTCAGTAAGATGATGGAGGATGTGCAATTCGCTCGCTCTGATCTGCGTTTTTCAATAGCCATCCTGTGTTTGAACTGATCAAGAGTATTGAAATTGAGATATTTGCAGGATAGTTCTGATACGTTGAAATTCCATCTAAAAAATGGAAATCTGAGTATATCAAGTCGCCTTTTCACAGCGCCAATCCTCCGCAAGAGATTCTATTGGTGATAATGCCACTGCATAATCATGAGTAAGGAAGCTCAAATTTAGTTTCGATTGAGTATTCGAGAATTAGACAAAGCTACGCTTACTCAGTTACAGTGCTGAGGCGTTTGTGACCTTTAGAATCGTAAGAGGGGTGTTTTCTAGAGATTGCCTGCCTGGTGATGCCCCAGAGAGAACTTGTCCCCTTGTTGAATTCGCCGAACCCCTTTGGGGAGGGAATAAGCGACTGATATTATTAATCTAATGTTTTGAGAAAATATATTAAAACCAACCCCAATCGTAAAAGTATTGATCATGTCAAACCTGATACGCTGCTTGACTGGAAGCACGATTCCGGCAAAATCAAATTCCAGTTCTTTTTCTGCAGCTCCTTTGGCTGACGAATGGTTACCATGACGTTATAATCCGAACTGCAGACAGCTGTTGTCTTTTAATGTTGATTATGGCCATCAAGGTGTGTTAGTATTATGATTTTGGGTTTGAGTAGTAATAGTAGTCCTTATAATAACCATAATTACTCTTCAGATCTATATCGTTAAGCAATGTTCCTACAATATTAACTTGGCTATCTTCTAATATTTTCTTCGCTTTGATAGCAACTTCACGATTGGTCTTTCCTGATCTCAGGACCAACAAAACGCCATCAACATCCTGGCCTAAAATAAGAGAGTCAGTAACTGATATGATTGGGGGCGCGTCAAGAATTACGAATTCATAGGAATCATTCAATTCATTAATCAACTCTTCCATCCGCTTTGATCTCAGGATTTCGGAAGGATTAGGAGGAAGAGTTCCGCACGTCATTACTGCGAGGTTATTATTGAAAATGTCATTATCAATAATCTGAGTATAAGAGTCGAAACCAGTACTTTTACTGATAAGAAAATTGGTTAATCCGGGTTCCTGACTCAGCTTTAAAGCTCTATGGATCTTAGGCCGGTGGAGATCGCAATCTATTACAATTGTTTTTGTCCCCTCTCGTGCATAAAATTGCGCAATATTGAGCGCGGTTAGGGTTTTTCCTGCGCTGGGCTCTGAGCTGGTGACTAGCAATGTTCTTAATTTCCTATCCGGATTGAGAAAGGAAAAGTTGAGTTGCAGTAATCGATAAGCTTCAAATATGTGAGATTTCGACAAAATTTGTGATAGCATTAAGGAATGATATGGGTCGTGTGCATCCTCTTTGTTGGTTAATTTGTGCAAAACTCCATTGTTAGAGATTGTGGGAATAGATGCAATGACTGGCAAGCCCAAGTATTTCTCGACATCCTGGTCAGTTTTTATTGAATTGTCGAGAGAGTATAAGAGAAAAGCCAGACCGATGCCGCAGGACAGCCCAATTGCCAGGGCCATCATAAGAGTTTTCAATTTATTGGGTTTGATAGGAAAAGCAGGAACTTCAGCATAATCGATAACGCGTACATCGCCAACTTTTCCCGCCTCTGTTATCCGAGCCTCCTCACGTTTCTCTAAAAGTAATGCGTATATTTTATCGTTAACCTCCTTGGCACGTATGAGGCGCGCCAGGGCAAGCTCTTGTTTCGGGAGCACAAGAAGCTCCTGATTATATCCATTCATCGTGTTTTTCAGGCTTTGTTCCCGGGCTTTGTAGGTCTCTAATTCAACTTCCAGAGTGATTGATTCTTGCAAGAGATTTCGAATTTGTGAAAGGGGATCAGCCAGAGTTTCCCGTGCAGAACTTTTTATAAGCTCATTCACCAAGTCATGTTTGGCAAGATTGATTTGACCTCTGAGAGAAGCCAATGCTTCCTCCTCCCCTCCAGCCGATTTCATTTGCAGATCGGAATATTGCCTCTCTAAATGATGCAACTTTTCTTTCAGCTGCTGCAAGATATCACTGCTGGTGATATTAAGAGTAGGCATTAATTCTTGTTTTTTCTTTTCTATAAAACGTCTGCGTTGTTCCAGAGCCTCTCTTTCCGTTTTGGTTTGGTTATAGGCGACCTCAACATCGGTAAGATTGGCAAGCATTTCTTTTGACTCGTCACTGAGCGTTATCAGATCGTTGTTTTCTTTGTATGTTAAAAGATCTTCCTCCGCGGTTCTCAACTTGTCCTGGAAAGTCAATAGCTGTCCTTCAACAAAATTACGAATATTGGAGATTTCTTTTTTCTTTTTCTGCAAGTTCCATTCGATAATAAGATCGACATAGGTATTGGCAATGGTTTTTACAGCAATTGGATCATTGGCCTGGACCCTGATTTTGATTATGTCCGCTCCACGTACATTCTCCACGCCAAGATTACTGTTAATGATACCCGAGATATATTTCATTCTGGAGAAATTTTCACCTGGATTTGAAGAGATGATAAATGTATTGAGTATTGCTTCAGGCAATCTTTTTACAACCTCATCTGCGAGAGCCCTGCTTTTAATTTGTTCCACCATATTCAGAATCGCGCTTTTGCTATACAAGGGCTGCCCGAGTTCCAGCAGAAAAGCAGTGTCATTCGCTTCTTCATAAATAATAGTCGCTTCTGTCTCATAAACAGGTGTTGCTTTCCATATCCAAAGAATGGCGGGAATCAGGGTAACGAGCACACAGAGCGCGATCAGCCACTTCCGATTTACAATGAGCTTGAAGTAATCAACCAGGGTCGAGCTTTGGCTGCTGTTCTGATAGTCATATTGTTCAAAATGATTTTTGGTATTATTCATATTCCTCCTGCCCGGCAAAGGAGACTGGTGGGAGTGTGCTGACTGATGATGTCTGGCAACTCGCCATGCAGAAAAGAGATTTTTATCTGCCGTTGTCGGATTGGATTGGTTTGCAGATTTGATCAATTGTTCGTAGCTGTTTTTCTTCAAGAGTTTTCTGCTATCCATGGCAACAACGAATGCTCCATCGTATGTAATAGCGCTCAGCCATGTACCGGCACAAGCGCGTCATGGCCCACTCCCATACCAACTATTCCGATTTAAATTATACTTTGACTGCCTATTGTAGAAAAATAATCTACCTAACCGTCAAAGGTAATGCAGGCAGGAATAAACCATGGGGGATCACTCATCCCCGAACCCAGTAAGATTATTTTAGTCGATTGAAAAATAGTAGGAAAGAATTGCCACAACACATCCCCATGTGATTGAATATACCAATTCCATCCAGAAAAGTCAAGCGCTGCGCCATATTTTTATTTTATTTAAAATAAAGAGCGAAATCAGCAATATGTTTCTGTTCGTATTGAGCAGGCTCCTCTATTCCATTGAATTCTTCGATGCAGGAGAAGAACAGAGCTGCAGGCTGTCGTTGGTCTCAGAAAATTTATTGCCCTGATAGCATAAACAAGTTGTTTGGACATGCTCATCCAATGACGAAATAATGCTGAGTTGAAGGTTGAATGCGGACGCAATAAATATTAAAAAAGCAGGATACTGGGCGAAAGGGGAAGAGGAATCGCCCTTAATGAGTAAGAGAATCATACGAGTCCGGTTTTCCTTTATAACAAGCGGTCAAGTCTTGGCTGGCTTTTGCACAGCGCAATAGAACAGTCGATTTCACGGTACTTATTTGCGATGATGATCCTCAGGGGCTTATTAGTCTTTAGTCACATAAACCAGATAATACAAAGTAAATAAAGTCGATACATCTCTGACGACATTAAAAAACTTCCCCCAGCTTACCTTTTTCTCCGGAATATATACCACATCTCCGGGTACGACAACGGGAATCGAGCTAACACTCTTTGATGCCAATAGTTCCTTTATATTGAGGGAGATCTCGCGGGAATCCCCTCCAGTCAAGGACACTATTTTTATGTTTTTCAGATTGGCATCTTCACTTGGACCTCCTGCCAGGAAAATGACATCAAGCAATGAAGTCTGGAAAAAGACTTCATAACTTCCTGGGCGCACAACGCCTCCCAGAACTTTTACATTAGTTGCCAACGGATTTCCAGGCACTACGATGGTATCATCATCTTGAAGCCAAGGCAGATCAGTGGGATCCCCGTTGAGATAAAACTTTTCCATGTTTATTGTTTGCTCGGTTTTTTCTTCATTGACCATCCTGATAAGTTTAATCTTGGATAGTTGCGCTCCAGGCAATAACCCTCCCGCGGCACCAATCGCACCCTGTAAGGTGGCAGTGTTGGCAATTTGGTGTAATCCGGGCATCGCTACCTGTCCCAGAACGTTGATCTTGATAGGGTAACTTTCGCTAAAGCGGATCAATATCAATGGCATGCTGCCCATGTAGGGACTTAATTGATTCGACAGCACCTCCTTGAATCGCTGTAACGTCACACCATCGATCGGTAATCCCTGCAGGCCAGGAAAGTCAACACTGCCATCCTGTTTGACCACAACTGTTTGACTGAGTTCTTTGGTCTGAGGGACAATGATTTCAATGGCGTCCCCAGGTTTGATCAAGCGGTCCTGGCCTGAGAGAAGGAGCGGCAGCAGCACCAGGATCGAACACATTGGTTTTGTCATAGCGGGCCCATCCTTTGGTTTGCAGGTTGCCTGCTGAAGGAGGAGACAGAATGGATGGATACGAAATTGAACAACAGATTAAAGGCTTGAGTTTATCCCCGGGCGATATGGCGAATATGGCCCTCCCTTGGCGAAGAGCTTCCCACACCATATATCAATACATTTTTTTGTTGGTCAATATTCCAGCAGGAGCCCATTCTCTGGCTGGAATTGTACGAAATTTGAACGATATGGGCCGGCGGGAAGGGCTGATCCGACGGACATCCCGGCGCATGATTCCCCTTGCTTGCAATGTTTCGATTTTGTATACTAGAATTCAGTCTAACCTGAACAACGGGAGATCGGGAATGCAAAATGGTCTGTTTCTGCCGCTGCTCTTTTTCTGGGCTGCCGGTCTGGTTTTCACCGCCTCCGCAAGTGCGGCGGAGCGGCCGCGGGCGCGCGATCTGGGCATTGTCGTCGGCGCGCTTGAGCCCGGCCCCCTCAATGCCATCACCGATGTGCCCGGGGTGCGGGTTGGCCAGACCACCCTCCTGCGCGGGGATTCGGTGCGCACCGGGGTGACAGTGGTCCTGCCGCATGGTGGCAATCTCTACGAGAGCCGTGTGCCCGCGGCGATAGCGGTCGGCAACGGCTACGGCAAGCTGACCGGATCGACACAGGTCGCCGAGCTCGGCGAACTGGAAAGCCCGGTCGCCCTGACCAATACCCTCGCGGTCTGGGGGGTGGCGGAGGGGCTCGCCCGCTGGATGCTCGGCCAGCCCGGAATGGAGAAGGTGCGCTCGATCAATCCGGTGGTCGCCGAGACCAACGATGGCTGGGCGCTCAATGCGATCCGCTCCTTTCCAGTCTCTTTCGCGGATCTGACCGCTGCCCTGGAGAGCGCCTCGACAGGGGCGGTGGCCGAGGGCGCGGTCGGGGCCGGGACAGGCACCGTCGCCTTTGAATGGAAGGGCGGCATCGGCACCAGTTCGCGCCTAATTCCGGACAAGCCATGGCATGTCGGAGTGCTGGTACAGTCTAATTTCGGGCGCTGGCAGGATCTGACCATCTCCGGGGTGCCGGTGGGCCGCGCACTCGGGCGCAGCGGGGTTCATCCCCACACCAATAAGGGAGCGGACGGCTCGATTGTCGTTGTGGTTGCCACCGATGCTCCTGTCTCCGACCGCAATTTGCAGCGCCTGGCCGCCCGCGCCCTGCTCGGCATCGCCCGCACCGGCGGCTTCGCCTCCAACGGATCGGGCGATTATGTCATCGCCTTCTCGACTCATCCCGCCCTCCGCCGCACTCCTGCGGGTCCGCAGCCGGAGCCTGCAGCCGGGCCGGAAGTCGGCAACAGCCAGATGAATCCCCTTTTTGAAGCGGCCGTTGATGCCACCGTTGAGGCGATCTACAACTCTTTGCTGCGCGCCACCACCCAGTCGGGAGCCTATGCCACTGTCGAAGCCCTGCCAATCGACGAGGTCAAGGCGATCCTGGCCCGCCACGGGATCGGCAGCGCTGCCGGAAAGGAGAAGAAATAATGGACAAGAAGCCTGTTTTGATCCTCTTCATCTTCATCCTGCTGGCGATCGCCCGCCCGGGCGTAACCCAGGAGGAGCGCCCCGGCGCCTGGATGGATTATGTCGCCCCAACCTACACTATCCTCCCCAACCTCACCTATGCCACCGCCAGCAACATGGAGCTCAAGCTTGACCTCTATCTGCCGCTGGAGCGGAGCAAGCCGGTGCCAGTGGTGGTCTACTTTCACGGCGGCGGCTGGGTCGAGGGGATGAAGGAGCGCAATACGCTTTACCTCTTGCCCTGGCTCTCGATGGGTTGGGCGGCGGTCAACGTCGAATACCGGCTGGCGCGCCATGCGCCCGCCCCGGCTGCGGTCGAGGACGGCCGCTGCGCCCTGCGCTGGCTGGCGCTGCATGCCGGCGAATATTCCCTTGATCCCAACCGCATTGTCTTAACCGGCCATTCGGCGGGCGGACATCTCGCGCTGATCACCGCCCTGCTGCCCGAGGGCTCCCCCTTCGACCGGCAGTGCCCCTCGGCGGAGAGCCACCGCTGGGTGGACGGGGTTGAGCCGCCGGTCAAGGCCGCCGCGGTGATCAACTGGTACGGCATCAGTGATGTCAACGATGTGCTCGAGGGGATCAACGCCAAACACTATACGATCGAATGGTTCGGCAGCCTGCCCAACCGCGAGGAGTTGGCTCGCCAGCTCTCGCCCCTGACCCATGTGGCGGCCGGAGCCCCGGCTGTGCTCACTATCCACGGCGATGCCGACAAGGTGGTGCCTTACACCCAGGCGCAGCGCCTGCACGCCGCCCTCGACAAGGCGGGCGTGCCCAACCGGTTGGTGACGGTCAGCGGCGGCGGCCACGGCGGCTTTAACCGGCAGGACCTGCTCGGCTGCTATGCGGCCATCCGCCTATTTCTGCGCAAGAACGGGATCGTACAGGAGTAGCGCCGGAAAGTCATCCACGGCTGCATCAGTGGCCGGCTGTTTCTGCAGGTGAAGGGGATAGAGAGGTAGCCGGATGGGGAGGAAGTACAGACGGCCGCCGTCAGCGGCCGTCCCTGGCGAGATCTGCTATTTGAAGAGGGGGCCGGCCGGCTTCTCCGGCCAGGTCAGAAGCCCGCGCGCCACCCCGGCAGCGAGCTTAAAGCCGAGCATCTTGTAGGCCAGACGAGCGGCACAAAAGGCCGAATTGCGATCCGCCTCGTCATAGGAGAGCTCGACGAGGTCGAATCCCACCACATTTTTCCGCATGAAAATCTTTTCCAGCAGTTCCAGCCCCTCATCCCAGGTAAAGCCCCCCGGCTCGGGTGTGCCGGTGCTGTGGATCACGCTCAGATCGAAGGCGTCGAGGTCCACAGTGACGAAGACCGGATCGGGCAAGGCCGCCAGGGCGGCGTCGACGTCAAAGCGCCGCTTGCGGTAGTCGTGCATGGTGCACACCGGCCAGTTGTGGGCGGCGATGGCCTGCGCCTCCTCGATGCACTGGGCGCGGATGCCGAGCTGCAGGGCATGGGGGGTCATCTCGCGAATGCGTGCCATGACGCTGGCGTGGCTGAGCGGGCTGCCCTCGTACTCTTCGCGCAGGTCGGAATGGGCGTCGAGCTGGATGCAGGAGAGGCGGCCGTACTTTTCGAGCAGGGCCCTGAAGAAGCCGCTGGAGATGGAATGATCCCCGCCGAGAACAACGATGAACTTGTCGTCCCTGAGCAGAGCGCTGCTTTTTTCGTAGAGGGTTTTGATCATCCCCTCGGGACTTTTTGGAATAGCCGGTGCGGCAAGGGTGGTGATGCCCATGCGATAGGGTTCGGCCTTGAGGACCTCGTCGTAGAATTCGACATAGGCCGAGGCCTCGAGGATGGCACGGGGGGCGGCTCCGGTGCCGTGGCCGTAGGAGACCCCGCCCTCATAGGGGAAGGGGAGGACGGCCACGGCTGCGGACTCGTAGGCGGTGAATTCCGGCTCGGGAGCGAGAAAGGGGTTGGCATTCAACCTCATCATGCGCCCGCCAGTTTTTCAATCAGGGCCGGCATATGGCCGACAATCTGCTTGTGGGGGCGGTTCGGACACTGGTCGAGGACGAAGGCGGTCAGGATCGGGAAGATGACGGAGTATTCACCCCAGATCTGCACCAGCTTGTCATCGCCGGTGGAGCGGTATTTGCCCCAGGTGACCGCCTCGCTGAAGGTGCAGGAAGAGAGGCTGCCCTCGCGCTCGACGGCGGTGCCGATTTGCAGGCCGCGATCGGCCCCCTCGAACTCGACGCCGAGGATCTGGCTGATGGTGGGCCCGGTCTGCTGGATAAAATTCTTGGGTCCGCCGCCGCCCAGTTCGACAAAACCGGTGCCGTTGGCGCCGTAGCTGATCGCGGCCGAGTCGAAGATGTCCCTCTGGCCGGAGAGCACCACCGGGTAGCCTTCGCGGTCGGTGCGGGCCAGGTTCATGGCGATGGAGTGGTTCGAGAGCGAGTCCCAGAAAATGGGCACCCCGGCACGGGCGGCGACGGCGACGAAGCTCAGCTCGGGATGGGGGGCGGTCTCGGCGACCCAGAGGCCCATTTCGTAGTTGAACTCCCAGCTGCTCAGAGCCTTACCCTTGAGGCGGTCATAGCGCTCGACGACAAA
>Ga0302250_1000857_pt1 | contig 25852 bp, 13 predicted proteins | sample AAG_RA_Asp_MG_FD_193536 | JGI IMG/M metagenome (GOLD analysis project Ga0302250, IMG submission 193536) | Enriched activated sludge microbial communities from anaerobic digester in WTTP, New Holstein, Wisconsin, United States - AAG_RA_Asp | ecosystem: Engineered > Bioreactor > Anaerobic >... | reverse complement strand
CCACCGTTTCCGGCAGGAAAGTGCTTGATATCACAAGGTCCGCGGTCGTGAGGAACAGCGAAGTGATCCGGCCGATAAAAAAACCGATCAATTCCGAAGGCGGACTCCGGATCCTTTCCGGATCGCTTGCACCTGACGGGGCTGTTGTGAAGAGCGCCGCTGTGCCAAAAGAGATGTGGAAGCATACCGGCCCTGCCCGTGTCTTTAATGGTGAAGGCCCCGCAATGAAAGCAATTCTGGGAAGGAAAATCCGGGAAGGGGACGTTGTCGTGATCCGGTACGAAGGCCCCCGTGGTGCACCGGGAATGCCGGAAATGCTTTCACCCACATCCGCAATGATGGGGCTCGGGTTCAAAAAAGTCGTGCTCATTACAGACGGGAGGTTCTCCGGTGGCACCCGCGGTCCCTGTATCGGCCATGTTGCACCGGAAGCCGCGATCGGCGGTCCGATTGCGCTGGTAAAAGACGGGGATGTCATCGCTGTCGACCTCCACAAAAAGACAATCGATCTCAAAGTATCGGCACAGGAACTCAAAAAGCGAAAGAGTGCATGGAAACCTGTCAAAAAGAACCTGACTGGTGTACTTGCGAGATACGCAAAGACCGTTGAGCAGGCCAATCTCGGCGCTGTCCAGCGCTGATCATTTTTTATAATTCTATAATTCTAAATAAGTATTGATTTTATCATAATCAAAATGAAGTTTAAAAAACTTTATGTATAATGTAAATATCTTTTTGTTAAGCATTATTGATGTCGATGCTTGTGGTGAATTATTATGTTTTGTCCTGAATGTGGTGAAGAGAATCCCGAATCAAATAAATTCTGTCGTAAATGTGGAAAAGATTTAAACGATTCATCAAATCTCTCAAAACATCCATCCCAAGGTACAAACAATTCCATGGATGACAATATATTTTTTAAAGTCTTTGAAAAAGCAAAGGGAATTATTTTAAAACCTATTCCAACATTCAATAGTTCCAGATCAGATCCAATTTCTTTCGCCATCATTTATTTTTTTATGTTATTGGCTGTATATGTGATTTTATTTGGATTTTCTGTCTCATTCTCATTACTCGCAAGTATGATGGGAGGATATGTCCTTGTAATCAGAATTGCTTTGCAACTTATTCTCACAATTTTCATTGGAACATTATGGTTGCACATCTGGGTTTATGTGGTTGGAGGAAGAAATGGTCTTTTCAATACGTATAAGGCGTCAATCTATGCCTACACACCATTTTTCCTTATTGGTTGGATAATGCCATTTGGCATGATGATCGGCGCAATTTGGGAAATTATTCTAGCAGTAATTGCAATAAAGGAATTCCATCAACTTTCTTGGGGACGTGCAATAGCTGGGATTATTCTGAATTTCATTGTTCTATGGGGCATTTTAATTGCAATAGCGTTAATTTATCCAGATGTCCTTAATGTTTTGATGAATATTCTCCCAATGGGCAACAATTAGCGAAGGTATTTCTAACTTAATTCATTTTTATAGCATTGATTAATAAATGTTCAAGCTTTTCTAAATGCTTTTGTTATAATTGCACATCAATTCATGTGACCAATACCGGTTTTTTCAACCGGCTAATAGTATTAATAACGACAATCGGTTCGTATTTTAATCGCTGTAATTTCAAATCAAAATTTTCCCAATAAAAAAAGGTAGTAAGATTATACACTATCGTAAATTAGCGTTATATATTTAGTTGCCCACACTCCAAAGAATGGCCCAATGAGGATTAAAACGATTAAAAGTTCTAATGCAAACAGGAATGGGCCAATAAATGGTATAAAGGCAAGGATTATCCCCAGTATCATGAATAAAACAACGGCAATTATTGCAGCAATTAGGAGGACAATGAACAATACAATCAGGGCTATGATATATGAAAGCCAGCCGATTTTCCTTATCTGTTCAAGAATTGCATTGAAATTGAATGCTTCGCCGAAACTGTCCATTCGTGCAAAACGGATATTAGCAATAGTGCCAAGAAGTGCGAAGACAAACAGAACAACTAGACTGACGATAATGGCAACGGCAAGTGCGATCACTGCAGACATTATCCCGACCGGGTCATTTGGTTTGGAGAGGAATAAACTGATTATTGCCATTCCGCCACTTGCAATAAAGACAATGATGGGTATGATTAGATAAACAAAGTTCACAATAATTAATTTCACACCATTGATCAGCATCTCAATCCAATTATTCAGGGGCTCCATTGCAGATTTTCCCTGAAAGATCTTCCACTGATATCCCATCCATAATGGATGGAAGATCTGGCATATGAAAAGCAAAACCCATCTAATAATGTCCTCAAAGAGGCCTGTTTTAGTGTATGCAAATGAATCTGAAAGCATTTTTCCATAATCCAAATCAATCACCTCAATAACAAATCATCCATGGCCTTCATCAGCCACAAACGATTTAAAGAAGGTATGGAAACTTCGCAGAATAAATATCTATCGCTGATTTTTCGTTAATTTTGAAAAAAAAGAATAAATTTCAGTGCCTGAAGTACCGTACGCCCGTAAATACCATGGCCATGTGAAGGCGGTTCGCTGCATCGATGACTTCCTTATCGCGGATCGATCCGCCCGGCTGCACAAGTGCCGTGGCACCGGCCTCTGCCGCAACTTCCAGAGTGTCGGGGAACGGGAGGAACGCATCAGAGGCAACAGCCGATCCTTTCAGGGAACCGCATGCCTTGCTGATAGCGATCTTCGCCGAATCGACCCGGCTCATCTGGCCGGCGCCAATCCCCAGCGTTCTCTGCTGGTCGGCAAAGATGATGGTGTTGCTCTTGGTGTGCTTGCAGACCTTCCATGCAAGCTGGAGGGCCTTCATCTCATCTGCAGTCGGATCGCGATCCGTAATTACCTGCCAGTGCTCCTGGTAGGCCGGCGTTCTCTGGACAAGGATTCCGCCATCGATTGCCCGTATCTCGTCCGCTTCACAGCGATCCGGCAGAAGAAGGACACGCATGTTCTCCTTCTTTTTCATGACCTCCAAGGCATCTGATGAGAAATTCGGTGCAACGATTACTTCAACAAAAGTACCGCAGATCTCTTCAGCAAATGCTTTTGTGACCTCGCGATTGACGGAAACGACTGAACCGTACGCGGAGACCGGGTCAACATCGCGGGCTGTGAGATAGGCGGAGAGAATGTCCGTGCCAGTTGCAACACCGCAGGGATTGTTATGTTTGACGATCACCGCTGCTGCATCATCAAATTCCCGGAGCAGTGCAACGCCTGCATGAACATCGAGATAGTTATTATAGGACATCTGCTTTCCCTGGAGGGGTTCTGCGCCGGCAATCCCGTGAGTGCCGTACACTGCCGCCATCTGGTGTGGATTTTCTCCATAGCGGAGCGGCCTGCCATGGGTGTACTGCAATGAGAGCGTGGGGGGGAACGGTGAATCGAGCCGCTGGAGGTAATTGCTGATTGCTGCATCATAAGCAGCGGTACGGGCGAACACTTTTTTTGCAAGCATAAGTCGCTGTTCTTCAGAGATCCCGCCGCTTTTGATTGCATCCAGGACAAACGGATAGTCCGCGGGATCGACAACAACAGCAACATCGCGGTAGTTCTTGGCAGCAGCCCGGATCATTGCCGGTCCGCCAATGTCAATGAACTCGATCAGTTTCTCAAGATCCATGTCCTTCTGTGACATTGCTTCGAACGGGTAGAGATTGACAACAAGGAGGTCGATCCTGTTGATTCCATGCTTGGCCATTACAGCATCATCGATCTGCCTTCGCCCGAGAAGGCCACCATGGACCCGGGGGTGAAGGGTTTTGACCCTGCCATCCATCATCTCGGGAAAGCCGGTATAGCTGGAGACTTCTGTGAAGCGGATCCCGGCGGCGGCAAGGGCCTTGCCGGTACCCCCGGAACTCATGATATTGTATTTCTGTCCGGCAAGTTCCCGTGCCAGGTCTACAATCCCGGTTTTATCCCAGACTGAAAGCAGTGCCCATTTCATGGTCATAACTATGGGCAGGAGGGGAGAAAAAAGGTGTGGAGGGATACTTCGGATGCCCTCCTCCGGTTGCACAGATAAACGGCAGAACATTGCCAATAACCAGATTCCGGGAAGTATTTTATTTATAATTGACAATTATTCTCTGTCTGATCTTCATTTCACGCGAATATTGGTCCCAGTTTCTGAAACAGGTCAATAATTGCGGCTCGCCTAATCTCCCCTTACTCAAAATTTATATAGAACCACAATGCAATAGATATTGGAACATCGAATGGGATGGACTATGAGCAATGCAGAGAACAGGCAGGAGCCCCCGGTACAGGAAACGCCGGCCAGTGTCGCACAGAATGCGGAAATCCCGATATCCGGAACTGCGGAAGCTGATGTACAAAAGAAAGCTTATGCAGAACTGAACGATCGTTTCCTGCGTCTTGCAGCGGATTTTGAGAATTACAAAAAACGCAGCGAACGCGACCGGGCCCAGACCATTGCCTTTGCTAACGAGAGGTTTGCCTGTGACATCCTCGAAGTTGCCGACAACATCGAACGGGCACTGAAATCGGATGATACCCACCTCAGGGAGGGTGTTCTCCAGATCCGGCAGCTCCTTTCTGGCCAGCTGCAGCGCCACGGTGTCTGTCCCATAGATTCGCTCAACAAACCGTTCAATCCGGAGGAGCATGAAGCGATTGCCCACGTTCCATCGGACGCCTGCACCGGAACCATTATCGACGAAGTATGCCGCGGGTACCGGATGCATGACAAAGTTATCAGGTATGCAAAAGTAGCAGTATCCAAGGGAAAAGAGAACAACCACAAGGAGGCTTGAAAACCATGGCAAATGAGAAGGTTCTGGGTATCGATCTGGGAACAACCTATTCCTGTATGTCGATTATGGAGGCCGGGAAGCCCATTGTCATCCCGAACTCCGAGGGTGGGCGGACAACTGCATCTGTTGTCGCGTTCACAAAAGAGGGCGAACGCCTTGTCGGCAGCCTCGCCAAACGGCAGGCCGTGACCAACCCCCTGAGAACGATCCAGTCCATCAAGCGCAAGATGGGCACAAGCGAGAAGGTAACCATTGACGGCAAGGGATACTCCCCGCAGGAGATCTCGGCAATGATCCTTCAGAAACTCAAGATCGATGCCGAGGCGTACCTGGGCGAGAAGATCACAAAAGCTGTCATCACGGTTCCCGCGTACTTCAACGATGCGCAGCGCCAGGCAACCAAGGATGCCGGCCAGATCGCGGGCCTCGAAGTGCTTCGTATCATCAACGAACCGACTGCAAGCGCCCTCGCCTATGGCATTGACAAGGAGACCGATGCTACCGTTCTCGTGTATGATCTTGGCGGCGGGACATTCGATGTCTCAATCCTGACACTTGGCGACGGTGTTTTCGAGGTCAAATCCACTGCTGGCAACAACCACCTGGGCGGGGATGACTTCGATAAACTGGTCCAGGACTACCTCGTCGAGGAGTTCAGGAAAAAGGAAGGAATCGACCTCCGGAACGACCCCTACGCAATGCAGCGGCTGCGCGATGCGGCGGAGAATGCCAAGATCGAGCTCTCCCAGCGGCAGACCACCAATATCAACCTCCCGTACATCACCACGGACACAAGCGGTCCCAAGTTCCTCAACATCGACCTTACAAGGGCAAAGCTCGAGCAGCTGATCAGCGGCCTGGTTGAGTCCACCATGGGCCCGGTCAAGCAGGCGCTCTCTGACGCCAAGCTGGAGCCCAAAGACATCGACCATGTCCTGCTTGTTGGCGGTTCGACCCGTGTCCCGCTCGTGCAGGAGACGGTCAAGAAGCTCCTTGGAAAGGAACCCGACAAGGGCATCAATCCCGATGAGTGTGTTGCACTCGGCGCCGCGATCCAGGGAGCGGTCCTTACCGGTGAGGCAAAGGACATTGTCCTCCTGGATGTCACCCCGCTCACCCTCGGCATCGAGACCCTGGGCGGCATTGCCACCAAACTCATCGAGCGGAACACGACCATCCCGACCCGGAAGAGCCAGATCTTCTCAACAGCAGCGGACGGTCAGACCAGTGTCGAGATCCATGTGGTGCAGGGTGAACGTGCGCTTGCAAAGGACAACTTCACGCTCGGCCGCTTCCAGCTGACCGGCATCCCTCCGGCACCCCGAGGGATCCCACAGATCGAGGTCACGTTCGATATCGATTCAAACGGTATCATCCATGTCTCGGCTAAAGACATGGGGACCGGCAACCAGCAGGCTATCTCCATCAAGGGCGACCGCAAACTCTCAGAAGAAGATATTAAGAAGGCCATGGACGCAGCAAAGCAGTTCGAGGCCGACGACAAGAAGAAACGCGAGGAGATCGAGCTCAGAAACCAGGCCGACACGACGGTCTTCACTGCCGAGAAGATGTTGAAGGAGAGCGGCGACAAGCTTGAGACCGCGGACAAGACGAAGATCGAAGAGGGCATTGCAGAAGTCAGGAAGGTTTTGCCTGGTGAAGATCTTGAGGCCATCAGGAAGGCAATGGAGTCCCTCACCGAGGCAGTTTATGCTGCAACCACCAAGATCTACCAGAAGATGCAGGCCGAGCAGCAGGCAGCAGCCCAGCAACAGGCCGGCGGAGCAGCAGGCGGCGCCGGACAGGCTCCCGGGCAGGAGCCCAAAAACGATGACAACGTGGTCAACGCAGATTATAAAGTAAAAGACGAGTGAAGTGATCCGTAAATGAGTGCGGGCGACTACTACGACACCTTAGGTGTCCCGCGGAATGCTGACGAGAAGGAGATCAAGAAAGCCTACCGCAACCTTGCCCGCAAATACCACCCCGATGTCTGCAAGGAGCCTGGCGCAGAAGAGAAATTCAAGAAGATCAACGAGGCCTACAGCGTACTCTCCGATGCCCAGAAGAAGGCCCAGTACGACAACATGGGCCACGAGACCTTCACCAATGCATCAAAAGGCTCCTACACCGGCGGGGGAGGTGGTTTTGGGAACGGCGGGTTCTATTCTGATTTCTCGGGCTTTGGGGATATCTTCGATTTCTTTGGCGGGGGCGGTCACCGGAGGTCCGGGCCGCAGCCCGGTGCCGATCTCCTGATGCGGATCCAGATCCGGCTCGAGGACGCGGTTGCCGGCACTGACCGGGAGATCGAAGTGATGCATTCTGAGCCATGTGCAACCTGCAGCGGCTCCGGCAGCGAGACAAAACGGCTGAATGTCTGCCCGCGGTGCGGCGGGAGCGGCCAGATGCGGCAGGCAACCAACTCCCCCTTCGGGCAGTTTGTCCGGATGTCTACCTGTACGCAGTGCGGGGGCCGGGGAAAGATCCCGGAGAAGACCTGCCACGAATGCCATGGTTCCGGTCACAACCGGGTCAAGCGTAAAGTATCAGTCCACATCCCGGCCGGGATTGACAGCGGCATGCGGCTCCGTATGGAAGGCTATGGTGAAGCCGGGGATTACGGCGCGCCAAATGGCGACCTGTTCCTTGAAGTCTATGTCATGCCCCACGAGCGTTTCATCCGCTCGGGCGACAACCTTGAGACGGTCATCGAAGTCTCACCTGCCCAGGCCGTCCTTGGGACCGATGTTGAGATCGAAACTATTGACAAGCGCCACATCGACCTCAAGATCCCTGCCGGCGTGCAATACAACACAGCCTTGAAAATTGCCGGCGAGGGTGTCAAACGGCGCGGAAAGCCCGGCGATCTCCTTGTCCGTGTGAAAATTGTCACCCCCAAATCCGTCAGCACCGAGCAGAAAGAACTGTACCAGAAGATTATCGAACTGGAAGGAAAGGGTGGCGGTGTTGGGGGTTTCTTCTCGGGCATCATGGGGAAGAAGAAGGGGAAGAAATAATCCCCGTCCCCCCTCTCACGTTCTTTTCTGGCACATCTATTTGAGTGCCCGGGTACCATCTGATCAGGATGAAACTGCTCTTTGAGCTCTCGGGAGAGAACGCGACACTCCCGTTTGCCGAGATCGAATGTATCGGCACGATCACTGATAAGAGGCTCCAGGTAGCAGTTGCCGACTGCCCCGATCCTGATTCTTCTCTCCGCCTCGCCATGACCCAGGTTGTTCTTGAATACCTTGGGGAGTGCGAACCGGATCGCGCTTCTTTTTGCACCCTGCTCAAAGAACTGTCGCTTACCACAGGCCGTCCCTTTGCCGGACGGGCAAAGAAAGTACACGGTGGGTCGCAGGAACGCAATCCTGCATCCCAGCGGGAGTTCGAGCGTCTCATCGGGACTATGATCGATGGGCCCGTCTCTCTTCTCAACCCGGAAGTGGAGTACCGGGCCATCCTCTCGGAAGACCGCTGTTATTTCGGAAAGGTACTCAACCGGATCGACCGTGGGGGTTATGACCACCGGAATCCTGGCAAACGCGACTTCTTCCACCCGGGGGTTATGATGCCCCGGATGGCGCGGACCCTTGTCAATATTGCCTGTACAAAGGCTGGCGAAACACTTCTTGACCCGTTCTGTGGCACCGGGGGCATTCTCATCGAGGCCGAACTGCTCGGCATGCACGCGATTGGCAGCGACTTCGATCCCTTCATGATTGGCGGGAGCCGGCTGAATGCAAAGGATTCCGCCCTTCTTACTGCTGATGCGACCTGCCTCCCGTTCCCGGATCATTCCATCGACAGCATCGTCACCGATTTTCCCTACGGCCAGTCGGTCTGCATCCTCAAGGCTGACACCATGGATCGGCTTTACAGCGATGCGCTCTCGGAGATTTGCCGCGTGCTCCGTCCCGGGCGCAGGGCTGTCGTGGTCACCCACCGCGACATCTCCGCCATTGCCGCACAGCACATGACGGTCCTGCAGCAGCACAGCCAGCGCGTCCACAAGAGCCTCACCCGGAAGGTTCTCGTCCTCACCAGCTAATCCGGGTCCTGGCCGGAGGAACGCTTTTTTCACGGTACGCCAGATAGTATCATACGTTATGAAACACCAGTACCCGTTCCTGATTGTAGTCCTCCTCACACTGCTCTTCCTGTCCATTCCTGCATCCGGCTATTCCACGGAAGCCGTTGCCCTGTATGAACAGGGAACAGCATCGGTATCTTCCGATAACCTGTCCGACGCAATAGCCGCGTTCGACCAGGCCCTCCTGCTTGAGCCGGAGTATTACGAAGCCTGGGACGCCCGGGCCGATGCCCTGAACCGCGACGGGCAGTTCTCCAGTGCACTCGAATCCTCCTCCCGTGCCCTTGCCATCAATTCCAGTTACCTGTCCGGCTGGATCAACCGGGGCCAGATCCTGTATAACCTCGGGTACGTATATGAGGACCAGAAAAAAGATACGGTGAAAGCAAACGAGTATTACCTCCAGCAGGTGCAGGCATTTGAGAAGGCGATTGCTCTTGACCCGACGAATGCCGATGCCTGGTTCAACAAGGCATATGCGCTTGCCGGCCTGAAACGATACGATGAAGCGATCGCAGCATTCGACAAGGTAAAGGAGCTCGATCCCGCGTATCCCAAGATCGACAAGAACTGCGAGATTGCCTGCCAGCTCCGTGATTCCGTCACGCCATTCTATGTCAGATATGCACCAGTAATCATTGGTATTGCGGCAATCGTCATCGGGATCCTGTTCTGGGCCCTGTTCCTGAGGGAAAAAGAAGAATAATTTTTCTGGATCTTTTTTCGAACTGAATTTTTTTGGGAAATGATCGGTGTTACCGTCCCTTCTCATAACAGATCCGGGCTTCTTCGTGTTTCCCGATCCTGTCCAGGATGTCCCCGATATCGTTCCAGCATTCCTTGCGCATCGGATCAATCTCGAGCGCACGCTGGAAGACCGCAAGAGCGTCCTGGTACAGCTCCAGCTCCTGGAGCGCCCGGCCCTTGTGGATATACGCATCCACAAAATCCGGCTGGATATGGAGCATGGCATCGAATGCCTCGACTGCTTCCTGGTACCGTTTCATCGCAATGAGGGCGCTACCTCTTGTAAAGTAAGCAATGGAAAATGTCGGATCAATCATGAGGGCGCGGTCATAGTGTTCCAGCGCCTCTTCAAACTTCTGCTGGGCTGAAAGAACCATCCCCTGCCGTGTCCAGGCTTCAGCATTCTCCGGATCGAGTGCAAGCCCGCGCTCATAGGCCTTTTCGGCATCAGCATACTTGCCGAGGTCGTACTGGACATTCCCCTTGCCCATCCATGCCTCGGCAAGATTCTCGTCATGCTCGATCGCCTTGTCGAATGCCTCAACTGCATCGCGGTACATCCCCAGCTCGGCAAGGGCGATACCCTTGTGGGCAAAAACCCGCGGAAGGGGCTCGATCTCCAGGGCCCGGTCATAGGACTGCACCGCGTCGCGGTACTGTTCAAGGGCTGCATAGGCAAGTCCCTTCTGGTCATGGAGGATTGCCTTCTTTGGCATGATCTCGAGTGCATGGTCGAGCGCCGTGATCGCGCCATCGTAGTTGCCCTGGTACGCCTCTGCCCTTCCCTTGCCGGCGAGTGCCTGCCAGCAGGAGGGATTGATATCAATAGCCCTGTCAAAAGCAGCCGTTGCTCCGGTATGGTTGCCAAGGGCAATCAGGGCACGGCCCTTCTCGAAATGTGCGCTGGCATTACCGGGAGCAAGGACCAGGACCTGGTCAAAGGAGGCAATAGCTTCCCGGAACATACCGGTGTGCACGAGCGATCTCCCGCGTTCAAACAGCGCTTCGGCATAGTCGGACTGGATCCCAAGCGCGGCATTGAATGCAGCGATTGCCTCTTCATGCTGCCCGGTGCGGGCAAGGGCGACACCTTTATTGTGCCATGCCTCGGCATACCGGTTGTTGGCGGCAAGCGCCTGGTCGAAGACCGGGATTGCTTCGGTATACAGCTTCTGTTCCAGGAGTGCAAATCCCTTGTAGAACAGGACTTCAGGGTATTCCGGCTCCACAGTCAGTGCCTTGTTGAACGCCTCCACAGCCTGTTCATGACGGGTGAGATGGATCAGAGCGATGCCCCGGAAGAGATGCGCCGGTGCATACTCCGGCCTGAGCCCCAGCGCATGGTCATAGTCCAGGATCGCCCGGTCGTACTGGTTGAGGCTGGCCTGTGAGATCCCGCGGTACAGCCAGGCCTCGGCAAAGTCCTCTTTTCCAGCAATTGCCTTGTCATAAGCCGTGATGGCATCGATATGCATCCCGAGCATCGCAAGCGCACGGCCTTTCTGGTAATTTGCTTCAACGCAGGCTGGCTGCTGTGCCAGGGCAGCCTCAAAATACCGTATGGCTTCATGGTATTTCCCGAGTTTTAAGTAGGAAACCCCGAGCTGGTATGCGGCACGGGCATCCCGGCTGTCAATACCCAGAGCCTTTGTGAAGAAGCTGACCGCATCCTGGTCCCGGCCGAGCGCAGACAGGGCAATGCCTTTTCCGGTCCAGAGATGTGCATGGTTTGGCCGTATCTTCAGGGCAAGGTCGAATGCCTGGATGGCCTCATCGTACTGTTCCAGCCGCAGGAGAGCGGTACCTTTGTGGTACAGGGCATCCACGTTTCTCTGCTGGAGGGCAAGTGCATTGTCGAAAGCAATGACCGCTTCGCGGAACATGCCCATGTGGAAGAGCGACTGACCTTTGTCATTGTATGCAGACACATAGTCCGGCCGGAACTCCAGGGCCTTGTTGAAGGCCTCGATGGCATCCTCATACCCTCCTGACGCGAAAATGGCGCTTCCTTTGAAATACCATGCTTCGGCATTTGACGGGTCGATGGCAATGGCATGTACATAGGATTCCACTGCATCATTGTATTTCCCAAGAGCAAAGAGAGACAATCCCCGGTGGACCCATCCGTTGACAGAACCCGGTTCACGTTCAATTACGCGGTCGAATGCTTCGATGGCATCCGTGTGCCGGCCGGTCGTGGCAAGCGAGAGCCCCTTGTGATAGGCAGCCTGCACATTGGCCGGATCGAGGTCGAGCGCCTTGTTGAATGCAACAATGGCATCATCGTGCCGCCCCAGGTGCGCGAGCGCTATGCCTTTGTCATAGGATACTTCCGCATTACCTGCATCAATCCCGAGCATCTTGTCATAGGTCTTGACAGCCTCGCGGTACATGCCGAGAGCCGAGAGTGCTCTGCCTTTGTCGTAAATCGCATCGGCACAGGCAGGATCGATCTCCAGGGCCCGGTCAAAGACCTTGATGGCTTCCTCGTAACGTTGCAGGAGGATGAGTGCAACTCCCTTGCGATGCAGCGAGGGTACGTGCATCGGCTGGAGGGCAAGCGCCCGGTTGTACGCGTCGATTGTCTCCTTTGGATCGCCAAGGCTGTCAAACGACCGGGCCCGCACCTCGTGGGCATCGAAGTAATCCGGACGGACACGGATCGCCTGGTCGAACGCATGGATGGCATCCCTGTGGCGCTTCAGGCGCGAAAGGGCGAGCCCGCTCTCGTACCACGCAGTCGCATTGTCGGGCGCCAGGGTGAGAAGATGCTCAAACGACTCCACTGCTTCGGCATCTTTCCCGATGGCAGCATATGCCAGAGCGCGGTAGTACAGCGCGTCATGGTTTCCGCCGTCTTCCTCCAGCGCCTTGTCAAATGCGGCGATCGCCTCCTCGTACCTGCCAAGGTCATAGAGCGCCATCCCTTTCTCGTGCCAGGCTGCGGCGTGCTGCGGGAGATAGCCGATGACCCGGTCAAAGGACTCGATGGCCCGGTCAAAGGATTTCAGGGTGTAATATGCCCGGCCCCGCCCGAGGAACGCCTCGGCATCGTCCGGGCGCAGTTCGAGTACTTTGTCAAACGCCGGGACTGCCTCTTCTGCCCTGCCAAGGTGGGCAAGGGAAATAGCCTTGTGGTACCAGATATCAGGGTCCGTTTCATTCAGGGCAAGGGCCTTGTCAAAGGAACGGACTGCATCATCGTACCGCCCGGTCAGCATGAGCGAGAGGCCCCGGAGGAACGGGGCTTCGAACCGGTCCGGCAGCCGCTCCGTAGATTGGCCGAGGACAACTTCCGCTTCTTCATGGCGTTCGAGATGCGCAAGGGCAATACCCTTCTCCAGCAGGAACTCGCCATCGGAAGGCAGGAGGGTAAGGGCATGATCGTAGACCCGGATCGCCATCTCGAACTGTCCGAGGCGCGACCGGGCCTTACCCAGCGAAAGAAGGATTGCCGGGTTGTCCGGCTCGGTCCGTCGGGCATGTTCGAACGCTTCGGCGGCGTCCTCATCGTTCCCGAGGTGCTCCAGGGAAAGGCCCTTATGGTACCATGCCATCGCATGATCAGGGATGACAGCGATCGTACGGTCGAATGAAGATACTGCTTCAGGGTACTGCTCCAGGTGTTCAGACGATAGCCCCTCGTGGTAAAGGGCATCGGCATGCCCGTGATCGAGCGCTGCTGTTTTTGTGAATGCGTCCCGTGCCTCCCCGTACTGCCTGAGCGCGTACAGGGCAAGACCGAGAGCATAGTGCGCCTCCTTTCTCTCACCATCACATTCGATTGCTGTCCGGAGTTCGGTAACCGCGGCATCCCACTGCTCCAGTCCGGAAAGGACAAGGCCCTTCTCGAAGTGTGCAGCAAACGATCGGGAGTCGAGGCGGATAGCCTGGTCGAACGAAGCAATGGCTTCCAGAGCATTCGAAAGATGCCGGTAGGCAAGACCCTGGTGGTACCATGCTTTGAAAATCCCGGAGTCAAGGTCAAGAGCCGCGCCAAGCGACGAGGCTGATTCTTCGTACCGCCGGAGCTGGAAGAGCGAGAGTCCTTTCTCTGTAAGGGCAGGGACAAACGATGGACTGATGGAAAGCGCGCCGTCAAATGCCGCGACCGCGTCCAGGTTTTCACCGAGCCGGGCAAGAGCAAGCCCTTTATCGTAAAATGCGTTCATGAACCGGGGGTCGATTGCGGTCGTGTTCTCGAATGCCTGGATGGCGTCAGTGTCCCTCCCGAGATGTACGAGGGCAATCCCCTTGTCATACCATGCATTGGCATACTTCCGGTTGATCGCGATGGCCCTGTCGTACGATACGACTGCATCCTCATACTGCTTCAGTTCGGCAAGCGCAATGCCGCGGTCGTACCACCCGTTGGCATTGTCCGGCTTGAGGTCGAGTGACTTTGTAAGCGCCTCGATTGCCGGTGCAAACTTCCCCAGCGAGAGCAGGGAACTTCCTTTCCGGAGCCAGGCACCTGCACAGGTTTCATCAGATTCGATAACCCGGTCAAAGCAGGGGATAGCCTCCTCATATCGTGCCAGATCGGAAAGCGACCGGCCTTTCAGGTACCAGCAGGTGATATTGTCAGGATTGAGGGCAAGGGCCCGGTCATAGGCCTCAAGCGACTCCCCGAACCGTCCCAGCTCGTAGAGCGTGCTGCCTTTTTGTTCCCAGACTGCAACGTCATTGTTCTCGATGGCAAGCGAGGCATCGATGGAAGCGAGCGCCTCCTCGTACCGCATGAGGCGGAAGAGTGCCCGGCCCTTGTGGAACAGGATATCGGCCCGTTCCGGGAAGGTCTCAAGAACCCGGTCAAATGTCTTTAAGGCCTGATCGTTTTTATTGAGGGCTGCGTAGCAGAGCCCGGTCTGGTACACGGCATCGGTGATGCTGCCATCATGCGTGAGCGCCTGCTTGTAAGACCGGATCGCCTTCTCGTACTTCCCCTGAGCCTGCAGGGCAAGACCCTTGCGGTAATGCGACTGGGCGTGATCGGGAATGTACTGGAGAGTATAATCGAACGATGAGATAGCCTCTGCATACTGCGCGAGCCGGAGATATGCACAACCCCGGAGATATGCTGCCTCGGCCTGAGTGGAATCAAGCTCGAGCGTGCGGGTGAACGCGGCGACTGCTTCCTCGTCCCTGCCCAGTTCCGCAAGCGACTGGCCCCGGCCGAACGCTGCAGGAACGGAGGACGTGTCAAGTGCCGACGTCTTTTCAAATGCCTCGGTAGCAGCTGCGTGGTAATTCAGTTTCTGGAGAGTCAGCCCCTTGTTGAGCCATGCCGGGGCATTGTCCGGCACCAGCGCAATGGTCTTGTCGAACGATTCGAGCGCCTCCTGCCACCGTGCCAGCTGCATAAGGGATGTCCCGCGGCAATACCAGAGTTCCCCATGATTGAGCCCGAGAGAGGCGGCAGTATCGAACGCAGCAACCGCGTCTTCGTGCAGGCCCTGGGCTGCGAGGGCGAGCCCCTTCCGGTATGCCGCATCCGGTTGATCAGGTTTCAGTTCCAGGGTCCGGTTAAAGGCGACAACCGCTTCCGCGTGTCGTGCAAGGGAACCGAGTGCCCGGCCCTTGTAGTACCAGGCACCGGAGCAGGTCTCCTCAAGCGAGATTGCCATTTCAAATGCTGAAAGGGTATCCTCGTACAGGTCCTTTGCCGCAAGGGCTTGTCCCTTGTAATACCAGCCCTTTACGTATTTCGGATCAATGGCGGTCAGCTTCTCCAGCATTCCGTAGGCATCTTCCCACCGGCCCAGCCGGAGGTACGCTTTCCCGCGGAAGAGCAGGATGGTCCGGTCCTTTGGCCGCCGTTTCAGGGCTTTGCCCAGGTATTCTACGGTCTCCTTATAGCGCGCAAGACGGTAGAGCGAATACCCTTTGCAGGTAAGAAGATCGGCATTTGTGGCATCGTTCTCGAGAGCATGGTCAAGTTCGATGACCGCATCCTCGTACCGCCTGAGCTGCACAAGAGAGACGCCCCGGCCGCGGCGGGCCCGGTCGTTCTCCGCGTCCCGCGCGATCACGCCGTCAAATGCTGCAACCGCCTCCTCATGACGGCCGAGCCGGGCAAGCGACTCCCCCTTTGCCAGCAACGCCCGGATCTCGCCGGAATCGAGTGCAAGGGCACGGTCCGCGGACAGGATGACCTCCTCGTCCCGCCCGAGTTTTAAGAAACAGAGTGCCTGTTCCGTATGGACCTCCGGTGTGTTCATGCCCTTATCGATGGCGCTGGTGAATGCAGCCAGCGCGTCTTCGAACCGGTCGAGTTTCACAAGGGACAAACCTTTCTGGCAGAGGATCTCCGGATCGTCCGGTTTCTGCCCGAGATACCCGTCAAAAGCCTCCAGCGCTTTTGCATACTTTTCCAGGACAACGAGCGCTTTTCCTTTCTCGTGCCAGGCGCCGGTATTCGCGGGATTGATCTCGACGACCCGGGTAAACGCTGCAACTGCTTCCTCGTATTCGCGGACCTGCAGGTGGGCAAATCCCCTGTACAGGAATGCCCGCTCGCAGTCTGGTGCGATCCGGTTGACCTTTGCATAGACCGGGATCGCCTCTTTGGCAGACCCAAGCCGGTCCAGGGAACGGGCAAGACCATAGGTTGCGTTCAGGTCGCGTGGCTGCGACGCAAGGACCTGTTCGAATGCTGCTGCGGCTTCCCGATACCTGCCAAGTGCGAAGAGGGTCCGGCCTTTCTCCAAGAATGCCTCAGAGAAGTCCGGCATCAGCCGGTTTGCTTCTTCGAAAGCAACGGCAGCCTCGGCCAGTTTCTGTAACCGGAAGAGGGCAAGTCCCATGTAGTAATACGCCTCGCCAAAATCGGGGACGATTTTTATTGCCTGTTCAAACGCCGGGACAGCATCGCTGTCGTTCCCGAGATTCAGGCAGGTTCTGCCCTTGTAGAACCATGTGTGAGGATTGTGTGTCTCGAGCTCAAGGGCCTTGTCGTATGAGGCAAGCGCATCGGAGTACCGCTCGACTGCAAAAAGGCAGAATCCCTGGATCAGCCAGGCGTTGGCAATCTTCGGGTTCTTCTCCAGTGTCTTTGTCAGGTCTTCGATCGCCTCGCTGAACCTGCCCAGCTCGGCAAGCGAGAGGCCTTTATGGTACAGTGCATCCTGGTTGTCCGGATCCCGTGCGAGTGCTGCAGAGAACGCTGCCTCTGCCTCATCGTGCCGTCCCAGTGCTGCCAGGGCAAGTCCTTTCTGGTACGGGTACTCGGTTTTCTGTGCATCGATCGCAAGAGCAGCGTCGAATGCACCGATCGCATCCTCGAAACTCTCCAGCCGCATCAGGGCAAGCCCTTTCTGGTACTGGACCGCAGGGTCGTCCGGCAGGATCTCGAGCGCGATGTTGAATGATAAGACCGCCTCTTCGTGCATCCCGACTGCCATGAGGGCCAGCCCCTTGTTGTAGAAAGCCGGCACATAGTTCGGGATCAGGGAGAGTGACTGGTCGAATGCCTGGATGGCTTCGTTATGCCGGCCAAGCCTTGCCAGCACGAGACCGCGCTCGAAATGCGACCGTGCATTGGCAGGATCGACCTCGATGGCGCGGTCAAAGGCTGCCAGCGCCTCGGGAACCCGGTCGAGTTCCGCAAGTGCAGTCCCTTTCCGGTGCCATGCCAGGGCCAGATCCGGCCGGATGGCGATCGCCGTATCGGCAGCTGCAAGAGCATCTGCGTGTTGCCCGAGGCTGGCAAGCGCAATTGCTTTCTGGAGGGCTGCATCCGCCAGCTGCGGGTCTGCCGAAAGCGCCCCGTCAAACGATTCCAGCGATTCCCGGTACCGCCCGAGCGAGTTCAAAGCCAGGCCCCGCTGGTACTGGGCAGGCGCATACCGGGGCGAGAGGGCGACGCTCTGGTCCAGCACCTGGATCGCATCGTTCTCCCGCTCCAGCCGGACCAGCGCAAGACCGTGCTGGTAGAATGCCATGGCATTTACGGGCATGAGCGTCTCGGTCCGCTCAAACTCCGGGATGGCTTTCTCAAACTGCCCCAGTTCCATGAGCGAGAATCCCTTGTTATAATGAATTTCCGCAGTGTCGGGATCGAGCCGGAGGGCAAGGTCATACTCATCGACCGCCTCATCGTGGCGCTTCAGTTCAGCAAGGGCCCGTGCCTTGTAGTAATGGGCCTGCGAATTGTTCGCGTTGTCGGCAATGGTCTTGTCGAAATCATGGATGGCTTCGACGAATTTACCAAGGTTGTATTCGGCAATCCCCATTCTGAGGCGGGCATCGGTGTACCGCGGCTTCAGCTGCAGGGTCTTGTCAAAGGCAAAGGCCGCGTCGGCGTGCCGACCGAGATCCGCGTACACCTTCCCCTTGTGATAGAACGCAAGGGCATTTCCCGGATCATAGATGAGGGATTTGTCAAACGATTCGAGTGCCTCTTCGAACCGGCGGCTCTTTTCCAGCGCGATCCCCCGGTTGAAGTGACCCGGTGCATTGCTCCCGTCGCGTGCGAGGTTGCGGTTAAAAGCCTCGATCGCACCAGTGTAGTCACCGGTTTTCAGGAGCGCGTACCCGAGGTAATAAAACGCTTCCGTGAAGGCAGGCTCGATCTCGATAGCACGTTTCAGTGCCGTGATTGCATCCGGGTATCTCCCGATCTCGATGAGTGATTTGCCCTTGTTATACCAGGCCGGGGCGGAGTCCGGAAGGATCTGGAGTGTCTTGTCGAAACTTCCGATGGCATCGCGGTGGTCGCCAAGTACAGCAAGTGCAAGACCCTTGTGGAACTGTGCATCGCCATTTTTCGGATCGATCTCCAACAGGATCTCAAAGACATGGATAGCACCCTCATGACGGTTGACCTTTTCGAGAGCGAGTCCCTTGTACCAGAACGCCTCGATACTTCGCTGGTTCAACGAGATGGCATTGTCGAAGGCATCGATGGCGTCCTGGTACCGGGTGAGGTCAAAGAATGCTTTGCCCTGCCGGATCCATCCGGGTTCATTGTCCGGATCGATCTTCAGGGACTTGCCGTATGCGAGGATGGCATCTTCGGTCTTCCCCAGCTGCTGCAGGGCATCGCCTTTCTTCATCCAGATGTCGCAGAGCGCCGGGTTGATCTCAAGCGCCCGAGAGTATGCGCCAACCGCGTCCTGGATCTTGTTAAGGTCCATGAGGGCGTTCCCTTTCCGGATCCACGCTTCGGCAAAACCGGAATTGATCTCAAGCGCCTTGCTGTAGGCCCCGATCGCTTCCTGTTTCAGCGACTGGCTCGTGAGGGCATCGCCTTTCTGCATCCAGATATCGATGAGCGTCGGGTTGAGGGAGAGGATCCGGTCATCCGTCTCGACAACATCGCCGAAGCGCTCGAGAACCATGAGCGACCGGGCCCGGGCTGTCATCGCATCGATATGTGTCGGGTTTCCGGCCAGGCTCTTGTCGAAGAGCGGGACTGCCTCATCGTGCCGGCCAATGGCTGCGAGGGCAATGCCGTGATACAGGTATGCGTCAAAAAGCGACGGGTCGAGTTCCGTTGCGCGGGAGAACTCCGGAATTGCACTGGAATACTGTTTGTCCTGCAGGTATGCAAGCCCCAGGTAATAGCGGGTCGCAGGATTATCGGGATCGCGTTTCAGGGCGCTTAAAAATGCCGTGATCGCTTCCGGGTAGCGTTCCCTCTGGACAAGAGCGATCCCCTTGAAATGGAATGCCTGCCCCTGGGTGGGATCAAGCGCAATCGCATTGTCGAACGCCCGGATTGCGTCATCGTACCGCTCGCGCCCGGCATAGGCCACGCCCAGGTAATAGGCGCCGGAAGCATTCTCCGGTTCGAGGGACAGGGCGCTCTCGAACGCCTTGATCGCCTCATCGAAACGCTCCCGCTGGGTTAAGGCCATACCTTTCTGGTACAGGATTTTCGGATCGTCAGGAGAGAGCTCCAGCGCCTGGTCGTACGAGACTACCGCCTCAAGGGGCTTGCCCAGTTTCAGGAGCGCGTTGCCCCGTTCGAAGAATGCCCGGGCGCACCGCCGGTTGATCTCCAGTGTCTTGTCAAAGGAGCGGACAGCCTCGTCGAACCTCCCGAGTGCAGAGAGGGCAAGACCCTTGTAGCACCAGCCGTACACGTCTTTTGCATTTTCGTCCAGCGCACGGTTGAGGGTACTTACAGCCTCCTCGTACCGTTCAAGGGTAAAGAGGACGATTCCTTTTCGCACGTAAGCCTCGGCAAGTTTCGGGTTCAGCGCGATTGCCTTGTCAAATGCGGGGAGCGCGTCTTCGACCTGGCCGATGTGCGCAAGGGAAATACCCGTGTACAGCCATCCGTTGACAAGCGCCGGGTTCTGTTCGAGAGCCTCACGGAACTCCTGCACGGCCTCCGCGTACCGCAGGAGGTGGAAGAGGGCAATGCCTTTTTCGTACCGTGCATTGGTATTCTCGGGGGAGATGGCGAGCACCGCGTCAAATGCAACAACCGCTTCCATGAACCGTTTGAGCTTGCCAAGCGTCAGCCCGCGGTGATAGAGCGAGAGCGTGTGGGTCGGGTCAATAACAGCCGCCTGCTCGAATGCTGTGATCGCTTCCAAAAACCGTTCGAGCTGGACAAGGGTCAGGCCCTTCTGGTAATAGGCATTAACATACTTGGGATTGGTCGCGATTGCCTGGTCGAATGCCTGGAGCGCATCTCCAAATTTCCCAAGCCGGATGAGGGCTGCGCCTTTATCGAACGCGGCCTGGGCAAACCCGGGCTTTAACGCAAGGCTTTCGTCAAACGCCTCGATAGCCTCGTCGAACCTGCCGATCTTCACCAGCTGCAGGCCTTTCTGGTGGAATGCTTTCGCGTTCTTCGGGTCAAACGCAACGGTTCGCTCGAACTCCTGTACGGCATCCTCGGTCCTGCCGAGTTTCGAGAGTGCAAATCCCTTGTGGTAGATGGCGTCAGAAAGACCCGGGTTGATCCGGAGCGCCCTGTCGTAAGAAGCGACCGCTTCAGCAAACCGGCCCAGGCTCGCGTAAGCAACGCCCTGCTGGAACGCGGCGGAAGCGCACGAGGGATCCACCTGGAGCGCTGCATCGAAGGACTCGATCGCTTCCTTGTTGCGCCCGAGGCGTGCCTGTGCAATCCCACGGAAGTACAGCGACCCGGCATGGTTCTGCCCGAGGCCGAGGCGACGGTTGAAGGACTCGAGCGCCTCCTCGTACCGGCTCAGGTTGACGCAGGCGATCCCGCGGCGGTACCACGCTTCTTTGTTCCCGGGCTCCGGCTCAAGGGCTGCATCGAAGTCCTGCACCGCTTCCCGGTAGTGTTTCAGCCGGTAGTACGCGAGACCGCGGTGGAAAAGGGCACCGGCATTGCCGGGGTGGATCTCAAGGTTCCGGGTGAATGCCTCAACTGCATCGTCATACTGTTTTGTTTCGACACCGGCAAGGCCAAGGTAATACCATGCATCGGAGAGATCGGGATTGATGGCGGTGGCCTGACGGAGTGCATCGAGCGCCTCGTCGTACCTCCCCAGCTTGAAGAGTGACATGCCTCGTATTGCCCAGATATCCGCGTGATCGGGCTCCTGAGCCAGGAACTTCTCCGCGGACTGTGCCGCAAATTCATTCTGGTCCTGCTTGGAGAGGATGAAACTCCGGTAATACCAGACCCAGATGTCGTCAGGATCGAGTTCCGCGGCCCGGTTGAATGCGGACAGCGCATCGTCCAGGTTGCCGAGTTCGTAGAGCGAGATGCCCTTGTTGTAATATGCCCGTGCATATCCCGGCACGATCTCGATGGCCTTGTTGTAAGAGTAGATCGCCTCCTGGTGCCGGCCAAGGTCTGCAAGGGCAATGCCCTTGTTGTAGTAGACCTTTGCGTGCTTCGGGTCGATCATCAGGGCGTGATCGTACGCGGAGATGGCATCCGTAAACCGGCCCAGTTCGTACAGGGCGATGCCTTTTAAGATCCATGCTTCGGCATTGTCGTACCGGATCGCAAGGAGGTGGTCGCAGGCCTCAAGGGCTTCCTCGTTCCTGCCAACCTGTGCAAGGGTGGCAGCCTTGTTGTACCAGGCATTGGGATCGGACGGTTCGATGGAGACTGCCATGTCGTACGCGGCAATCGCGTCCTCGAACTTCCCGAGATCGTATAAGGCAATGCCCTTGAAATAGTGGGCCTTTGCAAGCCGGGGGTAAAGGGCAAGCCCCCGGTCGAACATGACAATGGCCTCCTCGTACCGGCCAAGGTCATAAAGTTCAATGCCCTGCCGCAACAATGCTTCTGCATCACTCTTGTTCATGTACTAAATGCCCCGGATGAAATCTGGCGATCGGTATTCTGCTATTGTGCGTCTTTTTTGCTGACGCAGGTCCTGTTAAAGGTTTTATAAAGACCACATATACCCTTTCCGGTATTTACTATGGTACAATACTGTTGGTTTGCCAGAGTTTTTATACTCAATCCGTAATAAAGGGCGGCGGGAACGATCGGACATGCTCTTGATACAACTGTCGCACCATGGGGAAAATGTGGATGAAATATCAGCTCTGTAAAATTCATTTTGGTTTTCATACTCAGTGGATTTGTATGAGTGAAATCCCCCTTTTTCGGTTTTTTGTACCGTTGAACTCATCAAAAATAAGATGGGGGCTGATGCCCCCATACCCCCGGCTGTGATGAACGGCCGCCGCCCCGAAGGGCGCCCCGCGGCGGCATTAATTTCCTGTTCGAATCGTGACATTTTTCCTTTATCGAAAGTACCGGGACATCTCCTGCATACCCGCCCCATCAAACGCAGGGCTGGCGCTAAGGGGGCGATCATAACAGGAAGATAGGGATTCTACAGAACAGATTTCTTGGTGATACGCTGTCCTCGGCCATGCTCCACGGGGCGAGCCCCGATGAGGCGGCGAGCGCCCTTGGCTCCATCGTAATCAATCAAAGATTATTTTGGGGAATTGTATAAAGCCAAAAATCAGGGGTGGTCCATGTCCCGGATCACCCGGGCGAGCCGCTCGATACCGGCCCGGATCTTTTCGGGTGACGAGTTGGAGAAGTTAAGCCGCAGCGTGTCCTTTCCGCCGCCATCCGTGTAGAAGGGCGTGCCGGGCAGGACCGCTACATTTTCTTTAAGCGCCCTCTCGAAGACCTCCATCGACGAGATCCCTTCCGGCAGCGTTACCCAGACAAACATGCCACCCTGCGGGATTGTGAACCGGACTGACGCCGGCATCAGTTCCTTCATGAGGCTGACCATCAGTTCAGCCTGGGCCTTGTACCGTTCCTGGATGACGCGGATCTTTGCATCGATATCCTCATGCGTGAGGTACTCGTACGCGATCCGCTGCGAGAGGTAATTGGAGTGGAGGTCCGAAGCCTGCTTTGCAATGACGAGCTGCTCCATGATGGCCTGTGGTGCGACTACCCAACCCATCCGGATGCCCGGGGCAAGGATCTTGGAGAACGATCCGGTGATAATAGTCTGTTCCGGAAGGTACTGCCGGCACGACGGCAGCGATCTCCCGGCAAAATTGAGTTCGCCATAGGCATCGTCCTCAACCAGCAGCGTGTCTTTTCCACGGAGGAGTTCTGCGATATCCTTTCTCCGCTGCTCCGAGTACGTGACACCCGAGGGATTCTGTGAATTCGGGACGCCATAGAAGAACCGGATCGGGTGTGCTTTCAGTTCATGGGCGAACTGCGCCGGATCGAGGCCGTCCTCATGGAGCAGGACCGGGTGGAAGACCGGTTCGTACAGCGAGAATGCCTGGATCGCCCCAAGATACCCGGGCCGTTCGATGGCCACGTGATCGCCGGCACTGATCAGGACTTTTCCGATCAGGTCGAGGCACTGCTGCGAGCCGTTCGTGATCAGGATCTCGTCCGGTGAGATGTCGAGCCCGAGACGTTTTTTGTACCGGTCAGCGATGAACTGCCGCAGGGGCCGATAGCCTTCGGTGGTGGAGTATTGCAGTGCTACCCGGCCATCGTCTTTCAGAACGGCAGCCGTTGCCCGGGCTACGCCATTGACATCGATAAGCTCCGGGTTCGGAAGGCCGCCGGCAAACGAGATGATGCTGGGGTCTTCGGTCACCTTGAGGATCTCACGGATGAATGACTTGGGTGTCTTTGCCATCCGCGTTGCAAACGTGTACTTGCAGCCGGAGGACGGTTTTGTCCCGGCCCTTGACATTGTCTGCTGACTCATGGTCCACCTTGTTTGTGCGGATAAACTTGGCGGGGGAGGCGGATAAAGGGAGCAGGTGCGGGAAGGATCGGATAGATAGTTTTGAAAATTTTTTCGAAAAATTCCCGGAGAGAATTTTTTTAGAGAATTATCTGGATACAACAACAGAACAGGATTTTTCCTCTTCGGGAAGTGACCGGAGGTATGCAGCAACTTTCTTTGCAGATTTCTTCTGGGCATTTGTTGGGGTAGCTTTTCCAATAATTTCGCCACCAGCTGCCGTAAAACGGTTTTTATCTTTCTGCATAGTTACACCTCCACTCCTTTTTCAACAGATAGGTAATCCATGATGAAATACCTTCTGTCGTGAACATCAATGATATCCAGACACTGGATCACGCTCCCACGTGGCAGAATTACCTCACACTCATGATAACTGATTGCCCCATGCTGATCCGATTTAATCGCGATCACAAACAGAGGTTTGCGTTCAATAGCATCAGTATCTGTGAATGAACCGGGGACGGCGAATCGGGATGCAACGCTCTCCTTATACGATGTTGACATATATCCGGCATCACGAATGACCATGCCAATTTCAATATCGGATCCCAACTCAGCGGTCACTTTCTCATAATCAATTCCACGATACAAAACAAGGCCTTTGGGAAGTTTTATTTTACTGATGGCATCATCCAATTGTTTTACGAATGTCTGAATCCGGGACACCACGATCTTAATCCGTAAATTATCAAAATAATTTTGTCGTTCACGTTCCGGTAATTTGGCAATGCTCCTCAGAACCGGATTAACAATATCCGATGCACATTCTCCACTTTGGCCGGTATAATGAAAAATTGCCCTGATGTTGTTATAGGTAAGTCCCTCCTTTCCCACATTTCTCGTATCCGAACAATCGAAATACAGGGATATATCCTGAAGGGGATCCCTTTTTGGAGAGGACATGATGCGAATTATATAACTAAATTATTTACCGATATTCTTTTTGATTTAAAAATATTTTTACAAAGGTCTCTTGACATTCAATAATTGATCACTTTCGCGCCGCGTCCGGCCCGCGTTCAAATATCCATTCGTCAATCTCCTGTTTATGATGATGGATGTGGCAAGACCAGCGATCGCATCGGCATATGATTACCGGCGCCTTGACCGGATCCGGGAAAAGTTTCATGAAGTGTTCGGCAGCCGGTGCACGCTCCGTGACGATGTTTTACTGAAGAGGTACGACCTGTCACCGGATGGCGAGCTGATTATGTTCATCCGGTGAGGTCCAGAACATCTCCCGGTCACCCATTTCTCCGACGATAACTCTGAAAAATGGTTATATCATTGTTATAGTGGCATCCGGCAGGCCAGGATCACCTAAAATCTGTTGAGGGAAGAGATCGGTCGCTGTAACAACGCTATTTACGTCCTGTTTTCTACGATGTGAAATCCTGATAAATGGGTGAATTAGTACCCCTTTTTTGCGAATTACGCCCCCTGGATTGCATATCGGAAGGAAACGGGGCCCGTATCGTGGCCGGATTGGCCAGACTCTCCATAATGGATAGATGGGAAGTGGCAGGCATCGTAAAACGCTTTGCGTTTTGCCCGAAGAAGGCTGATACATTCTTCTCGTGTCTCAACTCTGAAGAGTCTCGACATTGCGCAACTCACTTACCAGAAAGAGACAGTAATCAATTTCCTTCCCCAGCGAGGGGACGAGAGAATCGACCGTCACATCAGTGAGGGTCGATTGGAGAAGACATTTGTCTTCGACTGCGCCCGAGCGACTCCGAGCAAAGCGAGGAGGGGGTGGAATCGCAATTATCCAGAGAATAAGTACGGAAAAAAATTGAACCTGAAACAAGTTTAAAAGCAGAAGAGCCTATGCCGAGATTTGAACTCGGGACTTCCTCCTTACCAAGGAGGCACACTGCCGGGCTGTGTCACATAGGCATACAACATCCGACGGAAGAGACTCCCGCACGGGTTGCCTAACTACGTTGTGGTTACTCCCTATAAAACATTGCGGAGAAACCGG
>Ga0302250_1000854_pt1 | contig 25892 bp, 20 predicted proteins | sample AAG_RA_Asp_MG_FD_193536 | JGI IMG/M metagenome (GOLD analysis project Ga0302250, IMG submission 193536) | Enriched activated sludge microbial communities from anaerobic digester in WTTP, New Holstein, Wisconsin, United States - AAG_RA_Asp | ecosystem: Engineered > Bioreactor > Anaerobic >... | reverse complement strand
CCACTTCAGCCCGTACGGGGTCACCGCGGTGGTCGTGATCGCCGAATCGCACCTCGCGGTGCACACCTGGCCGGAGTACCGGTACGCGGCGGTGGATCTCTTCACCTGCGGCACCTCCGTGGACACCTGGAAGGCCTTCGAGTTCGTCAAGAAGGCCTTCGGGGCCAGCCGCGTCGACCTCAAGGAGATCGCCCGGGGCCAGTTGAGCCAGCGGGAGATCGCCGAGGCCCAGGGATACGTGGCGCCCTCCGACCGCTCCGTGGCCGCCTAGGGGCGGCCCTTGACAGGAACGGGGTTCCGCCGCGATAATCGGCGCCGTTTCGGGGTTCTTTGGCATCGCAGGGGGCAGTGGTCGCCGGGGTGGTCGCGTCGAGGAAGCCGTGCGCCTGTAGCTCAGCCTGGATAGAGCAGCGGACTTCTAATCCGCCGGTCGGAGGTTCAAATCCTCTCAGGCGTACCCGCTCCTTCCTGGCGGGGGAGAGGTGGCGGCAGCGTTTCGATGGTGCCTGTAGCTCAGTTGGCAGAGCACTGGATTGTGGCTCCAGGTGTCGTGGGTTCAAATCCCTCCAGGCACCCCATGCAGCGTGCGAATGGATGGCGTTCCCGGCCCCCTGCCCCTTGCCTGCGCCCGTGGCTCAATGGATAGAGCATCGGACTTCGGATCCGACGGTTGGGGGTTCGAGTCCCTCCGGGCGCGCGGATGTCCCGCAGCCATGACCGCTTGTTCGGAAGAGACCCCTGGTCTATCCTCGCGTCCGGTTTCCGGGGGCCTTTCCCGGCCGCCCGGACAGGCGTCTTTCCGCAACCAGGAGAAACGGCGATGACGACGATTCTGGAGGTGCTGGCCCGGGAAGTGCTGGATTCCCGAGGGTTCCCGACGGTGGAGGTGGAGGTCGCCCTGGAAGGCGGGGCCGTGGGGCGGGCCATCGTGCCCTCGGGGGCCTCGACAGGGACCCACGAGGCACTGGAGATGCGCGACGGGGACGAGCGGCGGTTCCTGGGCAAGGGGGTCACCCAGGCCGTGCAGAACGTCAACGACGTGATCGCCCCCGAGGTGGTCGGGATGGACGCGCTGGACCAGCGGGCCCTGGACCAGCGGCTGCTGGAACTGGACGGGACTCCGAACAAGGCGCGCCTCGGTGCCAACGCGATCCTGGGGGTCTCCCTGGCGACGGCCCACGCGGCATCGGAGGCCCTGGAACTGTCCCTCTACCGCTATCTGGGCGGAGTGACGGCCCACGTGCTGCCGGTTCCGATGATGAACCTCCTGAACGGGGGCAGACACGCGGACAACAACCTGGACATCCAGGAGTTCATGATCGTGCCCCAGGGGGCCCCCACCTTCCGGGAGGCCCTGCGGTACGCCGCCGAGACCTTCCATCACCTGAAGAAGATCCTGAAGGCGAAGGGCCTCTCGACGTCGGTGGGCGATGAGGGAGGGTATGCCCCGAACCTGAAGTCCAACGAGGAGGCCCTGGAACTGCTGGTCGAGGCCATCGGCGCGGCGGGATACGAGCCCGGCAAGGACATCGCCCTGGCGCTGGATCCGGCGGCCTCGGAGTTCTTCGAGGAGGGACACTACGTGCTGAAGGCCGACGGGAGCCGCCTCACGTCGGCCCAGATGGTGGACTACTGGGCGGGCCTGGTGGACCGCTACCCGATCGTGAGCATCGAGGACGGGATGGCCGAGGACGACTGGGAGGGCTTCCAGGCGATGACCGCCCGGCTGGGCGACCGGATCCTGATCGTCGGGGACGACCTCTACGTGACCAACCCGAACCGGCTGGTCCGGGGCATCCGGGAGAAGTCCACCAACGCCATCCTGATCAAACTGAACCAGATCGGGTCCCTGACCGAGACGCTGGACACCATCCGGCTGGCGACGGCCCACCGGATGCACTGCGTGGTGAGCCACCGGTCCGGCGAGACGGAGGACGTCTCCATCGCCCACCTGGCCGTGGCGATGAACACCGGATTCATCAAGACCGGTTCCCTGTGCCGGTCCGAGCGCATCGCGAAGTACAACGAACTGCTGCGCATCGAGGAGACGCTGGAGGGGACGGCCCGGTACGGGATCGGCTGCCCCCGATCCTGACCCGCCGTTTCCCCCCGGGATCTACCGGCAGGTGCCGCCGGAGCAGGTGTAGCCCGGATTGCAGGTGTACCCGACCCACACCGGGCACCCGGAGTAGGAGTCGGACTGGCACTTCCACAGTTTCGTGGTCGTCTCGCAGTACGCCTGGTTCACCGTGCACTCGTTGCTGCAGACGCAGTCCCCGTTCTGGCAGACCTGGCCGGTGTAGCAGGAGGTGGAGGACCAGTACCAGCAGCCGGAGGTGCTGCTCTGGGTGCACCACTCCGTCACGGTGGGGTCGTCGGCCAGGCACCGCTTCTGCCCGCTGGTGCACTCGTTGGTGCAGACGCAGCGGCCACTTCCGTCGGACTGGGTCCGGCAGGTGGACGCGGTGCCGCAGTGGGAGGCGCTGCCGTATTCCAGGCAGGGGTCGTCGTCGTGGTCCCCGCAGGACAGGATGCTGATGGGCTCGGTGGTGTCGTCGGGGTTGCAGATCTTCTGGCCCGAGGTGCACTCGCTGACGCAGGGGGCGATGCAGGTCTTCGACTTGCCGCAGACGGGCTTGCCGGGGGTCTTGCAGTCCCGGTCCGACAGGCACTCCACGCAGCGCCGGCTCCCGGCGGCGTCGCAGACCTGGGGCCAGGAGCAGTGGCTGTTGTCCAGGCATGCGTAGCAGGCACCGTCCTGGGCGCAGTGCCACCCGGGCACGGCGCAGTCCTGGTCGCCGCGGCAGGCCCGGCAGGTGCGGTCGAAGGGGTCGCAGCGCACCCCGGCGCAGTCGGAATCGGTGCCGCAGCCGTAGCAGCCCTTGTCCACGCAGACGTTCCGGCCGGTGCCCAGGAGGTCCAGGCACCCGATCCCCATCAGGCACCCCGGGATGCATTGCCGGGTCAGGGGATCGCAGACCTGGTCCAGGAACCCCGGGAAGATGGAGAGGCAGTCCTGGTCGCTCGCGCAGGCCTTGGACGGCAGGGCCTCGCAGGAGAACAACAGGGGGTGGCAGTACTCCTGACGGGCGCAGTCCGTGTCCCGGGCGCACTCGGCGCTGGTGCACTGGTAGGACCGGCACTTCTGGCCCTCCTGGCAGTGGGCGTCCTCCGTGCACGGGACGCAGGACCCGTTGCCGCAGTGCAGGGAGGTCCCGCAGTCCAGGTCCGTTTCGCATCCCGGCTGGCACGCCTTCTGGATGCAGAGATGGCCTCGGGGACAGTCCCCCTTCACGAGGCACTGGAAACAGGACCCGGTCGCCGGGTCGCAGACCGGGCGCTCGGCGGGGCACCGGATCAGGCCGCAGTCGATCACGCACTGGTGGTCCCGGCAGACCTTCTCGCCGCAGTCGGCATCCTGGACGCAGGGGAAGCATCCCCCGTAGGAGCCGAAGGCGCGATCACACTTCTGGGGCGGGGGGCAGTCCCGGTCCGACCGGCATCCCGACTGGCACCTGCGGTCCACGCAGAGGGACCCCAGGGGGCAGTCCGTCTCGGTCAGGCAGGCGACGCAGAGCCCGCTGCCGGTGTCGCAGACGGGGGTCTCGGGGGTCCCCTGGCAGTCGGCACCGGACCGGCAGGTGGTGATGCAGTCCCCAAGGATGCAGGTCTGTCCCTCCCGGCAGTGCTCTGGGACCAGGCAGGCCAGGCAGGCCCCCTGCGGGGGAGCGTCGGCCTTGCAGTGGCGGTCCCGGGGGCAGTCCCGGTCGCTCAGGCAGCCCTCCAGGCAGTCCCCGTCGATGCAGAGGAAGCCCAGGGCGCATTCGGAGGTGCTGCGGCACCGGGGTTCGGCATCGGGGCCGGGGTCGGCGGCGGCCGGGTCCGGCGGGGATCCGGGGTCGGTCCCTCCTCCGCCCGGATCGCCGGGTGCCTCGTCCGGGGCCGGGGGCCGGTCCGTTCCGGAAGGGTCCTCCGGCGGCTCCAGGTCGCCCGGGAGGTCGATCCCGTCGCCGGTCACCTCCCCGGCCACCGGCAGGTCCATCGGTTCCGTCCTGGGTGACGAGGCGCAGCCCGCCAGTCCCAGGGCCAGACAACACCAGGATACCGTTTGCAGTCTCTTCATCCGGAACTCCGATTCCGGGATCTGCCGCATGGTAGCATGACGGCGGACGCAGGGAGAGGGAGGGTGCCGTGTGGACGCTTGGAGTCCTGGGAACCCTGGGACTGGTGCTGGTGATCGGGGGAGAGGTCCTGGGGAACAAGACGGCCCAGGGGATCGGGAAACCGCTGGCCTCGCTGGCCTTCCTGGCCGCGGGGACCGCCCGGTGGCAGGCCGGGGGAGGGGACGCCTTCGGGACCCTGATCTGGGCCGGGCTGGCGTGGTCCGTGGCCGGGGACCTGTGCCTCCTCTCCCGGGGGACCGGGCGGATCTTCCTGGCCGGGATGGCCGCCTTCCTGCTGGCCCACCTGTGCTACATCGGGGCCTTCTGGCAGCGGGGGATCCACTGGGATTTCGCCCTCTGGGTGATCCTTCCCCTGGCCGGGATCGGGATCGCGATCCTGGGCTGGCTGTGGCCACGGATCCGGGGGGCGATGCGCGTGGCGGTCCCGGCCTACCTGCTGACGGTCACGGGGATGCTGGCGGCGGCGCTGCTGGCCGTGCTGCCCTCCTGGAGTCCCTGGACCCTGGGAACCGGCGCGGCGCTGTTCTTCCTGTCGGACGCCCTGGTGGCCCGGCAGCGGTTCGTGCACCCCTCGCCGTGGAACCGGGTCGTCGGCCTGCCTCTCTACTACGGGGCCCAGTGGCTGCTGGTCTTCACGATTCCCTGACGTTTCGCGAAGGGGTCTCGCGGGTGACGCCGGGCCGGGGACGGTGCATACTTCCCCGGGTGCAGGAAGGAGCGGTCGGGATGGGTTCGGGAAACCCGGTGGGAGTGCATGGGCTGGCGCTGCACCTGCCCCGGGATCGGGTGGACCTGGCGTCCTGGTGCCGGTGGACCGGGTCCGATCCGGGCAAGGTGCTGGGAACCGTTGGGACTTCCTTCCGGATGCCCCGGTCCCACCGGGACGTCTATGGCATGGCCCGGGAGTCCGCGCTGTCGCTCGCCGAAAGGGGCCTGCTCCGGCCGGACCGGGTGGGCCTTCTGGTGCTGGCGACCGAGTCGTCCCTGGACAACGCCGCGGGGCCGTCGCTGATCCTCGAGTCCCTGGAGAAGGGCCTTCGGGACCTCGGGCTTCCGCCCCTCTCGGATCGGTGCGAGGCCCTCGAGATCAAGCAGGCCTGTCTGGCCGGGGTCCTGGGACTGGCCGCGGCGGTGCGCTTCCTGGCCCTGGAGGAACCCGGTCGGCAGGCGCTGGTGGTGGCCTCCGACATCGCCCTGTATGCCGAGGGCAGCACCGGGGAGCCGACCCAGGGGGCCGGAGCGGTGGCGATGGTGCTCCAGGCCGACCCCGGCCTGCTCGAGATCGACCCGGGGTCCCTGGCGGCGACGGTCCGCTGGCGCCCAGGGGACTTCCGGAAGCCCCTGCTCCCCCCCGGCCACCCCTTCGGGGTCCCTTCCTTCGACGGTCCCTGGTCCGCCGCCTGCTACCTCGACGAGACCCTCCGGGTCGTCTCGGCCCTCGCCGACCGCCTGGGCAGTTCCCTGGCAGGCCTGCTGGAGGACTCGGCCCTGGTGCTGGCCCACCGGCCCTATCGCAAGATGCCCCGGGATGCCCTGGCCCTCTGGTGCCTCCAGGCATTCCCCGACGTCCGGGGCGCCGTCGCGGAACGGCTGGGGATGGCCCCGGAGGAGGTCCGGGCGACGCTGCTCCGGGGTCCGCCGGCCGCCGGGGACCCCTGGGACGAGGCCCGGCGGATCCTCCGGGCGGCCCGGGACCATTCCGGGTTGCAGGAGCGCCTGGCCCGGTGGATGGACCCCGGGGAGATCGCGATGTCCCAGTGCGGCAATCTCTACGCAGCGGCCCTGCCGGCCTGGATCGGGGCGGCCCTGGAGGACTGCGCGGCCCGGGGCGAATCCCTTGCGGGAAGACCGATCCTGCTGGTGGGATACGGAAGCGGAAACGGCGCCATGGCCCTTTCGGCCCGGGTGGCCTCCGGGTGGCGGGAGACCCTCTCCCGGTGCGTCGTGTCGGCCGCCCTGGCCGGGGCGACCGACCTGGACCGGGACGGGTACCGGGAGCGGCACCGCAGGCTGTGCGAGGGGGAGTGATCGATGTCCCGGCGGTCGCTGCTGGTCTGCCTGCTGGCCTGCCTCGGGGTTCCGGCTGCGACGGGAGAGGCCTCGGACCTGGACTGCTTCCGGGTGGCGCAGCTCGCCGTCGGCGGCCGGGCGCCGGTGCGTTCCAGCGCTCCGATGGTCCTGGCCCAGGAGGTCCGCTACCGCACGTTCGTGGAGGTCCGGCTGGATCGGGTGGTCGTGTCCCTGGACAGCGACGCCTTGTACCAGTATCCCTTCCTGCTGTGGGTCGGGGACGGGGCCTTCCCGCCCCTCGCGCCGGAGGAACGGGATCGCCTGAGGACCTTCCTGCAACTGGGGGGCTTCCTGCTGGTGGACAACGCGGGGGAGGGGCCCGCCCGGGAGGCCTTCGAGAAATCCTTCCGGGAGGAGTTCCGGCGGCTGCTGCCCGGCGCGGACCTGCGGCCGATCCCCCCCACCCACGTGATCTTCCGGAGCTTCTACCGGCTGTCGTCCGTGGCCGGCCGGTGGCGGTTGCGTCCCTTCCTGGAAGGGGCCTTCCTGGGGGACCGGGTGGCCCTGGTCTATTCCCACAACGACCTGTCCGGCGCCTGGTCCCGGGACGGCTTCGGCCGTTGGGAATACGAGACGGTGCCCGGAGGGGCGGTGCAACGGGAGGAGGCGATCCGCCTGGGGGTCAACCTGGCCCTCTATGCCCTGCTGCTGGACTACAAGGACGAGCAGGCCCACGTGGAGGGGCTGCTGAACCGCCGGCGGCTGCCACCGGCACCGCCGCGAGGGCCCTGAACCGATGGACCGCCTCTTCTTCCCCTACCACAGTCCCCTCTCCCTGGCGGTGGTGGGAGTCCTCAGCATGGTCGGTCTGGTGCTCTATGCATGGCGGGTCCGGTCCGCCGCCGGGGTCCGTGACCGCCTGGTGCTGCTGGGACTCCGCCTGCTGGCCATCGGCGGCATCCTGGGGGCCTACCTCCAGTTCGGGACCCAGGATCGCCAGGAGGTGCGCCGGAAGGGGAGGGTCGCGGTGCTGGTGGACGTCTCGGCCAGCATGGGAGACGGGCGGACCGAGGAGGGGACCCCGAGGGCCCAGGTCCTGGCGATGACCCGGGGGCTTCCCGACTGGTGGAGGGGGCTGGAGGCCCGCTGGGACCTGCGCTTCTACGAGTTCTCCCGGGGGCTCCGGGAGGTCCCGGTGGAGGAGGCGGGCACCGGGCCGGCCCGAGGGGGCGCCACGGACCTGTTCGGGGCCCTGCGGGACCTGGCGGGGGACCCGGAGGGCCTGGCGGGGGTGCTGCTGCTGTCCGACGGGGGTCTGACGGGCCCCGAGGGGGAGGTCCTTTCCCCGGAGGACTGGGCCCTTCGGACCCGGGAGCCGCCGCCTGCCCCGATCGCCTGGCTGCGGCCGATTTCCCCGGGGGAGGCGGAGGAAGGGGCGTTCCTGTCGTCGGTCGAGGGGCTGTCGTACCTGGTGGTCCGGGATGCCTCCCCCGTCCGGGTCCGGGTGGGCGGCATCCCGGAGTCGGGGCCGCCGCTGAAAGTGTCGATCCGGGAGGGATCCCGGACCCTGGCCACCGCGGAGGTCCCGGGGAGGAACGGGGCCGGGGAGGCGGTCGTCGAGGTGCCGCTGTTTCCCCGGAAGGCCGGGGAGCATGTCTACGAGGTCCGGCTGGAGGGCCCCCCGGAGGCCCTCTCCCCCTCCCGGTCCCGGCGGTGGGTGTCGGGGACTGCGGCGAGGGACTCGATCCAGGTGCTGCTGCTGGCCGGGCAGCCCTCCTGGGATGTCCGCTTCCTCCGGGGCTGGCTCCGGTCCCGGCCCGGAGTGGACCTGGTGTCCTTCGTGACCCTCCGGGCCCCCGATTCCCTGGTGGAGGACGACGAGGAGACGACCCTGGTGCCCCTTCCCGCCCGGGACCTGCTGGTCCGGAGGGTCGAGGGGTTCGACCTGGTGATCCTCCAGAACGAGGAGATCCGTCGCCCCGACACGCCGGAACTGGTCCGTTCCCTGGAGCACCACGTCCGGGGGGGCGGCGCCCTGTGGATCATCGGGGGCGACCTGGCCCTGGGGGCGGGGTTCCCGTGGCCCGACCACCTCGATCCCCTGCTGCCGGTCCGGCCGCCTCCCTCGAGAAGAGGGGGCCTGCTGGAGGGCGAGTTCCGCGTCGAGATGGCTCCCGGGGGACGCAGGCACCCGGCGGTGCGGGGGATCGATCGCCTGCTGGCCACGGCGCCTCCCTTGACGGCGGTCCACGCCCTGGGGGGAACGACCCCCGAGGCCTCGGTGCTGCTGCGGACCCAGTCCCCGGGGTCCGAGGCCAGGCCCCTGCTGGTGACGGCCTCCCGGGGCCAGGGTCGGGTGGCGCTGCTGGCCACCGACACCCTCTGGCGCTGGGCGGCCCATCCGGCGGGGCAAGAGGTCCACGACGCCCTGCTGCGGGGGCTCCTGGCCTGGCTGACCCAGGACCTCCAGGCGGCCGATCTCCGGGTCCGCCTGGTCCCCCGGGAGGGGCTCCCGGGGACGGCCTTCCTGGCGGAGGTCGAGGCCGTTGACGGCCTGGGGTCCGTCCGGCTGTCCTGGGAGAGGCAGGGGGAGGACGGGGAATACGAGGCCCTCGACCCCGAGGTCCCCCTGGAACTGGATGCCCGCCGACGGGCCCAGGTCGCCCGGGTCGTCCCGGGGGAGGGTCCGATCCGCGTCCGGGTGACCGCGGCCCAGGGGGACCTGGTGCTGGAGTCCGAGGCCCTGGGACTGGTCCAGCCCGGGCCGGGGGAACGGGAGCCAGCGGGGAAGGCGGGAGATCGGCTGGCCTCCTGGATCCGGGCCTCCGGCGGCCTGGTGGCGCCGATCGCCGCGCTCCCCGACCCCGGGAGACTGCCGTTTCCCGTGGAGGAGGCCCAGCAGGTCGGGGTCTCCCGGGTGGATCCCCTGTGGAACCACCCGCTGCTGTGGCTGCTGCTGGTGGCCATCCTGATGATCGAGTGGTACCTGGAGCGGAAGATTGGATATACCTGAACGATGAAGACCTTCAAACTGGTGGTGCAGTACGACGGGACCGGTTTCCACGGATGGCAGTGGCAGGACGGGGTGCGGACCGTCCAGGGGGTGCTGGGGGAGGGTATTCGCCGCCTGGCCGGCCAGGGTGCCACGCTCCATGCCTCCTCCCGGACCGATGCCGGGGTCCACGCGGCGGCCCTCCCGGTCTCCTTCCGGATGGAGACGGCCCTGCCTCCCAAGGCCTTCGTGCTGGGGCTCAACCGCTTCCTGCCCCCGGACCTCCAGGTCCTGGAGTGCCGGGTGGTGCGGGAGGAGTTCCATGCCCGGTTCAGCGCCCGGGGGAAGACCTACCGGTACCGTGTCCAGACGGGACCGGCGGCGCTGCCCCTGTGGCGCCACCAGGCCTGGCACGTGCCCCTGCCGCTGGACGGCGACGCGATGCGGGAGGCGGCGGGGCTGCTGGTGGGGGTCCACGACTTCTCGGCCTTCCGGTCCGCCCACTGCGATGCGAAGTCGCCGGTGAGGGACCTCCGGCGGCTGGAGGTCCTCCAGGTCGATCGGCAACTTTGGTCCATCGAGGCCGAGGCGGGAGGCTTCCTGCGGAACATGGTCCGGGTGCTGGCCGGGACGCTGGTGGAGGTGGGGCTCCGCCGCCATCCCCCGTCCTGGGTGGCCTCGCTGCTCGCGGACCGGGACCGGACCCGGGGAGGGATCACCGCTCCGGCCCACGGCCTGACCCTGGTCCGGGTCGAGTACCCGCCGGGCCTGGACGACCCTCTGGAGAGGTGGCCTCCGGGACCTTGAGACCCCTTCCTTCCGGCGGGGCATGGCCCGCGTCCGAGGGGCGGGAGTTCCGGTCATGGGGAGGAGCGGTCGGTTGACGGGACGGCCGGTCCCCGTCTAGGATTGGTCAGGCCGGGTCGTCAACGGAAAGGAGTAGGGGATGGAGTTCACCGCCGCGAAGAAGGACTTTCTGTCCGCATTGCAGAAGGTGGGGGGCATTCCGGAACAGAAGAACCTGAGCAGCGTGATGGCGCACGTGCTGCTGGAGGACGACGGGCCCGAGGCCGTCCGGCTGCTGGCCCAGTCCTACGAGGCGACCATGCAGGTCCGCTTCCCCGCCCGCGTCGCCGAGTCCGGGCGCCTGGCCCTTTCGGGTCGGAGCCTGCTGGATGCCGGCAGGATGCTCCCCGACGCGCCGGTGCACCTGAAGTCCGCCTCGAACTACTGGGCCGACCTGGTGGCGGGGCGCACGGAGTACCGGATCCCCGGCATCCTGCCCGAGAACATCCCCACTCCGATGCCCCTGCCGGTCTCGCTGGAGGTGTCGCTGCCCCGGGACCTGCTGCTGGAGATGGTCGAGCGGGTGGGCTTCGCGATGTCCCAGGACGAGGGGCGCCCGAACCTGAACGGCATCTGCCTGAAGGCCCAGCCCGAGGGATCGGGGGTCCGCATCGAGGCCGTGGCCACCGACGGGCACCGCCTGGCCCGCATGATCCGGGTGGTCGAGGCGTCGGGCCTGGCCGAGGCGGTCCAGGGCATCCTGCACCGGAAGGGCATCGTGGAACTGCGTCGGTTCCTGGAGGGGGAGAAGGGGCCCGTGCAGGTCGGGTTCCACCGCAGCGCCGTCTTCTTCCGGCTGGAGACCGGCCACCTGATGGTGCGCCAGATCGAGCTGGAGTATCCCGACTATCCCCGGGTCATTCCCACCGAGCACCAGTGGCGGTTCGAGGTGGACCGGTCCGAGCTGATCGACGCGGTGAACCGGACCGTCGTCGTGCTCGGAAGCGACCGGACGCCGCTGGTCCGCCTCCGGGTGGAGACCGGCCGGATGACCGTGTCGGCCCAGGACCCCGACAAGGGCGATGCCCGGAGCGAGATGGACGTGGCCTACGAGGGGGACTCCTTCGAGATCTGCTACAACAACCGGTACATGCTGGAGGCCCTGAAGGCCCTTCCGGGGCAGATGGTGGCCTTTTTCCTGAAGGATCTCCAGAACGCCACGCTGATCCGCAGCCTCCAGGACGACGGCCTGCTGCAGTTGATCATGCCCCTGCGCGTCTGACCCTGCGGAGCGCGACCCTTCTCCGCGGGAGTCCCATGCGCCTCGCCTCGCTGGAAATCCAGGACTTCCGGAACATTCGGGAAGCGGCGCTGGCCTTCTCTCCGGGCCTGAACCTGCTGGTCGGGGACAACGGCCAGGGGAAGACCAACCTGGTCGAGGCGGTCGCGTTCCTGTCGTGGCTGCGATCCTTCCGCACCAGCCGGAGCCAGGACCTTCCCACGGCGGGATGCCCCGCGGCGCGGCTGTCGGCCCGGGTCGAGGGGGCGTCGGGTTCCCGGCAGATCGAGGTCCGCATCGAGCAGGGGCACCGCCGGGCGTGGCTGGACGGGAAGGGGGTCCGGTCCCGCCGGGAGGTCCGGGAGGCCCTGGCGGTGGTGTGCCTGTCTCCCGACGACCCGGCCGTGCTGGAGGGGGGCGGGGAGGGGCGGCGCCTGCTGCTGGACCGCCTGGCCTGGCTGCTGGATCCCGCCGCCGAGGGGCCCCTGAACCAGTATGCCCGGCTGCTGAAGGAGCGGAACCGGCGCCTGAAGGACCCGTCGGGGCCCGGGGATCGCCGATGGGGAGAGGCCCTGGAGGAGGCCCTGGCCGAGGCCGGGGCCCAGGTGACAGCCCGCAGGCTGGCCCTGGTCCGGGAGATGAAGCACCGGCTGCCCGAGACGCTTCGGGCGTTCGCGGGCGAGGACCTCCGGCTGTCGATGCGCTACGATTGCCGCTGGTTCGCCGGGGACGGGGACCCCTCCCGGGAGGACCTGGTCCGGGCCCTCCGGCAGCGGGCCGAGGTGGACCGGGCCGCGGGGCACACGACGGCGGGACCCCACACGGACGACCTCGAGGTCGTGCTCCAGGGGCTGCGGGCCCGGGGCAATGCCAGCCGGGGGCAGCGCAAGGTCCTGATGGTGGCCTGGAAGGCCGTCGAGGCCGCGCTGTACCGGGAACGGTCCGGGGAGGAGCCGGTGATGGTGCTGGACGATGCCCTGGCGGACCTGGATCCGGATCGCCAGCGGAGAGTGCTGGGGATGCTGGCCCTCCGGCCCGGCCAGACCTTCGTCACCAGCGCCGAGGCCCGCCTGGACGGCCAGTGGGGAGTCCGGGTCCACCGGGCCCGGGAAGGGACGTTCCGGCTGGAACAGGAGGAACAGGGATGAGCCGCTTCCTGATCGAGGGTGGCTACCGGGTGTCGGGGGACATGACGCCCTCGGGGAACAAGAACGAGGCCCTCCCGGCCCTGGCCGCGTGCCTGCTGACCGAGGAGGAGGTGCTGCTGGAGAACGTGCCCCGGATCCAGGACGTCGAGGTGATGGTCCGGATCCTGGAGGCCCTGGGGGTGGAAACCGAGTGGCAGGAACGCCACCGCCTGCGCCTGCAGGCCCGGGAGGTCCGGGGGACGGCCCTGGACCGGGACCTCTGCCGGCAGGTCCGGGCCTCGGTGCTCTTTGCGGGACCGATGGTGGCCCGGTGCGGCGGGGTGGTGCTGCCTCCTCCGGGGGGGGACGTGATCGGCCGCAGGCGCCTGGACACCCACTTCGATGCCCTGACGGCCCTGGGGGCCCGGCTGGAGGTGGCCGACGTCTACCGCCTGACCGGGCAGTGTCTCCAGGGGACGGCGATGTTCCTGGACGAGGCCTCGGTGACCGGGACCGAGAACGCCGTGATGGCGGCGGTGCTGGCCCGGGGGACCACCACGATCGAGAACGCGGCCTGCGAGCCCCACGTCCAGGGCCTCTGCCGGATGCTGAACCGCATGGGCGCCCGGATTTCGGGCATCGGCACCAACACGCTGACCATCGAGGGGGTGGACCGGCTCCACGGGACCCACCATGAGATCGGTCCGGACTACCTGGAGGTGGGTTCGTTCATCGGCCTCGGGGCCGTGATGGGGGACGGCCTGACGATCCACGGCGTCCGGCCCGAGGAACTGCGCAAGATCCGCAAGGTCTTCGAGAAACTGGGCGTCCAGATGTGGTTCCAGGACGACCGGGTCCACGTGCCGGGACGCCAGCAGCTGCGCGTCGTCCCGGACCTCCACGGGGCCATTCCCCAGCTGGACGACGCTCCCTGGCCCCAGTTCCCCACGGACCTGATGTCCATCGCGATCGTGGTGGCGACCCAGTCCGCCGGGACGACCCTGTTCTTCGAGAAGATGTTCGAGGGACGGATGTTCTTTGTGGACGGCCTGATTGGCATGGGGGCCTCGATCATCCTGTGCGATCCCCACCGCGTGGTGGTCGTGGGCCCCTCCCGGCTCTACGGGACCACGCTGGTGAGCCCCGACGTCCGGGCCGGCATGGCGATGCTGATCGCCGCCCTGGCCGCCTCGGGGCGGTCCGAGATCCGCAACATCCGCCAGATCGACCGGGGCTACGAGGCCGTGGACGAGAAACTGCGCCTGCTGGGGGCCCGCATCGAGCGCGTGGACGACTAGCGCCATCCCGGCCGTCCTGCCGGCGGGCGGCCGAAACCGGCCGTTCCCGCAGCCGGGGACGCGACGGCACCCCGGATCCCGTCGGGGGGGAACCGGAAGCCGGTCCGACGCGGAAGGCCGCCGCTCCGGCGGGTTGCCATTCCTGTTGGGAAACCTTATCATCAGTGCGGGTCGAGGGGATGGAGAGGGCGCGATGACGCTGTCGGAGGCCCCGGTCGGAAGTCGCCTGAGGGTGGTGGGCCACGAGCGTCGCGGTGCCTGCCAGTGCGCCTCGGCGATCGCGGCGATGGGGATCCATCCCGGGGACGAGATCCGGGTGGTCCGGGCCGCACCGTTCCACGGGCCGGTGCTGGTGGAGGTGCCCTCCTCGGGGGTTCGCCTCGCCCTGGGCCGGGGCATGGCCCGGTCCCTGATCGTCGAGCCGCTTCCCGCCTGATTCCGCCGGCCCGGTGGTTGTTTCACGGACGCCGGGCCGACCTCCCGGGCCATCTCGTGGCCGTCCGGAGGGTATGTCTTGATGAAAACAGGAGATTTCAGATTCGACTGGACTTTTATTGAGAAGTGTTCGCAGTATAGACTTGGTTCGCTCGGGAGGTCGGAGTGGCCCGGCATCGGTGGGCGCTGGGGATGGTGATCGGAATCGTGGCATGGATTCCTGCCGGGGCCGTCGGGCAGGAGGAGGGGATGCATCCCGGGCAGGAGAAGGACGCCGCTCGCGCCGAGTGGCCCCGGATCCGGGACAACCTCTTCGTGCTGGAGGAGGCCTACAACCAGGAACCGGGGGTCGCCCAGCACATCCTGGTCTTCCGGCTGGATCCGAAGAGTCGTGGCTGGACGCTGTCGTTCACCGACGAGTGGCCCGTCCCGACGGACCGGAACCAGGTCTCCCTGTCGCTGAACCTTGCCCGGGACCCCGGCGTCGAAGAGGTCGGCCTCTCCGAAGTCCTGGTGAACTGGCGATACCAGGCCGTGGGCCTCGGGGGCACGGGCCCGGTGGCCCTGGCTCCCCGCCTCAGCCTGGTGATCCCGACGGGATCGCTGGCCCGGGGAGGGTCCCGGGGGGTCCTCGGGGTCCAGGGGAACCTGCCCCTGAGCATCGAGGCCGGAAGGTGGATGGTGATCCACCTGAACGCCGGCCTCGCGGTGACGCCGGGGGCGATGGGAGCAGGGGTTCGCAAGACCCTCTGGGAGCCCTCCGCCGGCGTGGCCCTGGTGGGGCAGCCGCTGCCGTGGTTCAATCTGATGGTGGAAGGCCTCTTCGCGTCCACCGAGGAGGCCGACCAGGGCCGATGGAGGCGGGAGCAGCGGGTCACGGTGTCTCCTGGCGTACGGTTCGCGATCGATCACCGGGAGTCGGGGCTCCAGGTGGTTCCCGGAGTGGCGGCCTCCCTGGACTTCCTGGTCCGGAGGGATTTCCGGGCCGGGCGGGATCTCGCGGTCGGGATCATCGCCTACCTGTCCTTCGAGCACCCGGCCTTCCAGGTCGACTGAGTCCGGGCGGGAGGCAACGGTGAGGAAAAAACCGTCGGAGATCCGGGAGGTCCGGTCCGTGGCCCTGGTGGGCCAGCCGAACTGCGGCAAGAGCACGCTCTTCAATGCCCTGGCGGGGTTCAAGGCGAACACGGGCAACTTCCCGGGGACCTCCATCCGGTACACCCGGAGCCTGGTGTCCGTCGGGGGGCAGTCCCTGGAGGTGGTGGACCTGCCGGGGACCTACTCCCTGACGCCCCGGGACGCAGCCGAGGAGGTGACCCGGCGCTTCCTGGAGCAGCGGCGGGCCGACGCGGTGATCGCCGTGCTGGACGCGTCGGTGCTGTCCCGGAGCCTGGAACTGCTGCTGGAGGTGCTGGAGATGGGGCTGCCGACCGTGGTGGCCCTGAACATGATGGACGAGGCCGGGCGGAAGGGGGTCGAGGTGGACCCGGCGGCCCTGGAGGCCCGCCTGGGGGTGCCGGTGGTGCCGACGGTAGCCACCCGGGGCAAGGGGGTCGTCCAGGTGCTGCTGAAGGCCCTGGCCCAGGCGATGCGCCCCGGGTCCGGCCGCCCTCCGGCCTACGACCGGGACGTGGAGGAGTCCCTGGGCCGCCTGTCGGCCGAGGTGCCGCCGGGGCTGGCCGAGTCGGTGGGACGGTCGCCCCGGTCCCTGGCGATCCGTCTGCTGGAAGGGGATACCTGGGAGGTCCAGCGCCTCGGGGGGCATCCCGAGGCGGTGGCCCTGGTCGAGGCGGCCGCCCGGGAGCGGCGGCTGCTGGCCGAGATGCACGGCTGGCCCGAGGACACGGTGTTCGCGAGCCACCGGCATGCCCTGGCGGTGGACCTCTTCGAGGCGGTGGCCACGGTGCGGCCCCGGAGGCGCCCCTCCCGGCGGGAACGCCTGGACGACTGGCTGATGCACCCGGTGCTGGGCCTGGTGCTGGCCCTCCTGGTCTTCGCGGGGCTCTTCGGGGTGTCGTTCCATTTCGGGAACTTCCTGTCGGAACGGGTGGCGGGACCCTTCGACCGCCTGGTGGAGGCGGCCGCTCCCGGGGACGCGACCGGGATCGGGGCCTTCCTGCTCCGGGGATTCCTGCAGGGGGTCTCGGGAGGGGTCGGGATCGTGCTGCCGTACCTGCTGCCGCTCCTGCTGATCCTGTCGCTGCTGGAGGACGTCGGGTATCTTCCCCGGGCGGCCTTCCTGGTGGACGGGCTGCTGCACCGCGTGGGCCTGCACGGCAAGAGCGTGATCCCCCTGATCCTCGGGTACGGGTGCAACGTGCCCGGGATCTACGGGACCCGGATCCTGGAAAGCCACCGGGACCGGGTGCTGACGGCGCTGCTGGTCCCGCTGACGGCCTGCTCGGCCCGGACCGTGGTGATCCTGGCCCTGGTCGGGGCCACGATGGGGCCTCTGTGGGCCCTCCTGGTCTACGGGCTGAACGTGCTGGTGACGGCCCTGGCGGCCCGGGGTCTGTCGGCCCTGGCGCCGGGCCAGGTCACCGGCCTGCTGATGGACATCCCTCCCTACCGGATCCCCCCCCCGGAGGCCGTGGCCCGGAAGGTCTGGTTCCGGGTGCGGGAGTTCCTGGTCCAGGCCTGGCCGATCCTGGTGGCGGCCTCGATGGTCCTGGGACTGCTGGAGTGGATGGGGGTGGAGCAGGGGATCAACCGCGCCCTGGCTCCCGTGACGGCCGGCCTGCTGGGACTCCCGGAGGCACTGGGGGTGACCCTCTTCTTCGGGATCCTGCGGAAGGAACTGGCGCTGGTGATGACCTTCCAGGCCCTCGGGACCCGGTTCCCGGCCGAGGTGATGACCCCGGTCCAGCTAATGACCTTCACGCTGTTCCTGACCTTCTATGTCCCGTGCGTCTCGACGCTGGCAGCCCAGGTGCGGGAGGTGGGAGTCCGTTGGACCGCCGCGGGAGTGCTCCTGAGCACGGGCATCGCCCTGGCGGTGGCCTTCGCGACCCGCCTGGTCGGGATCGTTCTGCCTTGATCCGTCGTCCGGCCGCCGGGCCGTTCCCGGCATCGGCGGGCGTCCGACGGGGGCCGGCGTCCCGCGTCACTCGACCCGGAGCCGGTAGCCGACTCCCCGGACCGTCTCCAGCAGGTTCCCCGCGGCTTCCATCTTGTCCCGCAGACGCTTCATCATCGTGTCCACGGTGCGGGTCTCGATCTCGGCCTGGATGCCCCAGACCCGGTCCAGCAGCGTTTCCCGGCTCAGGACCCGTCCCTGGTTCGCGGCCAGCGTCGCCAGGAGGCGGAATTCCAGGGCGGTCAGGAAGACCTCCCGGTCGGCGACGAAGACCCGGTGGGCCGGTCCGTCGATCCGGATCGGCCCCACCTGGAGGTCCGGCGTGGCCTCCTCCAGGGCGGACTGCCGGGCACGGCGCAGCACCGCGTGGACCCGCAGCACCAGTTCCCGCATCACGACGGGCTTCACCACGTAGTCATCCACCCCCAGTTCGAACCCCACGATCCGGTCGATCTCCTCCCCCCGGGCGGTGACCATGATCACCGGGATGTCCCGGGTCGCCGGGTCCAGTTTCAGGCGCCGGCAGACCTCGGTTCCCGAGAGGTCCGGGAGCATCAGGTCGAGGAGCACGATGTCCGGTCGCCGGCGCCGGGCCTCCAGGAGGCCCCCCTCCCCGGTCCGGGTCGTCGTGACGTCGAAGGACACCCGGCGGAGATTCATCGCGATGATCTCCGCGAAATCGGTCTCGTCCTCGATGATCAGGGCGCTTCGGGCCATCGGCCTTCCTCCGGGCCTGGGGTTCTGGGCGGTTCTTCCATAACAAAGGGATCCCGGCCGGTCAACGCGGTGCCGGGGCCATGACGGCCGGCCCCTGCGTCCGGCAGATATCCAGCTAGAACCGCTAGTTGCACGCCACCGGGCGGTCCTGTCATCCAATGTTTGCAATCCGGCCACCGAGAAGTTTCCTTCCCCGCACCGAATCTTCACCGCCCCCGGTCATCCTCCACGGCAGCGAGGAGCGGGACGTGTTCGAGGCCCTGAACCAACGGCACGGGAAGCGCCGGGGTCGCCGGTGGATCCTCTTCGTGCTGGGATCGCTGCTGGTCAACGGGGGATGGATCGCGGGGGCCTGGTTCCTGATTCCCCGGGAGGTCGTCCCCGGAGACTTCGTGCAGGTCCCGATCACCTTCGCGCCCCGGGCCGAATCCCCTGCCGAGGAGCCGGCCGCCGCGGCCCCGCCTCCTCCTCCGCCCCCGCCGGCGCCGGCATCCCGTCCGGGAAGCGGCGGCGGTTCGGGGGAGGCCCGGATGCGGAAGGCCCTCGAGGCCCCGGCCGTGATCCCGGACCGTCCTCCCTCGGAGACCGACGTGATCCGGCCGCCGGGGTCGGACCAGTGGACCGGGAAGGGAGGCGAGGAACGGGGCGCCGAGGAGACCAGGGGTCCGGATCCCGAGTCCCAGCCCGTGGCGAGCGCCGGGACCGACCGGCGAGGTCCCGTGTCCTACAACGAGACGATCGACCCCCCGGTAGCCGATCCGGCCAACCGGCTCCCCGAGTATCCCGAGGAGGCCCGGAAGGCCGGCCTGGAGGGTCTGGTGGAGGTGCGCATCGCCATCTCCGAGGAGGGATCGGTGTCGGTGATCGACGTGGCCCGGGGGGAGGAACCCTTCGTGGCGGCGGTGATGGCCAGGGTGCCGGAATGGAGGTTCCGGCCCGCGCGGCTGGACGGGGAGGTCGTTGCGGTCCGGCGCCTGGTGCGGGTCCCGTTCCGCCTGTCCCGTTGACGAGAGGAGGATCCGATGGAGTTCAACCTGGTCGAGATCTTCGAGAAGATGTCCGCCTTTGCGCTGATGATCGTCGGGGCGCTGCTGGCCATGGCCGTCGCGTCGGTGTCGGTCGTGCTGGAGCGGCTCTGGTCGTTCCGGCGCTACCAGGCCCGGAGCCTGGAACTGGCCGGCCGCATCGAGCCCCTGCTCCGCCGCGGGGCCTGGAGCGAGGTCTCCGAGGCCGCCGCCCGGGCCCGCCAGAGCCCCTTTGCACGCCTGGTGAGCGGGGTGGCCCGGGTGTGCGTGGAGGCCTGCCGCGAGGCGCCGGCGCACCTGGCCGAGCGGGTCCGAAACGAGGCCGCCAGGCGCCTGGAGAACGGGGAGGCGGACCTCCGGCGAGGCATGGGCATCCTGGCCTCCGTGGGGTCCGTGGCCCCCTTCGTGGGGCTCCTGGGCACGGTGATCGGCATCATCAACGCCTTCGAGGGGATCGCGGCCGAGAACGCCAGCGGGATCGGGTCCGTGGCGGCGGGGATCGCCGAGGCCCTGGTGGTGACCGCCATCGGGCTGGCCGTGGCGATCCCGGCGGTGCTGCTGTTCAACTACCTGAACGGCCGCGTCGAGGCCATGATGCTGGTCCTGAAGACCGCCGCAGGCGAGATGACCGACGCGATGACCCTCGGGAGCCATGCCCGGCCCTCCCGGGAGGAGGTGCCGTCCCGGGTTCCCCCCATCCTCGCCCCGCTGAACGCGGCGATGGAGAACAGCCCCTGTTGACAGGAGTCGGCGATGAAGACCCCGGGCTGGGTGCGGCCGGAGATCAACATCACGCCGCTGGTGGACGTGGTGCTGGTGCTGCTGATCATCTTCATGGTCGTCACCCCGATGATGGAATCGGGGTTGGCGATGGACTTCCCGAAGGCCTCCCATCCCGAGGAGGACCCCCGGGGCATGGACCCGGCGCTGATCAGCGTGGGACCGGCGGGGGAGGTCTTCCTGGACTCCCGCCCGGTCCGCCGGGAGGACCTCCCCGGCCTGCTGGGGGAGATTCACCGGGCCGACCCGAACCGGCCGGTCGTGCTCCAGGCGGACCGGGGCATCGCCTTCCGCCAGGTGCGGTCGGTCTTCCGCATGTGCCAGGACGCGGGCATGGACGGGCTCTCCCTGAGGGTCAGTCCCCCCGAACAGGAGCGCTGACATGGGGTTCTCCGATGCCGGCGACGGCCGGAAGGTGCGCCCGACCATCAACATCACGCCGCTGGTGGACGTGGTGCTGGTGCTGCTGATCATCTTCATGGTGGTGACGCCGCTGCTGATGAAGCGGTTCCACGTGCGGGTCCCGGAGCGGGTCGATGCCCCGCCGGCGGCCGAGGATTCGGCCCCGGCAGTCGTGGTGGCCGTGGGCCGCGCCGGGGAGATCTCCCTGAACCAGGAGCCGCTGGACCTGGAGGATCTGGAGCCCCGGATCCGGAGGATCTTCGCCTCCCGGCAGGAGCGGGTGGTCTTCCTGGCCGTGGACGACGAGACGCCATACCACCGGGCCGTGGACGTGATGGACCGGGCCCGGGGAGGAGGGGCGGACCCCCTGGTGCTGATGACCGATCTCCCCGGGGGCGCGCCGTGATCCGGATCCCCCTGTCCTCCGGGGCCGCCATCGCGTGTTGGCTGATCGTCCTGGCGGGCATGCCCATCCCGGCCCGGGCCCGGACCGGGACCGAGGACCCCGGAAGCCTGTCCGGCGAGGTGCGGGACAAGGGGACGGGGCAGCCGGTGGCCGGGGCGGTGGTGCGGTTGCTGGAGGGCGGGGTGGGGGCCGCCGAAGCCGACGACCGGGGCCGCTTCGTGCTGTCCTGTCCCGCGGGAACGGTCCAGATCCGGGTGACGGCCGACGGATACCGGCCCCGCCGGGTGCGGGGAATCCGGGTGGAACCGGGACGCCGGACCGGGGTCCAGGTGATGCTGGAACCCGAGCCGCTGGCGGTGCTGGAGGTGGTCGTCTCGGCCCGGGCGGACCTGCGGACCGAGGGGGCGCTGCTCCAGGCCCGGATGCGATCCGGGAGCGTCTCCGACGCGGTGAGCAGCGAGGAGATGTCCCGGGCGCCGGACAGCGCCGCGTCGGATGCCGTGAAGCGGGTCGTGGCCACCACCCTGATCGACGGCCGGTACGCGGCCATCCGGGGCCTCGGGGGGCGCTACACCTCCCTGCTGCTGAACCGGGTGAACCTCCCGAGCCCGGACCCCGACGAGGTCTCCTTCCCCATCGACCTGCTGCCCGCCTCGCTGCTGTCGAACCTGTCGGTGACGAAGACCCACACCGCCGAGATGCCGGCGAACTTCGGGGGCGGGACGCTGGGCATCGAGACCAACTCCTTCCCGGAAACCCTGGAGGTGAAGGCGAAACTGGGCCTGGGAATGCGGTCCGATTCCACCTTCCGGTCGATGCCGACCTACCGGGGCGGCAAGGCGGACTTCCTGGGTTACGACGACGGATCCCGGGGGCTGCCGGGAACGCTCCCGGAGGGCATCCCGGCCGCCTCCTTCGTCCCCGGCATGGATGGAGCGACGATGGAGGCCATCGGGGAATCGTTCCGCAACGAGTGGGAATCCTCCCGGCGACGGGCATGGCCCCACGTGGACCTCGGCCTGACGGTCGGGGACACGGTGCCTCTGGGAACGACGCGCCTGGGATATCTCCTGTCGGCGAACTACTCCCACCGGGATCACGTCCGGCGATCCCGGACGATCAAGGTGGCCCTGGACGACGACGGAACGGGGCTGCGGGTGCGGGACGAAGCCGAGGTGCTGCGGGGGGCCGAGAACGCCCGGATCGGGGTGCTGGTGGATCTGGGTCTTCGGATCGACGCCTCCCATGCCCTGGAGGTCCTGTCCCTCTATCTCCACGACGCGGACAAGGTGGCCGAGGCCGCGGCGGGATACAACGAGACCGACGGGCAGGACTTCGAATCCGGCCGGCTGCAGTTCATCGCCCGGACCCTTTCCTTCAGCCAGTTGAGGGGCCTCCACCGGTTTCCCGGTGCCCGGAACCTGGAACTGGAGTGGAGCGGGGACGTCTCCCTGGTGATCCGGGACGAGCCGGACACCCGGGACATCAAGCACCAGGTGCTGGAGGATGGGAGAAGGCGGTTCTCGATGGGGCCGGGAAGCGGAGAACGCCGGTTCACCCGCCTCCGGGACCTCGCCCTGGGAGGACGGATCGAGGCGATGCTTCCGCTGCCGGCAATCCATCTGCGGCTCGGAGGAGCGGTGCAGCACTCCTCCCGGGACCTGGATTCCCGGCGCTTCCGGTACCAGTTCGTGGGACAGGACCCCTCGGTGCTGTTCCTGCCGCCCTCGGAGATGCTGGGGCCCGAGTCCGTCGGCCCGAACTTCCGCATCGAGGAGCGCACCTCCAACGCGGACGCCTACCAGGCCTCGCTGCTGGTTGCATCGGCCTGGGTCTCGGGGCAGATCCTGGCATCGGAACCCGTCCATCTTCTCCCGGGCCTGCGCATGGAGTACGCCCGGCAGAGCCTGGAATCCGGGACTCCCTACTCGGTCGTGGACCAGGGGGAACCGGGAGTGCACCGGGACGACCTCTCCTTTGTTCCCTCCCTGAACGCCCGGTGGGCGATCCGGAAGGACATGAACCTCCGAGCGGCCTACGGGTGGACGCTGGCCCGTCCCCAGTTCCGGGAACTGGCCCCCTTCGCCTACTACGACTTCACCCGGCGCCGGACGGTGTCGGGCAATCCGGGACTGGACCTGACGCGGATCCACGGGGCGGATCTCCGGTGGGAATGGTTCCCGAAGGGAAGTGACGGGGTGCTGGCCGCCAGCGTCTTCTACAAGCACTTCGATGCCCCCATCGAGCGGGTGATCCTGACGGCTTCCCAGGGGGACGTCGGATACCAGAATGCGCCCAGGGCCTGGCTGACCGGGGGGGAACTGGAGGTCCGGACCAGCCTGGGGGTCCTCTGGAAGGGCCTTCGGGAATTCCGGCTCTGGGCGAATGCCGCGGTCATCGCCTCCCGGGTGGGGTTCCGCAGCGATCAGGCGACCCTCCAGACCAGCCGTCGTCGCCCGCTCCAGGGCCAGTCCCCCTGGGTGGTGAACGTCGGGTTGGGATGGACGGGCCGGGCCTCGGGGACGGAGGTCCACCTCCTGTACAACGCCTTCGGGCGACGGATCACCGAGGTGGGCTTCGACCGCCTTCCCGACATCCACGAGGAACCGGTCCACCGGTTGGACCTGACCGTGTCCCAGCGCCTGGGCCACGGGTTCCGGGTGCGGCTGGCCCTGGCGAACCTGGCATACCAGCCTGTCCTGGCCAGGCAGGGGGACGTCACGGTCTTCCGGTACCAGCCCGGGATCTCCGGGTCTCTGTCCGTGGACTGGTCTTTCGGACAGGGAAACCGGGGCGGCAGCGCAGCGGAGGAATCAACAGGAGGAACTCCATGAGGATCCAGAGTCGGGTGTGGATGGTGGCGTGGTTCGGCCTGCTGGTGGCGGCGTGCGAAGGGAACGACGGGGGAACGGTCGACGTGCAGGGGTCGCCGGACATCGCGGGGGATGCTTCCGGTCCGGGGACTCTGGAGGTGGACGGGGACATCAACGGGAACGTGACGTGGAAGGCCGGCAGCACGGTGAGGCTGCGGCGCTACGTCTTCGTGGAGAACGGGACGCTGACCATCGAGGCGGGGGTCACGGTCCTGGGCGACCAGGGCAGCGCCCTGGTCATCACCCCGTCCGGCCGCCTGGTGGCCGAGGGAACCCGGGAAGCACCGGTCGTGTTCACCAGCAGCCAGCCCGCCGGGAGCCGGAACGCCGGAGACTGGGGCGGGGTGGTGCTGCTGGGCAGGGCGCCGATCAACGTCGCCGGGGGGACCGAGAAGATCGAGGGTTTCCCGGCCACCGAGTCCCGGACCAACTACGGGGGCAGCGACGCGGACCACGACTGCGGGATTCTGCGGTACGTCCGGATCGAGTTCGCGGGGTACGAACTGGCCAAGGACAACGAACTGAACGGGCTGACGATGGGCGGGTGCGGCCGGCGCACGGTGGTGGACTTCGTGCAGGTCCACAAGGGGGCCGACGACGGGGTCGAGATGTTCGGAGGCACTGCGGATCTCCGCCATGTGCTGGTGTCCCAGCCAGATGACGACGGCCTGGACTGGGACTTCGGGTGGACCGGCCGGGTCCAGTTTCTGATCGTCCAGCAGAACGCCCTGGTGGGAGACAAGGGGATCGAGGCGGACAACAACAAGAACGACAACGGGGCGACCCCGAGGTCGATGCCGGAGATCTGGAACGCGACCCTGATCGGGTCCAATGCGGACCCCGGGACGGCCGGCAAGACCCAGAGCGGCATCCACTTCCGTCGGGGGACCGCCGGCCGCCTGTCGAACGTCGTGCTGGCCTGGTTCGCCGATTACGGGATCCATGTGGACGACGCCGCGACCCGGGCCCAGGCCGACGGCGGGACCCTGTTCGTCCGGCACTCGATCTTCTGGGACAACGGCAACGACACCGCGTCGCTGCCCACGAAGACCGGCCTGGAGGGCTACGACCCGACGGCCTTCTTCCTGGGCGCCTCCCAGGACAACCGGGTGGCGGATCCGGGGCTGGCGGCGCCCCTGAACCTGGCGGCCCCCTCCTTCGTGCCCAAGCCGGGATCCCCCGTCCGGACCGGCGGCGGGACGCCTCCGTCCGACGGGTTCTTCGACCCCACCGCGACCTTCGTCGGCGCCGTCGGGGACCAGGACTGGACCGCCGGCTGGACCGCCTTCCCCGCCAACTGATCCGGGGACAGTCACCTTATTACATGTCCTAACCATCCGTATCTGTTTGATATTTGCCTGGCCTGGGCCGAAGCCGGTCCCGGGATTCGCGGTCGGGCTCCCGGCTTCCAGGCCGGCAGGCGAACGCCAGGTGCGTCCCGGCCCGGGACAGGAAAACGTCGCGCGGAGGCGGGCGGTTCGTTGGCGACCCCGGAAGGACCCGGGGCGGATCCCGGAAGGCCGGAATCGGGGGCATGTCCAAGGGGGGCAGGATGAACAGTGGAATCGGAGGGTTGGGTGTGGTAGATAGGTGACTGTCCCCTGGGGAGGGCCGGGTGCGATGGGTCGTCGATTCGGGGCAGCGGTTCCATGGATGCTGGCAGCGGTGGTGGGTGCCTGCGAGACCGGGGACCCCGGGGAGGGAGCATCCGATCCGGAGGAGGAACTGGGGATTGGATCCATCGACGACCTGAAGGAGGACGGCGGCTGGGGATCAGCGCTCACCTGCAAGCCCCTGCCCGACCTCCCGGTACTGCCCCACCCGGAGATCGTCGTCTCCCTGGACGGGCTGACGTTGCGCCTGTTCGACGCCAGCACCGGGTTCGAGAAGGTCTTCCCCATCGGTCCCGGCGCCATCCGGAACGGAGAGTCCCTGACCCCCACGTCGCTCTCGCGCCCGGACCTCCGGTTCCATCTCCGGCTGGACAAGCCCCTGGTGAAGGAGATCCCCGATTCCAGGAAGGCCCAGCCCTGGGGCTATGCCTACAGTTGCAAGTACTGGTGGAAGGACCCGTCGTCGGGAAAGCAGGTGCCGGTCTTCGCGGGGCTTCCGTTCCTCCGCCTGGAGGGGGCTCCGTCCCTCGCCTACGCGATCCACGGGCCCATCGACGCGTACACCGAGCCGTCGGGAGGGCGCCTGAAGCGGGGCTACGTGTCCCACGGGTGCATCCGGATGGAAGCGGCGGACGTGCTGGAACTGGCGGCGCGGTGCAAGGGCCGGAAGGTCCCCGTCCGGGTGCAGCGGTCGGTGGAGCGCCGTTCCGACGGGACCGCGGTGGACCTTCCGGGCCGGTGGCTGCTGTCGGAGTGCGTCGAGGATGGGGACTGCAACTTCGCCGGGGGGCGATGCCTGAGGAATCCGTGGTCCGCCAGGGGGTTCTGCACCGCCGCCTGTTCGCGCCTCTGTCCCCTGGATCGCTGGGGCTACCCGGAGTCCTTCTGC
>Ga0302250_1000853_pt1 | contig 25934 bp, 17 predicted proteins | sample AAG_RA_Asp_MG_FD_193536 | JGI IMG/M metagenome (GOLD analysis project Ga0302250, IMG submission 193536) | Enriched activated sludge microbial communities from anaerobic digester in WTTP, New Holstein, Wisconsin, United States - AAG_RA_Asp | ecosystem: Engineered > Bioreactor > Anaerobic >... | reverse complement strand
CGAGTTTTTCGGAATCCACGCCGCCGAAGACCATGGACCCGATGCGGCCGTTGCCGAGGGGCAGGGATTCGGTAAAATGCTCTGCCGGCCGGTCATACCAGAGCTGCAGGTCAGCGCCTCCGGCGGCGGAAATGAGGATCAGGACCAGCCATGATTTTCTTAAGCAAGATAAAGTCATTTGTCTTCCATTATTCTATCACCACCTCGTCGACGAAAAGCCAGGCCGGACTGCCGGCGGCGCGGTGGTCCGGCGGACAGACCTTGACGCTGACCCCCGTTACCCTGACGTAGCGCGCCCGCTTCCCCCCGGCCTCCACGCGAAAGGCCTTGATCATGCTCGAGCGCACATCTTCGCAGGCGGTCACGCCGCCGGCCGGGGTGAATGAACGGCCGTCGCGGGAGAGGGCGAAACTCACCGTTTTGGGCCAGAAAATCCATGAGCCCGCATCCTGGAGGAAAGTGGCGCACAGGGAGCCGATCTTTTGCACCGCGCCCAGATCGATCACCGCCTCGAGGTCTTCCCCCTCAAAGCCCTGCCACTGGCCGTCGTTGTATTCGCTGCTGCCGAGCAGGCCGTTGCTGAGGGTTTTGGCACCGGCCCCCGGCCACTTGTACGAAAAACTCTTGCCATAGTGCACCGGCATGCCCAAACCGAGGTGGCGCAACTGGTCGGGCTGGTAGGGCGGCACCAAAGGCCGTGGGGTGCAGCTCTCCGCCCGGATGGCCACGGTGTGGGCGAGCAGGCCCGGCGCAGAGGCGGTGAGAAGGATCTCGCCGGACTCACGCAGTGCCTGGATGATTACCTGGCACTTGCCGCTGAAGAGGCGCCGCTGCCAGCTCCCGTCTGCGCACTTGTCCGCTTCATGGCTGGAGGGATCGCCATTGGCCACCCCGATGATCCGGCCCGGACCCTGCAGTTCGAAATGGATGAGCTGATCAGCCACCGCCATCTCGCGGCCTGCCCCATCGCGCGCCGTGACCGTCACCATGCAGAGATCCTCCTGATCGGCGCGGATCGAGCTTTTGTCCGGCGCCAGGTGGATCCCCTTCGCCGGTCCTGTGGTCTCGACGGCTGCGGCCAACCGCCGGCCCGAGCGCCAGCCGGCCGCCTCGAGCCGGCCGGACTCATAGGGAACCCGCCAGGCGAGGTGGCCGTTGCGAGGCATGCTCATCCGGCCGAGGGAGCGGCCGTTGAGAAAAAGTTCGACACTGTCGCAGTTGCTGTGCACCCAAACCTCGATCTCCTCCCCCTCGCGGCCCGGCCAGTTCCAGTGCGGAAAGAGGTGGAGCACATCCTTTCCGCTCCACCAGGCCTGATAGTAAAAATAGTTGTTCTTGGGAAAGCCGCACATATCCATGATGCCAAAGTGGGAGTTGATGCAGGGCCAGCTGTAAGGGGTGGGCTCGCCGCGGTAGTCGAACCCGGTCCAGACGAATCCCCCGCTCAGCCAGGGCCTGTCCGCGTAAAAGCTCCACCAGTCCTGCGCGGTCGTAGCCCAGGGCGGGTACATCGAGTCATAGTCGCAGACGTAGCCCTTGAGGGTGTCGTTGGCGTAAAAGCCGCGGGTGCAGACCGTGCTTCCCTCCTCGGAGCCGATGAGGGGCTGGTCGGGACGGAGTGAACGGTAGCGGTCGATGGCGCCGACGCGCTTGTAGTTAAAGCCGCGCACCGGGATGACCGTGTTGATCCCTCCGGCATCGGGACCGATATTAGCGCCGTAGGTGATGGTGCGGCCGGGATCGAGGCGCCGGAGACGGGCCATCATCGTCGAGGCGATGGCCGCGCCGGTCTCATTGCCCTGGATGACGTACTCCTCGTTGCCGATCGACCAGAGGATGACCGAGGGATGGTTGCGGTCGCGCCTGACCAGGGTTTCGAGTTCGTTGAGGATTTCCGGCGAACTCCCCATCAGGCGGTGCTCATCCATAACCAGCATGCCGAGGCGGTCGCAGGCATCGAGCAGCTCGGGCGTGGGGGGATTGTGGCTGGTGCGGTAGGCGTTGCAGCCCATCGCCTTGAGGAGCCGGATGCGGTACTCCTGGAGGGCGTCGGGCAGGGCCGATCCGACCCCGCCATGGTCCTGGTGGCAGCAGACCCCCTGAATCTTGACAGGCGCGCCGTTGAGGAAAAACCCCCGATCCGGGTCGAACCGGAGGCTGCGCAGGCCGACCGGGGTATCAAGGCTGTCGATGGTCCGGCCCTCCTGCTCGATCACGGTGTGAACCGTATAGAGATGGGGATCCTCCAGGGACCAAAGCCGGGGGTCCGCCACGGTGATCGCATGGCGGATGGTCGTCGCCTCCAGCGGCTGCAGGGCAGCAAAGGGCAGCACCGAGCGGCCGGCGAGGCGGCGATCGCGGTCGAGCAGATCGACGCAAACCCGGCCTTCCGCTGCCGCAGGGGAGAGATTTTCCACGATGGTTTCGATCGTCACTTCCGCAGCGGCGCCGCTGATCTGGCTGTGTACATAGACCCCGTATTCCGCCAGATGGAGGGGCTCGTATTTATGCAGCCAGACGTGGCGGTAGATGCCGGCCCCCTCATAGAACCAGCCCTCGTAGTGGCTGGCATCGACGCGCACGACCAGGGTGTTGCGCTGGCCGTAGCGGAGGTAGTCGGTGAGATCAAAACTGAAGGGGGTATAGCCGCCGGCGTGGCGGCCGAGGTAGTGGCCGTTGCACCAGACGGCAGCGTCCCGGAAGACCCCGTCGAACTCGACGCGGATGCGCCGGCCGCGGTCGGCCGCGGGGATGGCGAAGGCGCGGCGGTACCAGCCGACGGAGCTTTCGGGAAAGAGCCGGCCGACGGGCTTGTAGCCGTGCGACTTGACCTCCGGATCTTCATGATTGACGAAAGGCAGCTCGACCGCCCAGTCGTGGGGGAGGTCGACGCTGCGCCAGAGGCTGTCGCTGAAATTGGGGTGGGCGGCGCCCTGGGCCTCGCCGGCCTTGGCGAAAGCGGCGCCGATGCCGTAGCCGAAATCCCGCTGCGGATCGGCGGCGTGGCCGAGAGCGAATTTCCAGCCGAAATCAAAAAGCAGCTTTTGGCGCGGGGGCTGGGTCAAGGCGATGACGGGGAGGAACAACAAAAATAGTGTGAGCTTTTTCATGAGGCACCAGGTTTGAGATGATGTTCAGCTGGAGGTATTCGAGAGACCCGCTTCCCAATTGGCGAGTTCGCGGGCGGTGGCATAGACGGCGGCGAGCAGGGCCTGCATCAGTCCTGGCACGCCCCCAGGACGGCCGCGGCGGACGTAATGCCGCCAAAAGGCCGCGGCAGGCTGGAAGACAAAGGCCTTCAGACCGGGCTTGCGCCCTTGCTTCCCGGCGGCGGGCTGATACTGCTCCAGCTCCGCCTGATATTCATCGAAGAGGCGCATCAGCTCTCCGCCCGCAGCCTCTGCGGTCTCACCCGCCGGCCGCTGCTGCAGCTCCCGGATTTTCATGTAGAGGGCCAGCTTGACAACGGCGGTGACCCAGGCGAGAACCAGTCCGTTGACGCCGTCGCGGAAGCCGCCCTGGGCGATGTACTTGCGCAAAAAGGCGGCGAAGGGATGGGTGAAAAAGTCGATGGCGTGCACCCGCTTGCGCTCGAGGCGGTCGAAGGCCTCGAGGGTGGAGTAGCGGTTCATCTTGTCGAGGCTGCCAGCGATCGTGGGATGGGAGAAATGGTCGAGATCACCGGTCAGTGTGCCGATCGGACCCTCAACCTCAAAGCCCTCATGGACGCGGCGGCGGATCATCCGCACCGCCTCCCGGCGGAAGAGGCGGAGCTGATAGCCGGGATACCAGCCGCCGTGGCGGATCCAGCGGCCGAGGAACCAGGAGCGCCGGCCGACGCGATAGCCCGCCAGGGCATGGGGATCCGCGATGACCGCTTGCATCGCCTCCCTGAGTTCCGGGCGGATGCGTTCGTCGGCGTCGAGGCTGAAGATCCAGGGCGAGGTGCACTGCTGCAGGGAGAATTCCTTCTGGGCGGCAAAGCCCTCCCATTTGCGCACAAAGATGCGGTCGGTGAATTCCCGCGCAATCGTCACGGTCGCATCCTCGCTGCAGGCGTCGACGAGGACGATCTCGTCCGCCCACGCCGCGCTCTCCAGGCAGGCGCGGATATTGGCCTCTTCGTTGCGCGCGATGATGGCGATGGAGAGTCCGGACATCCCTTGCCCCCTTATTTCACCAAAACCATCTTGCGGGTCCGGACAAAACCGTTCACCTCGAGACGGCAGTAATAGAGCCCCGAGGCAAAACGGCTGGCATCCCAGTAGAGCTGGTGGCTCCCCCCCTCCTCCACTCCGTCGATCAGGGTGGTGATCTGCTGGCCGAGCAGATTGTGGATGGTCAGCCTCACCCGGCCGCGCTCGGCGAGGTGATAGGCGATGGTGGTGAGGGGGTTGAAGGGATTGGGGTAATTCTGCTCGAGGCTGTATCCTGCGGGCGTGACGGCCCGCTCCTCGATCCCGCTGATGGCGGAGGCCGGCGGCTGGCCGATCCAGATATCCGAGAGCAAAAATTCTTCGCCGGGCTGATGGCTGCGGATGAAAAACGAGAACAGATCGACTGCTTGCGCTGAAAAATCCGGGTCAGCTGTAAAACGGGTCAGCGGGAGCTGCAGAGTCCGCCACTGCCCGTCAAAGAACCCCTCTGTGCGTGTCAGCCAGAGGCTGCACGCTCTCTGACCGGCATCGGTGAAGGCAATCTGCAGGCTGTCGCAGCCGGCCGGGGCCTTGAGGGCGAATTTGAGGGTGTCCGCACCCAGCACTCCGCTCAAATCAATGGTCTCGTTGAAGCGCCAGCGCACCGAGCTGGGGCTTCCGTCAGCCGGGGGCAGCCAGCGCAAGGCAGCGCTGCCGGGGCGCATGCCCGCAGCACCGGCTACACCCGAGCCCGCCGCGTTTTCAAAGCCCTTGATCCGGAAGAGGGGATTGAAATTCTCGCCGTTGAAAAAGAGGATCGGGGCGTGGGCCACCGGCCAGAGCTGAGGCACGCCGAGATAGACATCGGCGAACTGGAAGCGGGCGCCGCTGCGGGAGCTGTTGGTCCAGAAGCCGAACCGGACCACCCGGCTGGCGTCGAATCCAGGATCCGATTTGAAGCCGGAGAGGGCGCGGGTCACGGATACCCAGGTGTTGGTCGCGGCGATATGGCGCTTGAGGAGCTGGAGATAAAAGCCCCGTCCGGCCTCATCCCTGAAACCGACGAAGAGTGTATCCGGCGCCAGATTGGTCCGGTAGGCGAAGCTCAGGCTGTAATAGGGGATGCGCAGGCGCATGTCCTGCGGCTCAGCGAAGGTGAGCGCCGCCCCGCTCGGCAGGCTGTCGGAGGTCATCTCCCAGAGCAGGGCATCCGAGCCGATGCGCGCGCCTCCGCCGGGGAGGAGGCCTGAGAGAGGACCGGCATCCCGGAACTCGAAACCGGCGTCGCCGCCTGTGCCGGGGAAATAGGCGGACGGGGGGATGCGAACATTGATATCGGCGGCCTCGAGGCGCTCAAAATGGCTCTGCAGACTGAGGGAGAAATCGGCGTAATCGCGCCGGGAGGGCTCGCTCCAGACCACCTCACTGAGGGCGCAGAGGCGCGGAAAGAGCATGTATTCGGCTTTGCGGGATTCAGTGATGAACTCGGTCCAAAGGCAGGCCTGCGCACCGATGACATGCTGCGCCTCAGCGGAGGTGAGCACATCGGGTACGGGCTCGAAGGCGTAGACCTTTTCGATGGGCAGGTAATCGCCGTACGGCGCGGGTTCCCCGCTCTTCACGCCCTGGTAGAAATTGAGGTAGCAGTATTCCCGGGGGGCCATGACCACATCGTGGCCGCTGCGGGCGGCCTCCACCCCGCCGTCAAAGCCGCGCCAGGACATCACCGTGGCGTTGGGGGCGATGCCCCCCTCGAGGATCTCATCCCAGCCGATGAGGCGGCGGCCGTTGGCGCTGAGAAAGCGCTCGATGCGGCGGACGAACCAGCTCTGCAGCTCGCTCTCGTTCGCCAACCCCTCCGCCTTGATGCGGGCCTGACAGTCGGGGCAGCTCCTCCAGCGCGTTTTGGGGCATTCATCGCCGCCGATATGAATATATTCGCCGGGGAAAAGCGCCATCACCTCGGTCAGGACATCTTCCAAAAAGGTAAAAGTGGAATCCCGCCCCGCACAGAAGACGTCATCGAAGACGCCCCAGCTGAACTGCACACGGTAGGGTCCGCCGGTGCAGCCCAGGCGGGGGTAGGAGGCGAGGGCGGCCAGAGAGTGGCCGGGCATCTCGATTTCGGGCACGACGGTGATCGCCCGCTCGGCTGCATAGGCCACGATTTCACGGACCTCCTCCTGGGTGTAAAAGCCGCCATAGGGCCCGCTGATGCCGTCGTTGCGCCAGGCACCGACCTCCATCAGCCGGGGATACTTTTTGATCTCGATGCGCCAGCCCTGGTCTTCCGTAAGGTGCCAGTGGAAGGTGTTCATTTTGTAGAGGGCGATCATATCGACGTACTTCTTGACGAACTCGACCGGAAAAAAGTGGCGGCCGACATCGAGGTGCACGCCGCGCCAGGCGAAACGGGGCTGGTCGAGGATGGTCACGGACTCCATCCGCCATGCCGTGCCGGGGACCGGCGTCGGCGATCCCACTGCCGGGGGCAGCAGCTGCAGCAGGGTCTGCATGCCGTAGAAAAAGCCGGGGGCGGCGTTGGCGCGGATGCGCCCCCCCGCCGTGGTCACCTCGAGGCTGTAACCCTCGCGGCCCCACTCCGCACGGGCGCCGTGGGCGGTGAAATAGAGGGCGTCGGCGGCGCTGGTGTCCGCGGGCAGGGGCTGCAGGGGCAGGGGGAGGCCGGTGGCAAGGCGAAGCCGGGCGGCGAAACGCTCCGCATAGCCCTGCAGTTCAGGCACGGCGGGATCGTAGTAAAGAAGCGTGGAAGCGGTGAGGGTGCAGCTTCCTTCTCCGGTCGTGACACTGGCAGGCAGGGGGATGAGATCAGCTCCGGCGGCGGCCCCGCCGGCGAGCAGCATCAGAAGAAGACAGAAACCGGTACGGTGCATGAAGATCACTCCACAATAATTTCATCGACAAAGAGCCAGGCTTTCCCGCCTGCTCCGGCGTGATCAGGGGGACAAACCCCGATATTTTTAGCAGTCACCTTGAGATAGCGCGCCCGCACATTGCTGAAATCGCGGCCGAAATGGTGGATGGTGATTTCGTTTCCATCCTGGATCCCGCCGCCCGGCAGCACCGCGAGGGTTTGAAACTCCTTCCCCTTGTCCGAAAAGGCATAGCTGACCTCCCGGGGGGCGAAGATCCAGGAGCCGAAGTCCTCCAGGTAGCTGCTCGAGACGCGCCGGATCTCCATTTCCCTGCCGAGATCGATGACCACTTCGAGATCGTGCTGTTCGAATCCCTGCCAGGAGCCGTCGTTGTAATTCTTGCTGCCGGTGAGGCCGTCGACCAGTGCGGTGGGGCCTGCGGCTTGGTAGCGATCGCTCCAGGGGTGGGTGTAAGTGACCTTTTGGCCGGAGGCCTTGTGGACCAGGAAAGGCACGGCGACAATCCTGCCCTGGAGGGCGCCGTCGAGGAAGAGGCCGGCCTTGATGGTGCTGCTGCCCTGCAGGGTGATGGGGCTCTCGTAGCGGGGCGAGGCGGCCGTGGGCTCGGCTCCATCCAGAGTGTAGTGGATGACGGCGAATGGGGCAGGGCTCTTGAGGGCGACCAGTGCGCTGCGGCCGTCGCTGCTCCGTTCGAGGACGGGTTTGACGCTGTAAAGCGAGCGGGAATAGTTCACGCCCATCGCCTCCAGGCGAGGCAGAAAGGCGGTGAGGCGGTCGAGAAAGTGGTCCCAGCCGCGGGAGGATTTGGGTGACCAGGCCACCTCGGCCATGGCGAGCAGGCGGGGAAAAAGCATGTATTCGGCATGTTCAGGGGTGGCGATGAATTCGGTCCAGAGGTTGACCTGGCAGCCGAGGATATGCTTCGCCTGCTTTTCATCGAGGCTGGCTGGGGTGGGCTCGAAGGCATAGACGGTCTCGATGGGAATATAGCCGCCGATGGAGAGTGGCTCAAAATCCGCCGGCCCCTGATAATAGTCAAAGTAGCAGTAATCGGTCGGGGTCATGACCACATCATGGTCGGCGCGGGCGGCGTCGATCCCGCCCTGCATGCCACGCCAGGACATGACGGCGGCCCGCGGCGCCAATCCACCCTCGAGGATCTCGTCCCAGCCGATGATGCGCTTGCCCCGGCTGTGGAGGTAGCCCTCCATCCGTCTGATCATATAGCTCTGCAGTCCGGTTTCATCCCCGAGATTTTCGGTCCTGATGCGCGCCTGGCATTTGGGGCATTTTTTCCATTCGCTTTTGTCGGCTTCGTCGCCGCCGATGTGGATATAATCGCCGGGGAAAAGCCCGATCACCTCGTCGAGGATATCCTGAAGAAAGCTGAAGGTGGTGTCATCGCCGGCGCAGTAAAGGTTGACGATCGGCCAGACGCCGCCGGGGGGTACGGTAAAGGGACCACCGGTGCAGGAGAAGCGGGGATAGGCGGCCAGGGCGGCCCCGGCATGGGCGGGCATCTCGATCTCGGGGACGATGGTGATAAAGCGGCTGCTGGCATACTCCACAACGGCGCGGATCTCCTCCTGGCTGTAATAGCCGCCGTAGGTGGCCTTTTCGCCCGGCTGCTGCGGAGCCCGCTTGTTCCAGTGGTCACCGGAGCGGTCGACGCGCCACCCCCCCACCTCGGTCAGCAGGGGGTATTTTTTGATCTCGATCCGCCACCCCTGATCGTCGGTGAGATGCCAGTGGAAGGTGTTCATCTTGTTCATCGCCAGATAGTCGATGTAGCGGTAGATGAATTCGATGGGGAAAAAGTGGCGGCAGACATCCAGATGTCCCCCCCTCCAGCTGTAGCGCGGCTGGTCATTGATGACGAGGCAAGGGATGCGCGCCGGTTCAGCCTGAACGGCCGGTGCCGGCCCCTCCCAGGCGGCGGGCCAGAGTTGGCGCAGGGTCTGGACACCGTAAAAGAGTCCGGCGGGCCGGGCGGCTTTTATGAGGATGCGCTGCGGGGTGATCTCCAGGGTATAGCCCTCTGCGTCCGAAGCGGCGGGGGAACCGGTCAGCTCCAGGACAATGGCATTGCTGTCGGGCGGGACGCCCGCCGCCCGCGCCAGCTGCCAGCCGGTGCCCCTGCGGATGAGCTGTGCCAGATATTCCGCCAACTCCTCCGCCTCGCCGGAGGAGGCAGTGACGGTTGAGCCATCGAGCCGGAAATGGCCCGGCCTGGCCGTCATTTTAACCGGCAGCGGAATCAGGGCGGGGCCGGTCTGTGCGCTGGGCGCCTGCATCCTAGGGGCGCCGGCGCAGCCGCACAGGGCGGCCAGGAGAGCCGGGATCAGGATTCGAGCACAGCTGGTCATGATGTGAATCTCCATATTGGCGGTTCGGGGTTCCCATGGTTGCGGGCGGGAACGCAAGGGAGTGGAGGGGGCCTGCTCCCGCCCCGGAACGGGAGGGGGAGAGGCCCCTGTTGTAATGCAGAGTCATCAGGCGGAGATGATCCCGAGTTGAGGCCAGTTTTTCCAGCGGCCGCGGGTAAAATCGGGCACATCCATGGGCCGGCCCCGGCGCGCCACGGAGCGCTCGCTCAGCTCCGAGATGCAGCTCCAGGAGGCGGCATCGTAGACATCCATATCCATGGGCTGGCCGTTGAGCAGGCAGTGGATCAGACGGTAGCACTCGATAAAATCCATACCGCCGTGGCCCGATCCGGCCGCCCTCTGCTGGAGTTCCCGCCAGAGGGGATGGTCGTGCTCCTGGTAATAGTCCGCCAGGTCATCCCACCGATGGGGCTCGCTCTTGCCCTCGATATAGACCCGGTGCGGCCATTTCTCGGCCAGACCGCGGGTGCCCTGCACCCGGTTGATGCGCGTATAGGGGCGCGGCGTGGAGGTATCGTGGATCAGGGTGATGGTCTTGCCCAGCACCGTGCGGATGAGGGTGGTATTGACATCACCGAGGGCGTAGCGCTGGGTGGCGCGCGGATCCTCAGCGCCGTAGAGCCGGGAGGCGTAGAGATTCAATCCCCGCGAGACGCTGCTCATCGAGACCAGATAGTCGAACTGGTCGCCCCGGTTGATATTCATGCACTGGGCGACCGGGCCGAGGCCGTGGGTGGGATAGAGATTGCCGTCGCGCTTGATGGAGTGGGGCAGACGCCAGACCGCCTCATTTTCGTTGTTAAACTTGACGTTGCGCAGGTCGTGGAGATAACCAGCCTCGGCGTTGATGATCTCGCCGAGCATGCCCTTGCGCACCAGGTTGAGGATGAGCAGCTCCTCGCGGTCGTAGCAGCAGTTCTCCATCATGACGCAGTGTTTGTGGTGCTTCTCCGCGGTTTCGACCAGCTGCCAGCACTCATCCACGGTCACCGCCGCGGGAACCTCGGTCGCGGCATGCTTGCCGCTCTTCATCGCGGCGACGCAGACCGGAACATGCCACTCCCAGGGGGTCGCCGTGAAGACCAGGTCCAGTTCCTCTTCATCGCAGAGACGGAGGAAATCGGTGCTGCCGCGGCTGTAGCCGCGCGGTTCCGGATGGCCCGCCGCAGTGATCAGTTTCTGGGCCGCCGCCACCCGCTCGGGCCGGATGTCGCAGACCGCGGTGATTTGGGCCTCGGGGATGCCGAGAAAATTGCGCACATGCGAGGTGCCCTGCAGTCCGACCCCGACCATGCCGATGCGCACCTTTTTCAGGGGCGCCACGGAGAAGAGCTGGGCAGGCGCCGGTCCGCGGCCGCTTGCAGTGGCATCGCAGCGGTTCAGGGTCGATGCGGCGGTCAGGGCGCCAAGCCCCGCCAGCACGCCGGTCTTGAAAAATGATCGCCGGTCCACCCCCTGGGTGTCTTTGTCCGGATGGTCTCCAGCAGCCATAAAACCTCCTCAGTTGATGATGATTTCGTCGATAAAAAGCCAGGCTTTGCCGCCGGCACCCTTGTGCCATGAGGGGCAGACGCCGACGTTGCTGGCCAGGATGCGCAGATAGCGGCAGCTCTTGGGCATGATGATCAGGGCAGTCTCCCGGGTCGCTGCCGTTCCGGCCGGGCTGGTCTCCCCCTTCCATTCGGCGGTCTGGACGAAGGTCGCCCCATCCGTCGAGGTCAGGAGTTTGATGGAAGAAGGCAAAAAGATCCAGGAGTTCTGGTCCTCCAGGCAGCTCAGACGGATGGAGGAGATGCTCTTCTGTTCCCCCAGATCGATGGTGGCATCGAGGCTCTCGCCCTCAAAGCCGATCCAGTCGCTCTCATGGTAATCCGTGCCCCCCTGGCGGCCGTCGACCAGCCCCAGCTCGCCCCAGCCGGGGTACTTGACCGAAGGGCTCTTCTCGAGGGTCAGGCGCTTGATGCGGGTGGTTCTGGAGAACTGGGCGGTAGTGACCGGACTGATCACCTTGCCCTTCTCGAGCGCCACAGCCTGGATCTCGGCGGCCTCGGTGAGGGTGATCGGCGCGGTGTAGACCGGGGAATTCTGGCTTGGAGTGCGGCCGTCCAGGGTGTAATGCACCTCCGCGCCATCAGAGGGGGCGCTGATGGTGACCTGTTCGCTATCGGTAAAAAGACTCCGGACAACGCCCGTCTTGCTGGCGGTCGAGATCAGCGGAGCAGCGGCCACGGGCAGCTGGCGGCCGGTGATTTTGAAAACCCAGGCGTGGCGACAGGGGCGGTTGGCTGCGCGCTGCAGCAGGGCCGGCAGGGTGATGACCACCTCCCCCCTGCTGTTGGCTTTCCAGGTGAGGGCGCTCTTGCGGCCGAGCAGATAGATTTTGGATTTCTTTTTCGGTTCGATGTACTTCAGACGCAGGCTCTTGCCCGGCCATTCCAGCACAGTGGCGTAGATGGTCTTGCCGTCCAGACTGCGGGTGTAACGGATATTCTCGCCCTCCCGGTATTCGGGCAGGGGTCTGGTGCCATAGATGGCCGCGCCGTTGACCTTGAGCCATTTCCCGATCTCGCGGAAGCGCTCCTGGCCGGCTTCAGGGATAAGCCCTTCGGCGTCCGGGCCGAGGTTGAGCAGATAGTTGCCGCCCTTGGCGGCGATATCGATCAGGTTATGGATGAGGGCTTCGGGGCTTTTCCAGTTGTTGTCCGCCTTTTTATATCCCCAGCTGTCATTGGTGGTCATGCAGGCTTCCCAGTCCATGGCTGCGCTGCCCTGGGCGAGAATCTCCTGTTCGGGGGTGCCGAAATCCCCGGCCGAGCTTTTGTCGAGGCTCATCCCCTGCATGCCGTTGCGCCCCTTGCCGACGCGGTTGTTGACAATAATCTCCGGCTGCAGCCTGCGCACAAAACTGTAGAGTTCGGCCCCCTGGCCTTCGCTCCAGTCGTCGATCCACTCTCCGTCGAACCAGAGTACGCCGACCTTGCCGTAGCCGGTGAGGAGTTCCTGCAGCTGGGGCTTGAGATAGGCATCCCGGTAGGCGGCGAAGCGCTCACCGGCGGCGTCGGGATGGTGCCAGTCCATAATCGAGTAGTAAAAGCCGAGGCGGATACCGGCCTGCTTGCAGGCCTCGGCCAGTTCCCTGAGCACATCCCGTTTGAAGGGGGTGAACTCGGCGATGTCATAGCCGCTCACTTTGGAATCCCACATCGAAAAGCCGTCGTGGTGTTTGGAGGTGAAGATGATATACTTCACGCCGCCCGCTTTGGCCAGGTCCACCCAGGCCCTGGCATTGAACTGGACCGGGTTGAACTGGCGGGCGTACTCCTCATACTCGGCGGCGGGGATGTTGTCCTCGTTCATGATCCACTCGGCGGCGGCGCTGTTTTGCCCCTTGTAGACTCCGCCCAGCACCGCATAGGGCCCCCAGTGGATGAACATGCCGAATTTGGCGTCGCGCCACCAGCGCATGCGCGCATCGAAGGCCTTTTTCGTCTCCGCCCGGGCCAATCCGCCGGCGAGGACAAGGCCGATCATACCGAGAACCAATACTCTCTTCACCATAGCTCTACCCCATGAAGATGCATACATCAGTTCCCATACTCTAGTGAATTGTAAAGGTCCACGCGTAGGCACAGGGCATGCCGGCGCGGAGTTCCTGCGGAATGTTGACTCTGATACCTTCTTTCACCGCCTGCCAGCGCAGGCCGGGGCCATAGCCGAGCAGGGTCACCTTCGTCCCTGGTCCTGCCGAAAGAGCGGGCAGGAGCAGCTCGGCGGGCGGTTCATGCTCTCCCTCATCCGCAAGATAAAAGGCATAGCGGGTGCCGTCCCCTCCCTGTGTATAGCAGATCTTGCCGTTCCTGAAAGGCGGCAGGGGATGACTGCCATAGATCGCCTCCCCGTTGACCCCCATCCAGGCGCCGATCTCCTCCAGGCGCGCGTAAGCCTCGTCGGTCCACTCGCCGGTCGGTTCCGGACCGATATTGAGGAGGAAATTGCCCCCCTTGGCGACGATCTCGATCAGGAGGTGGATGAGGTGCCGCGCCGGCTTGCAGCGGTCGATCGCCTTGAACGACCACTGGTCACCCATGGTCATGCAAGTCTCCCAGGGATAATCGAGGGGCTGGCTGGGGACCTGCTGTTCGGGGGTGCGGTAATTCTCAAAAGGACCCTGTACGGTGCGGTCGACGATCAGCACCCCCGGCTGATGGCCGCGGGCCATGGCGGCGATGCGCGGCATGTCGATGTCCTGATCCCAGGGTTTCATCCCGGCCCACGAGCGCACCTCGTCGGTGATCGTGCTCTGCGGGCGCACCCAGCCGCCGTCGAGCCAGAGGATGTCGATGCGGCCGTAGCCGGTCATCAGCGCCTCGATCTGGGCATACGTGTAATCCCTGAATTTTTGCCAGCGTTCGGGATGTTTGGCCGGATCGTAATTGACATTGCGGTCCGGCGCCGCCCACTCGGGGGCCCAGTAGTCTGGCGAATGCCAGTCGGGCTTGGAAAAATAGGCCCCGATCATAAAATCATCCTTGCGGAAGGCATCGAAAATCGCCTGGGTCACGTCGGCGCGGGGATTTGTTGCGAATGGGCATGAAGGATCGGTGATCTTGTAGGTGGTGCCGGGGCTGTCGAACATGCAAAAACCATCGTGGTGCTTGGTGGTAAAGACCACATAGCGCATGCCCGCGGCTTTGGCCGCGGCAGCCCATTTTTCCGGACGGAAGCGCTGGGGATTGAAACTGGTCGGCAGCTTTTCATAGGCTGCGACATAGTCGTTGTAGGGGACGCCGTTGCGGCTGCACCAGGGCTCGTCCTCGGAGCAGATCGACCAGGATTCGACCACACCCCATTGGCTGTAGGGTCCCCAGTGCATCATCAGCCCGAATTTGCGCGACTGCCACTCCGCCAGGGTCTGGCGGACGGCGGCGGGCAGTTCCTCTCCGTGGACGGCGAGGACGCAGAGCAGGGGCAGCAGCACCAGCAAGGTCTTGAAGAGGGATCCGGCGGGCGGGGAGATGGCGGGGGACATGGGCATCCTCAGGCGAATGGGTCGCTCTTTTCCTGTATATTAACAAGAAAATCGGACAATTGCCAGAAAATTATCTCGCTGCACGCTGCTGTTTTACCAGTATTAAAGCCGGAAGGGCGCCGGACTGGCCCGGCCTCGTCATGGCTAAACGCCATCCAGGCGGGCAGCGGCCGCAAGAGGACCGCCGCCCGCCCCGCACAGCTCCGTGCATTTCTCAGCCCTTGAACATAGCCAGGATCTTCAGGGCATTCTTGTTATAGATCTTTTCCAGCACCTCATCCGGGAGGTAGAGCCCGTAAATCATCCAGCGGCCCTGCAGTTTGTGCGCCGGGGTGGGATCGATGTACTCATCGTCGGTTTCGAGGAAGCGGAAATAGAGGCGGTAGGCGTCGGCCCGGCAGGGGGTGTCGGTGCCGAAGAGGATCCGGTCCTGGTATTTGAGGAAAAAGCGCCGTGCGCTGTAGGGCTGGCGGCCGAGTTCGCTGATGCGGGCGTCGATGTCGACATAAAAGTTGGGCCAGCTCTCCAGCCAGCCGGCCACGGTGGCCAGATCCTCCGGCAGATTGCCGAAATGGGCGCCGATGAAGATCGTGTTGGGATGGCGGGCGATGACGCGGTTGCGGGCGGCGAGGATCTCCTCTTTTTCAGGGTATTGATCGCCGTAAAACGACCACTCCGGATTCATGCCGAGTTCGTCATAGCGCTCGTTGAAGCGGTCGACCGGGGTGAAGAAGGCCTTGGGATCGGTGACGTGGATCTCGACCGGGATGCCCAGCTCGCCGCACTTGGCCCAGATCGGGTCGATGCGCGGATCGTCGACCGTGATCAGTTTGCCGGTGCTGTCCTTGTCAGACAGGCCGAGGGATTTGGAGATCTTTAATCCGCGACAGCCCATCTTCACCGCCTCCTCAAGCCGCTTGGCCTCGTTCTGGCCGAAATTGACCTCATCGATACGGCTGAAATCGGGTTTGAAAAAGAGCAGAAAACGATCCGGGGAGACCTCCCGGGATGCCTTCAGGTGTTTCTTGTAAAAATCATCCTTGGAGCGGGCGTCGAGGCTGACGCACTTCCAGACCCCGGCCTTGTCCATCTCCGCCAGATAGGCCGCGGTGTTCTCCAGTTTGCCCAGATGGTTATGGATGTCGATCACCGGAAATTTGGCCTTTTCGATCAGGGTTTGCTTGGTGACCAGCTGACTGACCGGCTGCCAGTCTTTCAGCTTGAGATCCCACGTCTGCGCCTGCAGCCCGGCGCTGATGGCGGCCAGGCCCAGGAGAGTGAGAAACACCCGCTTGTTCATCTTGTTCTTCCTTCCGCTTTTTATTACCCTGGTGACCCCGGGATGCAATTCGCCCGGGATTCTGGTTTATCCCCTCTGCCCGGCCGGCCGGTCACCGTTTAAAAATCAACCTCCCGAAAACGGAGGGCTTGTGAAAGCGTCCGCCGGTCGGCGACCAGGCCTGTGAGCTGGACTCCATCCCCCGGTTCTTGTCAAGACGGTAAAAATTGATGCGGAATTTCGTCGCGGTGGCTATTTTGGGGGCCCTGTCGGTGGCCAGATCCCGGAAGGGGATGGCGATCTCGACCCTCCAGCCTGCATCGGTATCCTCACGCTGGTTCAGCGTTCCATCCAGGAGCACCGCAGTGCGGATGCCCGGCAGGTCAAAGGCGGCGGTCGCCGCAAAATCGATGTGCTGCGGATCGACAATATAGCTGTCGAAGAGCACATTGGCGGGCGAGAGCTCGATCTCGACATAGGTATCGGGGCGATCGTCGGCCTCGATAAAAACCTCGACGGCCTCCTCGTTCCACAGATGATCGTCGCGTTGGGTAAAGCTGGACCAGATGTCCGGGTCCTGGCAGATAAAGGCGACATAGAGGGTGCTGTCATCATGACAGGTCAGCACCTGGGTCGCGATCCGGACATCGTCGATCGCCGCGGCGGTGCGGTTGTTCCTGAGCGCGACCGGTGCACTCTGCTGCCAGACGGCCTCGTCGAGGCGGCCGTCGATATTCATCGTGGAGGTGGTGCGCGGAGCGGTGATGACAAATCCCGGCCCCTTTTGGGGTGCGCAGCTGAGGAGGGCGAGGGCCAGCAGCGCCAGGGCGGGTGCCGGTTTACGCGTCATTGGGCACCTTTCTCGACGACCTCAAAGCTGGTCCAGGAATACCAGCCCTGGGCGTCGAGGCCATCGACCGCGAGTTGGACGGCCGGCGTTTTGGTGAAGGGATCGAGCAGCGCAAAATAGACCAGGTAGCGCCCCGGCGGCAGCGACTCCGCCAGCGGCATTTGCGCCGACTGCACATGGCGCCCGGGGAGCCACTCGCGCACCGCCCACTCCGTCTCTTTCCGCACCACCGGCCCGTTTTGGTTCCTGCCGGCCTTGCGGATCTCGAATACAGGAATATAGGCCCGGTAGGGCGGCGCCACCCCGATATTGTCGAGGGTCATCTCCAGATTCAGCATCCCCCCGGGTTGCAGCCATTTTTCATGGCGGAAAGAGCGCACGACAAAGCGGTAGCCCATCCGCTTGAGGAAGCGTTCGGTCGCCGGCCACCATTCCGGCGGGATGGCGCTGGACTTGTTGTTATAGATGGAGGTGTGCAGTTCGAGGCAGGTGCTGTAGATGAACTCGATATCGCGCCCGGCGGCGAGCCAGCTCTCCATCGTGCCGCACGACTCAAAGGCGACCGGGCTCTTTTTCCACGCCTCGCCGACCGAGGGATAGACGCGCGGCAGCTCGAGATAGCGGGTCATCAGGTTCCAGTTGTTCGGCGGGCCATAGTCGCCCATGCAGTCGGCGCGCCAGCCGACGCCATGCTGGGTCGCGTAGATCAGACCCTCTTCGGCGTCCTCCGGAATGACCATCGGCGTCTTCTTGAACCCCTCGAGGTACCAGTCGATGATCATCTTCTTCAGGTCAAAGCCGTAGGTCTGCTTTTCCCGCACAAAGCTGAGATGCCATTCGCCCCAGTGGCCGTAGGAGCCGATGTCGATGTGGTCGATATCGGGGTGGCCGTCGTAGCGTTTGGCGAACTCCCGCACCAGCCGGCCCATATATTTGGCGAAGAGGGGGTCCTCATGATCCGGCATCCAGCTGGGATCGGTTTTGCCGGCGTTCTGGGTGCTCTCGGCGACAAAGTCCCAGCCGCGCGCGCCGGTTTTGCGATACCAGTCGGGCACCCGGGGCTTGCCGTTGGCGGGCATGATCCGGGTCGCGAGGCGCTGTCCGCGCGCCCTGGCCGCCGCCAGAACCGAGTCGACCATGGCCCAGTTGAACTGGCCTTCCTTCGGCTCGAGTTCATCCCAATACCAGCGATAGTAGGCGATCGTGCTTTTAGGATATCCCGGCACCTCCTGGTCGAGCGAGGACTGGGTCGTGAATCCCATGCCCGGATTGGCCAGCACCGCATCCGACTCGACCGGCGTGACCACGGTCAGGTTGGGCACTCCATCGGCGGTGATGATCTGGATGAACGGCTCCACCTGGGAGTATCCGGGCCAGGCTGCGAGGGCAAGCAGGCCCGCAATCAAAGACAATAGACGCCGCATTTTTCTGAGCCTCCTGAGGGTACAGATTCACTTGCTGCAGTCCGGGGCGGCGGATCCCCGACGATCGTTTCATGACTTTTTCCTCTCCCTGTTTTTGGACGCCCCCGCGGGATTCAGATGCCCTTCCGCCAGCCGGACTCGTCAAAGGTGCTGAGCTGGATCGGGAACGAGCCGTCCGGATTGAGCGGCTGGGCACAGGCCCACTGGACCGGTCGGCGCACACCCTTGGTTTCAATCTCGGCGCGCAGTTTCATCTTTTTGCCTTCCATGCCCTGGGGCAGGATGAAATTGCACTGACGGAGCCGCCCGCCGTGGGGATGGCCGGCATCCAGGCCGCCGCCCATGCTGAAGCGGCCGTCCTCGCTCTCGATATAGACGCGCAGAATACCAGGCACACCGGCCACGCCGTCGTTGGCGATGGCCAGGATGACCTCGGAGGTGCCGTACCGCTTCCGCTGCCAGATCCACGACGGCCGGACGCGATAGCCGAGCCGGCGCTGCAGGGTGTCGAATCCCGCCGGGTACTTTTCATAATAGGTGCGGAGGTTCTCCCCCTCGGTCCAGAGCGCCCAGTAATTGGCCCCCATGTCCACGCAGTGCAGCATGGATTTTTCCTTGAGGTTGATGCCGGCCTCATCGAGGGGAATGTCATGGATATTATAGTCGCGAAAGCGTCCCTGCTCCATCACGGCGGCGAGCCAGGGCGGCCGGCTGGAGAGGTGCTCGATCTGGATCGGCTCCTCGATAAAGAGGCTGCTGTCCGAGCGCAGCCAGCAGCCGGCCCTGACCGCCATATCCAGGCAGGCATAATTGCCGGTGCTGCTGATGTCGGGCTGGGTGTTGATGGCCAGCGGGACCCTGGTCCAGGTGTCGATCTGGTAGCGGGTCATCTCGAGCATCGTTTTTTCGGCGGTGAGGTAATCGGGGAAAGGGTTGGGCAGGTTATTGGTATGACCTTCTCCCCAAAAGCCATACATCATCATATCCATGAATTCGACCAGGGGGTGGTCATTGTATTCGGCCGCCAGCAGGTCGTTCAGCTCGCGGAAGGCGCTTTTAAAGGCAGGATGGTCGTACCGGGGTTCGACATAATCCCAATCCCCGGTTTTGGATTCGTTCGTCTCCCCTCTTCGCTTGCCGATCTTGACGAGCGGGACCTTGTCGAGGAGGAAATCGGGCAGGGCGAGCTGCCGGGGCTGAAAATTCGGGCTAGAGAGCTGCACCCGGAAACCGACGCGCAGGTTGTACTGTTTGGCCGCCTCGAAGGTCAGTTTCCACACCGGATTGAGATTTAGCCGACCAGGGGCGCTCTGGACGTCGCGCCAGTCGCAGCGGATGTAGAGCACATCGACAAAGGGCAGGCTGGCCAGAGTCTCCACCGCCTTTTCCAGTGGGATTTTACCCTGGCGGACGGGGATGGCGGGGCCGCCCTCCTCCCAGGTGTAGGCGGTCAGGCCGAGTCCGAAGTTGCGGACCGGTTTGTCCGAGGCGGTGGTGCTGCCGATGTTCCGCCAGCCCTGATCCTGCTCGATCGTGAAGGGGCCCTGGTCGAGCCGGTCCTTGACGAAAGGTCCGGTGCCCGGATCGCTGCCGTTCCAGAGGTGCGGCGGCACGGCCGCCCGTACAGCCGGGACGCCGGCGCCGGTGAGCAGCGCCGCGGCGCTGCCGCTCTTGAGGAAATTTCTTCTGCTGATCATGGCGGGGTTCCTTTGTTGGTGGCATGTCATCATCCACGATGGCTGGATGCCGGCCTCCCCGCCGCCTGGCCCGTGCCGGGGTTGCAACCAGGCCCCCCTACCGAAAGTAGCCAATCAGGCGACGAAAACCAAGAAAAAAAACAGTCTTGTGGATAAATCTGTGCCAGTTTCGCGGAGAGCAGCTGGTCCCCTGCCTTCCGTTTGAAGGTCGCCTATGCTTTTGCAGATTTTTCCATGGCGCATCAGCCACATCTTAAACTGAAGTAATATTATTCACATTTCGCTTGCGTTTTTCGGTCATTTTTTATAACATCAAAAAAATAGGGATGCTGATGGGGAAGGGTTCGATTATGAAGAAGCGCATTTGAGCTCATGCAGTGAGCCAGAGGCGTTTTTTTTTGCCTGGACATCTTGTGCAAATTTTAAAAGAGGCATTGGCAAGCGAGCGATTTACTATCCGGGGTGGTTTACCGCGAAGCAATTTTGAGCAGATGATTCTAAACTGCTAATAATCATTAATCTGATCAATATCTCTGAGTTTTACTATCCGGTGTATGGCAGGTTAGTATAAATGTAGGCTAGTAAGAGTGGCGACCTATGCTAGGAGTTTTTTTGAGTGATGAACGGCGAGTATTGCGATTGTATCCGAATCCACATCGATTTTATAGACGATTCTATATTGACCTTTGATTATTTCTCGAATACTTTCATCCGAAAATTCAGGCACGATTCTACCCAAACGGGGATAATCTCCAAGTTTCATGACAGATTTTTTAATTTCAGTGACCCAATTAAGTGCAGCTTTCGGTTTGTCCTTTGAAATATATTTTACCGTATCGACCAAATCTCTTTGAGCACCTTTTGAAAAAAGTATTTTCATAAGTAACTCGCTCAGCTTAATATCTGATCGATCTCGCTAAAGACATCATCGGCGAGCACAGTACGACCTTCACGGTAATCTTCAAGACCGAGAGTAACTTTTCTCATAAAGTCTATTTGATCTTGCATTTCCTGGTATTTTTCAGCATCCATAATCACAGCAGCACTCTTGCCATGTTGGGTTATAACTATCGGCTTCTTATGAATACTAATCTCTTCCAGGTATTTTTTGATATTGTTGCGAAAATCGGTCAGGGGAGTGATATTTCTAATGTCAATATTGTACATAAAAGCTCCTTTATTAGGACGTTTTAATGTACGTAATAAAACTATTTAGAGCAAGGTGTTTTTTCTGTTTTCGTGCGTCTATCTGAATTCTATGCCAACCATCGGCCGCGCCGGACGCAGGGGAACCTGGGGTGGTCGAATGGCCGCATCAACGAATGAATGATTATGGTTATTTTTAGTACCTGCCGCGCTCGCCCTGCGCCGGTGGGCCGCTAGGTGTTAGCTGCTAGATAAATAAAGGAAAATCAAAGTGTCAAAATACGCTGGACTTAAATTTCAAAAATTTGATCTTCATGTACACACCCCAGCCTCGCATGATTTCAAAGATAGGAAGATCACTCCAGAACAAATTTTCTCTCAAGCACTAAAAACAGGGCTAAAAGGAATTGCAATAACTGATCACAATACTGGACAATACATTTGAAAATATTCTATTTTCTTTTTTAGATTATTGTTAAATTCCGATAAGTAATACAGGAGATAGAAAATGGCTAAAGCTTTCAATGTCGTTATTGAGCGCGATAGCGAGGAATATTTTGTGGGCTCAGTCCCGGAGTTGCCAGGATGCCATACACAGGCCAAATCACTGGATGAGCTTATGACGCGAATTCGCGAAGCTATCGAACTTTGCCTTGAAGTAAATCAGGATGAGGCGATTCCACCTGAATTTGTTGGTGTACAACGTGTATGGATTGAATAATGAGCAAACATGCGATTACGGGAAAAGCTCTTATTCACGCGTTAACCCGGGCAGGCTTTAATGTGATACGCATAAAAGGCAGTCATCACTTTTTTACAGCACCCAGATGGAAGATGTACCGTTGTTCCTGTTCATCCTGGGGAAACTATCGGGCCAGGCCTCTTGTCAAAAATACTCCGCGATTGTGAAATGACCAGAGATGAGCTGGTCTCACATTCGTAGCGACCTCTTTATCCGCCATTTTTACAAAGGCTTGCCGACCTCAGTGCCCAATCCTCGAACACACTTGACACAGAAGTCTGTGCTTCACCTTGAAATCCGCATGTTATCGAACAGTCATTTTACACTTTTAAAGGTCATCCTGGCAGCCGCTTATGAACACAACTCTATGAAACAAGTCTGGCTTCTGAGGTTGAATCATGGCCAAAATACTAAGAGGCGATATTGTCTGGGCTAATTTGGATCCGGTCACAGGATCAGAACAAGCTGGCAGCCGGCCGGACCTTGTCATCAATCAGGATATCTTTAATGAAAGATCAGGGACTGTGATCGCGCTCGCGATTACCAGTCAACCTCAACGCGCGGGTTTCCCTCTCACTTTTGAGTTATCATCGACAAAATTGCCCAAAAAATCCTGGGTTAAAATAAGCCAAATTCGAACTCTTTCAGTTGAAAGAATTGCACGGAAAGCAGGTCGAGTTTCTCCAGAGGATCTGGCTGAAATCCTTGAAGGACTATACGAAATTATCGGGAGCTGATCAAGTACGCTAACCAGCGGTTGGTGCGGATGGCCGCTGATATTTTTGTTTTATAAAAGATTTTTCGATTTCTCCCGCGGCCACCGCACAGCCGTATCGTCAGGGTCTATAGCCTTTGAGAAAAGGGGAATTCTATGAAAAAACGGACCAGAATAATTATTACAGCAATTGCACTTGTTCTTCTGGTTACAGGTTTTTTAATCAGTCAGATCATAATTCTGTCACAGCCAACAAAAGGCAACAAAATTACCCATTATCAGAATCCACAAAAAGCTGTCTTTGTGATCGATATTCAGGAAGACTTTACGGGCACAACCGCGAAGCCGCCATTTCCCTATAAGGACTCCAGGCAATTAATTGAAACTGTCAACAAGATTACAGAGGCTGCCTCGAAGCAAGGGATACCAGTCATTTACATTAGGCAAGAACTTGATGGTTTCATTGGAAATTTGATTTCAAATATCTTTGCTGGAGGAATATCGAAAAAAGGTAACCCTGGAACAGAGATTGATAAGCGCGTCAATATCGTTTCGAGCAACATCTTTCCCAAATTAAAAAGCGATGCATTTTCCAATCAAAAACTTGAAGAGTATTTGACTGCTAATCAGATCAATGAGTTATATCTCACCGGTTTGGATGCTGCTGGCTGTGTTCATAATACTGCTCTTGGAGCTTTGAATCGGGGTTATGCTGTTAACATCATCCAGGATGCCATTGTTTTGCGTAAAGTCGAAAAGTGGGAAGAGATCCTGAAACAGTATAAGGAAGAGAACATTGCACTGATAACGACTCTGGATTTTGTTAAAATATCTGGTTCCAGTCAGAATCGTGTGGGTCTTGCAAGCTTGCCTGCTCCCCGATAGATATGGTGGTCAAATACCTGAATGTTGTTAAGTCAGTTGCCCGTCTCATAGTGACCTGATTTTATTGTTCAAGCCCTCAATGATGCCATTGGTAACAGGATTTTGAAAAACCTTGAGTATGCCTGTACAGTGAGCCCTAACTGTTTTGATGACGCTGACGCTTCGCGCCGCGTCATCGGGCCGACGGATAATCATCCATTAGCCCGTCAGGTCACAGGAATTAGCTGTCTTATTTTGGAGGCGCTTTGAGTATTCCTGGCTACTTGCTACTCCTGGCCGCACTTTTGGCAGCTTCATTCTTTGTCTTTGCGAAGGTCAGGTCAGACTACCAGTCACTTGGCAGGCTTTCTCGTCCCATTGCCATTCTCCAAACCGGATATTTCTGTGTATATGCTCTCTGTTCCTATGTTTTTCTTGACTCCAGACTGTCCCACATTACAGCTGTTGGAGTGCTTCTTCTCCTGGCACTCATTCTTATGATAACAGGTTTTTTGCTGGTTGTCTTCTCGATGCCTTTTCTGGGGCAGCGGTCATTCGGGCGGGTGGTTGGTGGCCTTCATACCAGTGGATTATACCGGTACAGCCGTAATCCACAGTTGGTCGGAGGATTCCTTTTCATGGTTGGATATGCCCTGTTATGGCCTTCCTGGCAGGGCATGTTGTGGGCGAGCCTGTGGTTGGTAATTGCTCATTTGATGGTGCGAGGTGAGGAAGCGCATTTGGAGAACATTTTTGGAGATGAGTATAGAGATTACTGTCTGCGAACACCTCGTTATCTTGGGCTGCCAAAGAAGTGAGTTTGAAGAAAAATTGTGGCCTGACCACCGGCCGCAATGGATGCAGGGCATCCTGCGGCGGCCAAAAGTGATTCGGCAAATTAGTGAAAATGTTAATAACGGTTCCTGCCGCGCTCGCTCTGCAACGATGGGTCGTGGTCGTCAGGTAGACAACCGTGCGCCGGCCATTGCACTCCTGGTGATTAGCGCGTACCCAGCTGCCGTCGGCTACAAATGGTGCTGTCCTGGGAGGAACACCAAACGTTCGGCACCCGTTCCCCCTGACAGACCCAAGTGGCTTTTCATGCTATTGTGGGAGACTGCATGACAATGGCTCAAGGCTTCCTCAAGAAAGTCCAGGTGCAAACCTACTTTGCACTGACGCTCGCCATCTCCTGGAGCGGCCTGATCCTGGTGGGCGGTGCGGGCCTCTTCGCGGGTACTAATTGGCAAACGGACCCGCGGTTTTTGCCTGCGATCCAGACCATGCTCCTGGGTCCGCCAATCGCAGGCATCCTGTCCACGGTTCTCTTCTCCGGCACAACGGGTCTGCGTGATCTGTTCGCGCGGTTGACCCGCTGGCGCATCCCCGGTCGATGGTACGCCGTCGCCCTGCTCAGCGCACCACTGCTTCAGGGCGGCGTGTTAGCCGCCCTCTCCCGCTTTTCGCCCATCTATCTGCCAGCGATCATCAGCTCGAGCGACAAATCAGGTCTGCTCCTGCCTGCCATTGCTTATGGACTCGTCGGCGGTCTGGTGGAGGAACTGGGCTGGACCGGATTCGTGATCCCGCGCCTCAGGAAACGGTTCAGCGTGCTGGCTACCGGAGTGATCGTCGGAGTGGTTTGGGGCGTATGGCACATCCTCCAGATGTGGTGGGTTGGCAGCACGTCATTCGCGGATGTGCCCGCTGGAATCTTCCTGCCAGTCTATTTTCTAACCGCTATCGCGGCACTCACGGCCTATCGCGTGCTCATGGCGTGGATCTACGACCGTACTGCGAGCCTATTCGTCGCCGTACTCATGCACGGGAGCTACATTGTGTGCACCTTGTTCGTCCTCGCGCCGCCAACGACCGGGATGCCGTTCCTGGTCTATAGCGGGGTATTCGTCGTGGTGCTGTGGCTGGCAGTGGCGGTGGCGGTTCGAGTGGCAGGACTTCGCGTACCAGGCGCCCGTGCGTCATGATCAACCGGGCGCCAGAATGACATGTTAGCTGTTAGGCCGCTGCAGCCGACATGCGGCCGGAATCGTGATCGAGTGAGCATCGAATTCACCGCTCGCGGCTGAGCGGCAGTCGTTGGGTCGCTGAAGTCATGGAAATTTATGCAGTACTGCGGGGTTTGAAGCAAGGTTTTGTACATGGAGTAGAATGTATACCCAAAATTCGTTGGCAGCGCGTGATCCGCTGGCGTTAGAAATATCGATTGGAATATCATTGCGCTGTCGTAGCCTGCTCTCTTTCGAGGTATTCTTCGGTGGCAATTTTCAATAAGGTAGATCTTTTTAGACCTGTCGTTTTTCTAAATTCGTCTACCTTTTTGAGGAGTCGTGAAGGGAAAATGACATTGATGCGTTTTAATTCTTCATATGATTCAAGTATTTTTTCGTCCACAGCGATTGGTATCAATTGTTCACCTTTAAACTTGGCGGATAACTCTTTAAATGAGCTTGGTTCATTGACAAACTGTGTTTCTGCGTTTGCCAGCCAGGCCGCCAACACGTCGATTGCATTTTCCATGGCTTCATCACGATCTTTTCCGAATGTGACGCACCCGGTTAAATCGGGAAACTCAACCTCGACGGAATCCTCATTATGTTTAAATATTGCGTAATAGTATTTCATAGAAACCTCTGAAAAATTGTATTAATTGGGCATAATTTGTATATTAGCTGCGTATTGGACCTAATCCGGAGAAACTTCATGCGCAGCAATAAGATACACAACGTCGATCTGTTTACGCAAGCCGC
>Ga0302250_1000852_pt1 | contig 25955 bp, 27 predicted proteins | sample AAG_RA_Asp_MG_FD_193536 | JGI IMG/M metagenome (GOLD analysis project Ga0302250, IMG submission 193536) | Enriched activated sludge microbial communities from anaerobic digester in WTTP, New Holstein, Wisconsin, United States - AAG_RA_Asp | ecosystem: Engineered > Bioreactor > Anaerobic >... | reverse complement strand
ATAGGTAATAGTGTAACAATACCAGACAATTGCGTCGAAACAATATCACAAATGGAGAAAGAACAAAAACAAAATATACGGGTTTTGATATAAATATCAGAATGTTACAGTTTCCGGACGGAAACTACCTAGCAAAAACCAAATTCAATGCGCGTGCCACCCACTCAACACAAAAAACAAATTATCTTCTTGAAATAACTTATTTTTCCTAGTAAATTACAAAATATGAAAAAAACAGGGAAAAAATACCATTGGATCGATATTGGAGACGACGCGAGACGGCAGTATATAGATGCTCAGTCGGCATTTTCTGCCTGGGAAGAAGCATTCAAAGAGATGTTGACTGTGCGCGGCAGTATGCGCTGGAAAAATCAGAATGGCACTGACTACCTGATTCGGGTTTCCCCGACCGGCAGCAACAAAAGCTTAGGCCCTCGTTCAGAGGAAACCGAAAGAATTCATAACCGTTTTGTAACCAGAAAATCTTCTGCACAGCAGCGCTTCAGTGACCTGACAGCAACCCTGGAACGACAGCAGCGGATGAACCGGGCCCTGTTTGTGGGGCGAGCTCCCCGGATGCTGGTTGATATTTTGAAGCGATTGCATAAAGAAGGCCTCGCGGAATTTTTCACTGTTATCGGCACGCACGCGCTCTATGCGTATGAAGCACGAGCAGGTGTGCTCTTTGGTGAAACCGAGGCCATGGCCACCCAGGATATTGATTTTTTACTCGACGTGCGCAAACGGATCAGCTTTGTGACCAAGATGCGGCACGCAGACACCTCGATGTTGAAGTTACTGCAAAAGGTTGACCCGAGTTTCAGGCTGCGAGAGGATCAAAAACACACTGCCGTTAACAGCAGAGGCTTTGAAGTTGATATTATCCGTAGAGAACCTGAGGATGGCGACCCGCATCCTATGCGACTGACTGACGATGATGACGATGAGTTTTATGTCGTGCCCGCACGAAACGCAGGTGTTTTGCTGGATGGTCAACCTTTTTCAGCTATACTTGTTTCCGCCTCTGGCCATATGGCCAGAATGAATACGATTTCCCCTTTAACATTCATCCAGTTCAAAAGATGGCTGGCAGACCAGGCAGATCGGGACACGATGAAACGATCAAGGGATCTGCTTCAGGCAAACCTGGTCGAGGAGTTAGTCAGCGAATATTTGCCGCAGCTGCTCACTCAGAAAAGTTAACGTACACACCACATCACGCACTGAAACCGGACCCCCCATGAACAACACCCTCTACCTGATCGACGGCTCCTCCTACCTCTACCGGGCCTACTTCGCCATCAAGCGGCTGTCGTCCCCCAGCGGTTTTCCCACCAACGCCATCTACGGCTTTACCCAGATGCTGCTGAAGCTCTTGAAAGACCACCAGCCCCAGCACCTGGCCATGGTGTTCGACGTGGGCCGGGTGACCTTCCGTACCGAGTTGTACCCGGCCTACAAGGCCAACCGCGAGGAGATGCCGGCTGATCTGCGCCAGCAGCTGGAGCCGATCCGCGACCTGGTGCGGGCCTTCAACATCCCGGTGGTGGAGCTGGCCGGCTACGAGGCCGACGACCTGATCGGCACCCTGGCGGCCCGCTGGGAGGCCCAAGGCGGCAAGGTGGTGGTGGTGACCGGCGACAAGGACCTGATGCAGATCGTGACCGAGCGGACCACGCTTTTGGACACCATGAAGAACGTGGCCTCCGCCATCCCCCAGGTGCAGGAACGCTTTGGGGTGGGACCGGACGGGGTGATCGACATCCTGGGGCTGGCCGGTGACAGCTCCGACAACATCCCCGGTGTGCCGGGCATCGGCGAAAAGACCGCCATCAAGCTGATTCAGGAGTTCGGTTCGCTGGATAGGCTGTTGGAACGAGCCGACCAGGTGCCGGGCAAGACCGGCGAAAAGCTTCGGGAGTTTGCCGAGCAGGCCCGCCTCTCCCGCACCTTGGCCACCATCATCAAAGACGTGCCCTATGAGCTGCACCCGGATGAACTGGCGGCCAAGGAACCCAATACCCCCCGCCTGAACGAACTGTTCAAGGAGTATGGCTTTCATACCCTGATCAAGGAGATGACCGCCCAGCCCACGCTACAGAGCGACCAGTACCACTGCGTGCTGACAGTTGACGCACTGGAGGCCCTGGCCAAGCGGCTGGAGGCCGCCCCGGCCTTCGCCTTTGACACCGAAACCACCGGCCTTGATCCCCGCAATGCTGATTTGGTGGGGATCTCCATCTCGCTGCAGGCACACCAGGCTTACTACATCCCGGTGGGCCACCACTACCTGGGAATGCCGGAGCAGTTGCCCCGCGCAGGAGTGCTGGAACGGCTGCGGCCGGCCTTCAGCAACCCGGCCATCCACAAGATCGGCCAAAACCTGAAGTTCGACCTGCAGGTGCTGGCCACGGCCGGGCTGGAGGTACAAGGCAGCTGGTGTGACACCATGCTCTGTTCCTACCTGCTGAACCCTTCCCGTGGCGGTCACGGCCTGGATGCCCTGGCCCAGGAGCACTTAAATCACAAGATGATCTCCTACGACGAGGTGACCGGCTCCGGCAAGAACCGGATCTGCTTCAGCGAGGTTGAGGTTGAGAAGGCCACCCGCTATGCCGCCGAGGATGCCGACGCCACCTGGCTGCTTCACGAAAAGCTACTGCCGCAGGTGCGGCAGCAGGGGCTGGACAAGCTGCTGTTCGGGCTGGAGATGCCGTTAATGGAGATACTGACGCGGATGGAGCAACATGGCGTGCTGCTGGATCTGACCCATCTGGCCAGCCTGGGGGATGGCTTCGGCAAGCGGATGCAGGAGCTGGAAAAGCAGATTATCGAGCTGGCCGGCGGACCGTTTAATCTCAATTCTCCCAAGCAGCTGGAAGAGGTGCTGTTCGACCGGCTGGGGCTGCAGGCCGGCAAAAAGACCAAGGGCAAGACCGGCCGCTCCACCGACAACGAGGTGTTGACCGGCCTGGCCGATGAGCATGAGATTGTCCGGCTGCTGCTGACCTATCGCGGCCTGGCCAAACTCAAATCCACCTATACCGATGCCCTGGCCAAGTTGACCGATAAAAACGGCCGGGTGCATACCAGCTACAATCAGGCGGTCACCGCCACCGGCCGGCTCTCGTCATCGGACCCCAACCTGCAGAACATCCCGATCCGTACCGACGAAGGCCGCCGGATCCGCGAGGCGTTCATCGCACCACCGGGCTGCCTGATCCTGGCGGCCGACTACTCGCAGATCGAACTGCGGGTGCTGGCCCATCTCTCCGAAGATCCGGTCTTCTGCGACGCCTTCAAGCACGACGAGGATATCCACACCCGCACGGCCAGTGAGGTGTTCGGCCTGTTTCCGGAGCTGGTCACCTCTGAGATGCGACGTCAGGCCAAGACCATCAACTTCGGCATCATCTACGGCCAGGGGGCCTTTTCGCTGGCCAGGCAGCTGGGGGTGGCCCGCACTGTGGCCGAGAAGTTCATCACCGCCTATAAAGAGCGCCACAGCGGGGCGATCGCCTTTCTGGACAACTGTATCGCCCAGGCGCGAGAGAACGGTTCCGTCACCACCATCCTGGGGCGCAGACTGCCGATAGCAGATATTACCAGCAGTAACGGCAACCTGCGCTCCTTTGCCGAGCGCAACGCCATCAACTACCCGATCCAGGGCTCGGCAGCCGATATCATCAAACAGGCCATGCTGGGGGTGGACCGCGCCATCCGGGCGGAAGGGCTCACCAGCCGACTGATCATGCAGGTGCATGACGAACTGGTCTTTGAGGTGCCGGAGGGAGAACTGGAGGGGATGAAGGAGCTGGTAAACCGGGAGATGTCGCAGGCCGTGGCGTTGAAGGTGCCATTAAAGGTCGACATAAACTTTGGTGCAAACTGGAGTGAAGCGCACTAACGATGAACACGGAGCAATGTCAGGCCATTGTGCTCTCTACCCTGGACTATGGCGAGAGCGACCGGATCATCTCGCTGTTCAGTCTGGAGCAGGGGCGGATCAGGGCCTTTGCCAAGGGGGCCCGGGTCAGCCGCAAACGGTTTGGCGGCATGCTGGAGCCGGGCAACCGGCTGGAGCTGACGCTACAGGTCAGACATGATGGCCTGAGCCGCCTGGAACGGGTGGAGGCGACCCACGGCCACCCCGGTCTGCGTAGCAGCCTGGAATCTCTGTCGCTGGCCCTCTACGGTTGTGAGCTGGTGGAGGCGCTGACCCCGGAGGGACACCCCCTGCCCCGCCTGTACCGCCTGCTGACCGCCCTGCTGGAACATCTGGATCAGGGATCACCCTGCGAGGCCGACCGGCGCTTCTTCGAGATCAACCTGCTGAACATTCTGGGCTACCGCCCGCCCCTGGAGGCGGATGGTTTACGTCCCTTGCAGAACTGCCTGCGGACTGGTAAATTTGGTCTGGTCAGCTTCAGCGAAGAGCAGCTGGCAACCGCCGGCAGACTGCTGGACAAAGCCATCAGCACCCACACCACACGACCACTCCACAGTCTTGCCTTTTTGCAGGACGTGACTGAAACGAGAAAGTGATCCACATGCAGCTACCAATTCTGGCTCACTACGTACTGTTGTTGATGACCATCAGCCTGGCTGCACCGGCCCTGGTGCCCCAGGAGGTTTTCGCCGCCCCGCCCGGTTTTGAACTGGACCTGAAGGAACTCAAAAAGCCGCCCGTGCCGAAAAAGCCGGTATCAGCACCCAAAACACCCAAAAAACCGACCGTTGCCGCAACAGCAGCCAAAAAAACTGCTGGCATAAAAAAACCGGCTCCCGTGGCTGTCACCACGGCTAAACCGGTCGTTGCCACCGCCAGCCCGAAACCCGCCGCTGACACCGCACAGCAGGTGTTTCTCGATGGAGCCAGCGCCTGCCCCCTGGCACGTCAACTGCTGGAAGCGGTGGCCGAACCGGTACCAGCTGAAGAGCTGCTCCAGGTCATCAGTCTACCGGTGGCTGCGGCCGCCCGCTATCAGGGGCTGACCGCGGTACTGGTCTGCGGCTTGCCCCCGGCTGAGGTCTACACCTTCAGACGCCTGACCATGCTGCATGAGGCCCAGTTGATTCACCTGAGCGGCGATGAGCAACCAGCCCAGGTGGTTCAGGCAGTTGCCCAGGGCTTGGGCTTAAGCTTCCGGCACCAGCAGGACAATCCGTTAAGCTATCTAACCAATACTGCACAGGGCCGTTCAGTTCGTCTGACGGTCAGCAGCGGCCAACAGTAACCGGCAGCACCAGCCTCCCGCCATTCATAACCCTGCCTTGCGAACTCATCGCAAACGTCCCCGGGCGTTGCCGTACTGGAAGAAGGCGATCAGGTGAAACTCATCCTTGGGATAGTTCCTGGGCAGGCTGCCCATGGGACCGATCAACCGCAGGGTGCGTAACACCTCGTCATCAAGCAGCTTGCTGCCGGAGCTCTCCAACAGCTGCACCTTCACGATCTCTCCGTTGCGGTTAAAGGTGATCCTGACCGGCGTGACCCCCTCGATCCCCTTCAAGGCTGCTTCCTGGGGATACCGCCAGACCCCGTAGACCGAGGTCTCAAAACGGCGCAAAAACGAGCCGAACTGGATATCGTCGGTATTCAGAAAGCTGGTGTCGCCCTCCGCCAGATCGTCGGCAAAGCGACGCCGGTAGCCCTCCTCCAGGGTGGCCATCCGGCTGGCGCTGGGCATCAGACGGGCCGGCAGGGTGTTGCTGCCGCCTCCGCCACCACCAGGCGCTGTCCGGGGCTGTGCCGGCTGGCGTTGAACCAGTTCACGGGCAGATGAGCCGGGAACCACCAGCCTGGACGGAGCTGCCGGTGCGGTGGGACGGCTGGGGCGGGCCACGGGGCCTGCCGGGCCGGGAGGAAGGGACTGTCGGGAACGCGGCGCAGCGGTTGGCGGCCGGGCGATCCGCACATCCCCCTTGGGGGCGGTTTCACGCACGACACGACGACGCTGATCGGATGGCCGGGCTTTATCCTGGCCCGGCGTGGGCAACTGGGTCATATCCTGCAGGTCAATAAAGGTCGGTTCTGTCAGCTTTTGGGGTTCTCTGGGCCACAGATACACCACCGCAAAACCGGCCAGATGCAGCAGCAGTGAGAGCGCCAGCAGGTACAGAAACCCTTTCTCAACGTACTGGTCTGACAAAACCGGTCTAGCCAGCTTGGTATCCTCCTTAAGGCTATAAAAAAAGGGATGCTTGGTCCGCATCCCCTTCTCCAAAAGTCTCTCCGCCCTGTCGTTGCGGCCCCAAAGGTCCTCTGGCGAGTTCCTCTACAGATGGGTCTCAATGTGCCGCTTCAGGCAATTCCCACGTACTGCGGGCAGCTCAACCACGGCAGGGAACGATCCCCGTTCAACAAGTATTCCGCCCGGGCGCTACAGGCCAACACGGGCAGGGCAGAGAGCACGGTGTAGACGGTTTTTATCGTAGTCCTGCCGGTGCATTTTTTCAAGCGGATTATGCAGCACACTGCTGCAAACAGTTTTGCAACCGGCGAATGTCCGTCATCAGCGCCTCAAAGCCGGGGAAGGTCAGGGATTGGGGCCCGTCGGACAAAGCTTTTTCAGGTTCGGGATGCACCTCCACCAGCACCCCGTGGGCGCCGGCCACCAGGGCCGCCTTGGACATGGGGGTTACCAGGGAGCGCTTGCCGGTGGCATGGGACGGATCCACCATGATCGGCAGATGGGTCAGCTCCTTGACCAGCGGCACCATGGCCAGATCCAGGGTGTTGCGGGTGGCGGTCTCAAAGGTGCGGATACCCCGCTCGCACAGGATCACCTGGCCGTTACCTTCAGCCAGGATATACTCGGCAGCAGCCAGAAACTCCTCAATGGTGGCGCTCATGCCCCGCTTCAGCAGCACCGGTTTCTTGATCTTGCCCAGTTCCCGCAGCAGATCAAAGTTCTGCATATTGCGGGCCCCCACCTGCAAAAGGTCGGCATACTCGGCCACCAGCCCGACGTTATCCGGGCTCATCACTTCGGTGACAATCGGCAGTCCGGTGGCCTCGCGGGCCTTGGCCAGCAGTTTCAGCCCTTCCTCCCGCAAACCCTGAAAGGTATGGGGGCCGGTACGGGGTTTAAAGGCTCCGCCCCGCAGCAGGTCGGCACCGGTCTCTTTGACAAAACGGGCCGTGGTGAGGATCTGCTCTTCACTCTCCACCGCACAAGGACCGGCCACCACCACCGCACGCTGCCCTTCACCGATCTTGACCCCGGCCACATCCACGATGGTGTTTTCGGGGTGGAAATCGCGAGAGACCAACTTGTACGGTTTGGATACATGGATGGTCTGGCGCACACTGGGCAGATCCAGGATGGTGGAGTCATCCACATAGCCCTTATTGCCCAACACGCCGATGGCGGTCCGCTCGCTGCCGGGAATCGGCGCGGCGGTAAAGCCCAGCGCACCGACGGTCTGAATCACCTTATCAATATCTGCCTGAGTGGCGGTATGGCTCATCACGATCAACATGCAACACTCCTTTCAATTACACCAAAAACGCGTGAGGAAGGCCGGATACAAGGCGCTCGGAGCGCAGCGACCGAGACATACCAGGGCAGGTAGGCGAGGAAGCGAGCACCGCGCAACGCCGTAGACGGCCTCCGCAGCCGTTTTATTGCTGGCGGTTGGCCAGCTGTTGCAACCGCTCCATCTGTAAAATAGTGACCTTGCGTCCGTCCAGCTCGATGATCCCTTCTTCCTTCAGCTTGCGGAAGGTGCGGGAGATGGTTTCACCGGCGGTGCCCAGTTGGGCAGCCAACTCACCCTTTTTGATGCCCAACTCCAGATAGGTAATCCCGCCGTAGCTGGTGGACTGCTCCCCGACCCGCTTGATCAGAAAAGAGGCCAGCCGGGAAGTCACGTCGGCAAAGGTCAACTCCTCAATCTGGCGCGCGAAACGCCGCAGGGAGAGCGACAACGACACCACCAGGTTCAAGGCGAACTGCGGTTTTGATCCCATCAGCTCCATGAAACCCTGGCGGGGCAAAAACAACACCTCGCCCGGCTCCAGGGCACGGGCCTCAGCCGGATAGCGGCCATCACCAAAGAAGGCCGCCTCGGCAAAGGTCTCGCCGGGATGCACAAAGTGCAGCACTTTTTCGCGACCTTCCGGCGAAACCCGGCAGAGCTTGAGATGCCCCTCCACCAGCAGGAAGAAGCCGGTGGCCTCCTCCCCTTCACTGAACAGGGTCTCTCCCTTACCCACGGTACGCCGCACCGTAATGGCCGCCAGGGACTGCAGGTCGTCGTTATTCAGACCTGAGAACAACAGCGATTTTTTGAGCAGATCAACCAGTTTCATCTAGGCCTTCAGGAAGGCGGCCACTCGATCGGCCACCTTGGCCGGGGTCAGGCCAAACTGCTCAGCCAGCACTTCAGCCGGAGCCGAGGCGCCAAACCCCTCCCAGCCGATGAACAGACCTGCTTCGCCCAGCAGCTTGCCCCAGGACTCGCCACGACCGGCCTCGACCGCCACCCGTTTGACCCCGGCCGGCAACACCGAGCGACGGTACTCCAACGGTTGAGCCATGAAGGTGCCCAGATCCGGCACCGAAACCACCCGAGCGGCTACCCCCTGGCTTGCCAGTAGCCCGGCAGCATTCAGGGCCAGCGAAACCTCGGAGCCGGAGGCCATCAGCACCACGGCCGGGTTGGCAACATCGGTCAGTACGTAGCCCCCCTGTAGCGGCAGGGTCGGATCACTGCCCTCCACGCGGGGCAAGGGCGGCAAAGCCTGACGGGTCAAGATCAGGGCCGTCGGGCCGTTATGGTACTTAAGCGCGGCATACCAGGCCAGGGCGGTCTCGGCCCCATCGGCCGGGCGGATCACCTGCAGGCCGGGGATCAACCGCAAGCTGGCGGTATGCTCGATCGGCTGATGGGTAGGGCCATCCTCACCCACCGCGTAGGAATCGTGGGTAAAGATGTAGATCACCTGCTGCTGCATCAAGGCCGACAGACGCACTGCCGGACGGCAGTAATCGGAGAACACCAGAAAGGTGGCGCCATAGGGGATAAAGCAGCCGTAGAGCGCCATGCCGTTACAGATCGCCCCCATGGCATGCTCGCGGATACCGAAATGCAGGTTGCGGCCGCCAAAGGCACCGGGCTGCACCGAACCGCCCCCCTTGATGTCACTGTTATTGGAAGGGGAAAGGTCGGCCGATCCACCCGCCATGGCCGGGATCAGCTCAGCGGCCTTCTGCAACACCGCGCCGGACAGGGCACGGGTGGCACCGTTCTTACCGTCCACCACGGCCAACAGCTGCTGGGCCAGATCGGCCGGCACCTGCTTCTGCCAGGTGGCGTCCCACAGCGCGGCCTTTTCCGGATTGGCCGAGCGCCAGGCGGCAAAACCGGCCTGCCAGGCGTCATAGCCCTTCTTCATCTCGGCCACCCGGGCGGCGCACAGCTCGCGTACCTCGGCCGGCACCTGAAACGGTTCCAGCTCCCAGTTCAGATTTGCGCGGGTAGCTGCCAGTTCATCCTTGCCCAGCGGCGAGCCATGGGCTCCGGAAGACCCTTGCTTGCCGGGCGAACCAAAGGCGATGTGGGTTGTGGCGATGATCAGGGACGGCTTGGCGGTCTCATTGATACCGTTCCGGATGGCGACGGTCAGGGCGGCGTGGTCGTGGCCGTCCACCTTCTGGATATGCCAGCCGGCGGCCTCGAAGCGCTTGGCCACATCCTCGGACCAGGCCAGATTGGTCTTGCCCTCGATGGTTATGCTGTTGTCGTCATACAGATAGACCAGGTTGCCCAGCCCCAGGTGACCGGCCAGGGCCGCTGCCTCGTAGCTGATCCCCTCCTGCAGGTCGCCATCACCCACCAGACCGAACACCCGATGCGTGATCGGGGAGAAGTCAGGGGTATTGAACCGCTCGGCAGCCATCTTGGCGGCCAGGGCCATGCCGACGCCGTTGGCAACCCCTTGCCCCAGCGGGCCGGTGGTCACCTCAACGCCGGGTGTGTGGCCGAACTCCGGGTGACCGGGGGTCTTGCTGCCCCACTGACGGAAGTTCTTCAGTTCATCCATAGAGAGATCGAAGCCGAACAGGTGCAGCAGCGAATACAGCAACATCGAGCCATGGCCGGCCGAGAGGATGAAGCGGTCACGGTTGGCCCAGGCGGTATCGGCCGGATTGACGTTCAGGAAACCGCCCCACAAGGCCACGGCCATGTCGGCGGCCCCCATCGGCAGGCCAGGGTGACCGGAATTGGCCTTTTCAACCGCATCGGCGGCGAGAAAACGGATGGTATCGGCAGTGCGGCGGGCTTGTTGGGGGGTAAGCGGGGTGGACATCGGTACAATTCCTTTCAAAAGAGGCCTTAAAAGTGGGTATAGCCGGAAGCAGAGGGCTGGAAGATCGATCCGTCCGGCAGGCGGGCAACCACCCTGCCGGAGTCATTCAGTTTACCAATAACCGTGGCCGGAATACCAGCAGTTTTTGCCTGTTTCAGGATGGCATCCCGGCGTTCGGCAGGAGCGGTGAAGCAGAGTTCGTAATCCTCGCCACCGGCCACCATCAGGTGCCAGAACGACGGCGATGCGGCATCAACCAGGGCGGAAAACTGGGGGGAACGGGGCACCTGGCCCAGCTGAAGCTCAGCCCCACAACCGGACTGCTTGCAGATATGACCCAAATCGGCCAGCAGGCCGTCGCTGATGTCGATCATGGCGCTCACCAGACCGGCTTCGGCCAGCATCTGACCTAAGCCGCAACGGGGCGCGGGATCAAGATGCCGATGTATGACGTACTTTGTCGCAGCATCGTCTGTTTTCTCAGTCTGGCCCAGCAACAGCTGTAGGCCGAGGGCCGAATCCCCCAGGGTGCCACTGACCCAGATATCATCGCCGGGACGGCCTCCGCTCCGACGTAGCAGCCGTTCTGGCTGCTGCTCGCCCATGACCGTCACCGAGATCACCAGACCACTCCTGGAGCCGCAGGTATCGCCACCGGCCAGCAGTACACCATGCTCGGCGGCCTGTTCGGCCAGTCCATCCAAAAACACTTCGATTTCATCCAAAGGAAAGCCGGCCGGAATGGCCAGCGAGAGGAAAAACCAGCGGGGCCTGGCCCCCATGGCGGCCAGGTCGGAGAGGTTGACCGCCAGAGACTTGCGGCCCAGCAGACGCAGCTGGCCGAAGGAGCGTTCAAAGTGCACCCCTTCGGCCAGCAGGTCGGTGGAGACCACCAGCTGCATCCCCGGTGCGGGGTTCAGTAGTGCTGCATCGTCGCCAATGCCCATTTCCGGCAAAGCTGGTTGGGGAAAACGGGCACGAATCCGGTCAATTAATCCGAATTCTCCGAGGTTGGAAAGGGTAGAATCAGATTTCATGGAAGGTTAAACACTTTTTGCATATCAACACGAACCTGCTCCGCAATCTCAAGGCACTGCAGACAAATGCTTCTGTCAGGCAAAAAATGCGGCAGAACACTCGACAACGGGTATTTCGACGGCAGATAGATTGAGTCAAGTAGGTCTACTTCATCATCGGTTATGGATAACGCTACTCCTGCATCTCTTAGCCGTGATGCCAGCTCCATGATGCTGCGGGTTTTAGACAGACCAGTAGTCTGTTCGATTAGGTATGCTTTGAGAAATTTTTCTACAGCTTGTTGTACATTTTGCAGACAGGGGTTATAGAGCTGGCTTTCGAGCAGCACCCTGGCTGACTTCAGATTATCGTCAGCGTACTGCAGCCAGAGTTCAGTGTCTTTTCTCATACACAACCTCTCCCTTGTTGATCTCCTGCATGAACGCTGCTGACGGGTCGTAGGGCAAGGCAATTGGCACCAGATCAATAGGGATGATGCTGGAGATGCCACGCAATTTTTTTCTTAAGGCAAGCGCCAAACTCAGGTAGTCATCACTGGAGTTGCAAAAAACTGCCACGTCCATGTCGTGGGGCGATTCAGAAGAAATAAACGAACCAAACACCACGATTTTTTCAACCTTATCGTCATCAGTAAAGACAGATTGTAGTTGCCGGCGTATCTTAAGTTTATCAATGTGCGGCATGGCAGTTACCCCTTTCAAATCTGGAAGAACCAAATCAGTTTGGCTCGGGCTATACCGGCAATACGGGCATCATCCGGCGACTGACTGCCGGCGAACGGCTGCTGTACAGTGTTGTGGGTAATGGTCTTGATCTCTGCAAAGGCGGACAACGGCAGAGCAACCGTAACTAGACAGACCACCAACAGTAGTTTGTACATACAGGCGTCTTTCATCATATGCTCGCACCATCCCACGGATTTAGAACCGACGCACCACAGCACCGCATATCCCTGATATTGCTGGTGACAACCGTAAAGCCATTACGCAGGGCCGTTGCAGCGATCAGGGAATCCATTACCGGCAGTTTCTCACCCGCCTTTTCTGCCTCACCCTGCATCCGTCCCCACAATATCGCGGTCTCCAGATCGAGGCCGACAATCCGTCCCTCAAAGCGCTCAGCCAGATCATGTTCCACCCAGGAAAGCAGTGCCTGCTTGCGATCTCCTGATGCCAGTTTTGCCACACCTTTATTGAGTTCGCCCAGCACCAGTACGCTGATGAACAACCGCTGTTCGTCCTGCTCCTCCAGCCAGCACAGCACAGCAGCATTCGGCTCTTTCTTGACCAACTCGGAAATCAGACAGGTGTCGAGCAGATACTTCACAGCTCAACCTCGCGCGGAAGATCACCGCTGCGCTGAAGCTCTAGCTCCATCCCGTGCAGCGGAGATTTTTTAAAAAAGCTGGCCAACGATTCCGGCGGAGCGTTCAGCCTGCGGAACTCTTCAAAGGACACAACCACCGCAGTCGGCTTGCCGCGCAGGGTGATGGTCTGCGGCCCATCCTGGACGGCACGCTCCACCACCTGGCTCAGCCGGTTTTTGGCATCCTGCAACTGCCACTGACGCTCAAAGCTCTGTTGATCTTTTGTTGTTGCTTTCATGTCATCCCCCGACAAACTAGCCAGTCTAGCCAGATCACAGTAACACAGATACAACTGCAAGCAAAGCGGTCTTTAGGATTGCTGACCTGTCCGGAAAGTCAATAGGGGCATGATGTTTGACATCATGCCCCTATTAGTCACCGTAATACCGTACTCATTTGGATCTAATCAGGCCGTTATCTCACGATTCGGCCGCACCATCACCTTGGGTGTGGCGGCCTTGGTCTTTTTGGGTGCCGGAATCGGATACTTCTCCAAGGCCAGCTTGAGCACCTCGTCGATCTCCTTGACCGGCACAATCCGGACCTTTTTCTGCATCTCCTTGGGGATGTCCTCCAGGTCCTTCTTGTTCTGTTCCGGAATGATCACGGTCTTCATGCCGGCCCGCACCGCAGCCAGGATCTTCTCTTTCAGGCCGCCGATCGGCATGACCTTGCCGCGCAGGGAAAACTCGCCGGTCATGGCCACATCTTTTTTGACCGCTGTCTGCGTCAAGACCGAGACCAGGGCGGTCACCATGGCGCAACCGGCCGAGGGGCCGTCCTTGGGCACAGCGCCGGCCGGCACGTGGACATGGATCTCGTTTTCCTGGAACCAGTCGGGGGCGATATGGAAATCTCCAGCATGGGAACGGATGTAGGCCAGGGCTGCCTGGACCGATTCCTTCATCACGTCGCCCAACTGGCCGGTCAGTGACAAGCCCCCTTTGCCCTGCATGGTGGTGGCCTCGATATGCAGCACTTCGCCGCCAACCGAGGTCCAGGCCAGGCCGTTGACCACACCGACTTCGTTCTTTTCCATCTCGTCATCCCGCAGGAACTTGGCGGGCCCCAGGTAGCTGACCAGGGTGGCAGGAGTGATCTTCAGTTGCCGCTTGTGGCCTTCGGCGATCTTGCGGGCCACCTTGCGGCAGACCGTGCCGATCTTTCGCTCCAGGTTACGCAGGCCGGCCTCGCGGGTGTACTTGGCAATCAGTTCCTTCAGCGCCTCGTCATCAAAGGCGATATGCTTGGCTTTGAGGCCGTTGTCTTTGAGCTGACGCGGCACCAGATACTTCTTGGCGATCTCCAGCTTCTCCTCCTCGGTATAGCCGGGGATGTTGATCACCTCCATCCGGTCGTAAAGGGCCGAAGGGATCGGGTCGCTGTGGTTGGCGGTGGCCACGAACAGCACGTTGGACAGGTCATAGGGCAGGTTGACGTAGTGGTCGGAGAAGGCGTTGTTCTGCTGGGGGTCCAGCACCTCAAGCAGCGCCGCCGACGGGTCGCCCTTGTAGTCGTAGCCCAGCTTGTCCAGCTCGTCCAGCATGAAGACCGGGTTCTTGGTGCCGGCCTGCTTCATCCCCTGGATGATGCGGCCCGGCAGCGCACCCAGATAGGTACGGCGGTGGCCGCGGATCTCGGCCTCATCCCGCACCCCGCCCAGAGAGATACGCACGAACTTGCGGTTTAAGGCGCGGGCGATGGATTTACCCAGCGAGGTCTTGCCCACGCCGGGGGGGCCCACAAAACACAGAATCGGCCCCTTCATCTTCTTGTTCAGCTTACGCACCGCCAGGAATTCGAGAATCCGCTCCTTGACCTTGTCCAGGTAGGAGTGGTCCTCATCCAGGATCTGCTTGGCGCGGGCGATGTCCAGCGAGTCGCGGGTGGTCTTGGACCAGGGGATATCGATCAGCCAGTCCAGGTAGGTGCGGATCACACCGGCCTCGCCTGAATCGCTGTGCATCCGCTCCAGACGCCCCAACTGCTTGAGGGCCTCCTTCTGGACCGTCTCGGGCATCTTGGCCGCCTCGATGGACTTGCGCAGTTCCTCCAGCTCTTCACGGCCGTCGTTGTCGCCCAGCTCCTGTTGGATGGCCTTCATCTGCTCGCGCAGGTAGTATTCCTTCTGGTTCTTGCCCATCTCCTCCCGGGCGGCGTTCTGAATCTTGGCCTGCACCGCCAGCATCTCATGTTCCTTGGCCAACAGTTCGTTGACCTTGGTCAGCCGCTTGATCGGGTCTTCGATCTCCAACAACGTCTGGGCCTCGATCAGCTTAAGGCCGATATTGCTGGCGATCAAATCGGCCATGCTGCCGGGATCAGCGATGTTCTCCAGGATCACCATCACCTCGGGCGAGATCTGCTTGCCCAGTTCAGCCACCTTGGTCAGCTGTTCACGCACAGTGCGGATCAACGCCTCGGTCTCCAGGTTTTCCGGGGCCGGCAGATCGGACATCCGTTCGATCCGCACGGTGTAGTGGGACTTTTCCTCCACAAACTCGCTTATGCGGGCCTTGACCAGACCCTGTACCAGGATCTTGACCCGACCGTCCGGCAGCTTGAGCATCCGCATGATCATGGCCACGGTGCCCACCTGGTAGATCTTGTCCGGACTGGGATCTTCCTCGCCGATCTCATGCTGTGTGGCCAGCATGATCATCCGGTCGCCGGCCAGGGCCTGGTCCACCGCCTTGATGGATGCCTCGCGCCCCACAAACAGCGGAATTATCATAAAGGGATAGACCACCACATCCCGCACCGGCAACAGCGGCAACTCCTCGGGGATATGCAGCTCTTCAACCGCATCACTGACGGTTTCGTTGATCACTTTTTCCTGCTTAGACTTACTCACAACCTGGCTCCTTAATCACGATACGACGTTCGCACCCCTTGGGGCAGATGATCCGTAACACGCCGCGCTGGTATTCAGCCCGCAGCCGGCTGCTCTCCACCTGGTCCGGCAACCGCACCGTGCGCCGGAAACGGCCAAAATGCCGTTCCAGACAGATATAACGGGCCCCTTCCTGCTGTACGTCGGCCCGCTTTTCCACTTCGATCTGCAGGATCACACCCCGCTGCACCATCTTGATGGCTGCCGCATCAACACCGGGCAGGTCCAACTCCAGCACAATGGACGACTCGGTCTCATAACTGTCCATCGGCACCGACAGTCCGCCCTCATCCTCCGCAAGATCGTGGGGGTCAAGCACGTTCAAAAGCTTGCGCATCTCATCGAGATGCCGGTTGTACATCCCTGGAAACAAGGGTTTTTTAACACCGGATCGCGGCATGGCCCTCACCTGCTGGAAGCTGGCATTACATGTGGGTGGCGACAGTTTTTAAGCTGTTATCTTGATGTAACCATTCGGCCGGTGAAAGTCAAGGTGCAGGGGTTGACGCTTCTGCTAAAAAAACGTTGACTTGTGGACCACTTTTACGGGAAAGTCGGCAGCATTCTTTACTAAACAGGGAGTACTTTCTGCGATGGAACTGAAAAACAGGATCTGGATGACCGGCGCACTGGAATGGTTTGCCTATATCGACGACGAAGAGGTGTTTCTGGGCAGCAAAAACTTTCCCAGCCCACTTGAAGAGGGCGATCAGTGGACCAGTGAGGCTGGTGACGTCTTCAAGGTCGTAGATGGGGAGATCAAGAAGATCGGCCATACTGAGCCGCCGAAGAGGTACTGGTAGGCACCAGGTCGATGATCGTCACCTCCGGCGGCGACAGAACACGGATCGGCGGTCCCCAGGTGCCGCTGCCCCGGCTGACGTAGAGCCGGCCTCCTTCAGCCAGACGAGTCAACCCGGCCCGCACCGGAAAATGAAGCCAGGTAAGCAGGTTGAACGGAAACACCTGACCTTTGTGTACATGACCTGACAACTGCAGATCAAAGCGCCCCCGGCTGGCATCGGCCACCACCGGCCGGTGCTTCAAGAGCAGCACAAAACGGTTGGACGGTACAGCGGCCAGCAGACGCGATTCGTCCTCGGGCCGGAACTCCCCCCGCTGGCCGGCTGCCGGGTCATCCACCCCCACCAGCGTCAGGAACTCGCCCACCTCTTGCTGGTCGGCCCGCAACAACTGGAAACCTGAGCGCTGCAGAAACGACGTGGCCTGCCCGAAACCGACGTAGTACTCGTGGTTGCCGTACACGGCAAACATTCCCAGGGGCGGCTTAAGCCCCCGCAACATCTCCGAGACACCGTCAAAATCACTGACATGGCCATCGACGATATCGCCGGTGGCCACCAGCATATCCGGCGCTGCCCGGCGGATCGCCTCCACCACCCGGCTCACCCGGCCGTCCCGCACGATAAGTCCCACATGCAGGTCCGTGATCAACGCGATCCGCACCCGCTCAACCCCGGCCGGCAGCTTGGCGGTTGGCAACACCACCTGCTCCGTCCTGATCTGCAACGCCTCGAACCAGCCATACCCGGCAACCAGCACCGCAATCAGACAGCAGACCAGAAAGAGCGGTCGCGGTGCAAACAACGCAACAGCGGGTACTCGCACGAAAAAGGCCGCCAGGTAGCGCACCAGACGCAGCAGATCAAGCACCAGCATCAGGGATAAAAACAGAAACAAAAAACCCATCCAGCTGTAACCGATAAAGGCACAGGCCCGGGCCAGCTGTTCATGACCGCCCCGTTCCAGCAGCCGTACCGCCAGCGGCGCAACCATCATTGCCAGCAGCCAGACAACAAGCACCAGCATCCCGATCGTTCCCAGGGCGAGGCCTTGCCGCGCCCGCAGCAGGAAATAGCCGTGGACCGAACCGTAAACCAAAAAAAACATCAAGAAAAATAGGCTCATGGAGGCGCCACCCGTGGTTGCAACTTTCCCCTTGTCATCGGGGTGTTCCTGCACAATACTGCTGCACCGTGACTACCACAGTGCCCACATATTCTCAACCACTTACTGCCAGCCAAACCGTTGAAGTTGCTGTACCGCTCCCCCTTGACGGCAGCTTCCATTACCTTGTTCCCCCGCCACTTGCAGGTCGCGTGCGTCCCGGCGTACGGGTTTTGGTCCCCTTTGGTCGCCGCAAGGTCAGCGCCTATGCGTTGGGGTTCAGCACACCTCCCGCAGGTCAGCAACTGAAAACCGTGCTGGAGGTGCTGGATGATGAACCGCTTTGGACTGAACAGGAGTTGGGCTTCTTTCGCTGGATCGCCGACTACTACCTGCATCCATTGGGCGAGGTTTTGAAGACCGCCCTGCCGGCCGGCATCAACCTGCAGAGCAGAAAAGGGGCCGCACCTGAGACCATCACCGGCGGTCGCACGGTGCTCAGGCAACGGATCTTCAGTGCCACCGGCCAGGCACCCCCAAAGCCGCTGCGGGGCAAGTCAACCGAGATCCTGGCCTTCCTCAGCGAGTCCGGCGAGGCATCCTCAACAGAACTAAAAGCACGCTTCGGCGACTGTTCACCCAACCTGAAACGGTTGGCCGAACTGGGCCTGGTATGCCTTGAGCAGCGCGAGGTCTACCGCAACCCGTTCAGTGACGAGCAGGTGGCGCGTGACCAGCCCAAAGAACTGAACCGCCACCAGCGAGCCGCCCTGCAAGCCGTGCTGGCTGCCGCTGACCAGGGCGGTTTCACACCCTTTCTGCTGCACGGCGTCACCGGCAGCGGCAAGACCGAGGTCTACCTGCAGGCCATCGCCCACTGCCGCCACCAAGGCAAAAGTGCCCTGGTGCTGGTGCCGGAGATAGCACTGACTCCGCAGTTGGTACGTCGCTTCAGGGCCCGGTTCGGCGACGGCATCGCCGTGCTGCACAGCGCCCTTTCCGACGGCGAGCGTTACGACGAATGGCGACGGATCCGTCGCGGTGAGGCCCCGATTGTGATCGGCGCCCGCTCGGCCATCTTCGCGCCGTTGGAGCGGATCGGCATCATCGTGGTGGATGAGGAGCACGAAGCCTCTTTCAAACAGTCCGACGGCCTGCGCTACAACGCCCGCGACCTGGCCCTGGTACGGGGCCGCGACGAAGGCGCCGTGGTACTGCTGGGATCGGCTACACCGCTGGTAACCACCATCCAATCCTCCCGCGAGGGCAAACTGACCTTGCTGGAACTGCCTGAGCGGGTGGCCGGCCGCCCCCTGCCTGAACTGTTGCCGGTAACCACCCGCCTGACTGCTGAGACGCCACTCTCCCCCGAACTGCTGACGGAACTGGCCCGCAACCTTGAACGGGGCGAGCAATCGCTGTTGTTCCTGAACCGGCGGGGTTTCGCCACCCTGCTTTCCTGCCCGTCCTGCGGAGAGGCCCTTGCCTGCCCCAACTGTTCGGTCTCGCTCACCTACCATCGCGGTCGTGGCGAGAGCCGCTGCCATTACTGCGACTATCGAGTACCGGCCCCCGGCACCTGCCCGTCCTGTGGCGAACTGGAGCTGAAAGAACTGGGGGTCGGTACCGAGCGGGTCGAGGCCGAACTGCGGGTCCACTTTCCCGAGGCCCGCATCTCCCGGATGGACAGTGACACCATCGGCGGCAAGGACGGCCACAACCGGATACTCTCCCGTGTGTCCTGTGGTGAAGTGGATATCCTGGTGGGCACCCAGATGATCGCCAAGGGGCACGATTTTCCCGGTGTGACGCTGGTGGGGGTACTGCAGGCGGAAGGCTCGCTCTACCTGCCCGATTTTCGGGCTGCCGAGCGGACCTTTCAGGTACTGTCCCAGGTGATCGGCCGGGCCGGCCGGGGAGAACTGCCGGGGCGGGTGGTGCTGCAGGCCGCCAACCTGGATCAGTACGCCGTGGCCCGCGCCTTGGAGCATAATTTTGACGGCTTTTGCACCGAAGAGCTGGAGTTCCGGCAGGAGCTGGGCTACCCGCCCTTCGGCCATCTGGCAGCCCTACTCTTTTCCGGCACCGCCGAAGGGGCCACCCGTGACGCAGCCGCACAGGCAGCGCGGCTACTGACCCAGCTCAAGGCGCGCCTCAGCCTGCGGGTGGAGATCCTCGGCCCGGCCCAGGCGCCGCTCTACCGACTGCGGGGCCGTTTTCGGCATCAGATCCTCTTGAAAGCGGCCCGGCGTACCGACCTGCGCCGTCTGCTTACCGCCTATCGCCGCGAACGCAACGCAACGGCCAACGTGCGTGAGGCACTGGACATTGATCCGGTGGACCTGCTGTAGCGAAAAGGGAACGACATGCCGAAACTGCCGGCCGGCCTGAGCGCCTTGAACGCCACCCAGTTTCTGGGGGCCATGAACGACAACATCCTTAAATTGCTGATCATCTTTTTCCTGATCCAGGCCCAGGGCAGCGACCGGGCAGGTGTTGTCACCGCCACCACCGGAGCCGCCTTTGTGCTGCCGTTTCTCTTTTTTTCGGCACCGGCCGGCTGCCTGGCGGATCGTTTCAGCAAAAGCCGGATCACCGTGGTGGTCAAGGCAGCAGAAGTGCTGATTACCGGCTTTGCCGTTCTGGCCTTTAGCCTGCGGCTTGAGGCGGCACTCTATCTGCTTTTGTTCCTGATGGCTGCCCAAAGCGCCTTCTTTGCGCCCGCCAAGTACGGCATCATCCCTGAGCTGGCCCCCCGCCACGAACTGTCGCGGGCCAACGGCCTGATCGAAGCCTTCACCTTCCTGGCGATCATCTTCGGCACCAGCCTGGCATCGGCCCTGACCCAGGCCACTACCAACCGCTTCTGGCTGACCGCCTGCTTCTGCCTGGCGGTATCGGTAGCCGGTTTGATAAGTTCACTGGGGCTGCCGACCGTGGATGCCGCAGCGCCTAAGCGGCGGATCAGGCTCTTTCCGACTGAAATTATCCGTACCCTGTATCAGATCCGCCACGACAGCTGGATGCTGCTGGCCCTGACCGGCCTGGCCTGGTTCTGGATGGTGGGTGCCTTTGCACAACTCAACCTGATCGGCTACGGCATCCAGCGCCTTGGCCTCTCCGAAGTGCACAGCAACTATCTGTTTCTGGCATCTGCCTTGGGGATTGCCGCCGGGGCACTGCTGGCGGCCCGCATCTCGGGACGGAGGGTTGAACTGGGGATCGTACCGCTGGGGACGATCGGCCTGGTGATGGCGCCGCTTTTGCTGTATCTGCTGCCGCCCTACCTGCCGCTGGTGGTGCTGATAATCGTACTGTTCGGCCTTAGCGCCGGCATCTTCAGTCTGCCGCTGCAGACCTTCATCCAACTGCGGGCCAAACAAGATCTACGGGGAGAAGTCCTGGCCGCCTCCAGCTTTGTCAACTGGGTCGGCATCCTGCTGGCTGCGGTGCTGACCTTCCTGTTCAGTGGGCCGCTCAAGCTGAGTGCTGCCCAAGGCTTCAGCCTCCTGGCACTGCTGACGCTTTTGGTCGGCGTCGTCACCCTGCACAGGTTTCCTGCAATGACACGCCGCAGCCGCCAGCTGCTGCACGGCTGGCTAACCGGTCGCACCTGAGATTGACAGCGTCGGGTTACTTCTGCCCCTTGTCGGTGGTCATACCGCCGGTGACCACAAAGCCCATGGCACGATGGGTGGACATATTGACCGGCTTTACCGAGGAGCGCGGGACGATCACCGTATAGCCGCCGATCTGATAACTGAGCGGCAGATAGACGGCAATTTCACCATCTTCGCCGATACCGGCCGGCAGGCTGCTGAAGTCGCTGCGGGTGACAAAGCCGATCATGCGCATCGGTTTGCCGCCAAACTCAAGATCCATGGTCACCACCTGGTTAAACTGGGAATCCCGTTGCTTGGCAAAAAAAACCGATAAAATCCTTGAGCGAACCGTAGAGGGTCTTTACCAGCGGGATGTGGTCTGCCAGCCGCTCGCCCAGATCGAGCAGCCGCCGCACCAGAAAGGCGTTCAGCGCCAGCCCGAACAGAAAGGTGACAACGAGGCCCGCCAAGAGCCCCATACCGGGGATGTACCAGCCGCTGGGCAACAACAGTTTGAGCATGCCGCCCAGCACCGTCTCGGCTGAACTGACCAGCCAGAAAAGAATATAGATTGTCAGAATGGCCGGCAGTAGTGCCACCAGTCCCTGAAACAGGATCGTACCAACTCGCTTCATCTGTCGCCTCCCGATCCGGCTGACTTCAGCCGCAGTGCGCTGCAGTGTAGCGCAACCGCTGGTGGGTTGCACGGTTTTCCTCATGACCTGTCACGCTTGTGAACAGATCGGATTATGGCATCAACCGAAGGACTGAATCTCTAACTACATCCAAAAGGAAACACCCATGCCTTTGGTCCATGACCTGCAACAATCCTATCGGCAGCTGCTCCGTCCGCCGGCAACGCTGTTGACTCGCAGCGGCATAACCGCCACAATGGCCAACCTCTTTGTCGTGCTGACTTCCCTGGCCTACGGCGTCTGGATCTACCAGCCCTTTGCCGACCACGGTCCCAACCCGTACCCCTACCTGTTGCTGGGTCCCTTCCTGCTGCTTCGGATGGCGTTAAACAATATCAGCGAACTGCTGGACGATGCTGAACCGGCAACGCCAGCCGGCGTGTACTCACGCGAAATCGGCCTCGTGGTAGCAGATACGGCCCTCTACCTGCCTTTTCTGGATCTGCTGGAATTTAGCATGGGCTGGGTGATCATGGTGGGGCTGTGCGGGCTTGCTGAATTTACAGGGCTGCTGGGCGCAACCGTTGGCGCCTCACGTCGTCATGACGGCCCCTTCGGCGCAGGCAATCGGGCCTACTTTTTCGGCGCCCTCGGTCTCTTTACCGCCTGGGCCGTGTTTGTGCACCAACCGCTGCTGCACGGTATCATCATGAACTGGGCACTGCTGCTGGCTGCACTGCTTGCCCTGCTCACCATCTTCAGACGGGTACGGGGTGGTATTCAGGAGGCCAGATACACTTATAGTGCACACTAAAGTTTACTAATGGCGGCTTCGCTACTGCCACTCTATGGTGCTGTTCTGCAGATTGACGTTGTACCGAAAATCCCCTAGGAAACTCATTCCCAGCAGCCCGTCAAAACCCATTGAGGGGCCGCCCTGCTGCAGCACCACCACCTCGGAATGCTGCTGCACCTTAGGGCCGACCTGCATATACTCGACCCGCATATGCTGCGCTTCGACAAAACTGCCGTCGGCGATCCTGCCAACCGCACGCTGACCATGATCCGGCTGTATACCGAGCCGACTGGCCAGACCTGGAAAGATAGCAGTCAGGGAGGCGCCGGTATCAAGCAACATGCGGCCCTGCACCAGATTGCCGCGATAACTGAAGGTGACCGGTACGATCACCTTGTTGCCCCGTACCGTAACGCCGGTGTACTTCTCGCTGCCGCCTGACGAGCGTGAAGCCCGTGATTTTTCACGATACCGGGCAGGCACCTTGGATTCATCATCCACGATCACCACCGTGCCGTCCTTATCGGTATACTGGAACAGGTCGGCACCTGCCGGCAGGGCAGACAGTCCAACCAGTGCCACGAGTAGTGCAGCAATACATTTCAGCATCGTTTTACTCCGTTCGCCTGGTGGGTCTGGGCGCTAATGTCCGCGCAAGCCTGGCCGTGAATGCAGGACTTTGCCACCACCCGGCCCTTTGGGTTTCATGCCTGGCGGAAGTAGCCTGGCTGCCCCTCGCTTGGTCTCTCGCTGCTTATAATCGTTGATGCGTTCTTGGCGCTCTTCCCTGCGACGCCGCTCTTCGGCACGACGTTCATCAAGGACTGCCTGAAAAGCCCGCTGCTCAGCCTCGCGCTTACGCTGGTTCTTCTGCAACTCTGAGACAACCGCCAGCAGCAACACAAAAATGTACACAATGATGAAGACCTTTAACGGTCCGATATCGTAAAAGAGTTGCCAGAAGGCGTAGAGAATTGCCAACAGGACTTCAAGCAGCGTCCTGAAAAACTCTCCGATAAATTCGGAAAATGAATAATCGGCAAAAATCGGTTCCGACAACGCCAGCTCCATCTTCTGTGCAGTTTGAGTCGGGAATTTAGTGCCAAAAACCTTCTGACGCAACGGTTTTATTTTCCAGCATACTGGTACAGGTACCTATCATAACTAGCGTTCATGGCGGCCAAATGCAGTCTTTGCTGGTCTAGAGCTGCCGGTTTATGCTATGTAGTCACGGATTATAATTTCTCAATCTGCAGACATGCGTAACCACCATCAGGAGTAGACAACCATGCATCTTGTCGTAATTATGGGCAGCCCCCGAGGCGTAAAAGGCAATACCGGGCGGCTGCTCGATGAAGTTATCAACGGAGCAACCACCGCTGGGGCAGAAGTTGAACTGATCGACCTGTCAAAGACCAAGGTACGTCCCTGCGTCGGCTGTGACGCCTGCCACAAGGTTGGCCGCTGCCCGATCAAGGATGACTTTGAGGAGATCAAGAGCAAGCTTTTGGCCTGTGACGGCTTCATCCTGGCCAGCCCCAACTATATCTTCAGTGTCAGCGCCCAGATGAAGGCCTTCTTTGACCGCTGCTGCAGTCTGCTGCACTGCCTGCCGCTGGAAGGGAAATACGGTGCCGTGGTGGAAACCTCCGGCGGTGGCGACGATAGCGAGGTGATCCGCTACATAGAGCGCTTCATCAACTCCACCGGCGCACAGGCTGCAGGCGGTATCGGCTCCAATATGGCCGGATTCCGCAGCTTCCCCAAGGAAGAGGCCCTGTTCACCAAGGCCCGCCAACTGGGGGCCGAGCTCTGCCGCTGCATCAAGGAAAGACCCCACTTCCCCGACCAGGCCGGGTACCGCGCCTCGTTCAAGACCCACATGCGCCGCCTGATTGAATCCTGCCAGCACGAATGGCCCTACGAGTACCAGTACTGGCAGCAGCATCACAACGAATCCCTGACGGCTCCAGCTGCCGGACAAACCAGCTAGCCGCCTGCAGAGCAGAAAGGACACGCCGTGGAGATCCTGGATGACGGCCGCTGCTTTATCTGCGGCAAAGACAATCCGATCGGCCTGAAGGCCGAATTTCTCACCGATCCCGTGCGGCGCCGGGCAGAGACCCGGGTGCGGATCGGTGAACAGTTTCAGGGCTGGCAGGGTATCACCCACGGCGGCATCATCTCGGCACTGCTGGATGAGATCTGCGCCCAGGCCTGCATGTGCAGCGGCCTGCAGGTGGTTACCAGCGAACTGAAGCTGCGCTATCGGGCGCCGGTACCGACCGGATCGATGGTCACCGTAATCGGTGAGGTGGTGGGAGAGCGCCGCCGCCTGGTGGACGTCAAGGGCAGGCTTGAACTGGATGGCAAGGTGATGGCCGAGGCCGAGGTGATCATGTTCCGCACTGCGGGCTAGTCAGCCAGCAAGACCGGTATCGGCATATGCAACGCTGTTGATGACTGCGCATACACTCTTTATCTGCTGGTTATCTTCATGTTCTTCTCCTTGTCATGTTTATTTTCAGGTTTTGCGTCCTGAATTGGTTAGTAGATCCGGCAATGCGGGATAGGTCTAGAGCTGTTCTGTCATCGCGCCCGCGCCGCTTGTATCGCCTCTACTCCTGCAGTATAGGAAATGGCATTGAATTTGATGTCCGGTTCCTTCATGAGCAGTTTCATTGCGCCGACCAGAACACCGAAATGTACCGACCTGAGATGGGTGTCCAGATCTTCATTGCTCTTCCACTCTTCCCGGAAGTAAATTGTGTTTTCAGACTCCACATCCTCGTAGCAATTACAGCTCATGCAGCCCTGCTTATGCCTTATCGGTTCGAGTAGCGCCTTAAATGTCTGCAGAACCTCTTTCCGCTTTTCTGGCTGCACAGTTATCTTGATGTTGGCGTCGATCATGGTTTTTCCCTTGTGATGTAAAGTATTTAATACGGAGCTAGAAACAGTTCCCTTTCATATGTGTGACCCATTTCGCTCTGGTGACTGTTTCCCGCAGGTGACTTCTTTCATCAAAGACGTCCTACAGCGTACACACGATATAGGCAACTAGCGTGCCTACACATCATGGCGGTGCCATGAGCGTAACATGCAGTTATTGCTTAATGTTTATATGCCAATGGTATTCGGTTTCCAAGTATTCGTCACTGCTGTCCGTCATATCTGGCATAACTGCCGTAATTGGCGGCCACAGCGAAGTTCCTCATCATGATTCGGTTTTGCCGTTACAGGGTGTTGGCATCAGGATTTTCTGACAATTTTTCGGTTCATCCGCAGAATTTATGGGTAGCTGACGGAGCAAAGGAGTCCTGATCAGCTACCGGTTTGATGAAATAGAGCATCCCGCCTACAAGTCTGTCATTATGGGTTCCGACCAAGAAATCCAAA
>Ga0302250_1000849_pt1 | contig 26081 bp, 26 predicted proteins | sample AAG_RA_Asp_MG_FD_193536 | JGI IMG/M metagenome (GOLD analysis project Ga0302250, IMG submission 193536) | Enriched activated sludge microbial communities from anaerobic digester in WTTP, New Holstein, Wisconsin, United States - AAG_RA_Asp | ecosystem: Engineered > Bioreactor > Anaerobic >... | reverse complement strand
TTTTTATGAAATTCCTACCGAAAACCTTTGTTTAACCGGAACAACCACCGAAGTCTCTGGCTCTGGCCCTTGGACCTGGACCTGTCTTGGTGCTTATGGCGGAGAAACTGATTCTTGTTCAGCGAACAAAAAGATTGATGTTGCTTGTGGTTCTGCCAATGGGCAACAAACCTACAATCCTCCTACGGAAAACCTTTGCGATGACAACTCCTTACCACCAGTGAATGGTGCTGGCCCCTGGACCTGGGAATGTTTAGGTATCAATGGTGGAACCGGAGCTTCTTGCAGTGCCGGAATCATTGTTAATGGAGAATGTGGGACAGCAAACAAAAACTATTCTTCCAGTGATACGACTTATGGAGATGATACTTTCTGTTCCGCTGGTACAGCTGTTCCAACTACTCCTGCTTTTCCTAGTTCTGGAAGTACAACCAATTGGTCTTGCAATGGTCAAAACGGGGGATCTAATGCTAATTGTTCTGCTTCTCGACAAGGACTTGTTGGATACAGCAAAAGAAAACCAATTACCATTAATTCCGGTTCTGCTCTAACTGATTATCAAGTTAAACTAACCGTGGCTTATGATGCTGACATGCAAGCTGATTTTGACGATCTTCGCTTCACTTCATCTAATGGAACTACCCAATTAAGTTATTGGTTAGAATCAAAAACAGATTCCAGCACTGCTACAATCTGGGTTAAAGTTCCAAGTCTTGTTTCCGGGAACAACACTATTTATGTATATTATGGAAATTCTACAGCGACTTCTGTATCAAGCGGAAGCAACACGTTCATATTTTTCGATGATTTCTCAAGTGATACTGGACTATGGAATAAAACTTATGGCGGAACAGGAGGTGCTAGCGTGACAGGAGGAGAAGCTCAAGTATACTCTTCTACCGTTTCCGGTCATTATGGCGTTTTCACGACAAAGAGTTCTTACCCTGTCACCAATGTAGGTATTATTACGAGATACCGTTTGTACATAAGCGGAAATTGTAATTATGGTTGTGGAATTACATATATAAATTCAAGTGCTTGGGCAATAAGTAGTTATGGCTATACATGGGCAAGTGGTGATTACAACGATTCTTTCAGGATAGGAACTTATCAGGATAATGTTGGAAGGTCTTGTGAAGCATGGGGTTCTTATATCGAAGCAAAGGTCAATACAACTAGTGACACCCTTTATGCTTATAGGAATGGGGTCTATGTCTACACTGGTGCCTTAGGCTCTACTGCTAATAGCACATATTATTTACAGGCGCTCGGTTATGATCCGTATTATAAATACGTTCAGTACATGAATGTAGATTATTTCATAATTAGGAACTTTGTAGCTAGTGAGCCGACTTATTCTTTCGGAGGAGAACAGTAAAATTAATTAATCAATTAGCTGGCTGAGTCCGAGCCGGGACCTGATGTGGCTTCACCAGAAACCGACACGAAGGAGCCCCTAAACATTCACAAGCATATCGTGTTTTTAAAAATGAATAAGCGAAATGTCGCTTTTTCTTTTTATTTTTTGTTTTTTTTGCTAAAATAATAGTGGTTATTAATTAATATAATTATCAAGCCATGCTTAACTTAAGAAATATTGATGTTAAAAATAAAAAAGTTTTGGTAAGGTGCGATTTTAATGTTCCCTTAGACAAAAACGGCCAGATTTCAGATGATTTTAGAATAAGAAAAACAATTCCCACAATTAAATATTTACAAGAACGGGCAGAAACAGTTATCTTAATGAGCCATCTAGGGGATCCCGAAGAGACTGATCCAGGGTTTTCTTTTGCGCCTTTAGTTGGCAGGATTTCCGAAATTATTAAACAGCCGATTCATTTTTTATCCGAAGCCCCGGGACCAAAATTGAAAAAAATGATTGATTCTATAAAACAACCAGGATCAATAATTTTATTAGAAAATTTAAGATTTAATTCTGGAGAAAAGGAAAATAATCCTAGGTTTGTTGAAAACTTAGCCATGCTTGGCGATATTTTTGTGCAAGAAGGTTTTGGTGTTTGCCATCGCGCTCATGCTTCTACTTACGGGCTTCCGCAATTATTGCCAGCTTGTGCTGGATTTTTATTAGAGCAAGAATTAAATATTTTTGACAAAGCAATGAATAATCCCGTCCGGCCATTTGTGGCAATTATTGGCGGAGTAAAAATTTCTACCAAAACAAAATTAATTCAAAAACTTTTAGAAAGAGCAGACAATATTTTAATTGGCGGGAAAATAGCTAATTCAATTTTAACAGTCAAGGGGCTTTGCATAAAAGAAAAATGGAGCCGAGAAGAAGACCTTTTAATGGACGTAATTGATACAGTGGAATTAACCAGTCCTAGGCTTCATTTGCCGGTTGATGGATTAATGGCTTTATCCGATTTAAGTGAAAATTATTTGCGATTAGGCGCAGTGGGCACAGTTAGAAAAGAAGAAAATATTTTTGATATTGGCCCGGAAACAATAGAAAAATTCAAAGAAATTATCAAAGAAGCAAAAACTATTATTTGGAATGGTCCTTTGGGCTATTATGAAAACAGCTATTTTCGACAAGGCACTAAAGAAATTTTAAAAGCCATTGCCGATAGCCAGGCTTATAGTATTGTTGGCGGAGGGGATACAGTTGATATTATTCATCAAATGAAAATGGAGGATAATTTTGATTATATTTCTACGGGCGGAGGAGCTATGCTTGATTATATTTCTGGAGAAGAGTTGCCAGGCATTAAGGTTTTAAAAAATAAATTTTAATATGAAAATAAAGAATATCGAGGAGGCGGCAAAGAGGATAAAATCAGCAGTTAAAGCAGGGGAGCAAATAATTATTTTTGCTGATTCGGATATGGACGGAGTATCTTCTGCAGTTATTCTTAAAGAAACTATTGATAATTTAATTTCATCTTTAAGCTTAAAAGATAAAGAAAAATATCCAGGAGTTCCAGCCTTTTTTCCAGATCGAAAAAATGAAGGATATGGATTGAACGAAAAAGCTTTGGAATTCATTAAAGAAAAATTCAATCCCAAAGGAAAAGAAAAAGCTGGTTTATTAATTACCCTAGATTGCGGAATCACCAATTTTGAGGAAATAAAAAATGCCCGGCAATTTGGATTTGAAGTGATTATAATAGATCACCACACTCCAGTATCTGGTCAGCTCCCAGAAGCTGATTTGATTGTTGACCCAAAACAGCCTGAAGATAATTTTTTATTTAAGGAATATTGTAATGCCGGATTGGTTTTTAAATTAGCAGGAGAAATACTAAAAGAAAAAATGTCTGGAATGCTTCGTGAAGTTTTATTGGAATTAACAGCCTTGGCTACGATTGCGGACATGATGATTGAAGAAGATGAAAACAGGGATTTTATTTTTGAAGGATTGATTAATATTGAAAAAAGCAATCGGCCTTCGCTTCGGGCCTTGGTGGAAGTTTTAGGAAAAGACAATTTTCCTTCAAAAAGAGATTTAGTTTCTAAAATAAACGGGATTCTTAACTCTTCAAAAATGGAAAATCATGTAATGCTTGTTTATGCTTATTTGATTGAGCCTGATTTTGAAAAAGCAAAAAAAATGGCTAAAGAATTTATAGTAGAGAATGAAAATAGGCAGAAAGAAATTATTTCTTTAACTGATAATTTAAAATATATAATTGGAGAAGATAATTTATTGCCTGTTATTTTTCAAGGTTCTTCGCAATATAATATCGAATTTTTAGGAGCCGTAGCTTCTCGTTTAACAAATTATTATAATAAGCCGGTTTTTCTTTATCAAAAATATGATGATTTCAGTCGGGGAACAGTTCGTTTGCCCAAAGGATTAAATGCCGTAAAAGCAATGGAGTCTTGCAAGGATTTATTAAGAACCTTTGGCGGACACCCAGCGGCGGCCGGATTTACAGTAAAAAATGAAAATTTGGAATTATTCCGAGATGCTTTGTTTAAATATTTTCATAATTTAAATTTAAAATAAAAAAAAAGAGACCCTTAGCCACAATCCTTTTGATTGTCCGGCAACGCCGGGGGTCTGGACTATTTCTTAAACGTTACAGTCGGATTCCCGCAGAAGGCGAGATATATTATTCCATTTATAACTATCCTTGTAGCCGACTTTTTTACCTCCTCTTCGGTTGGTGGGCGATGTGTCTCTTCTGGAGACTGTCGCCTTTCTTCTGGCGTGTGGTCGCACATGATAAATTTGCAGATAGGGCATAAGCTCATTGTTTGTTCCTCTTGTATAATAATATTATAGAACATAATAAGATATATGTCAATAGCTTTAATTGTGGACAAAAAAGAGCGGTTAGCTCTTTTTAAAATCAAGACATTCACCATTGATTAAGTAATCTTCGGCATCAATATAGGGTAATTTGCGAAGATCTTCTTTAGATAGTTTTCGTGATTCCTTTGTTTCTCTTTCCATGGCGCTTGTAATTTCTTGCAAGGCCTTTTCAAGTTCTGGTGTTGTTGCCATTGTTTTTCTCCAAAAGTTACTATTTTTGATATAGATTATTTTAACCAAGAAGTCAATCCTTGGTTTGATATTATGAAGTTATTTGTTATAATAATTTTATAATTTAATTAAAAATTTTATGAAAATAATTGTTTATACAGATGGGGGCGCTAGGGGTAATCCTGGTCCAGCTGGAATTGGAGTGATAATTTGTAACGAAAAAGGGCAAGTAATAAAAAAATACGGAGAATTTTTAGGCGACAATATGACTAATAATGAAGCAGAGTATAATGCGGTAATTTTTGCTTTGAAAAAATTAAAATTATTGCTTGGAAAAGAAAAAACAAAACAAGCTGAAGTGGAAATTAGGGCTGATTCAGAGCTGATGGTAAAGCAAATGAATGGAATATATAAATTAAGCGAAAAGAGAATTCAAGATTTTTTTATCATTATTTGGAATTTAAAAACAGAATTTAAATCAGTTTTTTTTAAGCATATTCCGCGAGAGCAAAACAAAGAAGCTGATGCTATGGTCAATCAAGCTTTGGATATTCAAACAAAACAAAATTCTAAAAGTTTATTTTAAAAAACAAAACCGTCCTTTAGGGGCGGTTTTGACATATAATTTTTGCCTTTTTGGGCCCGTAAGCCGAATTCTGTTTTATGCAGCCATCTATCTGGGACGCAAATTGCTTTGCGCCTCAAGCGAACTACTTTTCTTCTTTTGTTTTCACAAAAGAGTTTGTTCTTGCTTCCGGGTAAGAATTTAGCCGTTTCACCTTTATAATTTCTTATAAAGCTCTCCCCAAAGGGATCCCTTGCTTTTCAGCTTGGGCGTCTCTGTTCGCATCTCTTCCGCTGCTGCCATAGGCAGAAACGGAGACGGGCGTTACCCGCTACCTTTTTAGACTTGCTTGCGCAAGAATAGAAGTTCGGACTTTCCTCCCAATTCGCTAAATTGCGAAAGGGCGGCTGCTCGACCCATTAAGGCAAGAATTATAATATAATCTTTATTTGTTTTTGTCAATTTTAAAATTTAATTACTAAAAAATATTTTTGCCAAACCAAGAAAATTAGGATATTATTTATTATATGTCGTTAAAAGGTTTTTTTAATTCTGAGCAGAAAAATATCAAAATAGCTGCTTTAATAATGATGATAACGGTTTTTTTAAGCCGTTTTTTGGGATTAATCCGAGATCGATTGCTTGCTGGAACTTTTGGTGCTTCGATTGATTTGGATATTTATTATGCTGCCTTTCGTCTTCCTGACTTAATTTATAGTATTATTTTTGCTGGAGGAATAATCGTTGCTTTTTTGCCTATTTTTTCTGAATATCAAAAAAAAGACAAATCAGAAGCTTGGAAAATATCAAATTATTTGATTAATCTTTTCGGAATTGTTTATTTTGTTTTTTTTATTATTTTTTTGTTTTTTAGTCCTGATTTTATTAATACCTTAATTGGAAAATTTTCTTTTGAGCATCAAGCCAAAGCAATTGCTTTAACCCGCTTGATTTTTGTTGCTGTTTTCTTTTTTGGGATTTCTTCTATTTTTTCGACAATTCTTAATTATTTTCAAAGATTTTTAATTTATTCATTGGCTCCAATTTTTTATAATTTAGGGATAATTTTAGGAACTATTTTTTTATCCCCCTATTATGGAATCTTCGGTCCAGGCATTGGAGTAGTAGCAGGCGCAATTATGCATTTTTTGATTCAAGTGCCTTCGGCAATTAATTGCGGATATCGTTATCAAGCAATTCTTAAATTAAATCATCCAGCAATTCACAATTTTTTTAAATTAGTTGTTCCTAGAATAATTGCTTCTTCGTCTTCACAGATTAACTTTTTAGTAGCTACTTTTATTGCTTCTGGAATCGGTATCGGCGCTATTTCAGTTTTTAATTTATCTTATAATTTAAGTTTTTTGCCTATTGGAATTTTGGGAGTTTCTTTTGCTACAGCTGTTTTTCCTGCACTTTCAAAATTATGGGTTGAGAATAATAAATCTGATTTTTATCTTCGATTTCGAGAGTCATTTTTACAAGTTTTGTATTTCGCATTTCCAATTGGATTAATGGTTTTTATTTTAAGAAATCAAATTGTTCAAATTATTTATCAAACTGGTAAATTTGATGAAACAGCTGTGGCAATTACAGCTGCCTCTCTAGGAGTTTATGTTTTAAGTTTGGCCACCCAATGCTTGGTGCCGATTCTTTTGCGCGGTTTTTTTAGCATTAAAGATACTGTTACGCCGACAATAATCGCAATTTTTTATATGATTTTGAATATTATTTTATTTTTTCCATTCGTGGCTTTATTTGGAGGGGGAAATGTCTTTTTGCTTGATTTTTTCGGTCGAGAAATAGTTTTATCATTGCCAGCCTGGCTTAATGCGAATAATATTTTTGTGGCAATTATAAAACAAGCCTTCGATGTTGACGGGCTAGTTAATTTTCCTTTATTGGGATTAATTCTTGTTTTTAATTTATGCTCGCTTTTAGAATTTGCGCTTTTGTTTATTTTCCTATATAAAAAAACCGGAGATTTTGGATTAAAACAAATCAGAGAATCTTTTTCAAAAATTTTTTTAGCGACAATTATTATGGGTTTTGCTGGATTTGGATCTTTGGCCGTAGCCACCCGTTTATTTGAAAATACCTTTTGGGGATCAATTTGGCAGTTTATTGTTGTTTGCGTAATTTCTACAGCAGTATATTTGGGCGCCACTTTTATAATCAAGTGCCCGGAAGTAAATTTTGTGATAAGCTATTTTCAAAAAATAAAATCAAGATTTGCCATTCAACCAAACCAAGCAAATAGCCAGCAAAACAAATAAAAATATGAAGATTAGAAATTTTGTTATTATTAGTCATATCGATCACGGAAAGTCCACTTTAGCGGATCGATTTTTGGAAATTACAGAAACTGTTAAAACCGGAAAAATGAGATCCCAATATTTGGATGCCATGGATTTAGAAAGGGAAAAAGGAATAACTATCAAGATGACTCCGGTGAAAATGCGCTGGATAGATAAAAAAACCAAAGAACCGATAATGCTTAATTTAATCGATACCCCAGGTCATATTGATTTTAATTACGAGGTTTCTCGAAGCTTAGCAGCAGTTGAAGGTGCAATTTTATTAGTGGATGCCACTAAAGGAATTCAAGCCCAAACTATTACTAATTTAGAATTAGCGAGAAGCCAAGGAATTGTTATTATTCCAGTAATTAATAAAATTGATTCTCCAGCTGCCCAGACCGAGGCAGTGAAAAAAGAAATTGCTGATTTTTTAAAAATTAACGAATCGGAAATAATGTCTATTTCTGCTAAAACTGGGCAAAATGTGGAAATGCTTTTAGAAAAAGTAATTGAAAAAATTCCGCAACCCAAAACGGAAACAGAAAAGCCACTAAGAGCTATGATTTTTGATTCAAAATATGATACTTTTTTGGGCGTTATTGCTTATGTTCGAATGGTTGAGGGAAAAATAAAATCAGGAGAAAAATTATTATTAATTAATTCTACCGCCCAAGGAATAAGTAAAGAAATTGGAGTTTTTAATCCTGAAATGGAACCAATTAATGAATTAAAAGCTGGAGAAATAGGATATATTGCTACGGGCATAAAAGAAGCGGAAAAAATGGGAATTATCGGAGATACAATCACCATTAATAATCCAGAAATAAAAATTGTACCCTTGGCTGGATATAAAGAGCCAGAACAGAAAATTTTTATTTCTATGTATCCTGAAGATCAAGATGATTTTGAACAATTGAAAATAGCTTTGGCAAAATTAAAATTAAATGATTCAGCGCTTTTTTATCAACAACAAAATTTTTATGTTTTTGGACGCGGATTTTTATGTGGATTTTTGGGCACATTACACACGGAAATAACAATGGAAAGATTAAGACGGGAATTTGGGTTAGAAATAGTAATTGGCGCTCCGCAAGTGGCGTATAAAGCTTTTGATCAAAAAGGAGAGGAAATTATGATTTACAATCCATTAAGCTGGTCTGATTCTTATAAAAATTTTTCTGAGCCTTGGGCAGAAGTAAAAATAATAATCAATGAAGCTTATCTTGGTCGAGTATTTGATTTTTTATCAAACTTAGAAAGCAAGCATCTTGACTCTTATCCTTTTGGGGCTGATCGTTATTTGTTGATTTATGAAATGCCCTTGCGGGAAATTATTGGTAAATTTTATGAAAATCTTTTAAATATTACCCAGGGATTTGCTTCTTTGACCTATAAAGAGATAGAATATAGACAGACTGATTTGGTAAAATTGGATATTTTAGTAGCTGGAAGACCAGAAGAGGCCTTAAGCAGGATTTTACCGAAAAATAATGCCATTGCCGAAGCGAGAAAAATTGTTCAAAAATTGAAAGAGCTTTTGCCTCGGGAATCTTTTGCTGTGCCATTGCAGGGAAAAATAGGAGGAACAATTGTTTGCCGAGAAACTTTGAGCGGTTATCGAAAAGATGTTTTGGCACCGCTTTATGGAGGAGATTACACGCGTAAGAAAAAATTATTGGAAAAACAGAAAAAAGGAAAAGAAAAAATGAAAGCAAAAGGGGAGGTAAGAATCCCTCCCGAAGTATTTTTGAAAGTATTTGGATCTTAATTTTAATAAATGCCCATTCCAGGAACAATCAGGGCGAAAATCATAGCGAGGGCTACCAAGCTCACTAAGATTACCCAAATAATTCGAAATAATTTTTTTGACTTTTTCATAAAAATATTATTTTATTTTTTTAAATGGTAGCAAAAAAATCAAAAAAAAGAAAGACCCCCAAAAAACAAAATCTGGCAACCAAAATATTTTGGTTTTTTGGATGTATCTTTTTGCTTGTTTATCTTTCTTATTCTAATATTAGAATTTTTTTTGAACAATACGAAAATAATAAAAACTTAACTCAACTTAATGAAGCAGCAGATTCGTTGCAATCGCAGAAAATAAAATTAAGCGCAGAATTAAATATAACCGGAAGCGAAGAATATGTAGAAAAAGTAGCTCGGGAAGAATTTGGATATAAAAAAGAAGGCGAACAAGTGGTAGTTATAAAGAAAGAAGAGGGTAATTCTTTAGCTGAAGCTAATCAATCTGATAATTTGCAGTTTTTTAAAAATATCAAAGAATGGATTATTAATTTATTTAAATAATTCTTGAAATCGGCCAGAGTAGCTTAACGGAAAAGCAATTCTTTCGTAAAGAAGAGACTGCGAGTTCGATTCTCGCCTCTGGCTCATTTTATTATCAAAAGAGAATCGAAGGCGGAGGCCCGAGCCCGTACCGGAGAGCGATTCCACCAGGAATCGACTCGATGGCGATTCTCGCCTCTGGCTCAATTTTATTATCAAAAGAGAATCGAAGGCGGAGGCCCGAGCCCGTACCGGAGAGCGATTCCACCAGGAATCGACTCGATGGCGATTCTCGCCTCTGGCTCAATTTTATTATCAAAAGAGAATCGAACTATGAAAACAAACACGAAAGAATGGAAGATGAATTCGTGTTGTTTTTTAAACGTTGGATTTTTGATTTTTATTTTATTGACAAGGCAATCCAATAATATAAAATAAAGATAAGGATCTTAAAGGATTTTAACCAAAAAATTTTTTCATAATAGAAAATGAAAAAAAATAATAAAAAAAATAAAGATTGGGCGCCGTGCAGTTTTACCGCTCAAGGCATCAATAAGTGCAAAAAGCTTTTATTGGAAGAAAGCTTTAAAAAGAAAGTATCTATATTGCAGGTTGAACGCATGCCCGTTGCCTGTATTATCTGGGATTATGATTTTCGAGTAATGACTTGGAATCCGGCAGCGGAGAAAATTTTTGGCTACAAAGCCAAAGATATTATTGGCAAAAAAGCGCTTGATTTAATTTTAGAAAAAAAAGAAAAAGATAAAATTAAAAAAATCCAAGCGACTATTTTACAAGGCAAAAGGATTGTAAAGGATATTAGAAATAATAAAACCAAAAAAGGCAAAAAGATAATTTGCGAATGGTTTGATTCACCATTGAAAGATTCTGACCATCAGGTTGTTGGAATATTATCTATGGTTCAGAACGTTACAGAAAGCAAAAACTTGGAAGAAAAATATAAAATTATCAATCAAGAGCTTTCAAAACAAGTAAAAAATCTTAAAGAGTCAAAGAAAAATACCAATCAAATATTAGAAGGGCTTTCTTTAAGCGTTGAAAAATTAAAAAAGACAGAGCGAAATTTGAGCGATGTTATTGATTTTCTTCCAGACGCTACATTTGCTTTAGATAAAGAAAAAAAAGTTATTATTTGGAATAAAGCCATTGAAAGAATGACTGGCATTAACGCTGAGGATATGATTGGCAAAGGCAATCATGAATATTCTATTCCTTTTTATGGAAAAAGAAGATCTGTTTTAATGGACTTGATTTGGAAAAAAGATCAAAAAATTATTAAAAAATATTCAAAAATAATAAAAGAAAACTCATGTTTAAGTGCCGAAGTTTTTTGTAGCGCTCTTTACGGCGGACGGGGAGCATATGTTTATGCTAAAGTTTCTCCGCTTCATGACGAAAAAGGGAGAATTATTGGAGCGATTGAATCAGTAAGAGATATTACCGAACGTAAATTAGCTGAAGATATTGTTAAAGCCCAAGCTTTAAAAATAAGCAAAGCGATTGCTAAAGATGAAGCAATTTTGCAATCAATCGGAGATGGATTAATTGTTGTGGGAGCAGATGGCAAAATCTTAAAAACAAATTTAGCATTTGAAAAATTAACTGGTTGGCGAGGCGAAGAAGTAATCGGACACAATTTTATTAAAGCAGTTCCTCGAGAAAATGAAAAAGGAGAACTTTTATCTTTTGAAAATGAAATCATTCGTTTAATTTTAAAAGGCAATCCTATTGAAGACAATTTAAATCAAGAAAGCGCTCCTTTTGTTTGGAATTATATTCGCAAAGATAAAACAAAATTTCCCGGCTCCTCAATTATTAATCCTATTTATTTATCAGACCAAACTACCGAACTAAGCTATTGGCTAGAATCAAAAACAGATTCTACCACTGCCACAATCTGGGTTAAAATCCCAAGCCTGGCTTCCGGAGACAACACCATTTACATGTATTATGCCAATGCTTCTGCTACCACTGCTTCTAATGGGGATAATACCTTTGAGTTCTTTGATGATTTTAATGGGCACTATTAACAATAGTAAATGGACCACGAGCGGTCCGAATAATAGCGAATCAGGCGGAGAATTAAGACAGGTTAATACCGGTGGCGATACCATGTCTTCAATTCAATCGCAATCTTTATATGGAGAAAATTATTCTATTATTGGAAGAGTAAAGCTTGGCTCTGCTTCTTATACTCAATATTTGTTTGGTTTTTCTGATCCTGAGTCTACTGGTAACGATATAGCCTTATGGAATTCTTGGCAGAATACAAGTTATTCTTTATTTGCTTATAACGGAAACGCTCATGCTGGTACGGCTGGCGGAGCATCTTATGTTACTCTTTCTTCTAATTATAGAAATATATACATAAGAGCGGAAGTAATTCGAGCTGGAAGCGGAAACTCAATTTTGTCGGTTAATGGATCAACATTAACAACTAGAAGCGGATCATATACCGGAAATGCTGCGGTTTATTTTTATGGATCTTATGCGGTAAACGACAATAGTTATTTAGATTGGGTTTTTGTTCGGAAATATGCTTCTGAGCCGACATCATCTTTTGGTGCTGAACAAAATAATTAAAACTTAAAAAACTTGGATTCTTGATTCAGGTTTTTTTATTTGTTATAATCAATTTATGAACGAAGTTGAAAAAAAATTAGAAACAATTAAAAACCAAGCCCTCTTTCTAGAGGGCTGTCTTTGACTTAAACGGAAAAAAAGAAAAACAATCAATTCTTAAAAAACAAACAGAAGATTCTGCATTTTGGAACAATCAATTTGAGGCAATAAAAATATCTCAAGAATTATCTGAAATTGATGAAGAGATAAACTTTTTTGAACAAATAAAAAAAGAAATAAACGATATTGCGGAATTTTTAAAAATAGAAGAATCAGAAGATTTAATGAAAGAAATATCTTTTCGTTTGGAGGTTTTGGAAAAAAAAATAAAAAATAAAGAATTTCAATTAAGTTTTAGCGGAAAACATGATCAGGGCAACGCCATTCTTTCTGTTTATGCTGGTGCTGGCGGGCAAGATGCGGAAGATTGGGTAGCCATGCTTTTAAGAATGTATCAAAAATATTGCGAACGAAAAGAATTTAAAATGATAATTATTGATGAATCTTTTGGAGAAGAGGGTGGGGGCGAAGCGAAACAGGGAATAAAATCAGCTACTATAGAAGTTAAAGGAAAATATGCTTACGGTTTTTTAAAAAAAGAAACCGGGGTTCATCGTTTGGTAAGAATATCTCCTTTTTCTGCCCAAAAATTAAGACACACTTCTTTTGCTTTGGTTGAAGTTTTGCCAGATTTAGCAGATAATAATGAAGTGGAAATAAAATTTGAAGATTTAAAAATTGATTTTTATAAATCATCAGGCCCAGGAGGGCAATATGTGAATAAAAGAGAATCAGCAGTTCGATTAACCCATTTGCCAACCGGAATCGTGGTTACCTGTCAGTCAGAAAGGCTTCAAGGAAAAAATAAAGATAAGGCAATGGCGATTTTAGCCGGAAAGCTTTATCAGTACGAGGAAGAAAAAAAACAAAAAAAAATAAAAGGGATAAAGGGCGACAAAATTAGCGCCAGCTGGGGAAATCAAATCAGATCTTATGTTTTACATCCCTATAAATTAGTAAAAGATTTAAGAACAGAAACAGAAAGCACTGATCCAGAAAGTGTTTTAAACGGAAATTTAGATGCTTTTATTGAGGCAGAAATCAAGCCGATTAAATAATTTAAAATTTTAAACTATGATTGAATTTGAAAAAGTAAATAAAAATTATTATCTTAATTTAGCCAAGGGCGCAAAGCCTGCCTTAAAAGATGTTTCTTTTAAAATAAAAGATGGGGAATTTGTAATTCTTTGCGGTCGTTCTGGAGCTGGAAAAACCACTATTTTAAAATTAATTTCTTGTGAAGAAAAGCCAACAAGCGGCCGAGTTTTATTTGATAAAAAAGATTTATCAATGGTAAAAAAAAGCGAAGCTTATTTAATCAGACAAAAAATAGGATTTATCTTCCAGGATTTTAAACTTTTATCTTATAAAACTGTTTTTGAAAATATTTCTTTCGCCTTGGAAACTCTTGATTATAATGAAAAAAAAATTAAAGACGAAGTAATGCAAGTGATTGAATTGGTTGGTTTGGAAAATAGAATTGCTTGTTTCCCAAATGAACTTTCAGGTGGAGAACAACAACGGGTTTCAATTGCTCGAGCCCTAATCCATCGACCAGAAGTGATTTTAGCTGATGAGCCAACTGGTAATTTAGATCCGTATAATACAAGGGATATTATTAAAATACTTTTAAAAATTAATGAAGCAGGATCAACTGTTATTCTTTCAACTCACGACAAAGAAGTGGTTAATTCTTTAAAGAAAAGAGTTATTACTTTGAAAGATGGAGCAATTGTTCGCGACGAAGAAGAAGGGGTTTACTTTTTATAATCAATTTTATCGCCATAATTTTAAATGGCAAAAAAAACAAGAAATGGCAAAAAAACTATCTGTTATAAAGTTATTCAAAAATGGGTGGAACTATTTATGGCGTCAGGGTTTTTTATCTTTTGCGACCGCTTTGGTTATTTTTATTACTGTGGTTTTGGGTACTGTGTTGATTATCGGTAATGGTGGGATTGGATTTATGACCGAAAAAATAAAAGATAAAATGGACATCTCAATTTATTTTAATGATCAAATTTCTCGAGACAAAATTTTGGAAATAAGAGAAGAAGTAATAAAATTACCAGAAGTTAAAAAAGCAGATTATGTTTCTTCGGAAGAAGCATATACAAATTTTAGTAATGAGCATCAAGACGATAGCTACGCTCAAACTTTAGAAGCCATTGGCAGCAATCCTTTTTTACCAGCCCTAGTTATTCAAGCAAAAGACCCTTTGAATTATAAAATTATTTCCGATTATTTTAAAAAAGAAGAATTTAAAGATATTGTTTATGAGGTAGATGATTATCAAAGAGCTTTTGCAATCGAAAGGCTTAATGATTTGGCTAAAGGAATGAACAGAATGGGAATGGCTCTGACTTTGTTTTTAAGTTTAATCGCTTTAATTGTTACTTATAATACTTCTCGTTTAAGCATATATTCCCAAAAAGAAGAAATAGAAATTATGCATTTAGTGGGAGCAAAAAATAGTTTGGTTCGTGGACCATTTTTAGTTCAAGGATTTTTATGTGGCCTATCGGCAGCTTTTTTATGTTTTATTTTATTCTTGGCAAGTTTATTTGCTTTTCAATCTTCATTTCAGAATTTTTTCATGGGCTATAATCCTTTTCAATTTTTTATTTCTAATATTTTATTTATTTTCTTAGCACAAATTCTTATTGGTGCTGGCCTGGGCTTGCTTTCAAGCTATTTTGCTGTTAGAAGATATCTTAAGGATTAATTATTCTTTTTGTTTGTTTGGCGCCAAGAATAAAATCTGGCGCTTATTTGCGGGATCGTCTAATGGTAGGACTACGGACTCTGAATCCGTCAATCTTGGTTCGAATCCAAGTCCCGCAGCCAATCCAAATAAATCACCCTATTTTAGGGTGATTTTAATTGGAAAGCATGTGGTCTAGATTTGGATTCGAACGCGCAGGCCTGACGAGGCCGAGCGGGGCCCGAGCGCGATTTCAACAGAAATCGACGACGAGGGCGAATCCAAGTCCCGCAGCTATTTTAACTAAAACTTTTTGGTGGTTTGAGCGAAGGCGACTTGGATTCGAACGCGCAGGCGTTCCGCCAGTTGGTGGGGGTGTTGAGCATTGTTTTATTGACGTAATATTATATATATATTCTATAATATAATATAGAAACTTTACAACTTATTTGTTCGAGGTGTTGATGAAAACAGCACTATTCGTCCCAGGCTTCTTAAAAGGAGCAAAAGACGTAAAAAAAGCACAGTCATATGCTAAGAAAGTAGAAAAAATTTTTAGCCAATATGACTGGAAGATTGTGATGGCTGATTGCTATCATGGAGCTTGTAACGAATCAATCAACGCTTATTCGCGTCGATTGGCAGACCAAATTGCATGCATTGATCCGCAAGCAATTATTGCTCATTCAATGGGAACCTTGGTAGTAAGAGGTTCTTGGAAATATAATCGAGAATTTTCAGGGCCAATTGTTTTTATTGAAGGACCAAATGCAGGAGTTTCTTGGTGGAAGCTTTTACTATTTCTAAAAAAATATCCAATTTGGCGAGCAGCGATGAGGGACACCATAAAAGAAAGTTCCTTTATGAAAGACATAAAAGGAGACAACGTTCCAAACTCTAACAGTTTGTTAGAAATTCAGGGAAAATTTTCTCAAATTTTTTTAGCTCAAAATGTTTTTGTGCCATTGGAATACGCTGAGCGTTTGGAAAAATTTCCGCTTCTCGGTCATCGTGCTATTCTCCTCAACGAAAAAGTATTAATAATTATAATCGAATTTATTAATAAATAAAATTTATATTTGAAAGCTTGCTTTCAAATTTTTTTATTTCCAAATTTTTTAAATTTTGATATAATATGTTTAATAATATAAAAATTATAATTTAAACAAATGAAATCCAAAAAACTTTTTGCTTTTACTCTAATCGAACTTTTGGTCGTGATTGCAATCGTGGGCATCTTATCAGGCTTTGTCTTGGTTTCTTTGAATTCAGCCACTAATCAAGCCACTGACGCCAGACGCAAATCTGATTTATCTCAGATTGTCAAAGCTTTGTTGGTTTACAATACTTCCAATCCAACTTATCCCATTGAAACCTGTGCCATTGGCTCAACTTGTTCCGAAACTGTAAACAATGCTCTTGGTTCAGCTTCTTCAATCACTGGTCCAAACAATACTTATTACACCTATTCTTCTGACGATGGAACTAGTTTTACTGTTTCAACAATTTTATCTGATACTGATACGTATTCATATAATCCCGAAACTGGATATGCTGAAACTCAAGAAATTGAATATATAAGCACATGTATTTCAGAAGGAGGATTGACTTGTACCGAAACAACAGATGGTTCATATATTATTTATAGTTTTACATATTCTTCTGCGCCTGGTTCTTTAACTTGGACAGTTCCATCAGGAGTGTCTTCATTAGAATATTTAGTTGTTGCTGGTGGCGGTGGAGGTGGAAATCGCCATGGTGGTGGAGGTGGAGCTGGTGGACTTTTAACCGCTCCAGATTATTCAGTTGTTGGTGGAACTGAACATAATATTGCTGTTGGAGCAGGCGGAGCTGGAGATGCAACCGCTAGTTCTTCTTGCCATCGAGGAGGAAATGGAGGAAATTCTACATTTAGCACTATTACTGCTACTGGTGGCGGTGCGGGTGGAGGAGGAGATACTTGTGCGGGTGCTGCTGGAGGATCTGGCGGAGGCGCTGCTGATAGATATGCTGCTGCTGGTGGCATTGGTATTCCTGGCCAAGGACATGATGGGGGAACTACTCCGGCACAATTTCGTGGGTCAGGGGGTGGAGGGGCTGGAGAAGCTGGACACGTTAGTCCTGCTTCCGATATTGTTGCTCCAGGAGGAAATGGAGTTCAATCAAGCATAACAGGAAGCGCAATCTATTATGCTGGTGGTGGAGGAGCAGGAATGGCAAATTCTCCTGGTGGGCTTGGTGGTGGAGGGCAAGGACACCAGTCTGTATCAAAAGGAGACGATGGCGTAAATGGTCTTGGTGGTGGCGGAGGAGCTACTGACGAAAGTTTTACTTTTCCAGGAGGAAATGGAGGGTCAGGAGTTGTTATTCTTCGTTTTCTTCATCCGTAATTTAAAAAATATTTAAAATATTATAAAAAGGATATTTAGAATTTAGATTCTAAATATTTTTTTGTCTTGATTTTTAACCTTTTTTAGGGTATTTTTTTTATAAATAAAATGATATAATGTTTCTTATCCATGAAATACGAAAAAGTTAATCGTCCCTGGGGATGGTATCGTATCCTCGAAAAAAAAGAAAAGCTTTGGATTAAAATAATCTTTGTCAATAAAGGAGCTCGTTTAAGTTTGCAAAGCCATGAAAACCGATCAGAAATTTGGGCGGTTTTAAAGGGAAAAATTGATACAGTGGTGGGAAATAAAAATCAAACTTTTGGTATCGGCGGAATTATCAAGATTGGCAAACAAGAAAAGCATCGTTTGGCTGGTTTAAAAAATTCTTATATTTTAGAAATTGCTTTTGGCCGTCCTCGAGAAAGAGATATTATTCGCTATGAAGATGATTATGGCCGAGCTTGATTATGAAAAAAGAAATTAAAAAAACAATTATTGTTGGTTTAAGCGGGGGAATAGACTCGGCAATTTCTGCTGGAATTTTGAAAAAACAAGGATACGATGTTATTGGCGTTACTATCAAAATGGGCAATAAAAAAACTGCCAAATTAGGGGAAAATACCTGTTTTGGATTAAGCGAAAAAGATAATTTTTCCTTAGCAAAAAAAATCGCGAAGATTTTAGGTATTAAACATTATATTTTTGATTTATCAAGCGAGTTTGAAAAATATGTTTTAAAATATTTTCAAAAAGAATATTTGGCAGGACGGACCCCTAATCCTTGCGTAATTTGTAACCAAAAAATAAAATTCGGATATTTGTTTGATAAAATTATAAAATCTGGAATTAAATTTGATTATTTTGCTACTGGCCATTATGCCCAAATTAAATACGACAATCAAAAGAAAAGATATTTGCTTCTTCAAGGCAAAGATCAAACAAAAGATCAGTCTTATTTTCTTTATCGTTTAAGCCAATCCCAATTAAAAAAAATTAAATTTCCTTTAGGAGAATATACCAAGAAACAGGTTAAAAAAATGGCTAAAAATTTTGGATTGCAAGAATTGCTTCAAAAAAAAGAAAGCCAAGATTTTGTTAGAGATGGAAACTATGGAAAAATTATCGGAAAAAAGGGATTAAAGCCTGGAAAAATAATTGATTTTGAAGGCAAAATTATCGGCAATCATCAGGGCTTGATTAATTTTACTGTCGGCCAGCGCAAAGGTTTAAATATTGGAGGATTAAAAGAACCTTATTATGTTGCTTCTCTTAATTCTAAGCGCAATGAAGTAAGGGCTGGAAAAAAAGAACAGATTTTCTCTCAAGAATTTGAAATTAAAAATTCTAAATGGATTAGTTTTCAGAAATTAGAAAAACCAATTAAAGCGAAAGTAAAAATTAGATCCGGATCGAATTTTTTTGATTGTGAAATCAAGCCATTGAAAAAAACATTTAAAATTAAACTTTTTCAGCCTGCTTTTGCCGTTGCCGCCGGCCAATCCGCTGTTTTTTATCAAAAAAACGAAGTTTTGGGAGGGGGAATTATTCAAAAATAAAAATTGGCGATTTTTTTATTTTTGGGCTATAATGTTTTTAAACAATATGGATTGTATTTTTTGCAAAATAATCAATCAGGAAATTCCTTGTTTCAAGATTTATGAAGACGATTTTGTGCTTTCTTTTTTAGATATTAATCCTGTTGCGCCAGGCCACACTTTAATTATTCCCAAAAAGCATTTTGAAAATATATTTGAATGCGAAGAAGAATATTTATCAAAAATAATTTCTGTGGCGCAAAAAATTTCTCAAAAAATAAAAAAACAAGGTATTGGCGAAGGTGTGAACTTATATCAGGCAAACGGAGCAATGGCCGAACAGGTAGTGCCTCATTTTCATTTACACCTTATTCCTCGAAATCCAGGGGATAATATTGATTTTACTGGTCAAGGAATGAAGCCGATTAGCAAGCCAACCCAAGAAGATTTTGAAAATATGAAAAATAAGCTTAGTTTAAAATAATTTTGTCTAATAATTTATTTGAAAATGAAAAAGAAAATTTTAAAATCAAAATCAAAAAATATTTTGTCCAAAAAAAATAATTCTCTTTTAAAGAAGCCGATAAAAAAATCAGTTGGTTTTAAAAAAGCAAAGCCAAAATTAAAAAAAACAAAAGTAGCAAAAAAAACAGTGAATAAAAATTCGAAAACGTACGACGAAAATTTTGACAATGCTAAAAAAATAAGAATTAGAATTGTTGGTATTGGTGGTGGCGGAAGCAATATTGTTTCCGAATTAAGCAAGAAACTAAAAGATTTTTCTTCTCAAAAAATAGATTTTTTAGCTGTTAACACAGACAATCAAGCTCTTAATTCATTAACTAAAAATATCAAGACTTTTTCTTTTGGCCAAAAATTAACTCGGGGTCTGGGCACAGGTCGAGATGTGGAATTAGGAGAAAGGGCAGCTCGGGAAGATTATGAAAAGATAAAAAACTTATTATCAGAAGATCGTGACTTATATGTTGTTATTTCTTCTTTGGGTGGAGGAACAGGAACAGGATCTTCTCCAATTTTTTCTAAGGCGATTAATGATTTGGGCATTCCGGTGCTGGGAATATTTACCATGCCTTTTGTTTTCGAGGGCAAAAAGAAAATGGACGACTCTTTGAAGGCCCTAGAAAAAATGAAAGAATATTTTAACGCCTATATGATTTTGCCAAACGAAAAAATCTTTGGCTTGGTAAAAGAAGAAATATCTTTTACTGATTCTTTGAACCTTTTAAATAGCCAATTGGCTAATTCTTTAGACGGATTATTGCGGGCGATATATTCTCCTGGCCTGATTAATATTGACTGGGCAGATATCAAGACTATTTTAGAGGGCAAGAAAAAATTAGCCTATTTAAACGTAGCCAAAGGAAAAACAAATCAGAATATTGATGAGTTTGTTAAAACAATCTTTAAAAATCCGATTTTAGATTCCCAATTTAGCAATGCAGAAAATATAATGTTTAATATTGAAGGGTCAAAAGATCTTTCTTTGCAAATTTTGGCGCAAATTAGCGATAAAATAAATGAATTATCACCAAATGCAAAAATAATTTTTGGAATTAGCCAAAATCCAAAAATGAAAAACGAAATCAAAGTAACTATTTTAGCAACAATTAACCAGGAAAAAAATGAAAAAAATGTTTTAACTGGCCAAGAAAAAAAGAAATTAAGAAATCAAAAACAAATTTTAACAAAAAAAGAAATTTTAGAAAAACCAGAAAAAACAGGCAACCATTCCCAATTAAGCGAAAAGCCCCTTGAAATTATAAAAAAACAAGGTATAAATAAAAAACAAGACCAAATTGAAGAAGAAAAAGATATTAGAAGAAATGCCCTAGAAGCTAAGGAGGCTGAGCGTCGGGCTATTGAAAAAGAAGAGGAAGATGAAAAGATTTTTGAAATTCCTGCTTTTTTAAGAAAAGATAATAAAAAATAAAAGTTATGAAAAATGAAGTTAAAAAAGCTATTTTTCCTATAGCTGGATTAGCTACCAGGTTTTTGCCTAATTCTAAAGCGGTTTCAAAAGAACTGATTCCTTTGGCTGACAAGCCTTTAGTTCATTATAACGCTGAAGAAGCTTATTTGTCTGGAATTGAAAAAATTCAATTTGTTGTCAGGCCGGGACAGAAAGAGGCTTTGAATTATTTTAAAAAAGACGAATCCTTAGAAAAAAGGCTGGAAGAAAATAATAAGATTGAAGAATTAAAAGCCTTAAAACAATTAGAACATATTTTTGGAAAAATCAATTTTTCTACTGCCTTGCAAAGAACTCCTCATGGAAATGCAGACGCTATTTATAAAGCAAAAGATTTTGTAAAAAATGATGCTTGTGCGGTCAGTTTTTGCGATGATGTTATTGATTCAGAGATTCCTGCTTTAGCACAAATGATTGAAGTATTCAAAACTTGCCAAAGACCGATCATAGCCCTAAAGGCTCTTCCCGAAGAAAAGTTATCAAAATACGGCGTGGTGGAAGTAGAAAAAGTAGCCAATAGTTTTTATAAAATTAAAAAAATGGTTCAAAAGCCAAAACCAGGGCAAGCTCCTTCTAATTTGGCCTTTGTTGGTCGGTTAATTTTAACTCCAGATGTTTTTGATTATTTAGGCGAACATAAATCAATGATGAAAGATGATTATTGTATTGGTCAGGTTTTAGGCAAGATGGCCGAAGAAGGAAAGCCTTTTTATGGATATGAAATAAAAGGCGATTGGCTAGAATGTGGGAATAAGTCTCTTTGGTTAGAATCTTTTATAACCCTAGTTTTAAAGCATCCTGAATACGGAGAACAAGTAAGAAGGTTTTTAAAGCAAAATAGAATAAATGATATATGACGTTGCCATTTTAGGCGCTGGCCCGGCTGGACTAACAGCTGGAATTTATACGGCCCGACAAGGAGCGAGTGTAATTTTAATTGCAAAAAACTTAGGCGGACAAATGACGCAAAAAGCTGTGGCTATTGAAAATTATCCTGGTTTTGAAAATATATCCGGGCTTGATTTAATTCAAAAAATGGAATCGCAGGTTCAACGTTTAAAGGTGCCAATAAAAAACGAAGAATTTTTAGATTTGGAAAAAAATAATGAGATTTTTAAAATTATTTTGAAAAACGGCGAAATAATCGAAGCTCGTTCTTTAATTTTAGCTTCTGGATCTCAACCAAGAAATTTAAATGTGCCTGGAGAAAAAGAATTTATCGGGCGAGGAGTAAGCTATTGTACCACTTGCGACGGACCGCTTTTTCAAGGAAAAGATATTGCGATTATCGGAGGCGGAAATGCCGGATTTGAGGCGGGTTTATTTATGAGTATTTATGCGAATAATATTTATATTTTAGAATATAATGATTTGGTTGGAGCGGATAAAGAAAATCAAGAAAAAGCCTTGGATTTAAAAAATATAAAGATAATAACCTCGGCTGAATTAAAGGAAATAAAGGGTGACAATTTTGTAAGAGAAATTGTTTATTTTGATAAAAACGAAAACAAAGAAAAATCTTTATTAGTAAGCGGAGTTTTTGTTCAAGCGGGCTGGCGTCCAGCTTCTTCTTTTGTAAAAGATTTAGTGGATTTAAATGAAAAAAAAGAAATTATAATTGATCACAAAACAATGGCCACAAAAACTCCCGGAGTTTTTGCTGCTGGAGACGTAACCGATAGTCAGGTTAAACAAATAGTTTGTGCTACTGGTGATGGAGCCAAGGCGGCAATTAGCGCTTATAAATATTTACAAAAAAAAATAAATGGAAAACGCTATTATAAAATCTATAATCGCTCGTGAAATTTTAGACTCTCGGGGTAATCCTACTGTCGAAGTAGAATGTACTACCAAAATAGGAACTTTTGTTAGCAGTGTTCCTTCCGGAGCTTCAACCGGAGAAAGAGAGGCGCTTGAATTAAGGGACGGCGGCGAAAGATTTGGCGGAAAAGGAGTTTTAAAAGCTATAAAAAACATCAATGAAGTAATTGCTCCAAAATTAATTGGTTTAAATGTGGTAGAGCAGAGAAAAGTTGACGAAATAATGATTGATCTTGATGGTACACCGAACAAAAGTAATCTTGGTGCCAATGCCATTTTGCCAGTTTCAATGGCTATTTGCCGTGCGGGAGCAAATTTTAGAGGCTTGCCGCTTTATCGACATATTGCCGATGCTGCTCAAAACAGAAATTCTCTTTTTTTACCAAAAGGATTTTTTAATATTTTAAACGGTGGCGCCCATGCTGGCACGCAATTGGATTTTCAAGAATTTATGATTGTTCCAGATAGTTCAAGTTTTGCTGAAAATCTTAGAATTGCATCAGAGGTTTATTATAAATTAAAAAAAATATTATTAGAAAAATATTCTTCTTCAGCTATCAATGTGGGCGATGAAGGTGGCTTTGCTCCAGCTATTGATTACCCTGATATAGCTTTAAGCTTGATTAAAGAAGCAATTGAAAGGGCTCATTATTCTGGTAGAATAAATATTAATCTAGATGTTGCTGCTTCGCAATTCTATGAAGAAAAGACAGCAAGCTATAAGACAAAAATGGGAATTATGGATTCGGAGGATTTGATTGATTACTATGAGAATCTTCTTAATAATTATCCTATTATTGGAATTGAAGATCCTTTTAGTGAGAATGATTGGCCTGGATTTATAAAAATTGTTGAAAAATTAGGGAAAAGAATAATGATTATTGGAGACGATCTTTTAGTTAGCAATAAACAATACATTAAAGAAGCAATCAAGAAAAAAGCTTGCAATACTGCTCTTTTAAAACCTAATCAAGTTGGAACAGTTACCGAATTGATTGATTCTGCACAAACAGCAAAAAATAATAATTGGCAAATTATAGTTTCTCATCGTTCTGGAGAAACAATTGATGACTTTATCGCTGATTTAGCTGTGGGAATTGGTGCAGATGGTATAAAGTCGGGAGCTCCAGCTAGGGGGGAGCGATTAAGCAAGTATAACCGTTTATTAAAAATAGAATCAGAATTATTTTAAAAATAATAATAAAAAAAATAAAAAATATGTTAAAATTTTTTAAAGAGTTTAAAGAGTTTGCCGTTAAAGGAAACATCATTGATTTAGCTGTAGCTGTTATTATCGGTGGGGCTTTTGGGAAAATAGTTTCTTCTTTGGTGGCTGATATTATTATGCCCTTGGCTGCTTTGCTTACCGGAGGATCAAGTTTTAATGATTTAAAAATAATCTTGCGCGGGCCTTTAATGGAAGGGGAAAATGTTTTAAGAGCAGCTGTGGTTATGAATATCGGAACTTTTATCCAGAATATTGTTGATTTTTTAATCATTGCTGTTTCAATCTTTTTAATGATAAAATTAATTACCAAATTAAAAGAACAAGTTGTTAAAGAAGAAAAACAAGAAGAAAAATCAGCTCCTGATTCAAAAGAAGTTCAATTGCTTGTTGAAATCAGGGATTTATTAAAAAAACAATAAAATATCAAATGAAAATTAGATTATTTACAACGCCCATCTGTCCATATTGCCAAACATTAAAAAGATTTTTAGAAGAAAAAGGGATAGAATTTCAAGTAGTTAATGTTTTGGAAGATAAAGACGCTCAAGAAGAAATGATTTCTAAAACAAATCAAGCAACAATTCCTGTTTTAGATATTGATGGGGAGTTTATCGTTGGTTTTGACCGAAAAAAAATAGTTGAAAAACTTGGAATCCAAGATTAAAAATATTGACAATAATTTAAAATAGTTTATACTTTTAAGCAGGTATTTAAATGTTAATAATCAGCCTAGTGGTTGCAATGGCTTGTCTTATCTTCGCGATAATATTTATCGGAGGATGTGCTATTTTTGGATTGTTTTATGCTCATTATCGGTTCACAAACTGGTATCAGCAATGGAGAAACGAAAGCCAAAAAAAAGTTGAGCGATAAGAAAAAAGAAGAGACTAACGTCTCTTTTTCAATTAAATTATTGCTTAAATAAAAATTTAATAGTAAAATTAAATAAAATAAAAATAATTTTAATCTCTATGGCGAAAAAAATAGCTATCAATGGTTTTGGTCGAATTGGCCGAACTGTTTTAAAAATAATAATAAATGAACTTGAGGGCATAGATGTTGTGGCAATTAATGATTTGACTGATCCAAAAACTTTGGCCCATCTTTTTAAGTATGACACAGCTTATGGAATTTATGGTGGGGAAGTTGATTTCAATAAAGAAAATATTATTATCGATAAGAAAAAAATAAAACTTTTTTCTGAAAAAGATCCATCAAACCTTCCTTGGAAAGAAATGAAAATTGATCTTGTTTTGGAATGTACAGGTTTGTTTACTGATTTTGAAGGAGCCTCAAAGCATTTGAAAGCAGGAGCAAAAAAAGTAATCATTTCCGCTCCAGCCAAATCTGAAGAAATTCCTTCTTTTATTTTAGGAATAAACGAAGATAAATATAAAGGAGAATCTATTATTGATATGGGATCATGCACCACAAATTGTTTGGCGCCGGTAGTAAAAGTATTAGAAGATGAAATAGGGATTGTAAATGGATTTATGACCACAGTTCATTCTTATACTAACGATCAGCGAGTGCTTGACTTGCCACATAAAGATTTGCGTCGGGCAAGAACAGCAGCTGCTAATATCATTCCCACAACCACTGGAGCAGCTAAGGCAATTGGAAAGGTTATTCCTTCTGTAAAAGGAAAACTTAATGGCGTGGCCATTAGGGTTCCAACACCAGTAGTGTCATTAATTGATTTAGTTTGTGAACTAAAAAGAGAAACTAGCGTTGAAGAAATTAATAATTTATTTAAGAAAAAAGCTGACTCGGGAAGATTTTCCGGAATTTTAGGAGCCACAGAGGAGTTGCTTGTTTCGTCTGATTATATTGGAAATTATTTTTCTTCAGTTGTTGATTTGCCATCAACTATGGTAAATAAAAATATGGTTAAAATAATGGCTTGGTATGATAATGAGTGGGGATATTCAACTCGTTTAGCAGAAATGGCAAAATTTATTATTAATAAATAATTTGATTTAAACAAATGAAATCCAAGCGTCTTATTGCTTTTACTCTAATCGAGCTCTTAGTCGTTATTGCTATTGTTGGCATTCTTTCAGGTTTTGTCTTGGTTTCTTTGAATTCAGCCACTGATTCTGCCAA
>Ga0302250_1000844_pt1 | contig 26220 bp, 19 predicted proteins | sample AAG_RA_Asp_MG_FD_193536 | JGI IMG/M metagenome (GOLD analysis project Ga0302250, IMG submission 193536) | Enriched activated sludge microbial communities from anaerobic digester in WTTP, New Holstein, Wisconsin, United States - AAG_RA_Asp | ecosystem: Engineered > Bioreactor > Anaerobic >... | reverse complement strand
AAGTCCTGCCGGCGGTCGTTTATGGCACCGCATTTCGCGGACCGTCCGATGCCAAAACAAGGTGCGATGCGGGGGCGCGGCCCCCGATCCGTCGAAAACTGTAGAAGTCGGGTATCAGAAATCGCCCCCCGGTCCAGCCCGGTCCGGCCATTCGAATGCGTCCTTTCCGTTCGGCGACGGCTTGACCTGCCTCGACGCGATGCGTTATCAGGAGATGCGATCTGGCAATTCCGGAGGATCCACCATGGTTCGATCGGCCGTCAACCGGTTCTGTGGCGCTCTGCTGATCCTGATGGCCGCGTGCGGCGGTGCAGCGGATGGCGCGAAGGACACCCCTCCCCGGGACCTTCCCCCGTCCCTCGACCTCCTGGTCGACCGCGACACCGGAGAACTCGAGGAAATGGTCCAGGATCTCGATGGGAACCGGGACATTGACCGGGAGGCGACCGCCCCGGACGAGGGACGGGACCCAGGGCAGGACGGGACCGGCGATTCGGCCTCCCAGCCGGTCGATGCCCCGGAAGACCCAGGGGACCTGGAGGAGTCGGCCGAGGATGTCGCCCGGGCGGATGAGGCCCCTGCCGACCCGGGTCCCGACGAGGATCCGGGGACGCCCGACCTGCCCCCCGAGGCGGCCGCCGACTGCCGGTCCCCCGGGGCCGAGTGCCCCTACGGGCAGCGGTGCGACCCCGAGGATCCGGCGGCGGACGAGTTCGGGTGCGTCGCGGCCGACGAGTGCACGGCCGACGCCGACCCGGACGGCTGCCCCGAGGACTTCCACTGCGTCCCCGGAGAACACTGGCAGGTCTGCGAGCGCCTTCCCGACCAGTGCGCCATCCACGATGACTGCCCCTTCGGCAACGCCTGCGAGGAACGCCTCTCGGGACGAAAGGTCTGCGTGCCCAGGGGCTTCTGCTCGGCCGACGGGGACTGCCCCGAGGACTTCCGCTGCGTCCCGGTGGGGAACTGGCTCGGCTGCGCCATCCCTCCCGACGAGTGCCGAGACGATGCCGACTGCTCCGGCGGGCTCCGGTGCCTCCCCCGCCCCTCGGGGTGGAAGGTCTGCCGCCCGGCGGACCAGTGCCTGTCCGACCGGGACTGTCCCCGCTACTTCCAGTGCCTCTTCGTGACGGACCACCGGGTCTGCCAGCCCCTTCCCGACGAGTGCCGCACCGATGCCGACTGCGGCCCCGACTGGGTCTGCGGCACCAACGGCATCCAGCGCATCTGCATCCTGGCCCCCTCGGAATGCGCCTTCGACGCCGACTGTCCCTTCGGTTCGGTCTGCGTCCAGAACCCCACGACCCGGAAGGTCTGCCGGGCCGCCAACGAGTGCACCACCGACGGGGACTGTCCCCCCGACCGCCTCTGCCGGCCGGAGGGGAACCTCCTGCGGTGCGTGGTCCCCGCCGACGAGTGCACGACCCACGCCGACTGCCCCTTCCACCACGCCTGCCGCAGCGTCGGCATCTACCGGGCCTGCGTCTTCGCCAGCACCTGCCGCCTGGACTCGGACTGCTCCTTCGGCTTCACCTGCAAGCAGGTCGAGAACTGGAAGGAGTGCCGGTTCGGGCTCCAGACCTGCCGGTCCGACGCCGACTGCCCGCCGGACATGTCCTGCGGCGGACAGGTCTTCGGGATCGGGACCTGCCGCACCCGGGACGAGTGCCAGACCAGCGCCGACTGCCCCGCCGACCACGAGTGCTGGTACGACGGGCTGAACCTCCGGTGCCGGGCCCTGCCGGACGAGTGCCAGGACGACGGCGACTGCCCGGCCGACTACTTCTGCAAGGCGGGCGCGACCCGGAAGACCTGCGCGCTGCGCCAGGACCAGTGCCGGATCGACGGGGACTGCCCCTTCGGCCAGGGATGCCAGGTGAACCCCAGCGGCCGCCGGGTCTGCGCGAACCGCAACGAGTGCATCCGGAACGAGGACTGCCCCGAGGGCCTGTGGTGCCTGCCGGGCCTCCAGTGGTTCGTCTGCGAGGTGCCCCAGGACCAGTGCCAGGGGAACGCCGACTGCAACTTCCACTACCGGTGCAACACCGCGGTGACGCCCCACGCCTGCGTCTATGCCTCCGAGTGCCGGGACGACCCGGACTGCGGCTTCGGGCGGATCTGCCGCCAGCAGGACAACTGGAAGGTCTGCAAGGTGGGCCTGGACGTCTGCGCCTCCGACGCCGACTGCCCGCCGGACATGTACTGCGACGGCATCGTGCTGGGGGTGGGGTCCTGCAAGAGCCGGGACCAGTGCCGGACCGACGCGGACTGCGCCTCCTGGCAGGTCTGCGAGTCGAACGGGATCTTCTTCGTCTGCATGGACGCCGAGCAGTGCACCCGGCACCAGGACTGCGACTACGGCTTCAAGTGCCTCTACGCCCAGCCCCACAACCGCTGCGTGCCGGCCAGCGAGTGCTCCCGGGACTCGGACTGCGGGCCCAACGCCCGGTGCGTGGCCGGGACCCAGTGGAACGTCTGCCGGGCCCTGGAGGTCCCCTGCTCTGTCGATGCCGACTGCGAGTTCGGCTACCACTGCGACACCGGAACGACGCCGGCGACCTGCCGCTACGCCAGCACCTGCCGGTCCGACGCCGACTGCGGGGCCAACAGCACCTGCGAGGTGGTGGGGCACTGGAAGGAGTGCCGGTTCGACTTCAACCCCTCCTTCTGCACGACCGACCGGGACTGCGCGCTGTCCGAGTACTGCGATCTGGGCCTGCTGGGATTCGGGACCTGCAAGTCCCGCAACGAGTGCGACCAGGACTGGGACTGCCCCCGGGATTTCCGGTGCCTGTCCAACGGCGTCTACAACGTCTGCCTGGACGCGACGAACTGCCAGCAGCACGCCGACTGCCCCCTCGGGTACCGGTGCGAGCCGGCCATCCCCTACAACCAGTGCCAGTACGCGAACGAGTGCACGAAGGACGCCGACTGCGCCGCCACCGAGGCCTGCGTGTTCGACGGGAACTGGACCCGCTGCAAGCTGGCCTGGAACGGCGTGTGCACCTCCGACGCCAACTGCGACCCCGACGAGTGGTGCGACCGGGCCCTGGGTCCCCTGGGCACCTGCCGGAGCCGCAACCAGTGCTTCGTGGACGCCGACTGCGGCGAGGGCCTGGTCTGCCAGAGCAACGGGACCTGGAACGAGTGCGTTCCCGAGACGCCCCGGAACTGCTGGTTCGACTTCCAGTGCCCCGACGGCTGGACCTGCAACAACGGCCAGTGCAGGCCGGTGTACGCCGGCACCTGCACCGAGGTCGAGGGCCGCTGGACGGTGTGGTACTCGCCCTGCGTGCTGGTCCCCATGGGGACCGTCTACGAGTTCGTCCCCGAGGACGGGTGCAACGGCAAGGTGAAACTGGTCGCGACGGGGACCACCAACGGCACCTTCCGGCGCACCGGCGAGGACGCCTACGACATCACCCTGAGCCTGGTCTACAACTGCACGGCCCGCCTGTCCCTGGCCGACTCCGTGATGACGATGGACTGCCCCCTCGGCTGCACCGGCATCCAGATGGCCCGCTGATCGGGGGACAGTCCCCTGTTTACCAACCCTATCCCGTTGTTTTCCCTGCCTTCTTGCCTTGCGCCATCGCGGACCATCCCCCGGGATCGCCCCGGCCCGCGCCCGGAGGACCGGCCCCCCTGGAACGAGGAACCTCGCCGGTGATCGGGCCGGCTCCCGGGGTCCGAACCGATGCGCTACACTGTCCCGGGGGGGAAGCCATGGAGACCCGGGCCGTCTGCCCGAACTGCGAGAACGAGGTCCCGGAGGTCGGCGGGATCTGCCCCCAGGCGGTCTGCAGCGCCCGGGGCTACCGGGGCATCCCCCGGAACTGGTTCGAGGCGGCGAAACAGTGGTGCCTGAAAAAGGGACGTCCCCTGGACCCCCTGCTGGGACGCCGCCTGGATCGCTACCTCCTCGCGGGAACACTGGGGGAAGGGGGCATGGGGGCGGTGTACCTGGCCCTCCAGGAGCCCCTGATGCGGGAGGTGGCCCTGAAACTGGTGTCGGGGCTGGAACTGAACCCCGCCAGCGAGGCCCGCTTCGAACGGGAGGCCCGGACCATCTCGGCCCTGGACCACCCGAACATCGTGAAACTCTACGACTACGGGATCGGGGACCTGGGATTCCGGGTGCCCTACATGGCCCTCGAATACGTGCGGCACGGGCGCACGCTGCGTCAGGTGTTTCCCGGGGGAGGCCCGCAGGCAGGCGAACCGGCCATCGGCGCCGAGGAGATCCGGGCCGTCTTCGAGCAGGTCCTCCACGCCCTCGGCGCCGCCCACGACCAGGGCATCGTCCACCGCGACGTGAAGCCCGAAAACGTGATGGTCGCGCCGGTGCACGGCAATCCCTGGTTCGTGAAGGTGCTGGACTTCGGCCTGGCCAAGGTCCTGGAGCAGCCTTCCCGCCTGGAGATCTCCCGGACCGGGCAGCCGATGGGCACCCCGATCTACATGGCCCCCGAACAGGCCTACGGCGAGAGCCTCGGCCCCGTGGACGGCCGGGTGGACCTCTACGCCGTGGGCGTGATGATCTACGAGGTCTTCACCGGGAGGTCCCCCTTCCCGGGGGATTCGTCCCTGGCCATTCTGACCCGGAAGGTCGATCCCGCCTGGAACCCCCTGGCCCAGCCCGAGGCCCGGAACCTCCCGGAGGGCCTCCAGGCCCTCCTGGCCCGGGCCCTGCGACCCCGCCCCGACGACCGCTTCCCCCGGGCCGAGGAGATGCTCCTCGCGCTCCGGGAGGCGTTCCGGGACCAGCCTCGGACGGCCTGGAAGGGATACGGTCCCGGGACCTCGCCGTCGGAGGACCGGCCGAAGACCCCCTCGAGCCCTCCCCGGGACGAAGCCCTGGAGGGGCTCCACGACGGCCGCACGCTGACGGGGGTGCCGGGAGTCCCGCCGGTGGCCGCCGCCACCCCCTCGCCGTCCCGTGCCCTCGAGGAACCCCGGGAGCCCGGCCCGGATGCCGCCGAGGGCACGAGGTCCCGCCGGTCCGCGTGGATCGGGATCCTGCTGGCCGGAACGCTGGGGATCGCACTGGCCGCGGTCCTCCTCTGGCGACCCGGAACCGCCGAACGGACGGCTGCGGATCCCGTTCCCTCCCGGGACCTCCCGGCCGCCGGCGCGATCCCCGACGGAAGGGGCCTCGACGTCGCCCCGGACCCGGGGGAGGACCGGATCCCGTCCTACGGGGACCTTTCCGGGGATTCGATGGCCGGGGATGCCCAGAAAGGCCTCCAGGACCCCGGGGCGACCGCCGCCGATTCCCGATCCGGTAGCCCGAGGGAGGATGACCCGGGACGATCCTCCACGGCTTCCCGGCCACCTCGGAAGGCGCCCGCGGTGCCCCGGACGCTGCCGCCGGAGGTGCGCCGGAAGCCTCCTCCGCTGCCGCCCGACCCCTCCCCCGAACCCCCGGTCCGGAAGTTCCACCTGAAGTAGCGGGGATCCCCTGCCCCGGGACGCAGGACGCCCGCTGTCCCCCCTCGATCCGGAAACGGTAGAATGTCCCCGGACCCCGCAGGAGGGAGGACCCGGATGTCGGCCAGGCGCATCGTCGTCCCCGCATTCCTGGCGGCCGCGGCCCTGTGGGCGACGGCGGCGACCGCCCGGACCGAATCCCGGCAGCAGAAGGCCGAGAAACTGGCCCAGGCGGGGGAACTGCTGTTCGACGCAGGGAAGTACGAGGACGCCCTGCGGCAGTTCCTGGACGCCTACGACCTCTTCGATCCCCCCGACTTCGTGATCCCGGAGGTCCTCTGGAACATCGCCCGCTGCTACGAGGAGACCGGCGACGACCTGGCCGCCCTCCGGTACTTCGAGGAGTTCCGATCCCTGGCCGCCACGCCGGAGTACCGCGAGGCCGTCGAGGGACGGCTGCACCAGGTCCGGGAACGCCTGGCCGGGGAGGTCGAGATTGCGGTGTCTCCTCCGGGGGCGAAGGCGTGGCTGGACGGGGAACCCCTGGCGCTGGAAGACGGGCGTGCCGTCCGACGCCTCTCTCCAGGCCTACACTCCCTGAAGGGCCAGGCACCAGGCTTCCACGGGCAGGAGCGGTCCTTCCGGATCGAGCCCCGGAGCAGGAGCGCGGAACACCTGGACCTGCAACCGGTCACCGGCCTGCTGGAGGTGGCCGCCTCCCGGGAGGACTTCGCCGGAGAGGTCCGGGTCCGGGTCGATGGCCGGGAGGCATTTTCGGGTCGGCTCCCGGCCCGGATCGAGGCGCCGAGCGGCTGGCGCACGGTCCGGCTGGAGGCCGACGGGATCCCCGAGGCCCAGATGGAGGCCCTGGAGATCCCGGAACAGGGAGAAGCGCGGGTCGTCCTGCGGGTTCCCGTGCCGACCCTGCCTCCGCAACGGGAGGAACCCTCTCCGGGAATCGGGACGACATCGCCGACGGTGCAGGCCCAGGACTCCAGGACTCCCCCCCGCCGGCAGGGGGCCTGGGCCGCCATCGGTTCGGGAATCGGGATTGCGGTGCTGGGTGCGGGTGGCCTGGGTCTGGGCGCCTGGGACCGGTCCCGCATCGCCTCGGCCGCCACCGCCCCCGATGGCACGGTGACGGGCATGGACGAGCGAGAGGCCCGCCGCCTGGCGGACCGGGCTCGTTCCTGGGACATCGCGGGAGGCGTGCTGCTGGGCGCCGGCGGCGCCGCCATCCTGACCGGCACGATCCTGCTGCTGACCCGCCCTTCCGCCCCCTCCTCGGCCCGAATCCCGGTGATCGTCCCCGGGTTCGGCCCCGGAACCGCCCAGGTCTTCGCCCACCTGCACTGGTAGTCGTCCTGCAAGCCTGCGTACGACGGGAGGAACCCGGCGCGCGACCCGGTTCAGTCGCCGATCCGCGCCCCGACGACGGTGCCGCGCAGCACGATGCCCGGCTCGCCCTGGTTGTAGATGCTGTTCGTATCCCAGGAGAAGGCCACCCCCGCCACGAACACCCGGCTCCCGTCCGGCACCACCGCCACCTGCGACGGGAGCATCCCCTCCAGGGGCCGTGCCTGCTCGGACTGCCCCTTCTGCCGGAACAGCGTGGCCAGGGTCCAGGTCTTCCCGGATCGGATCGCGTAGCGGATCTGGCCCGGAATGCCGTTGGACCATCCGTTGCCGTCATGCCACTGGGCGCGATCCTGGAAGGCCACGTGCACGCGCCCCTGGGCGTCGATGTCCAGGGCCGGGGACGCCCCCGTCATCCGCGATCCGTCCCCGCCCCGGTAGCCGTCCACCTCCGTGGCCACCGTCTCGTAACACCAGTCGCCGTCCTTCCGCCCGTAGAGGCGCAGTTCCGACGACTTCAGCGACCCCGTGACGGCCCGCTGCTGCCAGGAGGCCGCCACCAGCGGCTCGCCGTCGAGTCCCAGGGCCAGTGCCGGCTCGGTGGCGAAGGCGTCGTCCGGGTCCCCCCACCGGGATTCCTGCACGACCTCCTCGGTCCAGGAACCGCCGGGGGCCTTGCGCCCGTAGTACAGGTTCAGGTTGCAGGGGTCGCAGGGAGACTCGGTCCGGGTGTACAGCGCGTGGACGGTCCCGTCGGGGCCGACCCGCATGGCCGCGATCCCGTCGGGCCTCGGAAGGTCGAAGGTCTCGAAGGCCCAGGCCCCATCCGGTTCCGGGGACCGGCGTCCGTGCCAGCCCATCACGGCCCCGCCTCCGAAGCGAGCGGTTCCCAGCACGTGCATGCCCCCGTCCGGGTCCGTCCAGGCCCCCATCGGGAAGAAGCCGGTGACCGCACCCTCCGCCGGCGCGGGCGGCGGCGTCCTCGTCCAGGTCCCGCCGGCGCCCCGCCGATGTTCCGCCCATCCGTCCGTTTCCGGAACCATCGCCACGGCACCGCACTGGCCGTCATAGAACAGGCTGGCCTGCATCCAGCGCCCCGGCAGGCTCTCCAGGACGGTCTCCTCGGCTCCGGCTCCAGGGGCCAGTTCCCGATAGGCCAGCCCCCCCTCGGCGGTGCGCCACAGCAGCCCCGCCTTGCCGCAGGCACCGGCGGCCACCGCGTGCACCGGCCGATCCGGGAAGGGGTTGTCCTGCATCGACAGGAAGTTCTGGGCCTGTCCCTCGACGGTCACGACGACCGTGGCGGACGCGTCGGGGACGATTTCCAGACTCTGGTCCGCCCCCCGGGAAGGGAGACAGGTCCCGGTCGTGCCGTCTCCGCCGCCCTCGTCGCCCCCGCCGGTCGTCCCGCCTCCGCAGGCGGCCCAGAGCCCCAGGATCGTCAGGCCCAGAGCCGTTGCCACGACGCGATGGCCGCTGTTCATTCTTCGCCGCTCCGTCCGGGTTCGGAGGAAGAATGGCAGAAACCTGCCAGGAACACAAGGAGAACGGCGCCCGGAAACGTCCCGACGCCGTTCTACCAGGACCGGACGCAGATCACCCCCGCGGTCCTGCTCATCGCCAGCGGCCGGATCTCCACCCCGTCGTCCCCCACCGCGAAGGCCTCGGCGGCCTCCCACGGAACCGGCGTCCCAGACCACCAGAACCGTCCCTGACGACAGGAGTCGCTCAGGGCGGCCTCCCAGACGGGGCACATGCCGACGCGGCTCTCGTCCATCACCGACAGCAGTTCCTTCAGGTTCGGCAGGCGCCAGTTCCCGTCCCGCCGGCCCGCGCACCGGGCCAGCGCCCGCCCCCAGTCCTCCTGGACGTCGTCCCCCGGCGGAACCTCCCACTCGAGTCCCGTCAACCGGTCGAAGGCGGTGGCCTGGCTGCTCGCCAGTTTCACGAACCGCTGGCGGTCCCCTGGCGAGACCCCCTTCGGGGTCCTGGCGCAGATCCCCAGGGCCTTCTCCTCGGGCCAGTTCGACTTCCGGCAGGTCCCCGAGGACATCTCGACGATCAGCGGCGGGGTTTCGATGACCCCGGCGGGCCGGGTGGAGGTCCAGACCGGGTTCGCGGTCGTGCAGTCGGACCCGAACTGGGAGGGCCACAGGGGCAGGCCCCCGGAGGTTCCCGTGGAGGTTCCGCATCCCGGCTGGGAGAGATCCATCACCGACAGCAGCACCCACCGGGAAGGAAGCCCCCACTCCAGCGGAAGCCCCAGACCGCCACACTGGAGGGCTGCCGCGTCGTACCGGGTCACCGATGCGCCCTTCAGCGACCACAGGATGCCAGTGGCCACGTCCTTCCATGCGGGGACGGTTCCCCCCGATTCCTCGACCCGCACCCGGCCGTCGGGGAAGTGGCCGTCCTGGCCATACCAGGGACCGGGAGGGATGGCGTCGCACGGGATCCGTTCCGCGTTGCGCGCGCACCGGACAACCCCCGTCGGCGGAACCGGGCAGTGGCAGCCGTCGAAGGACCGGAATCCGTCGGGACAGGAGGGCTGGGCCGGGGCGATGACGGACTCCCAGCAGGGCATCACGCAGACGCCCTCGCCGTTGCAGGTCCCGTAGGTCTGGCAGATCGTGTCCTTCGGCAGGGCCGACCAGTGTACCGGGTCCTCGGCCGACCGGCACGCCTGGCAGGCATTGGCCGGGTTCCGGTCCCCGTCCTTCCTGCAGGACCCGTCCACGAAGCACCAGTCCGGAAGGACGCCGAACCGGCACCTTCCCTCGATGCAGTCCGCGGAGCGGCACGGGCCCTCCGGCGCGCAGGTCCCGCAGGATCCCCCGCAGCCGTCGTCGCCGCATTCCCGGTCCCGGCAATCGGGCACGCAGGCATCCCCCGGGACGTCCGGGGGCAGGCCCGGGTCCTCCAGGATCTCCGGAGCGGAATCCCCGGGCGATTCATCCTTCGCCTGATCGGACAACAGGTCCGTGTACGCGACATCGAGTGCTCCGCGGTCCCCGGGAGGGACGTCCCGGTCCGGTCCCGTGGCGGGCATGCACAGGCCCTTGTAGTGGGGCGATTCCACCGGGACACAGACGTTCCCCTCGGCGCAGGTGCCGGGAACCGCCGGATCGCAGGCGAACCGCTTGCCTTCCAGGGGGTCCAGGCAGGATGCCAGGACGATGCCCGGAAGAAGGACCGCGAAGACCCGACGCATGGGGCGCCTCCTGGAAGGGGTCGGGTTCATTGTATCGATCCTGCCGGTTCCCGGATCCTGGGATATGCTTGGCGACTCCTGGCGGGGAGGACCATGGATGGGACGGCGGGGGGCCTGGGCGCTGGCGGCGGCATGGATCTGGGTGTGGGGATTCTCCGGCTGCGGGACCGGCGACGCGACTACCGCCGGGGACCCGGGAATCGACGTCCGGGAGGACCGGGAGGCCGGGGCCGAGGACGCGCCGGTGCCTCCGGATCCCGCAACCGACACGGCCCCGGAAGATTCCGGGGAACCGGAGGTCATCGCCCCGGACCCGGGTGCTGACGGACCGGGCGAGGACGTCCCGGAAATCCCCGGAATCCTGGTCCGGAACGTCCCGAAGGAGGCGCCGGCGGGATCCCCGGTGGACCTTCGGCTGGAGGTCCGAGACGCCGCCGGTCAGCCCTGGGTGGGTGCCGACGTGAGACTGCGGGTGATCCGGGGAGGCGGCCGGCTGGAACGGGACCGCCTGGAAACCGATGGGAAGGGGTCCGCGACGATCCGATGGACGCTCGGGCCGGTGCCGATCCCCCAGCGCCTGGGCCTCGCCGCCGGGACCTGGACGGCCGTCGCGGAAGTCGATGCCGTGCCCGGGAATCCCCCGGAGGAGCCCCTGCCGTTCGGCGACGTGGACGCGTTCCTGCGGGGGGTCGGGATCGAGGGTTCCACGGAGGACCTGGCCTTTTCCCCGGACGGGACCCGGCTGGTGCTGGGGGTTCCCCGGGGCCTCGTGGAGATGGACGTCCGGGGCAACGCCTCGACCGTCGCCCTGTCCGGGGATGCCCTCGGCTGGCCCCTGGGTCTGGCCTTCGACGACGACGGGACCCTCTGGGCCGCCGACGCGGACGGCAAGGCCCTGCGGCGGATCGACCCCGACGGGCGGGTGGTCACGATCGCGGGAGGTCCGGGTCAGACGCCGCTCCAGTACCCGAACGACCTGGCCATCCTGCCCGACGGGTCCATCGCCCTGGCGGACACCTGCCTGGGCAGGCTGCTGGTCTTCGACCGGGACGGGACCCTCCGGTCCGAGGCGACGTTCACGGCGGCCGGGGAGGGCGGCCCGAACGGGATCGCCGTGGACCCCCGGCTGGACGCCCTGTGGGTCACGACCGAGAACTCCTCCATCCTCTGCGCGAACGGGACCGACCCCCTGGCCCCGGTGGGAGGACTGTTCCGGGTGGACCTGAAGCCGGATGGGACCCTGGGCGACCGGACCCCCGTCGCCCCGGCGGCGGCCCACTTCCTGGACGGGCTCGCCTTCGACCGGGAGGGCAACCTCTACGTCCTCGGGGACCGGATGCCCGATGGGGCCCTGGGCCTCGAGGCCAGTTCGCTCTGGGTCCGGCCGGCGGGCGGAGGACCCCTGCGGGAATTCCTCCGGACCGATGACCGGGTGATGGCGAATCCGGCCTTCGGGACCGGGGAGTTCGGGACCGGCACCCTCTACCTGTCGCTGCTGGCGATGCCCCTGGTGGTGGACCCCTCGGCCCGGGGCGTCCAGCGGATCGACACGGGGATCGGAGGGGGCCCCGACGCCTGGCGGCCGCCCCGGTTCGAGCGGGGCCTCGTGGCGCCCCTGGACCCGATTCCCTGCACCGACGCCCAGGGCCAGCCCACCACCCGGTGCAACCACCACGGGTCCTCGGTCGCCGTGACCCCCGACGGAACCGTCCTGGTGGTCTGGTACACCGGCCGGGGGGAATACTCCCCCGACAGCCGCATCGTCTGGTCCCGCAGGCCCCCCGGCGGGGACTTCGGCCCCTGGGAGGTGCTGTTCGACGAGGAGGGGATTCCCGAGGGGAACCCGGTCATCGCGATGGGCGACGCCCCCGGGGAGTGGTGGCTCTTCTTCGTCAAGGTCCAGGGGACCTCCTGGAACGACGGGATCCTGCGGATGATCCGCAGCACCGACGGCGGCCGGACCTGGAGCGAACCCGCCACGCTGCGCGGCGAGCGGAACTGGATGTTCCGCAACCCGCCGGTGCGCCTGTGGAACGGGGAGACGCTGGTCCCGTGCTACAACGAGACCCTCTTCGTGCCGACCTTCCTGGCCAGCCGCGACGGCTTCCGGGAGGACGTCCGGCAGTGGGACCTCCCGGCCGAGACGCTGCTGCTCCATGTGGGGACGATCCAGCCCTCGGTCGTCCAGCGGGACGACGGGTCCCTGTGGGCCCTGATGCGCAACGGCAACGGCCCCTGCCCGGGACGAGCCCTGGAGATGGTCTCCACGGACCAGGGCCGGTCCTGGACCGACCCGACGTGCAGCGCCCTGCCGAATCCCGGGGGATCGCTGGTGGCGATCCGGCTCCGGGACGGCGTGGTGGCGGCGGCCTTCGACAACAGCCCCGATCGGCGCCGGCCCGAGGCCATCGCGCTGTCCGACGACGAGGGCCGGACCTGGTCGGCGGTGGCGGACCTGGTCCCCGACTGCGAGGGCGGCGACTGCGGCTACCCCTCCCTGGCCGAGGACCCCACCGACGGGTCCCTGTGGATGACCTGGACCCACGCCCGCCGGACCATCGGCTGGGCCCGCGTGGACCCGGCCTACGTCCGCATGGCCGGGGACCGCCTGGCAGGTCCCTGACCCGGGAACGGGCCTCCCCAATGCCCGGGAGGCCGAGCCTGGTCCCATCCCGGCATTTCGCGGCCTGCCCCCGAGGAATCCCTGCCGATCATGCCGCCGCCATCACCGCCGTCAGGGGACCGCACAGGACGAGTCCTCGTGGCACCGGTCGTCCAGGATGACCCCGCCGCGGGTGGCGAAGAAGAGGCCCGCCAGGCTGTTCAGATACTCGTCCACGTTGAAGCGGTTCGAGGGGTCCGTGATGAAGAACGAGTGCTTGCCGCAGGGCTGCATGTGGCCGTGGCGCATCCCCGAGACGCCCGTGGGGGTGCGCACCGTGACCCGCAGTTCCTGCCCCGGTTCCGGAGAGGGGGCATCGAAGCCGTTGCCGTCCTGCCCCGGGGGCAGGCCCAGGTCGTCCAGGCGGTCGGGATCGAAGAGGACCTCCTGGCCCGAGGCACCGGGGGGAAAGCGTCCCAGGCCGCAGATTCCCTCGAAGACGTGGTTCGCGATCAGCCAGTCGTTGGGCGTCCTGCCGTAGCGGGGGTCCGTCTCCAGGAACGGCAGGATCCCGGCCGCCCGGGCCTGGGCATAGTGGATGTCCGGCGGGTCCATGTTGTCGCCGATGGTGGCCAGGATCAGCAGGTTGCGCGGCCGCGCGGTCTCCCCGGCGATGGCCAGGGGCTCCCGGAAGAAGTGCCGGGCCCAGTGGATGGGGTCCGCCGGTTCCAGGGCCATCTGGGACAGACCCACCAGGCGGCGCAGTTCCGGGGACTGCCGGCGATACCCCCACCCCTCGCAGGGAACCGCCAGGGGGTCCCCGGCCCGGAAGGTCGGTTCGGGGCCGTTCCCGTAGGTGACGTCGGAGGTCCAGGCCGCCAGGCGGGCCACCTCGACCCCGGCCGGGCTGCGAAGCACGATTTCCAGGCGATCCCCCACGTCGGCGGACACCGGCGTCATGGCCAGGAGCCCCTCTCGGACCGGCGCTTCCCGGACCTCTCCGGACCGCAGGTTGGTCACCGCGATGCGGAATCCCGGCGCCGCTCCGTCCACGTCCCCGACCGCCATCACGACGGGGCGGCGGGCGAGGGCGCAGGTGACGGAAACCCTCATGGCACCGGGCCTTCCCTCGACCGGCTCCCCGGATACCACCGGCCCCAGCACCCGCAGCACCGTGTCGTGGACCACCGAGGCCTGCTGGGAGCGGGCGGTGAGGTTCGTCAGCCCGGCGCCTCCGGCCACCGGGGCCGTGGCCACCACTGCCGGCTCCAGGGCCCCCACCACGCCCGAGGTGATGCCGCCCATCGAGGATCCCCAGAAGAAGTAGTCCACGGCCCCGCCGGCATCCACCGTCCCGTCGCCGTCGAAATCCCCCGCCAGGTCGTCCCGGCCGTCGCCGTCCTGGTCCAGGGCCCAGGTGGCCGTCCCGTCGAAGCCCCGGAGCATCCGGATCACCTGGAGGTGATCGACCACCGCCTGGCGGATCGTGTCCCGGGTGTGGAAGGCATAGGAACTGAACATGTCGGCCCCGGCGTCGATCTTCCCGTCGCCGGTGACGTCCCGGGCCCGTCCCTCCAGGAAGGTCTCCACGAAGGGGCCGAACCCGAATCCCCGGGCCAGGTCCAGGATGGCCTCCCGGTCCCCGGGCTTCACGTAGATGCCGTGCCCCCAGCCGTCGATGGCCGCCGAGGCGATGCCGTACTTCGCCAGCACCCCGGCGAAGCCCAGCATCTCGACGCGGGCCTGGCCGAATCCGTGGGCATAGACGGCCACGGGGAAGGGCGGCTGGAAGCGCGCCGTCGTCTTCGGGATCGCCAGCGTCACGACGAGGTCCCGGGGTTCCACCTCGGCGGTGCCTGCCCGAGGATCCACCTCCCAGTGCCAGTCCCAGGGCCGGTTCCCCTCGGGGTCCAGGAACAGGGACCGGTCGCCCTTGCCGGTCAGGAAGTCCGGGGAGGACAGGCGCACCTGGGCGATGTAGGCCAGGGCGTCCAGGTCCTCCACCAGCGCGGCCGCCTGGGCGTCGCTGATGCCGAAGGCGGGCACCAGCACCCCCACGACCAGGACCTTCAGGACCTCGATGTCCAGCACGTAGATCGGCGGCGGCTGGTCCGGATCCAGGGCCGGAAGGGGTGTCGCCCCGGCGGGCACCCGGTCCTTCAGCCAGCCCAGGGGCCCGTGTCCGTACAGGCCCTCCCGGATCGCCACCAGGTCGGCGGTGATGGTCTGGGTGGTGAAGGTCCAGGCGAAGGCTACGTCCTCCATCGCGACCGGGATGCCCCGGGCGCGCCACTGGGCGAAGACCTGCTCCAGGGGGGAGAGGGCCGGGGTCTGGTCCAGGGCGTTCACGTAGGGGAAGGGGCTCCGGACCGGCTGTCCGTCCCTCCCCCGCAGGCGGGAGGTCAGGATCACCGCGTAGGTGGTCCGCTCCCGGAGCGGCACCACCGGCCGGATCAGCAGGGTGTCCGTCTCGCGCTCGTAGAAGGTCAGCAGGCCGTCCTTCACCGGGGTTCCCTCGGGCCAGACGTTGGGCCGGTCCAGCACACCGTCCCCGTCGCCGTCCTCCCCGGGGTCCAGCGCTCCGTTGCCGTTGACGTCTTCGTCCACCGTCTCGAAGAGGAGGGACGGCTCGCCCTGGCGGGGGTCCGAGGGCAGGTAGGGCGTGTCGGGGCGGATGATCGCGGGGTAGTTGCCCCGGCCCATGTCCAGCAGGACCGGCTCGCCGAAGTCCGGGGATCGGGGATCGACGGCCACCAGGAAGACCGCGTCGTCGGCGAAGTCCAGGTTCGCCTGGTGCCGCGCTGCCAGGTCGTCCAGGTCCAGGGGGGCCGAGAAGCCCACGGTGACGGGCTGGAACGCCCCGAAGCCGTCCAGGCGCGCGAAGAGGCCCCGGGCCTGGCGGTCCGGGTGATGGTCGCCCACCAGGCTGACGTTGAGGCGACGGCCGGTGGGGGAGGAGTCGTCCAGGCGCGTCGCCACGTCATTGGGGAACGGGATGTCCGGCAGGGGACGCGCCGCCGGGTCCCAGCGGATCACGGGCCCGTTCCCGGGCGGGGTGGCCCGGAGCCCCCGGGGTTCCTCGCCCCCACAGGCCAGCAGGGCCGCCGCAGCCAACGGCCACCAGTGGACTCTTCGCACCATCTGCCGTCCCCCGTTCGACCCGGGAGCCGGGAAGGTATCACGAATGATCCTGTCTCCGAACCCGGGATCCCGCCTCCGGAGGACTTTCCGGCGGGAACCGGCTATCCTTGAATCGACTCGAACCCTTCCCGCCGGGAGGAGCAGGTGAAGATGGGATTTTTGAGCTCGGGCCTGTTCTGGGGAGTCGTGCTGATCCTGCTGGGGTTGTCGGTGGTTCTGAAGGCGATCTTCCACGTCGACATCCCGCTGTTCCGGATCCTGTTCGCGCTGCTGCTCATCTACCTGGGCGTCCGGGTCCTGGTCGGGGATCGGGGGTGCGGCCGCGGCGATCACACGGTCCTCTTCGGCCGACAGGACCTGAGGCCGGTGGAGGGGCAGGATCGCTACTCGATCGTGTTCGGCCAGGGGACCCTGGATCTGACCGGCCTTCCCGCTCCGGGAACCTCCCGGACGATCGAACTGTCCACGGTCTTCGGGGAGGGGCGCCTGGTCCTGCCCAGGGGGATCCCGATGCGCATCGAGGCCTCGGCGGCCTTCGCCAACATCCGCTTCCCCAACGGGAACAACGTCGTCTTCGGAACGATGCACCAGTCCGAGAACTGGACCGACGGCGGCCCCGGCCTGGACCTCCGGGTCCGGGCGGTCTTCGGGGAACTGTCGATCGTGTTCCAGGACCCGGACCCGCCCCCGGGCCCGTCCATCTGACCCGGCCGGTCGCCCGCCCGGCCTCCCACCGCCCGGAGATCCGCGGCGGTCCTGCGGCTTGACTTGACGACCCGGTTGCCGTAGATTTCGCCGCTCCGGATCGGGGCCTTCCTGCATCCGGGCCCTGGAGGAGATCGATGCTCCGCTACGTCGTCGAGGAGATCCCCGAGAGCGGACTGGAGGTCCGGCAACACCTGGACCAGGCCTGGATCTCCCCGCTGATGGGGCCCCAGTTCTCCCCGGTGACCGAGGGCTTCGACCTGGCGGCGGACCTGACCCGGGCGGACCGGCTGGTGATGGTCCGGGGGCGGATCTCGGGCCGGGCGACCTTCCAGTGCAGCCGTTGCCTGGGGGATTCGCCCTGGAACGTCGCGGTGGCGTTCACCCACCTCTTCGTCGAGGACGAGGTGCATGCCCGGCGCTTCCCAGGGGAGGTCCCGGAGGGGGACGAGATGGAGTCCTCCCCCTACCGGGACGGGGTCGTGGACCTGGAGCCCCTGGTGGCGGAGGAACTGGTCCTGTCCCTGCCCCAGGCGCCCCTGTGCTCCGAGGCCTGCCGCGGCCTCTGCCAGCGTTGCGGCAAGAACCTGAACGAAGGACCCTGCGGCTGTCCCGCCGAGGAAGAGGACCCCCGCTGGGCCCCGTTGAAACGGATCCACTAGGAGGATTTCCATGGCCGTCCCGAAGAAGAAGACCTCCAAGGCGCGTCGGGATTCCCGCCGGGCCACCCACGACAAGGTGACCCTGAAGTCCCTGGTGTCCTGCAGCCGCTGCGGCGAGCCCCGCCTGCCCCACCGAGCCTGCCCCAAGTGCGGCTTCTACAAGGACCGGATCGTCCCCGGCGCCGCGGAGGGGTGACCCCATGCGCGTGGCGGTGGGCGCGGACCATGCCGGGTACGCCCTGAAGACCGCCCTGGCGGACCACCTCCGCGACCGGGGTTTCGCCGTCCTGGACTTCGGCACTGACAACGACACCACCCCCGTGGACTACCCCGACTTCGCGGCCCGGGTCGCCCGGACGGTGGCCCGGGGGGAGGCCGACCTCGGCCTGTTGTGCTGCGGCACCGGCATCGGGATGTCCATCGCGGCCAACAAGATCCCCGGGATCCGGGCGGCCCTGGTCCACGACCGGCGGACCGCCAGACTCGCCCGAGTGCACAACTGGGCCAACGTCCTCTGCATGGGGGGCCGCCTGCTGGAGGCCCCCGAGGCCGTCGCGATGCTGGACGCGTTCCTGGAAGCGGCACCCGAGGAGCGCCACGGCGGGCGGATCCGGAAGATCGCCGAACTGGAGGGGGAGGCCCGGCGATGAGATGCCCCTTCTGTGGACATCCGGACAGCCGGGTCGTGGACTCCCGGGAGGCCTCCGAGGGGGCCGCCATCCGGCGCCGTCGTCTCTGCCCCGCCTGCGCCCGCCGGTTCACCACCTACGAGCGCCGCGAGGAGTTCGCGCCGCGGGTGATCAAGCGCGACGGCCGCCGGGAGGAGTTCCGCCGCCAGAAGGTCCTCGAGGGCCTCCAGCGGGCGTGCGAGAAGCGGGCCGTCTCCCAGGAGGAACTGGACCGCTTCGTGGATGCCCTGCTGCTGAAGATCCAGGACCAGATGCTGACGGAAGTGGAAAGCCGCTGGATCGGGGAGCAGGTGATGAACTTCCTGAAGGAGCGGGACCCGGTGGCCTATGTCCGCTTCGCGAGCGTCTATCGCCGGTTCACGGACCTGACGGCCTTCGAGGAGGAGATCCGGGATCTTTTGAGCGCCCGGGCGGGCCACGCCCGGCGATCCCGCCGGAAGACCGGGGGGCCGGCATGACCGGGTCCCACGAGGCCTTGATGGCCCGGGCCCTCCGCTTGGCCCTCCGGGGGCGGGGGACCGTCAGCCCGAACCCCATGGTCGGAGCCGTGATCGCCCGGGAGGGACGGGTGGTGGCCGAGGGCTGGCACCACCGGGTCGGCGGGGACCACGCCGAGGTGGACGCCCTGAAGAAGGCCGGCGACGCGGCCCGGGGCGCGGACCTCTACGTGAACCTGGAACCCTGCTGCCACTTCGGCCGGACCCCGCCCTGCACCCGGGCCCTGCTGGCGGCGGGGCTGCGGAGGGTGTTCATCGCCCACCAGGACCCGAATCCCCTGGTTGCCGGCCAGGGCATCCAGGCCCTCCGCCGGGCCGGCGTGGAGGTGCACGTCGGCCTGCTGGAGTCCCGGGCCCGGGAGATCAACGCCCCCTTCCTGACCTGGATCACCCGGGGGCGTCCCTTCGTGATGCTGAAGATGGCCGTCACGCTGGACGGGCGGGTGGCCGACCGGGAGGGACGGTCCCGCTGGGTCTCCTCGGAGGAGTCCCGCCGGGAGGTGCACCGCCTCCGGTCCTGGTGCGACGCGGTGATGGTCGGGGCCGGCACCGCGGTCCGGGACGACCCCCTGCTGCTGCCGACGATGGCCCGTCCCCGGAGCCGCCTGGTCCGCGTCGTGGCCGACGGGGACGGCCGCACCCCGCTGGATTCCCGCCTGCTGGGTTCCCTGGACCGGGGCCCCGTCTGGATCGCCCTGCCCCCGGGTCTGCCCCGGGCCCAGGCCTACCGGGACCGGGGCGCCGAGGTGCTGGAGGTCCCGGCTGCCGGCGAGGTACTGGATCCGGGAGTGCTGGTCCGGGGACTGGGCAAGCGGGAAATCACCTCCCTGCTGGTCGAGGGCGGTCCCACCCTAGCCCGGGGTCTCCTGGCCGCGGGCCTGGTGGACCGGGTGCTGCTGTTCGTCGCCCCGAGGCTCCTGGGGGACCCCCTGGCCCCGGCCTGGGTGGCCGACCTGGGCCTCCGGGACCTCGGGTCGTCGCTGCCCTTCGAGGTGCTGCGGACCCGGCGGACGGGCCCAGACGTCTGCATCGAACTGCGGCCGGCAACCCCCGCTTCCTGACGCCCGCGGATCCCTGCCCGGCGGGCCCGTGCTAGACTCGGCCCCGGGAGGCAGGGAACCCGTGTTCACCGGCATCATCCAGGTCGTCGGAACGATCCAAGAGGTCCGTCCCGCCCGGGGCGGGGCCCTGCTGGTCCTCCAGGGCGCGCTGCCCGGGGAGCCCCTGGTCCTGGGGGAGAGCATCGCCGTTTCCGGCCCCTGCCTGACCGTCCAGGAAGTCCTCCCGGGCGGCTTCGCGGTCTTCGCCTCCGAGGAGACCCTCCGGCGCACCACCCTGGGCTCGGCCCGGGGGGGTGTCCCGGTGAACCTCGAGCGCGCCCTGCGACTGGGGGACCGCCTGGGAGGGCACCTCGTCACCGGGCATGTGGACGGCGTGGGAAGGCTCCAGCAGGCCGTTCCGATGGGGGATGCCCGGCAGTTGACGTTCTGGATGCCCCCGGACCTCCGGCCCCTGGTGGCCCCGAAGGGATCCGTCGCGGTGGACGGGATCAGCCTGACGGTCAACGAGGTCCGGGGCGACCGCTTCACGCTGGTGGGGATTCCGCACACGCTCTCGTCCACCACGCTGGGCCGCCTCCGGGTCGGGGACGACGTGAACCTCGAGGCCGATCCCCTGGCCCGGTACGTCCAGGCCGCCCTGGCCGGGTCCCCGGCAGGGGGAAGGAGGTCGGGATCGGGCCTGGCGGACCTGCTGGGCATCGGTGCCGACGGGACCGGCGGTCCCCGGAGGTCCCGGTGATTCGACGGGCAGCCCTTCCGCTGCTGCTGTTCCTGGTCCAACGATTCCGCCGTTCGTCCGTCGATCTCCTCCGTGGTCTGTCCGACGAGGACCTCTACCGGCGCTTCGCGGAAGGCGAGGAGGAGGCGTTCGAGGTGCTGCTGAACCGCCACGGAGACCAGGTCCACGGCTACCTGTTCCGGTACTTCGGCGACCGGGAACTGGCCGCGGACCTGTCCCAGGAGGTCTTCATGCGGCTGGTGTCGGCCGCCGGGGAGTTCCGGGGGGATTCCTCCTTCCGGACCTTCCTGTTCCGCATCGTCCGCAACCTCTGTATCGACCACGTCCGGAGCCGGGCCGCACGCCCTCCGGTGGATTCCCTGGACGCGACGACGGGGGGCGACCCCGACGGGCCGTCCCTGGGGGATCGCCTGGCGGGACCGGGCCCCGATCCCTCGGCGGGGACCTTTTCCGGGGAACTCCGCAAGGCCCTGGAGGCGGCGCTGGCGCAGTTGAGCCCGGCCCTGCGGGAGGTCTTCCTGCTGCGGGCCGTCGAGGGCTTGCGCTTCCCGGAAATCGCCGCGATCCTGGGAGTGAACGAGAACACCGTCCGGGGGCAGATGCACACGGCCGTGACGCGCCTGCGGCGGCAGATGGGAGGCTTCTCCGGGGATCCGGAGGAAGACGGGGAACAGGGAGGATCGCGGCGATGACCCGGGACGAGGCACGAGAGCGCCTGTGGGAACTGGTCTTCGGCGATCCGTCGCCCGAGGATGCCCGGGCCCTGGAGCAGGCCGCCCAGGAAGACCCGGACCTGGCCCGGGAGGTCGAGGCCCTGCGGGAAATGGCCCGGGCCGGCCGGGAACTCCCGGCGCCTCCCCTTCCCCGGGAGGTCCGCAGGCGGATCCTCCGGGAGGCCCGCCGGAAGGTCCGCGGGGCGGATGCCTCCCCGTTCTGGCAGCGATGGGTCGGCTGGTCCCCGGTGGCGATGGCCGCCGCGGCCACCGTCGCCGTCGCGGTCGTGGGCGCCCACCTGTGGCAGCGCCAGCAGGAGGACCTGTCGATCCGGGGTCCCGAGGGCCTTCCGGGGGTCGCCGTCCGTCCTGCCGAAACGGCGCCTTCCCCCGCGAAGCCCGCATCCGAAGACGAGTTCGCCCAGGGCGCCGAGGGAACCCGGGCCCTGTCGTCCGGCGCCCCACTTCCGGAAACCGCGGGCGCGAAAACCCAGGCTCCGGGGATCCCCGGAACCCCCGGCGACGCGACGGAACGGAGCCCCGCGGGAGGTCGATCCGGAATTCCCGACAGGGCCGTCGCCACCCGGGACCGGAAGGCGCGCCAGGCGGACCACCCGGCGGCCGCCGCGGTCCCCGCGGCAGCGGGTCGCCTGGAGGACGCTGACCGGTTCGTGACCTCGGACCGGCTCTCCGGCGGGGGAGGCGCGCTGCTGGGGGCTTCCCCTGAGGGCCCCGGGGAACGGGTCGGCGGATCCGGAGGCCTGGGGCGGGGTTTCGCCGCGAGGAAGGCCTCCCAGGCCCCCGAATCGGCCGCACAGGCGGTGCCGGCGGCGGCCGCGTCCCGGGAAGAGGAGGCCTCGGCGGGGATCGATGCCTCCCGGTGTCCGGCCCGGGTACGGGAACTCCGGCAGCAGGGCCGTCCCCGGGAGGCGCTGGCCGAGGCACGGACGTGCCTCCAGGCGGGCCTGGCCGGGGAGGACCTGCTGGAAACGCTGGACCTGGCGGCCCGGATCGCCTTGGACCTGGGAAGGAAGGACGAGGCGGAGGAGTACCTCCGGCGCCTGAGGGCCCTGCCGGGGGGAGAGGACCGCGCCAACCGTGTCCCCTCGCCCTGACCCGCCGGAGGGGCGCCGGGGCGTCACCGGGTGGTGCCGGGGCCCCAGATCACCTTGTGCCACTGCAGTCCCAGGCGGATCGGCCGTCCCGATTCGAGCACCCAGTCGGCGATTTCCGCCGGTTCCAGCGCCCCGAAGGCCGGGGTGGCGAAGACCGCGGCGACCCGGTCCCAGATCCGGGACGCGTCGCTCCAGGCCAGGGCCCACCGGAACTCCCGCCGGTCCCGGACCACGAACTTCACCTCGTCGTCGGGCCCCAGGCACGCGACGTTGCCCGGGCGAAGGTGGGGCGGCGGCGGCGGGGGATCGCCGGGTTCCCAGGGAAGGTCCGGCCGGTGGACCCAGGGCGTCTTCACGTCCACGACCCGGCAGGTGCCGGGAGGCAGCACCGACAGATCCCGGCTGCCGTTCGTGAAGACCTGCACGGGAACCCCCCGGTCCAGCAGGGCCCGGGCCAGGTCCGCGGCCTCGTCCTGCAGCAGCGGCTCCCCGCCGGTCAGGCAGGCGAGGGGGGGCCGGAACGCCAGCACCTCCCCGAGCACGTCCCGCCAGTCCCGGTCGGCCCCCGAGGCCGGGTCCCGGGCCCCCGGGGTGTCGCACCAGGAGCACCGGAGGTTGCACCCCGCCAGCCGCACGAAGACGCAGGGACGGCCGGCCTGGGTCCCCTCTCCCTGTAGCGATCGGAAGATCTCGAAGACCTTCATGGGGGAATCCTAGCGCCTTTTCCGCAAGCGGGGGCGCCGGCGATCCGCTGCGACGATGCAGGCCGGGGCCAAAGCGCGCTATGCTCTGCCGGACCTTCCGGGAGACCCCGATGACCCGCAGACCTCCGGCGACGCCCCTGGTCCTGCCGCTGGCACTGTGGTGCCTTCACGCCGGGAAGGCCGAGGGGGCCTTCCTCCGGGACCTCCCGATGCAGGTCCGCCAGTGCGACGGGAGCCCGCTGGACGTGTGGGTGACCGGGGACGAGTCCCTCCGGACCGTCCGGGACGCCGCGGGCCAGGCGCTGGAACGGGACCCCCTGACGGGGTGCATCGTGCCGTCGGCCGGCACCGGGGTTCCTGCCCCCTCGCCGGTCCTCTCGGCGGCCTCCCGGCGGGCCCGGGCCTGGGAACCCTCGGGGCTCCTGGGAACCGTCGCGAATCTGGCCGTCTTCGTCCGCTTCGAGGGGGACGACGAGATGACCGAGCGGATCGAGGATTTCGAGGACCAGTTCAACGCCACGGACCTCGGATCGACCTCGATGCGGGCCTTCTTCCGGGAGGCCGCGATGGACGCGGTGGACCTCCTCACGGTCTTCCTGCCGCCGGCCGACGACCAGGGCTGGGCCGTGGCGTACACCGACCCCCACACCCGGGGCTACTACGGCGTCTACCACCCGACGGCGAATCCCTCGGGCTACCAGGACGACTGGGAGGCGGGCCGACGGGAACATGCCCTCCTCCGGTCGGCCCTCGAGGCCGTCGAGGCGATGGTCCCGGCGGACCTGGACCTGGATGCCAACGACGACGGGGTGGTGGACAGCGTGATCTTCCTGGTGGACGGCCCGCCGGGCGACCCCTGGTCCGGGCTCCTGTGGCCCCACATGTGGTCCTTTCCCGACCCGGTGCCCTTCCGGGGGCTTCTGGTGAACACCTACAACATGGACTTCACCGGGCTGCTGCGGTTCTCCCCCGGGACCTTCGCCCACGAGATGTGCCACACCCTCGGGGCCCCGGACCTCTACCACTACAACCAGGACGACCTGCGTCCCGTCGGGCCCTGGGACCTGATGGAGCAGACCCTGTCGCCGCCCCAGCACCCCCTTGCCTACCTGAAGTGGCGCTATCTCGGGTGGATCCCCGAGCCGCCGGAGGTCGGGCACGGGGCGGAGGTGCGACTGTGGCCCTCCTGGGATCGGGGAACCCAGGCGGTGCGGGTCCTGGCCGGCCCGGACCCCCGCCAGGTCTTCTGGCTGGAATACCGCCGCGCCGAAGGCCCCTTCGAGGGATCCCTGCCGGCCTCGGGCCTGCTGGTCTACCGGATCGACGACTCGGTGGCGGGCGACGGCAACCGGAACGGCCCCCCCGACGAGGTGTACGTCTTCCGACCCGGGGGGCAGCCCGGGCGCCGGGGCCAGGTGGTGCTGGCCCCCCTCGGGGCGGACACCGGGCGGGACCGGATGAGCGAGTTCACGGACCCGGCCCCGGGCCTCCAGGACGGGATCCCCGTGACGCTCCGGGTGTACGACGTCCGGGAGGACGATGCCGGGGTCACCTTCCGGGTCTGCCTGGTGGCCCCGGACTGCGGGGAACGGGTCTGCGGGGACGACGGTTGCGGAGGTTCCTGCGGGACCTGCCCCGGGGGATTCCACTGCGTCGAGGGCGCCTGCGAGGCGTGTTCCTGCGAGGGGAAATCCTGCGGCGACGACGGGTGCGGCGTGTCCTGCGGGTCCTGCGACGACGGCGACCCGTGCACCGGGGACCGCTGCGAGGACGGCGCCTGCCGCTTCGACCCGCTGCCCCCGGGGTCGCCCTGCGACGACGGGGACCCCTGCACCACCGGGGACCAGTGCCACCCGGACGGGGCTTGCAGAGGAACCCCGGCATGTGTCCCGGAGGACGTCGCCCCTGCCGCGGACGAGCCGGCCGCGGACGTGATGGAGGACCAGGGTCCTTCCCCCGAGGATGTCCCGGTTCCCGCGGACCGGGGCCTGCCGGAGTCCGACACGGCGGACCTCCCGGACGCCTCCGGGGACCTTCCCGGCGAGGTCCCCGGCCAGAGCGGGCCCGGAACGGGGTGCGGGGCGGGTCCTGTTCCGTCCTCCGGGGGCCTTCCCCCGGCACTCTGGCTGGCGATCCTGGGATGGGCGATCGGCCGCAGGTCCCGGGCCCCGTCGGGGACCTCCGGGAGGCCCCGACGATCGTGACATCCCGGTTGCCCGGGCCCTGACAGCGATGTCATGCCGCCGGGAAGAAGTCCCGCCCCCGGAATGGCCAATGCCCCGATTTTCCGCTATTCTGGGGATGGCATGGCCCCTGCAGACTGGAAGGGCGTGGCCTCCCGGGAGGGAGGAAGGTCTTCATCGAGGAGGTTCCCGATGCGACGCGTACCGACCCTGTTGCTGTTCGCGGTGCTGTGGGCGTTCCCGGCGGCGGCCTGGGCGGCCGACGAGTGCTTGACCGACGAGGACTGCCCCGAGGGCCTGGTGTGCATGCCGGCCCCCTGTCCCGCCATGGCCTGCGAGGACCCTGCGGACTGTCCCCCCTGCGACGCGACGGGCTTCTGCATGGAGCCCGACAACCCGGGCGGCGGCGGATGGGAGGACCAGTGCGCCGAGGACCAGGACTGCCCCTTCGACTTCGTCTGCAAGGCGATGGAGATCCCCTGCCCGGGCGTCGCCTGCACCCCCTGCGACTGCGACTGCAAACCGGGAACCGAGGGCTGCGACTGCCAGTGTCCGGAGTGCCCCGAGCCGGCGCCCTGCGAGCCCGTGTTCGTCCACGTCTGCGTGTACGAGCCCAAGGCCTGCTCGGTCCACGACGACTGCGGGGAGGGCTTCGAGTGCGTGGCCCAGGAGGTCTGCTCCGGGGGATGCGCCTGCGCCGGCTGCGCCTGCCCGGAATGCCCCGAGGGGGAGGAATGCCCTCCCTGCGACTGCCCGGAACCGGAGCCCTGCACCTGCGACCAGGAGCCCTCCTGCGAGGTCACGGGACGCTTCTGCCAACCGAAGAAGATCCCCTGCGCCGAGGATTCCCAGTGTCCGGCCGACTGGACCTGCTCGCCGGTGGGCGGCACCTCCTGCCTCTGCCCCGACTGCGCCTGCCCGGCCCCCGACGGAGAGGGCGGAGGCACCGACTGCGAATGCGGCCCCTGCGACTGCGACCAGGAGACCGCGGAGCAGCTCTGCCTGCCCCCCGGATGGGCCAATGCCGGGATCTCCGACCCGGACGGCCTCGAATACGGCCAGCCGCGGACCGACCCGACCGGCGGCGAGGAAGCGACGGGCGGCAACTCCCCCGGCGGGGCGACGAACCAGGACGGCACTACCCCCCCGGCAGCCCAGGAGACCGGCATGGTGCCACCCTCCAAGGGCGGCTGCACCGCCGCGACCCCCGCCGACGCCCTGCCCCTGGCCATGCTGCTCCTGGGTCTGGCCGCCCGCCGCCGCCGCTCGTAGTCATCGGGAGCCCGCCACCCGCATCCCCGGTGCGTGGCGCCTGACCATCCGGAACGCCGATCCCCGGCGTCAGGGCAGACAGGAGTTGCCCACGCCGTAGTACCGCAGGCGGAACGAGGTTCCCCCGTTGTAGCCGAAGA
>Ga0302250_1000839_pt1 | contig 26321 bp, 24 predicted proteins | sample AAG_RA_Asp_MG_FD_193536 | JGI IMG/M metagenome (GOLD analysis project Ga0302250, IMG submission 193536) | Enriched activated sludge microbial communities from anaerobic digester in WTTP, New Holstein, Wisconsin, United States - AAG_RA_Asp | ecosystem: Engineered > Bioreactor > Anaerobic >... | reverse complement strand
CGGCGGCGTCCACCAGGTGGACATCCTCTGCGACGGCACGCTGCGGGACCAGGGGCGAAGGCTCCCGGCCCGCCTGCCCCGGGCGTTGCTGCCCTTGCCCGGGGGGCCATTCCTGCTGGCCGCGTGGTTTCCCGAGGGGCTGCCGGCCGAGGCGGGGGACGTCCATCTCTACGACCTGGACGGGACCCCCCGGCGGCTGGGCGGCGGCCAGGCCTTCCCGGACGATGCCATCATCGGCGGGGCGGCAGCGACCGCCGACGGATCCCTGGTGCTGCTGGGCGACGTCTCCGAGTTCTCGGGGAGGGACACGGCCATCGCCGTGATGGAGGTCCGGGGGGATTCCCTGGAGAAGCGGCAGGTGATTTCGCCCTTCGAGGATCCGGTGTCCATCGTGGCGGCTCCCCGGGGAGGGACCCTGCTGGCCGCCTCGGGATACGGGGATGCCCTGTGGGTGCTGGAACAGGTGCCCGGGGAGCCCGACAGCCCGATCCGGGTCCGGGGCAGGCTCGCCACGCCGGGGGGCAAGCCTCAGTTGCCGGGGAGCATGGTCGTCGTGGAACGGGGCGCCCTGGCCGGGCGCGTGCTGGTGGTCGAGGTCACCGGGATCCGGCAGGTGCACCTTTCGGCCGACGGATCGGCCACCGACCTGGGCGTCACCTCCCTGGGAGGGGGGGTCGAAGGGATTCCGGGAGCCCTGGGAATCCAGCCGTGAGGACCGGATGGCGCTGTTCGACACCCACGCCCATCTCGCCGATCCTCCCCTGGCGGATCGCCTGCCGGCAGTGCTTCGCCGGGCCCGGGAGGCCGGGATCGGGGCCATCCTCTGCCCCTCGGTGAACGAACGGAACGCCCGGGCCGTCCGGGACCTGGCCGACCCCGAGGGAATCCGCCTGTTCCGGGCCGCGGGAGTCCACCCCTGGGAGGTCCGGGCAGGCGAGGCGGTGGACCTGGAGTGGGTGCGGCGGGAGGTCCTGGCGGGAGGCCTGTCGGCCATCGGGGAGGTGGGGATGGACGGCCGGGTTCCCGGGGCGGACCTCGAGGCCCAGGAACGGGTCTTCCGGGAGCAGGCGGGCATCGCCCGGGAGGCGGGCCTTCCGCTGCTGGTCCACGTCCGATCGGCCTGGGAACCGGTGGCCCGGGTGATCCGGGAGATGGGACCCGGTGGCCCGGGGGGCATCCTCCATGCCTGCGCGGCGCCCTGGGAAGCCCTCCGGCCCCTGGCCCGCCTGGGATTCCTCCGGGGGGTCGGCGGCGGGGTCACCCGTCCCGGGGCCTCCCGCCTGCGGAAGTCCGTGGCGGAGACGCCCCTGGAATGCCTGGTGCTGGAGACCGATGCCCCCTATATCGGAACCTTCCAGGTGGCCCCGGGACGGGTGGAGCCCGGCGATCTCCCGGAAATCCGGGACGCCCTGGCCGCGCTGCTGGGCCGGACTCCCGGGGAGGTCGAGGCGGCGACGTGGGAACGGGCCTTGCGGCTGGTGGATCGGGGGACAGGCGGCCATGGATGAGATCCCCTCCCTGGAGGAACTGGCCCGGGAGTCGATGAGCCGTCTCCGGATGCGGCTCGGGGACGAGGGACTGGCGAGGATCCGGCGGGCCCGGGTGGCCGTGGTCGGCCTGGGGGCGGTCGGGGGATTCGCGATGGAGGCCCTGGCCCGGTCGGCCGTGGGGACCCTGCGCCTGGTGGACTTCGACGTCCTTCGGGGGAGCAACCTGAACCGCCAGTTGCTGGCCACCGTGGACACCCTCGGCCGACGGAAGGTGGATGCCGCCCGGGAACGCATCGCGCGGATCGCGCCCTGGGTCGAGGTGGAGGCGATGGACTGCTTCTTCGACGACACGGTGGCGGACCGGGTGCTGGCCCTGCCGCTCGATGGGGTCGTGGACGCCATCGACGCCCTGGGTCCGAAGATCCGCCTGCTGGAGGAGTGCCGCCGCAGGGGCATCCCGGTCGTCAGCGCGATGGGCGCCGCGGACCGGACGGACCCGTCCATGGTCCGGGTGGGGGACCTGTCGGACAGCCGGAACTGCCCGCTGGCGAAGCGGGTGCGCAAGGGGCTCCGGCGCCGGGGGATCGAGGGAGGCATCCGGGCCGTCTGGTCCGAAGAGCCCCCCTTCCGCCCTCCCGAGCCCCTGGCCCCGGACGTCCCGGAGGAGCACGATGCCTTCCGGAGGGGCCGCAGGCGCCGGACGCTTCCCAGCATGGCCCCCCTCCCGGGGATCTTCGGCCTGGCGGCGGCCGCCGAGATGCTGCGACTGCTGCTAGGGGGTGACGGGGACCCGGGGATTTCCCGGGATCCGTGACCGGACGAAGTCCACGAACAGCGGGACCGCGGTGTTGCCCCCGGTGGCTCCGGGCATCGGCAGCCGGTCGTCGTGGCCCACCAGGATGGCGACCACCAGGGTCCCGTCGGACCCCGCGAACCAGGCCTCCCGGGAGCGGTTCGTGGTCCCGGTCTTGCCCCAGGCCGGCACCGGCAGCGATGCCGCGGCCCGGGCGGTCCCGCGGGTCACCGCCTCCCGGAGCGCCTCCCGGACCCACCGGGCGATGGCCGGTGGCATCCCCTGGGAGGGCCGGACCTGGTGCCGGATCACCTCCCTTCCCAGGGCATCCCGAACCTCTTCGATGAAGTACGGAGTGTCGTGACGGCCGTCGGCGGCCAGGTCCGCGAAGGCGTTGGCCAGGGCCAGGGGACTGGCCTCGGCGCTCCCCAGGGCCAGGGACAGGTCCCCGGGAATCGTCCCGTCGATGCCCACCGACCGCAGCAGGTCCACCAGGGGGGCGGTTCCGAGGTCCGCCAGCACCTTGACCGCGACCACGTTGATCGACTGGGCCATGGCCTCGGCCAGCGAGTAGAGACGGCCGTCGTACCCGCCCTCGAAGTTCCTGGGGGCCCATCGCCGTCCCCGCCCGCCCCGGAAGGAGACGGCGGTGTTGGCCACCTGCGTGTCCGCCGGGATGCCGCTCATCCGGGCGGCGGCATAGAGGAACGGCTTGACGGTGCTGCCGATGGGCCGCCGGGACTGGACGGCCCGGTTGAAGGGGCGCAGTTCGAAGTCCTCCCCTCCCACCAGGGCCCGGACCGCCCGGCTGGCCGGATCGAGGGCCACCAGGGCCGCCTGGGGACCGTCCTCGGCCTGCACCCGGGGGGGATCCTCCTCCGGATCGATCACCGACACCGGCAGCCTCCGCCCCAAGGGACGGCAGACGTCGTAGGGGTCCGGATGGCCGGCCAGGATCCGCCGGGACAGGCTCCGGGGCTCCAGCCGCGCCCTTCGCCCGGCGACCTCCACCTCGATCTGCCCCTCCCGGCACCGGACCACCTCGGCCTCCAGAACCCGGGGGGCGCCGGGAAGCGGATCATGGCCGTCGGGATCGTCGTCCTCCCCGGGAGGATCGGCCTTTCCGGCCTCCTCGTCCCGGGTCCGGGTCCGTCCCTGGGAGTAGAGCCGCGAGAGGAACGCCTGCACGGCGACCTCCGCGGCCTGCTGGGTCCCCGGGTCCAGGGTGGTCCGGATCCGGAGGCCCTCCCGGAGCAGTCGTCCCATCCCGAAGATCCGGGCGACCTCCCGGCGGACCGCGTCGGTGAAGTAGGGGGCCAGGGAAGGCGTCGCCGCCGTCCGGGAGGGCAGGGGAAGGGCGACGGCCCGGGCCGCCTCCTCGGGGGGGAGCCAGCCCAGGTCGGCCATCCGGTCCAGCACGTATTTCCGCCGGGCCCGTGCGCCGTCGGGATTCCGGACCGGGTGGTTCGCCTCGGGACCCGACACCAGTCCGGCCAGCAGGGCCGCCTCCCCGGCCGTGAGCCCCGCGGCATCCTTGCCGAACCACCATCGGGCCGCCTCCTCGACCCCGTAGTTGCCGGCGCCAAGATAGACCTCCGACAGGTACATCGCCAGGATCTCGTCCTTCGTGAGGCGGGCCTCCAGGCGCCGGACCAGCAGCAGTTCCCGGAACTTCCGCTGCCAGGTCCGCTGGGGGCCCAGCAGCACCTGCTTGACGACCTGCTGGGAGATCGTGGAACCGCCCTGGGAAATCCGCCCGCGCCACAGATTCACCACCATCGCCCGGGCGATTCCCGCGTAGGACAGGCCGCCGTGATCCCGGAAGGAGGCGTCCTCCGCCGCGAGGAAGGCCTTTTCCACCAGCGGGGGGATGCGGTCGGGCAGGGTGAGGGTCCGGCGCTCCAGGAAGAACTCCGCCAGCACCGTGCCGTCCGCTGCCAGCATCCGGCTCACCTTCGGCGTCCGGACGGCGTACTCCTCGAACGACGGGATCTCCGGGAGGGAGGCCTCGACAAAGGCCACGGCCGCCGTCGCCGCCGCCAGCCCGGCCACCCCGGCCACCGTCAGGGCCAGCAGGCCCCGGAGGATCCACCGGCCCAGGGATTGGGATTTCCTGCCGGAGGTCCGTCTGCGCCTGGATCCCATGTCCCATCCCCGTGCCGGCCAACGATAGCACCCGCCCCTTCGGACCGCCCAGGCCGTGCTATGCTGCCCGCCACCGGCATGGTCCGCGGGAAACGGGGGACGATGGCGAAGCGGGTGGTCCTCTTCCTGACCTGCTCCTGGCTGCTGCTGGCCGGCGGTCATCTCTATTCCGGGGACGAGGTGATGATGGCCCGGGTCACCGAGGCCCTGGTGACCCGGGGGAGCCTTTCCCCGAGGCCCCTGGAACACTTCCGGGACTATGCCCGGGTCGAGGGGCGGGACCGGCAGTCCTACACCTGGTACGGTCTCGGTCCCTCCCTGGCGGCCGTCCCCTTCTACCTGGGCGGGATGCTGCTGGAACAGGTCGTGGAACCGGCGGACCTTCGGGCCTTCCAGCACCCGGTGCTGCTGTTCTACGACCGCCAGGACCGGTCGGAGGTCGTCCGGTCCTTCCTGGTGTCCTGGACCAACGCCTTCGTGATGGCGGCCGTGGCCTGGCTGCTCTTCGGGCTGCTGCGCCGCCAGGGGATGACCGAACGGGGAGCCGCCCTGGCGACCCTCGGGTTCGGGCTGACGGGGATCGTCCCCTTCTACGCCCGATCCTTCTTCAGCGAGCCTCTGGGCGCCCTGTGCTGGATGGCGGGCATCGTCGCCTGGGTCCGGGCCCGGGAGTCCTTCTCCTGGCGGTGGGCCCTGGCGGCCGGACTGGCCTTCGGTGCCCTGCCCCTGGCCCGGGTCGCCCTGGGGGGGGGCCTTCCCGTCGCGGCGCTGGCCGTGGCCCTGGACCTGTGGCGGCTGCGGGACCGGCCGGGTCGGGACCGTGTCCGTGCCGCCGCCTGGATGGCCGCCGGCCTCGCGGTGACCCTCGGGATCTGGGCGGGGACGAACCTGCTGCGGTTCGGCCATCCCTTCGAATCGGGGTACTCGGGGGTCCTGGGGCTCTTCGGCGGGGACCCCCTGGAAGGGCTTTCCGGCCTGCTGCTGAGCCCGGGCCGCGGCCTGATCTGGCATGTCCCCTGGGCGCTGCCGGCGCTGCTGGGACTGCCCCTGCTCGGCCGGCGCGACCCCTCCCTGGCGGTGTTCTCCGGGGGGCTGCTGGCGGCCCTGCTGGCCCTCTACGCGCCCTGGGCGATGTGGGACGGGGGCTGGTGCTTCGGTCCCCGCTTCCTGGTGCCGGCCCTGCCTTCCCTGGCGATCCCGATGGCCCTGGTGGCCGGGCGGTGGACCGGGAGCCCCGGCGGAAGGGTCCTCCTGGGCCTGGTCGCGGCGGCATCGATCCTCGTGGCGGCAGCCTCGGTGCTGGTCAACTACGAGGACTACCACTTCGCCCTGTGGGCCTCGACGCCCGATCCCGACGGGGCAGTCCGGTGGGATCCGGCCTGGTCGCCCCTGTGGCGCTACTGGTCCTGGCCCCGGAAGGGCTTCCTGATCCTGCCCCGACTGCTCTGGGGACAGGGCGGGTGGGCCCTGGCGGCGCTTGCCTGGTCGCTGCTGGGCACCTGGGCCGTGGCCGGGTTCCGACTGGCCACCGCGATGCTCCGGTCCCCGGGGGCGATTGATTCCCCGGGGACTTCCCGCTAGCATCCGGCCACCTTCCCGAAGGGGGACCCGAATGTCCGCGCGAATCCTGGATGGAAAGTCCATCGCCGCCACCGTCCGGGGCGAGGTGAAGGAGGCCGTGGATCGCCTCCATGCCCGGGGGGTCTTTCCGTCCCTGCACGTGGTGCTGGTCGGGGACGACCCGGCGTCGGCGGTCTATGTCCGGAACAAGGCCCGGGCCTGCGAGGAGGTGGGCATCCGGGGCGTGACCCACCGCCTGCCCGCCACGACCACCGAGGCGGAGGTGCTGGCGCTGCTGAACCGCCTGAACGGGGACCCCGAGGTGGACGGCGTGCTGGTGCAACTGCCCCTGCCGCCGCACATCTCGGCGGACCGGGTGATCGACGCCCAGGATCCCGCCCGGGACGTGGACGGCTTCCACCCGGTCAACCTCGGACGCCTCGTCTCGGGCCGGGAGGGGCTGGTGGCCTGCACGCCCGCGGGGTGCATGCGCCTGATCCGGGAAACGGGCATCTCGCTGGCGGGGAAGCGGGCCGTGGTGCTGGGGCGGAGCCTCATCGTCGGCAAGCCCATGGCCCTGCTGCTGCTGGCGGCCCATGCCACGGTCACGATCTGCCATTCCCGGACCCGGGACCTGCCTGCCCGGGTGTCCGAGGCCGACGTGCTGGTGGCCGCCATCGGCAAGGCCCGGATGGTCCGGGGCGAGTGGATCCAGGAAGGGACGGTGGTGATCGACGTGGGCATGAACCGGGACGAGGAGGGACGCCTCTGCGGGGACGTGGACTTCGAGGGGGCCTCCCGGCAGGCCTCCTGGATCACGCCGGTGCCCGGCGGAGTGGGCCCGATGACGATCGCCTTCCTGCTCCGGAACACGCTGATCGCCGCCTGCGCCCGCCGGGGACTGCCCCCGCCGTTCTGATCCCTCCTCCCGGTCCGATCGCGGGACAGGCCTCCGGCCCAGCCGCCGGGCGACTCTCCCGGTTCCCGTCACGGGTTCCGCGCCCTCCTTTTTGTGCTTGACTCCCCCGGGGCTCCGTTGTATGCCCTGCCCGGGTTCGGCACCGTGGATTGCGTCCGAGGGAGGAGCCCGCCATGAGCCACCACGAGGATCTGCGCAAGACCGCGCTGTACGAGGAACACCTCCGCCTGGGGGGGAAGATGGTCCCCTTCGCCGGGTTCTGGATGCCCGTGCAGTTCGAGGGCATCGCCCGGGAGCACCAGAGGGTCCGGCAGGCCGTGGGCCTGTTCGACGTGAGCCACATGGGCGAGGTCGTCTTCCGGGGGCCCCGGGCCCGGGAGGTCGTCCAGCGCCTGGCCACCAACGACGTCGGTTCCGTGGCTCCCGGCAAGGCGGTGTACACCCCGGTCTGCCTGCCTCACGGGGGGATCGTGGACGACATGATCTTCTACAAGGTCTCCGAGACGGAGTGGTTCGTCTGCGTGAACGCCTCCAACCGGGAGAAGGACGTTCGCTGGTTCCTGGAGCAGGCCCGGGGGGACTGCGAGGTGCTGGACCTGTCGGACGACTATTCCCAGATCGCGGTCCAGGGGCCCAGGGCCCCGGAACTGCTGGATCGGGTCTTCGGGGTCGGCGTGGCCCAGATGAAGCCCTTCACCTTCGTGAAGACGACCTACCGGGGGGCCGAGGTGCTGCTGGCGACCACCGGCTACACCGGGGAGCGGGGCGGCGAGGTGTACATGCCCCACGAGGTCGCCCCGGAACTGTGGCGGGAGTTGCTGGATCGGGGCAGGGACCTGGATGTGGCGCCCATCGGCCTCGGGGCCCGGGACAGCCTGCGCCTGGAGATGAAATACTGCCTCTACGGCAACGACATCGACGAGACGACGACCCCCCTCGAGGCGAATCTGGCCTGGACCGTGAAGTTCCAGAAGGGGGACTTCATCGGCCGGGACGCCCTCCTGCGGCAGAAGGAGGAGGGGTTGAAGCGGCTGCTGGTCTCTTTCGTGGTGGAGGGGAAGGGCATCCCCCGGCACGGGTACGCGATCCGGGCCGACGGGGCGGAGGTGGGCCACGTGACCTCCGGGACCCTCTCGCCCACCCTCGGGGTGCCGGTGGGCATGGGGTACGTGGCGAAGCCCCACGACGCGCCGGGGAGTCCGATCCTCATCGACGCGAAGGGAATTCGGGAGTTTCCGGCACGGGTACAGGCGGCCCTGCTGGAGAAGCACTGACGCACGGTCCGGGGGACGTCCCGGACGTCCGGTCGGGAATTGGGATGGAACCAAGGAGGTTCGCGATGTCCGTTCCGAAGGATTACCGGTTCACCGAGAGTCACGAGTGGCTGAAGACCGAGGAGGAGAACGTCGTCACCATCGGGATCACCGAGTGGGCGGTGGAGAAGCTCGGGGATATCGTCTCCGTCGATCTTCCCCGGGTGGGGGACGAGGTGGAGAAGGGCGAGGCCATCGGGCTGGTGGACAGCCAGAAGGCCTCCTCGGAGGTCTTCGCGCCGGTCAGCGGCGTCGTGATCGAGGTCAACGAGATCCTCAACGACGACCTGAACGTGCTGATGTCGGACCCCTACGAGGAAGGGTGGCTGGTCCGCATCGAGGTCGAGGACCAGGAGCAGATCGACGAGCTGATGACCGCCGACGACTACGAGGAACTGCTGGGAAGACTGGAGGACGAGGAGGCCTGAGGCCGCCCCGCGGGTCTTCGTTTCCCAGGGAGGCGACATGGACTTCACTCCCCACACCGATCCGGAAATCGCCGAAATGCTCCGGGTGATCGGGGTCTCCTCGATCGATGACCTCTTCCAGGAGGTCCCGGAGGTGGCGCGCATCCTCCGGGGCCTGGACCTCCCGGCCGGACTCTCCGAGGCCGAGGTGGAGGAACGGGTCCGGGGACTGGCCGACCGGAACCCCATGGGCGCCGTGGTCTCCTTCCTGGGGGCCGGGGCCTACGATCACTACATCCCGGCCGCGGTGGACCACCTGGTCTCCCGGGGGGAGTTCCTGACCTCCTACACCCCCTACCAGGCCGAGGTCTCCCAGGGGACGCTCCAGGCCCAGTTCGAGTACCAGACGATGGTGGCCGGGCTCCTGGGCATGGACGTGGCGAACGCCTCGATGTACGAGGGCGCCACGGCCTGCGCCGAGGCCGCCCTGATGTGCCAGCGGCACACCCGCCGCCGGAGGGTGCTGGTCTCCCGGGCCGTGCATCCCCAGTACCGGGACGTCCTGAAGACCTACCTGGGACCGGAGGCCATCCAGGAGATCCCCTGGGACGCCCGCGGATCGACGGACCTGGCGGCCCTCCAGGCCGCCCTGGGGCCGGAGGTCGGCGGCGTGGTGCTGCAGTCCCCGAACTTCTTCGGGGTGATCGAGGACCTGGCCCCGGTGGCCCACCTGGTCCACGAGGCCGGGGCGCTGCTGGTGGCCACCTTCACCGAGGCCCTCGCCTTCGGGCTGGTGGAGGCCCCCGGGGTCCAGGGGGCCGACCTGGCGGCCGGGGAGGGCCAGTCTCTGGGGATCCCCCTGTCCTTCGGCGGGCCCTACGTGGGGTTCTTCGCGGTGAAGCAGCCCTTCGTGAAGGGGATGCCCGGCCGGCTGATCGGGATGACCCGGGATGCCCGGGGCAACCGGTGCTTCACGCTGACCCTGGCGGCCCGGGAACAGCACATCCGCCGAGAGCGGGCCTCTTCCAACATCTGCACCAACGAGGGCCTCTGCGCCCTCCGGGTCGCCATCCACCTGTCGCTGCTGGGGCGCGAAGGATTCCGCCGCCTGGCGCGGTACAACCACCACCGGGCCGTCGTCGTGGAACGGCGCCTGGCGGCCATTCCCGGCGTGGAAGCGGCCTTCGACGGCCCGATCTTCAACGAGTTCGTGCTGCGGGTTCCCGGGAGGGCGGCGGCCCTGGTCGAGGAGGGGACGAAACGGGGACTGGTCCCCGGACTGGCCCTGGGGCGCTTCCACCAGGACCTCGCCGACTGCCTGCTGGTGACCGTCACCGAACGGCGCGGCGACGGGGACATCGATCGGCTGGAGGTCCTGTTCCGGGAGGTTCTCGCGTCCCGGGAACAGCTCCCTTGACCTTCCTCGCCGCTTCCATGACAATCGCCACGGTTGGTTCCCAGGGAGGTGGCCGTGCGTTGCAGCCGTCTGGCGGCAGTTCTGGGTATCTGGTGGGCGATGGGGTGCAGTTCCCGGGACCCCTTCGAGACCTGCGCGATGACCGACAAGATGAAGGCCGACTGTCGCACCGGACTCACCCAGGGGACCGATGCTTGCAGCGAGGCGGAGTTCTTCTGCTTCGACACCTGCCTGGTCCGGGACCATCCCCAGTGCGTCGAGGGCCCCTGCATGCTCTACGAGGCCCGGAAGGCCGGCGAGACGGCCCCGGCATCCAGCGGGGCGACGCCCTTCTGCACGATGCCCTGCCACGGGACGGCCTGTGCCGGGGATGCCCTGTGCCGGCCCGTCTCCAGCCTGAAGGTCCCCTGCGCGCAGGACCAGGACTGCGCGGGACAGGCGCCGTGGTCGCGGTGCGAGACCGCGCGGCGCTGCGCCGCCTCCGGGGTCCTGTGCGAGGTGGACGGGGACTGCGGGGCCTCGGGGGGATCCTGCGTGGAGCGGCCCGACGAACCCCGGTTCTGCACCTGGAAACTGTGCGTGCCGAAGGAGTACGTCCCGGGGGCCTGAACCCCGCCCGGCCCGCCGTTCACAGGCCCGCGACGATCCGCCAGACCCCGTCCTCCTTCGCGAACTCCAGTCGGGCGAAGTCGTTGCGCGCCTGCCAGCGGTCCTTGCCGCCCTCGACGTAGAAGAACTTGTAGTAGTACTCGAAGTCCGCCTGGGCCGTGGTCTCGCTGGGGAACGAGATCCGCCGCAGGTAGATCACGAACTGGACGGACTTGATGTTCTCCCGGAGCAGCGGCAGGACCCGCTCCTCGAGCTGGGCGTAGCCGTAGTCGTCCGAGGGCTCGGCGGTCGTCCCCGCGTTGCTGAAATACCGCCGGGAGACCAGGGCCCGGAGGGCATCGACGTCCCGCTGCTCCACGGCCACCCGGTAGCGTTCCACCACGTCGGCGATGGCCCGGTTGGCCGGGGTGTCCTCCACCTCGGTGTTGGGCAGGTATTTCGGGGAGCAGGCCGTCACCGCCAGCAGCAGCCACAGGAACGATCGCCTCATCGGATCCTCCTTGAACCGGCCCGAAGGCTACAACCCGTGTCCCTCCCTGTCAATTTCTGGCCGGGAGGTACACGGCTCCCCTCCCGGCCGGGCCCGGTCGATGCTACACTCCCGCCGGCCGCCTCGGGAGGGGAAAGACATGCGCCGGACGATGCTGATCGGGACCCTGGTTTCCTGCCTGGCCTGCGGGGGCGGATCCTCCGGGGGCACCCAGGATCCCGGCCGGGATCCGGGGACGACCGACGTGCCGGACTCCGACACGGGATCGGACCACGCTTCCGATGCGGTCGAGGACCCGGGATCCGCGACCGACGCGTGGCAGCCCCAGGAACTGCCTCCCGTGGAGGACTTGCTGGTCCAGGACGTGCCCGCCGGTCTGCTGGAGCCCCGGGAGGTCGATGGCCGGGTCACCGTGACCGACGGCCGGATCACGCTGGTGTACGACCTCGCCCGGGGGACCTTCGACCTGGGAAGGGTCCCCGGCGAGGACGGCCTGGTCGGGGCGCACTCCGAGGCGCTGCTGACGGTCCGGGGGGACGAGGCGACGATCTCCTCGGCGTCCCCCGGTCCCCGGATCCAGTGGCAGGCCATCACCGCTCCCGACGAACTGGGCGAAGCGGTGGTGCTGCGGTTCGACGCCTCCCCGGCCAACTCCCTCGGGGGAATCGCCACCTACATCGCCCTGCACCGGGATCATCCCGCGGTGACGATGCGTTCCATCGTGGTGATGCCCTTCCGGGAGGGGGTCCTCGTGCGGGAGATCCGCCCGGTGGTGGCCCGGTACGAGGACGGGGCCACGCTGATGCTGGGCCGGGGGACCCGCGACGCCCTGGTGATGGACAACGGCCGGGAGATCCTGTTCGACTTCCTGTCGGACCTCCGGGTGGTCGGCAGCGATCCGGGAGGAGCCACGGGCCCGGGGCTCGCCTCGAACTGGACCGGCGCTCTCTGCACCCCTGCCTCCTCGTGCCTGGTGGCCGGATTCGTGACCCAGGACCGGGCGATGGGGCTGGTCACCACGGACCACGTTCCCGGGGCGGCCGTCCAGGTGGGGGGCGAGGACGGCCTGTCCCGCTTCGAGTTGCGCAGCGCGTTCCTGCCGCCGACCGCCCTGGAGGCCACCCGGGTGCTCTCGTCGGACGTGGCCTGGCTGGACTTCACCACCGACGCCCACGAGGGACTGCTGCGGCTCGGTCGCGGCATCGCCCTCTACAACGGTGTCGGGAGCCTCCCCGATCCCCCGTCCTCCTGGAACTCCTGGGGCGGCGGATCGGGGTCCGGCGGACAGGGTTCGAACATCGACGAGGCCTTCCTCCTTGCCAACCTGGAGGCGGCCCGGCGGGACCTGGTCCCCTACGGGCTCTCCCACTTCCTGGTGGATGACGGGTGGGCGAAGACCGACGGTTCCTGGACGACGGACGAGTCCCGGTTCCCCCGCCACGGCAGCGAGGACGGGATGAAATGGCTGGCGGGACGCATCCGGGAGGCGGGCCTGATCCCCGGGATCTGGACCGCGCCCTTCCGCGTCCGGGCCGATGCCCCCCTGCTGCAGCAGCATCCCGACTGGGTGCTTCCCCTGAGCGACCTGGGAACGGCCGCGCTGGGCGGCGAAGGGCAGGACCGGATCCTGGATCCATCGCTCCCCGAGGTGCAGCAGTACCTGCGGGACATCTTCCGCCGGCTCGCAGGGGACTGGGGCTACCGCCTGTTCAAGGTGGACTTCAGCGTCTACGCGGTCTTCGGGGAGACCTACGGCCAGGCGGGGAGCCGGAGCGGCCTGGGACATTACCGGCAGGCCCTCCGGGCGATTCGCGAGGCCATCGGCCCCGAGGGCATGCTGATGATCGTCGCCGGGACCCTGGCCCCGGCGGGCATCGCCGAGGGGGTGCGGCTGACGCTGGACAACCAGCCCCGGTGGAACGATCCCCAGTCCTGGTTCGACCAGGGGATCAAGCCGACCGTGCTGACCGCCTCCCACCGGTACTGGATGGGAAACACCGCCTTCGTGGCCCACCCGGACCTGGTGTTCTTCCGGGACCCGTTGACCGCGGACGAGGCCAGGACGTTCGCCCTGTGGGCCTCCCTGTTCGGGGGATTCCTGAAACTGGGGGAACCCTTCACGTGGCTTTCGGATCACGAGGATCCCCTCGATCTGTTCCGGCGGATGCTGCCGGCGGTGGCCGTGCTCCCGAAACCCCTGGACCTCTGGGACCGGCGCTGGCCGGAGACCTGGGAGGCGGCCTTCCCGGGCCCCGGGGGCGCCTACCGGATCCTCGGGGCCTTCCACTGGGGGAACAACGCCGATCCCTGGACCGAGGAATCCCTGGCGGAAAGTCCCCGCCTGCTGCGATTCCCGGTGCCGTCCGCCGGGGAGGGATCGGCCGGCACCGCCGTGCTGGACACCGTCGCCGGGGAATGGACATGCGACGGGGAGGAACCGCTGTGGACCCGGCCCCTGGAGGTGACCCTCTCCCCCCGGACCGGGACCCTGCTGGTGGCGCGCCCGGCCCCGGAATCCCCGGACCAGGCCCCGTGGTTCCTGGCCACCGACCGCCACCTGCTGGGGGGAGTGGCCGAGGTCGAGGACGCGGTGCGGGACCCCGCGGAGGGGACCCTGGAGGTCCGCTTCCGCCGGGCGGTGGCCGGTCGGGCCGTGTCGGTGCACGTCCTGGCCGCCACCGGATCGGGGGTGCAGGCCCAGGTCACCGGGGGCGGCGAGGCCACCGGCGCGACCCGGCGGGTGTGCGGGTCCCTGGAGCACCAGGCCTGGACGTTCGTTCCCTCGGGGCCGGATGCCCGGCTGGTTCTCCGCCAGACGGGACCGTGATCGATGTTCCGCCCTGCCGGATCCGACGCCTTCCGCGACCCGGGACGGGGACGCCGGGGGGCCTACGGAATGCTGGCCCTGGTGCTGCCCATCGCGGTCCATTTGCCCCTGGTGCTGGGCCGGCGCACCCTCTGGTTCAATGACGTCACCGAACTGCACGTCCCGATCCGGGACTTCTTCGGGCGGGCCTGGGCCCGGGGGGAATTCCCGCTCTGGTGTCCCGACCTCTACCTCGGGTTTCCCCTCTTCGCCGAGGGCCAGGCCGGGCCTCTCTACCCGCTGAACTGGGCGCTGTTCCCGTTTCTGCCCGCGTGGTGGGCGGTGGGGGCCTCCTATGCCCTGCACCTCGGCATCGGCAGCCTGGGCGCCTGGTTCTGGCTGTCGGGCTTCCTCGGGCCGTTGCCGGCCCTGGCGGGGGGGATCGTCTTCGGTCTCTCGGGTCACCTGGCCCTGCACCACATGCACCTGAACCTCGTCCAGGCACTGGCCTGGCTTCCCTGGTGCCTCTGGGCGGCCGAGCGGGTGTCCCGGGAGGGACGTTTCCGGGACGTGGCGATCCTGGCGACGCTGCTGGCCCTGCTGGCCCTCTGCGGCCATCCCCAGACCACCGTGAATTCCTTCGGGGTCGTCGGGTTCTACGCCCTGGTCCGTGCCCTGGGCACCGGCGACGGCGAGGTCCTCGGGGAGCCCAGGTCCCTGCTCGGTGTCCTGCTGGCCATGCCCCTCGCCGGAGGACTCTGCCTCGTGCAGGTGCTCCCGACCCTCGAACTGGCATCGGGGAGCGTCCGGAATGCGGGGGCCGTCGCGGGCCAGATGAGCCAGCACCTGACTCCCCAGGCCCTGGCGGTGCTGGCGGTGCCATCGGCCTTCGGAACGCCCGGAGAGGCCACCAACTGGCTGCATCCCGGAGGGATGTGGCGGGCGGGCATCGACCTCCACGTCGGGCTGGTGGCCGTCTGGGCGGCCATGATGGCCTGGGCCTCCCGGCAGCGGCGACTGGTCGCCGCCCTGGCGCTCTCGGCCGCGGTGGTGTTCCTGGTGGCACTCGGGCCCCTGATGTTCGGAGTGCCGGAACTGTTCCAGTTGCCCGTCCTGCGGGCCTTCCGGTTCCCTGATCGCCTGAACGGGCCCCTGACCCTGCTGCTGGCCGCCCTGGCCGCGGCCGGTATCGAGGCGATGCTGGAGCGACCCCCGTCCCGGCGGGTGGTCGTGCTGTCGATGCTTGGGGTCCTGCTGGCCCTGGCGGCCGTGCTGGGGGCGACCTATCGCCGGGGGCTCGCATCGAACCCCGTGCTCCGGGCGGAACTGGTCCGCGATCTGGCCATCCAGGTTCTTTCGCTGGCGGCGGCGGCGGGGATCCTGGGAAGCGGGACGCAGACGGCCTGGAAGAGGGGACTGCTGGTCCTGGCCGCGGGGCTTCCCCTGGCGGACCATGCGCTCCGCCAGGTTCCGTCCACCCCCCCCTCCTACTGGGACCCGCCCTCGACCGCCCGGGCCATCCGGGAGGACCTCTGTCCCGGGAATCCCGACTGCTCTCGGGAGGAACGGCTCGAACGGGTCGTCTTCCGGTCCCCGCCGGCGCCCTACCTGCAGGTGGGCTGGATCCGCCGTTCCCTGCCCCCCGACCCCCTGGCGGGGCTCGCCTACAACCTGCCGATGCTGTACGGCCTCCAGGCGGTGGACGGGATCCTGCCGCTGCGACAGGAGGCCTTCCTGTCGGTGTACAAGCGCATGGCCGACATCCCCGGGCGGACCCTGGGTCCCCTGGGCGGGCGCTACGTCGTGACTCCCCGGCCCGGGGATGCCCCGGCCCGGGCCCGACGCCTCCCGGGCACCGAGGGGGTCGGGGCCTGGCGGGATCCCGATGCCCTTCCCCGGGCATTCGCCGTCCACGAGGTCGAGGTGGTCCCGGACCCGGAGGCGGCTTCCCGGTGGGTGGCCCGGGAGCCGAGGACCCTTCGGCGCCGGGCCCTGTTGCCGTTCCTTCCCCCGGTTCCCCTGGGGGCACCGCCGCCGGGGGAGTCCTCTTCCGTGAAGGTCGCCCGGTACCGCGACGAGGAGGTCCTCCTCGATGTCCGGATGGCCGCCGACGGGCTGGTCGTGCTGCTGGATTCCTACTACCCCGGGTGGGAGGCCCTGGTGGACGACATCCCGGCCCCGATCCTCCAGGCCAATCGTCTCTTCCGGGCCGTTCCGGTCGCTGCCGGGAATCACCGGGTGGAGTTCCGCTACCGGCCCCGGGCCTTCCGGATGGGAGTCGCGGGATCCCTGGCCGTCCTGTCCATCCTGGCGGCGCTGTTGGCCCTCGAGGTCCTCTGGTCCTCCCTGGCGGGCCGTCCTCCCCGGCCCTTCGCCCGGAAGATGCCTCGGCTCGTGCCGGGAGATGCGGAGGTCCCCCGAATCCTTCCCTGGGCCTTCGCCGTGCTGGGGGCCTGGGTGATCCTGTCGGTCGTGCGCTTCTGGGGCGCGTGGCACCACGCCTTCCAGTACTGGGCCGGATAGGAGCGGCAAGCCGGGAGAGGGAACCGGGGGCGGCGATCAGTCGGGCCGGTCCCCCTCGATCCGGAGGTGCAGTTCCCGCAACTGGGCCGGGTCCACCGGCGACGGGGATCGGGTCATCAGGTCCGCGGCGCTGGTGGTCTTCGGGAAGGCGATCACGTCCCGGATGGAGGAGGCCCGGGCCAGCAGCATCACCAGCCGGTCCAGTCCCAGGGCGATGCCTCCGTGGGGCGGGGCTCCGTACTCGAAGGCATCCATCAGGAACCCGAACTGGCGCCGGGCCGATTCCTCGTCGAACCCCAGGGCCCGGAAGACCCGGGCCTGGACGTCCCGGCGGTGGATCCGGATGCTGCCTCCCCCCAGTTCGATGCCGTTCAGCACCACGTCGTAGGCCCTGGCCCGCATCTTCAGGGGGTCCGTTTCCAGCAGGGGAAGGTCCTCGGGGACCGGGGACGTGAAGGGGTGGTGCACCGCGACCGGGCGCTGCTCCTCGGCATTCCATTCGAACATCGGGAAGTCCTGGACCCAGGCGAAGGCCCACCGATCCGGGTCCCGGAGACCCAGGCGGTCCCCGACCTTCAGGCGCACGGCCCCCAGGGCCTGCTGGGCCTTCCGTGCCTCGTCGGCCACCAGAAGCAGCAGGTCCCCCGGCCCGGCCCCGGTGCGGGCGGCCAGTACCGTGCGCTCGGCCTCGGACAGGTTCTTCGCCAGGGGGCCCTGCCACTCCTCGGGTCCGACCCGGGCCCAGAGGATCCCCTTGGCCCCGTTCTCGGTGGCCGTCCGGTGGAACCCGTCCAGGTCCTTCCGGCTGAAGGAATCGCCGTCGGGGATCCGGAGCGCCGTCACCAGGCCTCCGTCCCGGACCACGGTGGCAAGGACCTGGAAGGCGCTGTCCCGGAACACCTCCGAGACCGTCGTCATCGGCAGGTCGAAGCGGAGGTCCGGCTTGTCGCTCCCGTAGCGTTCCATGGCCTCCTGGTAGGACAGCCGGGGGAACGGCCGGGGAATCTCGGTTCCGAACACCGTCTTCCAGACCTCGGCCAGCATCCCCTCCACCAGGTCCTGGATCAGGGCCGGCGTGGCGAAGGACACCTCCATGTCCACCTGGGTGAATTCCGGCTGCCGGTCGGCCCGGAGATCCTCGTCCCGGAAGCACCGGGCGACCTGGTAGTAGCGGTCCACCCCGGCCACCATCAGGATCTGCTTGAAGGTCTGGGGGGACTGGGGCAGGGCGTAGAACTCCCCGGGATGGACCCGGGAGGGGACCAGGAAGTCCCGGGCACCCTCGGGAGTGGACTTGCAGAGGATCGGGGTCTCCACCTCCAGAAATCCGTTGCGATCCAGGAAGCTTCGAACGGTCGCCGTCACGCGGCTCCGGAGCACCAGGTTGCGCATCAGGGGCGGGCGCCGCAGGTCCAGGTACCGCCAGGTGAGCCGGGTCACCTCCGAGGCGTCCACCTCGTCGGCGACGGGGAAGGGGAGGGGCTGGCTCGGGTTCAGGACCTCCAGGTCGGAGGCCTCCACCTCGATGTCCCCGGTGGGCAGGCGGGGATTCCGGTTGGTGCCCCGGTCCACCACGACGCCCTCCACCCGGATCACGCTCTCGGCCCGGACCGACGCCGCCACCCCGTAGAGGGCCGCGTCCTTCGCCTGGTCCACCTTGACCTGGGTGACGCCGTGGCGGTCCCGGAGGTTGATGAACACGCATCCCCCGTGGTCCCTCACCCCGGCGGCCCAGCCCGAAAGGGTCACCCGTCGGCCCAGGTGGTCGATCCGCAGGTCTCCGCAGGTGTGTGTCCGGTAGGTCTCTTCCATGAAGTCACTCCCGGGATTGAAGAAGGGCCGGCCTCCGGGCCGGCGGAATGGTCACTCCAGTGGCGAGCAGACGATCTGGATGGAGTCGATGAAGTTCCCCGATGCTCCCCGGATGCCGGTCATCACGTGGCCCTTCGGGCAGCCCTCGTTGTATTCCCCGGTCCCCCCCGGACCGCCGATCCGGTTGCCCATGCGCTTCGCGGACCCGATCCGGACCTTGCCTCCCGCCCCCTGGCCCAGGGCGTTCCCGACCTCCTCCACCAGTCGCCGGACGAGGTCCTCCAGCGTCAGGTTCTGGATCCGGTCGGCGTTCTTCGCATGTTCGGCCTCGACGGCATAGGCCGCGTTGTCGGCGTAGCGCACCCCGGAACCGGTACGCCCCTGGGGGCCGCCGTGTCCGGTTCCCGAGGGGCCTGCCGTCAGCACCGGGGGACGGGCCTCCACGGGAAGGAAGGGTTCCCGGAGCAGTTCCGGTCCTCCCCGCACCGACACGCTCAGCACCATCTTGTCCAGGTCATCCCGTCGGGGAAGGGGCTTCGTTCCCCCCAGGGCGACGGTGTAGACGCCCCGGTCCACCGCCACCCAGAGCGTCTCCGTCCACAGGGCGTTCCGGGCCTTCAGGTTCGGGTGCAGCCGGAAGGTCAGGGGGAAGATCCCGCTGACGGGCTTCCCGGACTCGTCCAGCAGTTTCCCCTTGTAGAGGAAGGTGTCGGAGGGCGGCGACGCCTTGGAGGATCCCGGCACGCTCGGCGGGGCCGGCGGCGAGGCCAGGGCGGCGGAGGCCCCGAGGCACAGGGCGATGGTCCACGTCAACCAGCGGATCGACCGTCGCATCAGCGCGTCCTCCCGTCGGGATCCCGGGGGAGGTCCCCGGATCCGGCGCCTTCCGTCCGCCCGGCCTCCGGGACCCGCGCCGGGACCGGGAGCCGCACGACCAGGCAGGCCGAGAGTATATCATGGAGCATCCTCCGGCGCCGTCCCAGAAGCCCGAAGGCCGGTCCCACGGCGCCGGGGACCGACAGGACCATCCAGGCCAGGGATCGCCAGAGGGACCGGAGGGGGCCGGGTCGCCGCCCCGAGAGGGTCCGGACCTGCATGCCCAGCAGCCGGGCGACGGGTGTCGCGCCCAGCAGGGCGGTCCAGGCCGTCTCCCAGGCCAGCATCGCGCACAGGAAGACCGCCAGGGGCCCCATCCAGAGGCGGGGATGGTGGATCACGACATCCACGCCGTAATCGAAGAGGTTCCAGTACCGCGGGGGCCAGGGCTCGGCGGCCAGGCCCGGGAGGGACCAGGCGAGGGCGCCCCCGAAGACCGCCGCCAGGCAGAGGTCGAGGCACCCCGCCAGCGCGCGCCGGATCAGCGAGGCCTCCTGGACCGGAACCACCGTCACGGCGTTTCCTCCGGTTCGGAGCACGATACCGCGTCGCCCAGGTCGCCGCAAACCACCTGGGCCACCACCAGGCCCACCATGGCGGCCGTCTCGGCCCGGAGGATCCGGGGACCCAGTCCCGCCGGCAAAAATCCGTGTTCCAGCAGCAGGCGCCGTTCCTCGGGATCGAAGGACCCCTCGGGGCCCGAGGCCAGAATCGCGCCCGGGGCATTCCGGAGACTGGCGGCCAGCAGGGGGGTCCCGGGGCGCTCGTCCAGCATCCTCCTGGGGAGAACCGGGTCCTTCCACCGGTCCAGGGCAGGCATCACCGCCGGGAGGTCCGGCCAGAGATGGACCTCGGGCGCCACCGGACGGCCGCACTGGCGGGCCGCCTCCCGGGCCACCCTCCGGAGTCGCTCGACCTTCCGCCGGGCCTCCGGGCCCTCGGGCCGCGGCACGCTGTGGCGCATCACCGCGACGTGGACCTCCCGCACGCCCGTCTCGGTGGCCTTCTGGATCGCCCACTCGGTGCGATCCCCCTTCAGGATCCCCATCACCAGCACGAACGGCGGGCCTGGCGGGCTGCCCGGGGCCCCGCGTTCCTCCTGGAGGGCATCGGCCCGGAGGAACCACTGTCCTGCCGACCGCGCCAGCACTCCGTTCCAGGTCGTTCCGTCGGGACCGCAGAGGATCACGGGGGATCCGTCCCGCAGCCGAAGGACGCGCAGCAGGCGGTGGAGCAGGTGCGGATCCGGCGTCACGCAGAGGCCGGCGGAGAGTGCCGGACGATCCAGGAGGATTCGCGGGGGAAGGGTCACGGCGCTACTTCGCCACCACCCAGACCTTCGCTTCCGCGACGACCTCCCGTTCCAGACGGACCGGGACGGTGAAGACTCCCAGGTTCTTCAGGGGCTGCTCCAGCTGGATCTTCCGGTGATCGACCTCGATCCCCTCTTCCGCCAGGGCCGCCGCGATGTCCCGGGCGGTCACCGACCCGAAGATGCGGTCCTCCTCCCCGGCCTCCCGGGCCACCTTGCAGGGGGTGGCCTCGATGCGCTCCTTCAGGCCCATCGCGGCCTTCCGGGCGGCGGCGATCCGGTCCGCCACCAGCCGCTTCTGGTGCTCGATCTGCTCCATCGATCGCCGGTTGGCGGGCAGGGCGATGCCCCGGGGGAACAGGAAGTTCCGGGCGTAGCCGTCCGAGACCTCCTTCACGTCCCCCGCGCGGCCCAACGTCTCCAGATCCTGGCTCAGGATGACCTTCATCGTCGTCTCCTCCCCGTCAACTGACGGCGCCCGTCGCCGCGTAGGGCATCAAGGCGATGTGGCGGGCCCGCTTGATCGCGATGGCCACCTGCCGCTGATGGCGGGCGCAGACCCCGGAGATCCGCCGGGGAACCATCTTGCCCCGCTCCGTCACCAGGCGCTTGAGGGCCGCGGGGTTCTTGTAGTCAATCCGGGCATTCTTGTCGGCGCAGAACGGGCAGACCTTCCGCCGGGGCGGACCGCGCCGCTTCTTCTTCGTGTCCTTGCGGGTCTTCGCGCTGTGCATCGCCATGGCCTACTCCTCCTCGTCCCCTTCCGAGTCCTCTGCCTCTTCCTTCCCCTCGGGGCCTTCCTCGTCCTCCTCGTCCTCGTCCTCCTCGTCGTCACTGGAGAACTCGCGGCCCTGGAACTCGGCCTCCCAGCCCGTGGTGGCCCGGGACCGGTCGGAGTCGTCGGAGTCGCTGGGCAGGTTGTCGAACTGGCCTTCCTTCTCGAAGTCGAAGGTGGCCGGGTCCACCCGCTCTTCCAGGAGGACCGTCAGGTACCGGAGCACGGCCGCATTCAGGCGGAGCATCCGCTGGAGTTCCTGGACGAAGGATTCGTCCGCCAGGAAGACGTGGTACAGGTAGATGCCCTTCACGTTCTTCCGGATGGGGTAGGCCAGGCGCCTCTTGCCCCACAGCTCGAAGCGGACGTGGTGTCCCTGGTGCTTCTGTACCAGTTCCTGGATCTTCTCGTAGAGCTTCTTCTGGGCCTCGTGTCCGGCGTCGGTGCGGGTCACGATGACCGTCTCGTACTTCCGGAGCCATTGCACGTCGCTCATTCCACCTCCTTCTGGACTTGCGGCCCGTCGGGCCCCCCCTCCGGGCAAGAAGGCCTGGCCGGACGAACCCTCCGGTTCATCCGGTTCTGGGCTCTCGGGACCCCCCCGAGGACCCAGTCTCGGATCCCCTCGACCGTCGCCTGGAGCGACGATGCGAGGACTTCCTCCTCGTTCTGGGAGAACGGCGACAGGACGTGATCGACCATGTCCTCCGCCGATCCCCCGGGCCGGCCCACGCCGATCCGGATTCGCGCGAACTCCCGGGTGCCCACCTGCTCCATCACGGACCGGACCCCGCGGTGGCCGTTGTCGCCGCCGCCGACCTTGAACTGGGTCCGGCCCAGGGGCAGGTCCGCGTCGTCATGGATCACCAGCAGGTCCTGGACCGGGATCCGGAAGTACCTGGCCGCCTGGGACACGGCATGCCCCGACAGGTTCATGAAGGTCGTCGGCATCAGCAACAGGACGTCCTCTCCCTCCACGGTCACCCGGGCATTCCGGGACTGCCATCTCTCGGTCCAGGAGGCCGAACACTGGGCACCGAAGGACTCCACCGCCCGGAACCCCACGTTGTGCCGCGTCCGGGCGTATCGCTCCCCGGGATTGCCCAGCCCGCAGACCAGTTTCACGTCCTCCCCCAGGCCGCCGGGACCGCAGGCCCCGCTCCAGGACGGATCACTTCTTCTTCTCGGGCTCCTTCGCCTCGGCGGTGGCTGCGGCGGCCGGCGCGGCGGTGCCCTCGGCGGCAGTCGTGCCCTCGGCGGCGGCCTCCTCCGTCTCGGCCTTCGGGACTCGCACGGTGATCACCGCGTTGTCCTTGATGAACACGGGCCGGGCGCCTTCCGGGAGCGGCAGCTGGGAGATCGTGACCGAGTGCCCGACGGCGAAGTCCGACACGTCCACGACGATTTCGCTGGGAACGCGGTCCACGGGGCAGCGGATGGTGACCTGGTGCATCGTGACCGACAGTTTCGCCCCGAGCCGCTCGCCGACGGACTTCCCGACGGTCCGGATCGGAACCTTCACCTCTAGTTCCGTCTGCTCGGTCACCCGGAGGAAATCGCAATGGATGAGGTTCCGGCGGACCGGGTGGACCAGGTAGTCCCGGACCACGACCATCGTCTCCTCGGGCTGGTCCCCCTGGATCACGAGCCTGCACAGGGTGTTGCGTCCCGTGGGACTCCGCAGGATGTTCCCGATGGCCTTGGGGTCCACCACCAGGGGAAGATTGGGCCGGTCGCCCCCGTAGAGGACTGCCGGAAGGTAGCCGAGGGCGCGGATCTTGCGCGCGTAGCCCTTGCCGATGACCGTGCGTGCCTTGGCGGTGATGACGGGACACTCCATTGGGAATCCTCCTATCGCCTCTTTCCTTCGATCCCCGGAACCCGGGAATCGGGCTCGGACCGAATCGCCCCCCCTGGGCGACGGGACGGGGGACTCGTCCGCCCGTCCGGCTCGGCCGGCCTCGAAAGGCGCGTTTCTATACCCTTTTCCGATTTCCGGGTCAAGGCCCACGTTCGTCCCGCCGTTCGCCTGCCTGGGCGCCTGGTGGGAACCGTGTTCCGGGAGGGGAAATCCGGGGGTTCAGGAAAGGCCCAGTCCCTGGTACACCGCGGCGATGATGGACTTCTCGGCGTCGGTCACCCGCCCGTCGGCCTCGGCGATGGCGACCATGTCCTTCATCACCGCCATCTTGTGCCGCTGCTCGGGCAGGAAGTTCCGCAGCGCCGCGGTGTGGATGGCCAGTTCCGACATCTCCTCCTCCTGGGTCAGCGCGACGAAGTAGTCCACCGTCTGCTGGACCTCCGAGAGGGTCGTGTCCAGGGAGGCCTGGGTGCTGGAACAGAACTGGTCGTTCCACTCCCGGACCTTCGAGATGAGCATGTCCAGTTCGGGGCGGGTGAGCCCTTCCCGGTCGCCGTGATGAGCCAGGAACAGGTAGAGATACGCCAGGGAGTGCGTGAACTGCATCGGGCTCGGTCGGTGGATCGCCATCGGGTTCTCCTTGTCATGCAGAGGGGATTCCGCGTCCTCCGTTTCCAGAGGGAGTCTCATCCCTGGTCATCTCCGAGGCGGCGGACCGTCCGGCAGGTCAGGGAATGCTCTCTTGTACCTTGCAGTGTTCCGGGTTGTCAATCCCGCAGGGGGCCCCGAACGGTCGTCGATCCGTTTCCGGTCCCGGGCCCGACGGGTCCGGTCCCGGACGCGATCCGGTCCGACAGTTCGGCCAGCGTCGCCACCTCCAGGTCCGGGGTCCTCCGGGAGGTCCTCCACAGCCCGGTCCGGACGCGGACCACCGGGACCCCCGCCCGGGATCCCGTCTCGAGATCGACGTCCGAGTCGCCCACCAACAGGACCTCGGCCGGTCTCCACCCGGTCTCTTCCAGCAGGTCCAGGAGGGCCTCGGGGTCGGGCTTCATCGCGGGACCCGAGTCCCCTCCCCGGACGGCCTGGAACAGCGGAGCCAGCCCGAGCCCCTGAAGGATCCGCCGGGTGGACTCCAGGGGCTTGTTCGTCAGCACCGCCAGCCCGATGCCGGCGGACCGCATGCGGGCGAGGGCCTCGGGCACCCCCGGATAGGGCCTCGTGTGAATCAGCAGGTGGGCCTGGTAGTGGTCCAGGAAACGCCGGAGATTCGCCTCCAGCCGGTCCTGGTCGGGCGGAGCGGTCGTCTCCCGGACCAGGTGGCGGGCGCCCCGGCCCACGCAGGCCATCACCTCCCCCAGTCCCAGGGGAGGAAGGGCCTCGAGTGCCCGGACGTGGTTCACGGCGTCCCGGAGGTCCTCGAAGGAGTCCACCAGCGTCCCGTCCAGGTCCAGCACCACGCCGCGAAGGGGACGTCCGAGGATCATGTCGGGTTCCGTCTCCCGGGACCGCGGCGATCCCTCGAGCCGGGCTTCCCGTCCGGGCGGGGACCCGGCCGCGCCCGACCCGGCTCGGCCTCTCCCTCCACGTCGTTTCCCTCGATGGCCCGGATCCGGACCGGAACCTGTCGTCCCTCGGGCAGTCGACGGCCCCGGATGCGGATCCGGCCGTCCACCTCGGGGGCCTGGAACCAGGCGCGCCCCGCCGCGATCCCCTCGTCCGCCTCCTCGACGAGGGCCTCGTGGACCTGGCCGAGGAAACGGGAACGGGACCGCCATGCCGCCTCGGCCAGGACCTGCTCCAGGACCTCCTTGCGACGGATCCGTTCGGCCTGGGGCACGACGCCTTGGAGCCCGGCGGCGTGGCTGCCCGGTTCGGGGGACCAGGCGAAGGCCCCGGCCATCTCGAAGGCCGTCTCCCGGGCGAACTCCAGGAGGCGATCGAAAGCCGGTCCGTCCTCCCCGGGGTGTCCCACCAGGAAGGTGGTCCGGAGGACCACGCCGGGGACCCGCTCCCGCACGCGTTCCACCAGCCTTCGGAGGTCCCTGGCCCGGGTCCCTCGTCGCATCGCCCGCAGCACCCCGTCGTCGGCGTGCTGCACCGGGAGATCCAGGTAGGGAAGCACCACCGGGTGATCGGCCAGCAGTTCCAGCAGCCGGTCCTCGATCCCGGACGGATACACGTACATCAGGCGCAGCCAGGCGTCCCCCGGCATCTCCCGGGCGATCCCCTCGGCCAGGTCGGCCAGCCCGGGGCGTCCCGGAAGGTCCCGGCCCCAGGCGGACAGGTCCTCGGCGACCAGCACGATCTCCCGGATGCCCGAAGCGACCAGCGCGCGGGTCTCGGCCGCCAGGTCCTCCAGCGGGCGGCTGCGCTGCCGGCCGCGGATCCGGGGAATGATGCAGAAGGAGCACCGCCGGTTGCAGCCTTCGCTGACCTTCAGGTAGGCGCTGCCCGGCGTGGAGGTGACGAGCCGGGGATTCTTCGAGGAGGGCATGACCGTCCGGGCCGACCGGGTGGCGCCCTCGAGCCGCCCCCGCAACTGCAGCAGTTCCCGGACTCCCGACAGCAGCTCCACCTCGGGCACCGCCGCGCGGATCTCCCGGGCGAAGGACTGGGCCATGCAGCCCGCCGCGACGAGCCGCGCCCCCGGTCGCATCCCCCGGGCCATCTCCCGGAGCACCTCCAGGGATTCCTCCCGGGCCTCCCGAAGGAACCCGCAGGTGTTCACCAGCACCACGTCCGCCTGCCGGACCGAGGTGGTCAGCCCGTATCCGTGGGACAGCAGGTCGCCGAGCATCACCTCCGTGTCCACGCGGTTCCGAGGGCAACCCAGCGTGACCGCGTGGACCAGTCCTGCCGTCCGGGCCTTCATCGGGTTTCCAGGTCCTTCACGGTCACCCCCTTCGGGGGCCGGAAGGCGAAGCCCGAGTCGGGGAGGGGGGCGAAGGAGGGGTTCTCGAAGCGGATCCGGCTCAGGTTGCCGATGGGGTCCTCGACCTCGGTCTCCCGGGTGTCCCCGGTCCGCGGGTCCACGAAGAGCGTGACCGCCCGGTAGGCGTCGGTGGCCTGCCGGGGCACCAGGCGGAGAGGCACCAGCCCGTCGGGGCGCGCAGGCCCCACCGTCCCCTCGAAGACCTCGACCAGGCGGGCGGTTCCGGTCAGGAATCCCAGGGCGTGGTAGAGGTCCGAGTTGCGGACCGGCAGGCGCCA
>Ga0302250_1000837_pt1 | contig 26386 bp, 14 predicted proteins | sample AAG_RA_Asp_MG_FD_193536 | JGI IMG/M metagenome (GOLD analysis project Ga0302250, IMG submission 193536) | Enriched activated sludge microbial communities from anaerobic digester in WTTP, New Holstein, Wisconsin, United States - AAG_RA_Asp | ecosystem: Engineered > Bioreactor > Anaerobic >... | reverse complement strand
GTCATAACCGGGCGCAGCGCGACCGTGACCCTCGCCGGCGACGGCATGAGTAAAAGTGTGAAAATCCTGCAGGCGGGAGCGCCAGATATCGGCGCCATCCTGGTCAGCATCAATGTGGACCAGGCCACCTTCACCATCACCGGGCCGGCATCCTTTACAGGAAGCGGCCGGGATTTCATCATCCCGTCGGCCCCGTCGGGTCTTTACACCATCTCCTATGGAGAGGTTCAAAATTACAGCACCCCGGCGCAGGAGCAGCTCCAGCTCACCGCCGGCGATACCATCCGTTTCAGAGCTGAGTACATCCTCACCAACACCGATTTCTGGCAGAAGGGGGACAGCCTCTCCATCGGCCCCATCTTTCCCCTCACCGTCGCTCCGGACGGCGCCATTTTTGCGGGAAGCGAGCGGAACGGCATCTTCCGTTCCAGCGACAACGGCGGCAGCTGGACCATGGTCAATAAGGGGCTCACCGACCTCAACATCAGCGCCCTGGCGGTCAGCTCGGCCGGCCCGGTCTTCGCCGGCAGCGTCATGAACGGCACATTCCGCTCCACAGATCAGGGTGATAACTGGGTGGCCATCCATAACGAATTCGCTGCGTTGAACATCAGCTCACTGGCCATCAGCATCCAGGACCATATCTTTTCAGGGACCTGGAACGGTGCGGTCTTCCGCTCCACCGATTACGGCAACACCTGGTCGCTGGTGAACAGGGGACTGACTGCCTCCAACATCAGCGCCCTCGCGGTCGCCCCCACCGGTGACCTTTATGCCGGCACCTGGGCGAACGGACTTTTTCGTTCGAGCGATGACGGGGCGACCTGGAGCCCCGTCAACGGCGGTTTCATTGTAGAATCGCGTGTACGAAGCCTGATCATCGACCAGAAGGGCATCATCTACGCTGGCACCCTCGAAAATGGGCTCTTCCGCTCGACGGACAATGGCGAGAGCTGGAGCTCCCTCAACACCGGACCAGCCAACCGCGCCATCCGCTCCCTGGCGGTCAACGGTGCGGGCGGCCTCTTTGCAGGCACGGATGCCGGGGTCCTTTACTCGGATAATATGGGCGAAAGCTGGATCCCGCTCAACAGCGGACTGACCAGTCCGCGCATCACCGCTCTCGCCGTCAATGCCCGGGGTTACCTCTTCGCCGGCACCGAATCGAGCGAGTTTTTCACAAGCATTCAGCCGACAACCGAGGTGGAATACGAAACCCATAATACACCCGCTCACTTTCGCCTGCGCCAGAATTATCCCAATCCCTTCAATCCCTCGACCACCATCGAGTACTCGCTCGATCGCCCTGCGTACACCGAGATCCACCTCTACAACATCCGCGGCCAGAGAATCAGGACGCTTTATGCCGGGATGACCGGGGCTGGGAGGCATCATGCCGTCTGGGACAGCCGCGATGAAAGCGGCAGGCTCTGCCCGGCGGGCATCTATATCGGCCTCCTGACCAGCGGAGAACGGAGGGAGAGCATCAAGCTCCTCCTGCTGCGCTGACCGGCAATAAAAAAAAGCCCTCAACCGGGATCCGGTTGAGGGCTTTTTGGTACCCCTAGCAGGATTTGAACCTGCGACCAACGGTTTAGGAAACCGCTGCTCTATCCAGCTGAGCTATAGGGGCATTTTATTGTTTTATATTATCTTATAGATTGCTTATATGTACCTTTTGAATGTCTATTGTTCCACTTTTGTTCCTTTTTTATGCAGCGCATCAGACAAAATCTCCACTCCTTTACGTTTTCCGGGATCACTTGAATGCGCATACCGCTGAAGTAGAGATAAATCACTCCATCTTCCCAGTTCCATGATATCACGAGGATTTACACCACTATCCATGAGGATGGTAGCAAAAGTATGCCTCAACGAATGTGCTGTGATACGTTTTATCCCAGCCTTTTTAACCGCTCTCTCTAACGCTTTACGGACATCCTTGTATTTGCTCCCATCTGATTTTGATACAACATATCCATCATCATGCTTGATCGATTTCAGATAATTGGCAAGCTTTTGGCTCATCACAATAATTTCATCTTTGTTGTTCTTTGTTTCGGTTAAAACGAAGGTTCCTTTTTCGAAATCAATATTTTCCCATTGAAGTCCGAGTATTTCCTGTAATCTGCAGCCCGTGTGTAGCCCAATCATAACGAAAGTTTTAAGAAATGCTTCATCACAAGCTTCTAGCAATTTTTCACATTCTTCAATTGACAATGCGTTTGGAATAATATTTTTCACCTTGAAACGATCCACTTCATTTACTGGGTTAACTACGGCATACCGCCTTTTCTTTATGGCCCAGTTGAAGAAATTCCTCAAAAACTCTAAATCTCTGTTGATCGTTGAATTCGACGGACTCCTACTATCTCTAAAGTCTTCGATGTCTTTAATAGTTATCTTGCTTACAATTTTTTCACCGAGCACGGGAATGATTTGATTACTATGAACGATGTAACGAACAATAGTGCCCTTCTTCAAAAATTTGCTTTTATATTCAATAAATTCTTTAAGAGCATCGTACAATGTGATTTTCGGCATTTGGGGCACAAACGACAGGGCTTGCTCATTAAGCTCCGTTTCTCTTTTCGACTTGATGGCTTCTGCGATCCGCTTAATCTTTGTACCTGTACTCTCTTTCCATCTCTTGCGGTCAACAATGATGTCAAGGTAATAATAACCATTTCTCGGAGGAGTTAGATGAATACGTACCATCTCAAACGGACCTAATAGATGAAGGGCATAATTACAGTTAATTATAGGCAAATATTTCGAAAAATCAAATCAGATTTTATCTGCAAACTGGCGCCTATATGTACGCTGAATATTCGAAAAGCGTTTATTTTCATCCTTCTTCTTTCTCCCGCGGACTTCAAATCCGCTCCGCCACCAGTAAATCGATTAAAAACAACGTCCTCTTTTAAATCCCGCCATTTTTATAACCCCTTGTTTTATCTATATAATTCCACTTTTGTCCACCCACGTCCACACCATCGAACGCCACCCTAATGCCACCGCCAAAGTGGTCTTAACTGCATATTATCTTTCTGCTTTCATCAAAGACTGCATACAAAAATATCGATAAAACCGTGCCCGGCAACATGGCTTTGTGTTAGGTCGGATCAACCGTTTTGAGGGAGCAACTAACAGGATATTATTTCTATAATTTCGCAATTTCTCTTGATTTCGATATAAATAATTATAAATTATTAACAATATAGCTAAGGCTAAGCGCAGTAGCTTTTAGTCCGGGAGGGGCAATGAAGGGACTTTGAGAGGCTCAGATCATCGAGAGATGACTGGGCCTTTTTCTCATACGTATTTGTTAAGATTCTTTTCACTTACTATGGTTCATATTGGCTAAAGATAATAAATATAAAAGATAGCTGGAATCGAACTTCTCCTACAATTAACCCAAGGAGCGGTTTATGAAAAAGTATTTATTTCCACAGTTGTTTTTTACGTTTTTTCTTCTCGTTTCAACCACCTATTCACAAGAATGGTTTTATGGTATTGGTTTAGTTCACGGAAGAGGTATTTTTGAACAACCAAGCGCTGACGGAATTCAGATCACACTCGGAACTAACAACTCAGGAAAAGTATTGGCTGCTATGATTTCTGTAAGCCGTCTTCGTACAGTCCTGCCATCAGAATTAGACAATATTGGAGGTTACCATATTAACTACAGGTATGTATTACAGAACATTAAAGAAGGCAAGCTTTTAGGAGATATATTCAAACTCACAACCATTGAAATCAGCCCACTAATCGTTTTGCTCCACAATTCTAATAAAATCGACTTGTTTCATTTCGGAGCAGGAATCGGACTGTATTTTCCATCTACTTCGTTTGGTTGGAAGACTAATTGCCAAATTGATGAAAATGAGATCGAGTACTATTCTGAATCTATCGAAAAACCTCTTATTGGCTTCAATCTAAGTATGGAGCTCGGTATTCCCATTTCAAAATCAAGTCGAATCGCAGCTGGTGCAAAATATATTTTTCTTCGCCCAGAAATTGTCTATGATGTAGTAAAATCAGGACCAGTTTCTTACATTGATTTTTATAGCTCTCCCAAAGCCATACTAGACTATCTCATTTTCTCTGCAACGTATTGTGTCTATTTCTGAAGCTGAATTTAACTCGTATGATAATCGTTTCCATTGGCTATGTCTTTTTAAATATCTGCTATAGAATTTATTTTGGTACGCTGAGTGGGATCTAAGAAATTTATTTTGTGCCCATTAATTCAAGTGAACCTACATTCATTCTCGATTAATCAAACATGTCCTTGCTTTTAAGAGTATTTTCAGATATTACTGATGAGTTATGGGGCATCCAATTCATGCAAAGAATTTCCTGAAAAATTGATCAATCATCTGAAGTATTAATCAATAAGAATAGTCCGAATTGATGGAAAAATGGAAAAGAATATTGTAAAAGGTAACATATCCAATGTTGGATCAGTGAAGATCGGTGATACATTTATTTCTGAACAGCCACCTCTTCCCAAATCTTTGACTGTGTACATGCCTCGAACCTCTATGAGCGAAATCGTTGGTCGCGATGCCGAGCTGAACGATCTTCATCAAAGGCTCTTTGATAATCGGCAAGTGGTTCTAGTCAATGGCATGGGTGGGATTGGCAAAACCATACTCGCTCAAGTCTATGTGGATCATTTTTGGGATGAATACTGTCATATTGTGTGGATTAGCCAACTATCCGAAAATCTTATCAACGATTTTGTCAATACGGCAGGCCTCATTGACAATCTGAATATTCAATCAGCCGGCAATGATTCAAAAGAGATCTTTTTAAGCATCCTTAACGAATTGAATCGGATCACGGAAAAACCTAATTTGCTCATTATTGACAACGCAAACGCTTCCTTAGCCGAATGGGCCAATTATTTACCACACCAACCTCACTGGCACATCTTGGTAACATCTCGGGAGAAGATAGATAAATTTGATTTTAAAGAGCTTGATTTCTTGTCTGAGGATGAAGCCGCTGAATTATTCTTGAGGCATTATACACATAATGACATTCCTAAATCTGATATTAAAGATCTTGTCCATACAGTCGACCGCCATACGCTCACAATCGAGATACTGGCTAAAACAGCTCAAAGGCAGAGAACAGAAATCGCTTCACTTAAACAGGCGATTCAGAAGGATCTCAAAGCAAATATCTACATTCCTCACAGCGGCAATAAAATTGAGCGAGTTACTTCCTATATATCCTCGATCTTTAATTTGAGTAAATTAAGCGAAGATGAAGTCGGGCTTCTCAAACAGTTCGTTTGTTTACCTGCAGTTTTTCATGAATATCACCTACTAAAAGAGCTGATACAATCTGCTAACGATGATGGGGAAGATACTTTTTCTGAGAGACTGGAGGCTCTTGTCGAAAAAGGCTGGTTGCTTAGATTGCAGGACCGAGACAGCTACAAGATACATCTGATTATTGCCGAAGTTGTCAAAAAACAAAAACCCATCGTTCTGAGTGAAGTTAAAAATCTTATCGATTCAGTAACTGGAAAATTGGGAATAGATCAAGCCAGAGATAATCCGGTAGACAAATTCCCATGGGTGCCTTTTGGAAATGCTCTGTTGACTAATTTCCCCAAAAGTGGTGATGCTGATATTGCAGAGCTGCAAACTGATCTGGCCATAGTACTTAGAAGTCTCGGTGATTATCTGGGAGCTAAACCCCTGCTTGAGAAAGCCAAGCGCTCTGCAGAGAAAAACTTTGGCCTAAACCATCCCACAACCGCAATTCGCTATTCGAATTTGGCTGTGGTGCTGAAAGACCTCGGCGATTACCAAGGCGCCAAAATCCTGCTTGAGAAAATCCTACGTTCTGCAGTAAAAAACTTTGGCCCTGAGCATCCCGATACAGTTAGTATTTATTCGAATTTGGCGCTAGTGCTCAAGGAGCTCGGTGAATTACAGCGGGCGAAGAGCCTACTGGAAAAAGCCCTCCAATCTGAAGAGAAAAACTTTGGCCCTGAGCATCCTAACACAGGGATTATTTATTCAAATTTGGCCCTTGTGCTTAAGGAGCTCGGCGAATATCAAGGCGCAAAAACCCTGTTTGAAAAAGCCCTTTTGATAGATGAGAATAACTTTGGTTCTGAGCATCCTAATACTACAGTTAGGTATTCGAATTTGGGTGTGATACTCTATGAGCTCGGTGATTTTCAGGGTGCTAGAATCCTGCTAGAAAAAGCGATGCATGATGATGAGAAAATATTTGGCCTTGAGCATCCCAGTACTGCGATTCGGTATTCGAATTTGGCCTTAGTGCTTCAAGCCCTCGGTGACTACCAAGGAGCTAAATCCCTGCTTGAGAAAGCTATGCGCTCTGCGGAAAATAACTTTGGCCTAAACCATCCCACAACCGCGATTCGCTATTCGAATTTGGCTGTGGTGCTGAAGGACCTCGGCGATTATGAAAGGGCAAGAATCCTGCTGGAAAAAGCCCTTCTGTCAGATGAGAAAAACTTTGGCGCATGTCATCCCACAACCGCAACCCGCAATTCGAATTTAGCTTTAGTGCTTTATGATCTCGGCGATTATCAAGGGGCGAAAACTCTATTAGAAAAAGCCCTGAGGTCTGAAGAGAGTAACTTTAATCCTAAGCATCCCACAACAGCTATACGATATGCAAATTTGGCCATTGTACTAAAAGCTCTCGGTGATGATCAAGGTGCAAAAATCTTGCTACAGAAAGCGATGCGCTCTTATGAGAAAAACTTAGGTGCAGACCATCCTACCACAGCTATCCTTTATCTAAATTTGGCATCATTGCTTTATGATCTCGGCGAAAAGAAGAATGCATCTAAATTAGCAAAGCGAGCGCTTGAGAGTTTTGTTGCTAAACTGCCGCAGGGGCATCCTTTAATTGAAGAAGCAGCTAAACGATATAATTCCATTAAAGAATAAACATTATGCGGAGAATTTTATGGAACCGATCACAATAAGTACGTTATTCGCAGCAGCGCTTGGTTATATTCTGAAGGGTGCTGCACAGAGCAAGGCGGCAGACAATGCAAAGGAGGAGTTATTGGGAGGCTTCTGGCAATGGATACGCCCACTGTTTATTAAAGACGTGCCCGAAATAGAAGAGAGGCCAGACGAGACTGTTGTTGAAACTAAAAGTTCTGATCGACTTCGGGAATTGATGCGAGACGAAGGTTTCACCATTGAACTTGTAGACTGGGTAGACAGATTGAAGAAGTCAGGAATCAAAGAGAAAAACATTATCGATGGTAACCTGATAGATATTGATGAAATAATTATCGGAGATAAAACGTACACTCCCCAAGATGAGTTCAATCGCAAAAACGTCGTTAAGGGTGATGTCAAAAATGTTAAAAGGTTCACTCTGGGGGATGGGCACTAAAATTAATGCTTATTAACTTCACTATCTCCCCTATTAACTTCATTTTCGTCAATAGCGTTCACTAATGGAAGCACAATTTGACATATCTCCCAAATAGTAACAACTAAGCAATTCCCGGCCAACGTCTCTAAACGCTGGCATTTTTCTGCCGTGGCGATTTTATCCCTTGACGGCTGTCCTTCCATTTCTTATATTATGTTGAAAGGGACGGTCCGGCCCCTTTCACCAGCACCTTTCCAGAATAGGTGCAGCCAAGCGCCCGATTCGACCCCCTCCCATCGGGCGCTTTTTTATCCAAGTTCCCTTGTTTTTATGTAGAATATTTGTAGATAAAGCGTGAATCTTGGCGGTTCTGAAACAGGCGAGAACGGATCAGACAAATTCCTTGGAGGGGATATGGCAGGCTTTCAAAAGCACAACTCAGTTTAGATTGAGCCAATTTATGTAAAGTTTAATTTGTGTTTATAGTTTTCGCAAATACTCTAGCGTAGAGAATTCAGAGTTTTCGCGATAATCGGCGGCTTCATTTCCGAAATGCGAAGCTCGGATTACACCTATTCAGATTCGTTAGCCGGAGGTGGTGTAGATGAAATATAAAATATCAAAATATTTGCTATTCATTCTCATGCCGGGAATTGTTTTGCTATACTGTACAAAGGATGATCCCGCAGGACCTTCTGATTCACCTATTAATAACGATCCTGTAGAAGATAGTTCGAGTTTAGAATGTACATTTACTACACTTAGTTTTTCTGTGAATACTGACACACTTTCATTTAACATAATTAATAAAAGTGCAAATAATGTTGATTGGCACATAGATGCAACTCCATTCTATCTAACATGCACTCCCTCAAAAGGTACTCTCACTTCCAAGAGTACAATTAAAATTATAGTGGCGTGCAGACGTGATTCGCTTAAAAGCGGTGTTATTACTGATCGTATAATCGTGAGAACCAATATACAATCGATTATTATCAGCACCATGGTAGGTGTAAAACTGGAACCACCACAGCAAACGATTACGATCTTGTCATATAATATTTTGGAGGGCGCAGGAATAGATAGTTGGAGTGCTGAATCCAGAGAAAAAAACTGGAATAAAAAAGCTAATGCGCTTGAGGAAGTAATTGAAGTAATAAAATCTTATGATCCGGATATTGTCGGAATACAGGAAGCAGTAAGATGGAATGCAAATGACGATTATATCCCTAAATATGTTTCTCAGAAATTAGGGATGAGATATCTTCTGGCAGTAGGATATATGTCAAGCTGGGGTGTGATGTTATTGACAAAATATGAAATTCTGGACTATCAATTATACGGTTCTGAATTCGCCGTTGGCTCACTTAAAGCAAGATTAAAAACACCCTCTGGTGATACGTTAGTTGTTTATAATTTTCATCTTTCTGTGCCAGCTCACCATTTGGATATCCTCTCTTTTAGAGCCTTAACCAATGAATTCAAGGAAGCCAGAAAAGGCATTGCAATGGGTGATTTTAACCTACCGTCAACTGATGTTCCATTTCCGGGTAACTGGGCTTTAGCAGCATTGGGTGAAATGTCCGACCATATTTGGCTGAGTGAAGATGTAGGTTTATCACCGAGTGGGGAGTATTATAGGATCACCATTGCACCTGACGATAAGAAATTCAACCTGCATCAAATTTCCGATCATAGGCCTGTTGCATGCAAAACCGGATTTTACTAGGAAACAATCTGAAAGAATAATGAGGGGAATGGTTTTGTTCGCCATCGATGATTGTATCCCTTAACGGGTGTCTTTCCATTTCTTATGTTTCGATTGAAAGAGAGGGTCCGGCCCCTTTCACCTGCGCCTTTCCGGAAGGCGTGACCAAGCGCCCGATTCGAGCCCCTCCTTTCGGGCGCTTTTGTTGTGTTGGAAATAGTCATTGATGACTTTCCCTTTTATATCTGCAAAATGACTTGATTTTGTGTATTATGTTATAACATTGATGTATAGTCTCCGGCTCTGCAACCAAACGGCAGCGAATCAGAGAATTAGCTGGGATGCGTCGAGTTTTGTAGTATATTCGATTAATAGGGTAATAAGATAAGGACGATAAATGTCGCTAATTGATCTGCTAGAAAGAGGATACTTCCCCAAGGAACTGCCCACCCAATTCTGTTCAACATCATTTGCTCAAGTACTCTGTAGTAGCAATACGTTACCAGTGGATTTTATACCAACTTCACCTAATGATTATAAACATCTTAAACTGGCTAAGGCTACAAAATATTCTCATGCACGCGGTGGCCTTCTTCGTCGACCATTAAGTATTTGCAATCCCTTGGCTTTTTATCGGCTTGCAAGAGAGCTTGATCAGGAATGGTCTATGCTCGCTCCCAGTCTCCAAGGTACGCCTCTTTCAGCAACGAATCCGGTCAGCACTTCTTCGGGGCGAGCTATTCTGGGATCAAAACCCCAATCGATGCGACCCTCGCTAGCCATCGAAACTCGCCTTAATAACCGTTTTATCCTCATAACTGATATAAGTCGATTCTATCAATCGATCTATACACACTCAATAGCTTGGGCCATCCACACAAAGCCTGTAGCAAAAGAAAACCGTGGAATGACCTACATTGGCAATCGAATAGACGCACTTGTACGTAGCGGCCAAGATGGTCAGACAGTAGGAATCCCGATAGGTCCCGATACATCCTTAATACTGGCAGAGATATTAATGCAAGCCTGCGATAGAGAATTACTATCAAAACTACCGAATATAAGGGGATACCGATTCATTGATGACTACGAACTCGGTTTTAGGACCCGAAATGAGGCAGAAAATGCATTCCATATTTTAGAAAGCATACTGTCTGGATACGAGTTAGCCCTTAATCCAAGAAAGACGATGATTAAAGAGCTCCCGTTCAGGTTGGAGGCTTCATGGGCTGCCCCGATTCGTTCTTTCACTATCCGATCTAAGCCATGTGGCCAAGCGACAGACTTGATAGCATATTTTGATTTGGCTTCTGAGCTCGATAAAAAATATCCTGATGAAGCTGTGCTACAATTTGCAGTGGGCAGATTGAGAAGCATCGAAGTAGCACCTGAAAATTGGAGATTGTTTCAGTTGCTTTTATTGGGACTGGTTGTACCTGACCCAGCATTATTACCTTTTGTCTTGGAAGCAATCAACAGCCGTGCGAACAAAGGAGCAATACCTGCATATGACGAGATTGGAGAGGCGTTGAATACGATCATTTTGGAACACTCCAACTTGGGTCATTCCAGCGAGGTTGTATGGTCTCTTTGGGCATCTATTGCTCTAAATATCAAACTATCCGAAGCTGTGTCTGTGGCACTATCAATATGTGATGATTCGTGTGTAGCACTATGTGCTCTGCATTGTCAATCCTGTGGTTTGCTGAAAGGACAGCTAGATACAACCCTTTGGAGTTCATACATGACAACTAGCGCCCTATACGAAGAACATTGGCTACTCTCCTATGAGGCAAACATAAAGAATTGGCTACCGTCAAATAGCCGCAAAGATCATGTTAACGCTGATCCTTATTTTTCGTTTTTAAAAACAAATAGCGTGAGTTTCTATGAGGCTCAAAGAGTGATGCCAGCCACACAAACGTCACCTTTGCCAGTCCCGCAGCCTACTATACCACCCATTTTTTACGCTGGTGCAAGTGGAGGTTATATTCAGAACGATGAAAATGAAACGGAGGATGAAAGAGCTTATTAGAAGTCCTGTCTCTAGGCAAGTATCGAAGCAGTTTTCTAGTGGAAAAAAGATGGTTTGAAATAATACAATGAATGATTCTGATAGAATGTGCTATCGCCTAATGAATCTGATTAAGTGACTTTCTCTCTGGGGAAATTTTATCATTTTTGCTCAATCTTAAGCTTGGTTTTCATAACAGCCTTTGGTTCTGACATTGTATATTTTAAAACAACTTTTTCATCCTTCACCAGAATTACCTTTGCAGTTCCGACTGGAGTATATTTTCCTTCCAATCCTTTTCTTTCGTCTGGTTGAACAAGTTCATACACGTCGCCAACCGACAATGAGTATAGTGTCGGTTGAAAAACCATAATAAATGACTCTTTTACAGAAGAAACAACATCGATGTAAATTGCTGCTCGTGAAAAATCATCAGGAGATAATTCAACCTCAGCCTCATCTAAGCTTAGAGCCTCGGTATTAAGACCATTCAGCTCTACAACATCTGAATTATCGTAGACTTCCATCTCTGATTTCTCAGCCTCAGCTTGAACCTGATTGAATCTGTTCATTGTCAGTAGTCCCTCAGCCACAAGCTTATTTACAACCTTACCAGAAGCAGATTTTATAAGGTTTTCCCAGTCAGCAAATGCATTCCCTTTCGATTTTGCCGTTGCGTACCAAAGCACAGATCCATCTTCTGTCGACTGAAGTACAGCCTCATAGCTCGCTATCGGTTTAGCTACGCTGAAACCGCCAAAATCATATGTCCTGCTTGATCCAACTACAGTATTCCCATAAAAGTGCGCGTTACCTGTGGTATGGCTTGACTTCGGAATGTAGGTAGTTGTGGTCCCGGCTCCTGTTGGCTGCAAAGTAAGGATACCATCAATTGATAAGTCCTTAAAGCGTTGCAGTACTTCTTCAGAGGAGTAGGTCTGAGCAGGGAAGAAAACATCTATTGCCTTGACACATTCAGCTTTGGATTTTCCTATAACATCCCTATACAATTTTTCTTCAGCAAGGTGGCGATAATCGAGGTCTTGGAAGTTTGCGTAAACCATGAGTTTTTGGAATTGACGATCGCCGTAAGAGCGATTCACTTGGGATGATATCTTTGTCCTCGCGCAACTCATTACGACGATTGAAAACACAGTTACTACGACAAGAGTAATTGATCCCCTGCTTGTTGAAGTCTTCATATTTCCCCTCGTGAAATTGTTTGCCGGCACTCTACATAAAAAATATCAGGTACATCGAAAAAGATACTCTTTCGATCACTCCCTCTCAAATCCCTGATTCGTAAACTTTAACGTCCGGCTGTTTTCGGTTACAGTTCGAACAATCTGGTCTGGGACTCCGGAAGGAATCTCGGCCGAGATCTCGAGGGTAACCGAGACACGCGATCCGACTATTCCTGCCAGATGGGAGATCACCTCTTCAGCTATGCGGCCGGCATCGCGACCAACTCTAGTCGGCTCCAATTCTACAGTACCGTGGAATCTTCTCGGTTGTGTTTGGATTGGGATTACTGGCGGAGCGATTACACCACCTGTGACCCCGCTATCCGTTCCTGTACCTCTATTCCCTTTATCCGATTCGGGTCGAATAACTTCGACTTTTACCCTGTCTGCATCGATTTGCTCACGGGCGACTTCTGCTTTGACGAGCAGTCCGGGCGCTGCATAATCGACAAGCATGACATTTTGCCCGCCACGCAGTCCATTATATCTGCCAGACGCTTCATCATAGCTTTCAGCATAAGCAAACGCATCAATCTCCCATGTGAGCCGGCCGACACCGTCACGAACAGCATCGAGCAAAACAGAGGGCTCTTTCAAACGTGGCAGGTATGGATAACGCGCAAAATCCTCTATCAGCTGTTTGATGCTTACATGCGAACCACGCCAGAGCGGCACGCGGTCTAGCTCCATCTTTAACCTCGTTGCCCCGAGAGCTGTCAGCATCAATTCATCGTTGCGCAGTTTCTTGCTGGCGCGTGCCGCGAGCGTGTCTTCGCCGCTCAAGCGGTAAGCTTGAAATACAACTGGATCCTGAGGCTTCGGCTGTGTTGGCACCAAGAGCCACTGGTAGGTTTCAGGCAGCCTCGCTGCGACAGCACTATCGGCCGACTTTAACTGGATTTCCGCTTGTTTGACCTGATGGGGTGACAGATCCAGAATATCCTTCTCGCCAAGGATCGACTGCCATGCTAAATATCTTCGTACTGCTTCGTCCAGATCTTGCAACCTTATCTTGTCAGCAGCCAGAAACACAAGGGTATTACGAAATAGCCGGGGTGCATTGCCGCGTGACTCAAAGATTGACCTCGCATTAAGTTCTGCAGGGCTCTCGGGCTCCTTGCTATACGGATACTGAAAGCCAAGGACAGCCAATCGTGCTTCAAGGTCATCGGGGATATCTTGATTGGACTGGGGCAAAGTGTGGATACGGTTGAAATCGCCCATTCGTCGCAACTCTTGGCGCAGGCGCTCTTCCAATTCGTGAGTTACTTTGTCGATATCACGCGTAAACTGTTCCGCCCGGTCCTCAGCCAGCTTGGTGACTGTTGGCTGAGTTGAGTACCAATAACGTGAGCCATCTTGGTAGAGATAGGTCGCGGTAGCAGCGAGGCGGCGTAGGGCATCACCAAAGACCGCAGGAGACTCTCCCGGCATGACGCAGCCGAGCTTAATTCGACGATCCTCGATGCCTCTATGGGCGGCTGCCGATGTCGGCGCAGAGCCCAGATAAATCGCTCTCGCCACTCGCCGACAAGCAGCGAATTTACCTAGATTGGGGATATCTCCATCCATCCGGAGAGGTAGGGAGTTCGGGCCATCAACATCTTTTTCTATGACCGGAGCCCAATTGTCTGAGAGATATCGCGTCAGCTCGAATTGCACACGAGGTTCGTCAATAGCTATGTTGGCAGGTAGAATCAGAGGATTTTTGTCGCCTTTCTCCCAGAGGCTGTGGATTACCGCAGCCATCAATCGCAGGACGCCGCGGGTACGCTGAAACTTGATGAGAGTAGACCAGTCTCCGTAAAGCCGGTCGAAGATCTCTGGGTGAATGGGATAAGCCGCCCGAATGCGTTTTTCATATTCAGCTTCGTGGCACTCGGAGGGGAACTCTTGATGCTGCGTCCGATAAAGTTCAGCAAATGCGCGGGCCACTACGTCACGAGCCTTGAATTGAGCCGGATCCGTTAAGGGCTCAAACAACCGTCGACGCACGATTTCAAAGCCCTCCTCGGCACTGGCCGGGCGCCAAGAAGACTCGACTCTGCCAACTACGTTTCTTAGCCTCTCAAGCGCTTCACGGCCGCGCTGTCCGCCGACTTCAGAATCATCAGCTTGTGTGTGCGGGGAACCGGAAGTGTCTGAAGCCGGCAAACTGATCACGAGCAGACAATTCTTTGCCAGCTTGGCTGATTCGGTCAGCAATTGGGCAAAGGTGAACTGGGTCTCGAAACTGCCGGCTGGAAGATCTGTTTGATCATGAAGCTGCCGGGCATAGGCTACCCACTCATCGATCAGGATCAAACAAGGTCCATACTCGATAATCAATTCTCGCAGCACATCGCCCGGGCTGGTCGCCTTCTCATCGTCTGCTTGGATACGAGCAAAAGCCTTGGCACCACCCAATTGCCAAGCCATCTCACCCCAAAGCGTACGCACTACTGTGCCGTCTGCCTTTGTCACCGGATTGCCCGGGGAGATCTTATTGCCGACCAAGACCACTCGACGAATAACCGGAAGATCTTTTACTCCTGCTTCATTCATTACCGCATCTATCCCGGACAGTTCTTGTGGGGATACACCAGAGAAAAGATGGAAAAGGGCAAGCATTGAGTGGGTCTTGCCGCCGCCGAAATTGGTTTGGAGCTGCACGACGGGATCTCCACCACGGCCAGAAAGCCGCTGGACAGCGCCAACCAGCATTGATTTCAGGCTTTCTGTGAGATATGTGCGGCGGAAGAACTCAGCGGGATCCCGGTACTCATCGGTCCCCTCCCCAATATGGACCTGCCAGAGATCAGCTGCAAACTCTGCTTGCTGATATTTGCCGCTAGCGACATCTTTATGTGGAGTGATCACCTCCCGCCATGGTTTCAGGCCTCCTATCGCAGAGCTCTCGATCGCAGCTCCTGAAACTTTGCGTTTTTCTGTGCGCACTTGCTCATCAAAGCGGAGCCGCAGCAGTTCATTCTTCATCCTTTCGATTTCATCTGAATTTGGTGCCGATATCGCTGTCAGCATCCTTCCTGCAGAATCGAGAGCTCTATAGGCATCATCACTTGAGAATGTCTCTTGATGCGCCCATTTATTACGCAGGTCACGCAGTTCGCTGATCAGGCTCCGCTCGGCATGGCCGAGCGTCTTGCTGAAAGGCCTTTGCCAAGCGTCCCACATCAGCTTCAGCAAAGCAGCGACATCCCACTGCTGCATCGTCTTATTAGCTGGAATGCGCTCTTCAGCAATAAAATGATTGATGAGCGCACGTGATTCTACATCGGATAGCGTTTTAATCTCTCGTTCAACAAATGGAGCCAAACCTTGACGGAGAAGCTCCATGGCCTTGCCGACACGTTCGTGATTTGTAATAGCCATGCCAATTCCTTATTCTTCTTCGAAAAGTTGAGCTTGCTGAGGAGCTCGTTTGCCACCTTCTTTGGCCAAGCGCATTATCTCTGGCCAGCTTTGCACCAAGGCATTGTATGAGAGGGCCAAAGAAGCGCGTTTTTTGCGCTCGCAAAGAGTGTATAACCGGTAACAAAGTTCTCGTGCGATTTCAGCTTTGGCTCCCAGTCGTGCAACCAACGACGCGGCAGCGTATTCTCCATCTTTCTCAAGGACTCGGATCAGCTGATGCACCATCTCCCATGCTGTAAGGCGCGAATCTTCTTCAGGATCCCAGTCTGCAGGGAGTTCATTGGGTTTTAGCAAACGGACTTTGCCAGCTTTGGAGACAAGAATCCCTGCCTCCACCATGCCTGCGACACTGGTATTCTTTGCTTTCGAAAGCGTCTCGGCCACACCATACTCGCCTTCAGAAAAACCAAATTGCTCAAACCAAGCCAATGCCCAGCGGCTGTCAGAATCAAAATCGCCTTCCTGCTCGGCAAGGACATCGTCGAGAGTTTGGTTGATTAACGCCAAGGCTTCATGTACCGACATTGGATTCCCTTTGGCGTCCAGCACTTTGGCGTAGCGCGTGAAGATAGCCATACCCGGACCGATGGCCGCTTGGGCCAAGTCGACAGGAGCGATATTACTACGTTGCAGATGAGCGAGTGAAATGGGCAGTTCAGTTTTCAGTGCGGCCACGAAATCGCGGCGGGTGGAAATATAGGCGTCCGAAGATTGTTGCCTGCAGACGAGTATTATACTGGAGGCAAGTGCATTGGTCCCCGAGCCAATCATTCGATTGCCAAGTTCGGTCCGAATTGGCCAAGTACCTGTTATGGCAAATCCTGCGCGAATTAGCGCATCAAGAAAAGTCTCCCAGCCCGTACTTGTTGTACCTGAATCGCCTTCGTTTTCCGACTGTTTGAACGCGTAGTAGATGGTAATCGGAAAAGCAAGGTGAAGCTGTTCAGTTAAACAGTGCATCGCTTGAGTCATACCTTGCAGGAAAAATTCTTCTGCTTTCGATTTGCTCCCATGACGATAGGGGGTCGCCACCAGTTCTTCAGCCTTAGGCACAGAAAGAGTTGTGAACAGATCTGGAAAAATGTCTTTTATAGAATGGCGTAGCCAAACATAGAAAAAATCTGAAAGATCGGCATATCCAATATTGTCATAATAAGGAGGATCTGTTGAAATTACTTTATCCTTACTGAGTTTTTGGTTTTGGACTTGAACTTGAATAGCATGTCCATTGCCTTTTGTACATGTTGACAGCAGAGCCTTCCAAACCCAATCCAACATAGCAATCCAATTTCCAGTCGATGAACAGAATGCATTTGCTTCGGCATAATCCCATGCCATGGGAATCGCCTGACGCCCAAATGTATTCCTCATCTTTTCTCCGGAAATATGCCAAGTACAAATAGTTGACCAATAATCGGCACATTTATCCAAAACAAAAGCTAAATACATGCCAATCGCTTCAGAATAAGCCCTTGCACCGGTTCCATATTCTCTGAGTGGTGTGTTATCATCAGACTGGCCAATAGCTAGAGCGTCGTTCTTAATGCGAGTTCGCACGTCATTTATAAGATCAGCAAAAGTACCGAGTGCCAGCAGCTGGCGGGGAGTAAAGAGATCACCGAAGGTTTCCATGCCATAAAGAGGCGGTGAAAACCAGCGCGGGTTCTCAGGCATAGCCAAATCAGGCTTCCACTGCGGCATTGCCTTTAATGCAGCCTCCTCATGCTCTAATGTCGGTGATAGATAGATCCTTCCACGGATTCCTTCAGCAACTATTGCCATCAGACGCGCCCCTGATCGACCTGCATTTGCTTCATGATAGATGTGTTCACTTTCGATCGGAAATCCAGACATGATGCACCTGAAATTTGCACCTCGTGAAAGTTTTGTGCCAGTTCCGAATGCTTTTAAGTCCTTGGGTTTCCCGATCTTTACTTTGAAACGATACCCTCCATCCTCAATGATTGGCTCAACATAAGCTTCCTTCTGTTCTTTTGTGGAGAGCATAAACGTTGTAGTGAGCGGCACGTCCACATGCGAGAAGGCCGGATTTGGGCTTTTTACTGTTCTCGCCCATAGCCATGCAATCACAGTTAGTTTTTGACCAAGGTATGGTTTAAGATCTGGCCGCTCGCGAACCATCTCTTCAGTGATCTCTACCTTCGGGTAAAGATGGCCAATACGCTTCTCTGCCTCGTCTCGCATCCACTGACCATAGTATCGTACATCCTCGGCCAGTCCCTGAGCACCTTTCCATGTTTTTAATCCTGCAGTTTTCTGTGCCTCAGGATTTACTGGCGGCCTTCCAGCAAACTTTGGAGGAATCTCTATCATTGCCTTGTTAATCAATACTGCAACGGGATTGAGATCACTTGCGTAAGCTTCCAAGCCAAGCCTTTGGGCTTCCAATGGGAGAGCGCCACCTCCAGCAAAGGGATCATGGAAAGCTGGCAGTTTGAAACGGTCAAATAACTCCTTCGCCCTTGGGTGATCCGCATTTTCAGCGCATGTATATCGCCAGCTCTGCCATATCTCGTCGCGTGCTTGTTGCAGGACTTTTTCGTTCGTCGTGTTTTCCCACTTAACAAGCTCCTCAACTATACGAAAAAGCCTTTGTCGTTCTTTTTCTTGTACCTTTTCGGTGGGAAATATATCGGGATGGGCTGATGGGTCATCGACCATTTGGGCGAAGATTACAGCTCGTGCTGCAGCAAGCGGCCGTCGCGCCCACCAAAGATGCAACGTACTTGGGTGACCATGGCGGATGGATTTTTCGCGAGCACTGGCTTCGTTTATAGCCACTAAGGGCAAGGCGACTTCAATTAACTTTTTCTTGAAATGCATCAATTTTATTTCCTAATCGGTCATCTCCAAGTGCTACTGCATTTCTGCCAATATAGCATTAGATAATGCAACAAATTCATAGATTGCTGCAATCATTATCTTATTTATATTTTCAATAATTACATTATCTTAAAACATATAAGGTTGCAATTATTGCAACTTTTTCTTTTTATGGATGCAATCCAAACATTCAGCCAATGGATACCAGCGGGCTCCACGGGTAGCCCCATGAACATGTATAAGGTTGTCTTTAACAAGCTCTCGCAATAAAACTTGAATCTGGCTCCGACCTAGCGAAGGCAAAACCTGCTTAAGCTCTTCCATTTTTGATCCCACTTTTTTATTTTCCTCAATGTGCCTGATGAGGAGCGCTTTATTTGTCTCGCGATCCAGCCCATGTTTACGGGTGTAAACACCGGCTTTGCCGAGGTGTCGATAAAATCGCCGGGAGAGAAGCAAACGGCTTCCTCTGCCGCGCCCGAAACGTTCAATAACGCCCATTTCGAGCAATGATGCAATTCTATTTTTCAAGTGATCAGGTATGGGTTGCTCTCGGTGGACTAGATCGACAGCCATCAAATCGTCAATCCCGAATGATGCCATTCGTTCTTGGCCGATTTCCTCCAAGAAACGAAGAAATTCGGGGTCTTGAATATCGCCGAGCAAGGTAACCCATACCGAATGAGCATCAGTGCGAGTAAAATCAGGTAAAGGCTTGCTTTGACGAATGCATTCTCTGAAAATCATATCGTATCCCTGTCCGGCTCTTTCTACTAAACCGCATTTAGAAAGTACTTCAGCAAGTCGCCTATTGCGAGGATTCTGCTGCCAGAGTATATTGTCAGTCGTAATGCCATGGGGAAAACCGCCCGGGCTGGTAATTTCAATTCTACGTTGAAATTGTCGGACAAAAATAGAACCACTGAGCCGATAATCTCGATGACTGACTGCATTTAATAGTACTTCGCGAATCGCACGTTCATTGAATGTTGGCACGTCCCAAATGAATAGCCCCTGCTGATAATGTTGGAGATCATTGCGGAGGTTGATAAGCTGCCAGATTTCATCGAGAATAGGAAGAAATCCTTGCCGAAATTCATTTCTATAAGAAGCTGGGCCCGGCACCTCATTTGACCTATATTCAAAAACGATTTCAGCTTGTCCTAGATGCCTTGTCAAAGCCCTGTTCGAACCAAGCAAAATTAAAGCGGCATATACTATTTTTCCATCAACCAACAGTTCTGCATCTGCAAGAAGCTGTTCATCTGAACGAGAAGCAATGTCCAATTTTGAGGACTTTCGCTGCCAGAGCCGACGAAAGAGCTCGATAGAATCAATGTCAAGATCATTCAAATCTGCTCCCGGACAAGTTTGAGAAGAAAAATCAGGAGCAGATTCAGCAAAAATACGCTGCAAAAAGTCGGGTGTCATAGGGACAAGATCTTCACCTCCGCGCATCCAATAAGCGCCTTCAACCGGAATCGCCATCCCGATTGGCTTAGAGGGCACATGGAAAATCAAAACCCGTCCATCGTTATGAGCAAAGACCTCTGCATCTATTCTAAGTCGTAGTTTTTCAATCAACCCCGATTTTGTGCGCTCCAGATTCTCGAACATTGATGTTCCAACTATGTGGCGTGGGATTTTGTCCGTTACACCCAAAATTATTTTTCCGCCACCCTCATTGGCTAGCGCAGCACAGTATTTCACTAACTTTTCAAAGTGAAAATTATGCTTCGCCTCTTTGAATTCGAGATGCTCATCCTCTGATTTGAAAAGAAGCTCATCAAATTCAGTTTGCGTCATAAGACATATTCTCCAATGGAAAGATATTTGCCATATAATTATGACTTATAGTCTTGCCTCGGATTCTCACCCCTCGCCAAAAGCTCCGCGAAATCATAATTGACACTCGTAGCCCCTCTATCCGGCTCGCGCTGGAATGGCTGACGGATATAATGCACCCGATGTGTTTTATCATCGAAGAATTCTACGATGGCCAGAATATAGTCATCTGGCTTATTGAGAGAATATAGAATTTCGTTCTTCGTGATAGTAACAGTTTTGGCGCCAGATACGCGCCCCTTAACTTCGATGAAGCGGAGCTTGCCCGTGCCCGGCACCCGGCTTTCAATGTCATATCCGACTTTCTCAAACTCGCGGTCTAACGGTTCATACCCCAAGCATCGCTCAATTTCCATAACGATTTCCCGGGCACGAGCAGCCGACGCCTGTGTGTCTGCGGGAAAGGTCGGTACATATTGCGGATTGGCTATCTTCGCTAGTAATCCCGCTGGTACAATCACCAGCCCTCCTAGAACAACAGGAGGTAACGCAGAGATCTGACTTTCCTTATCAAGTTGCTCCAATCTCTTCTGCAGACGGGCCTGCAGATCATCGGCGCGACGTCTTGCTTCTTGAGAATTTTGCCGAGCATTGACTTTACCAGCTTGCTCCTCTAGCCTGAGCTTTTCGGCTCGACTATCCCAATGCTGAATAGCCATTATCAGCCGTGCTTTTACTGCTGCATGCGTCTTGGCAATCCATTCAAGTCGCTGGCTTCGGACTTCCTCCAAATGCTCAGGCACCAATTTTTCAATTGCATGCGCCAGTGCCTTCTGCTCAAGATCGCTCTCAATCCATTGGCATTCTGATCTACCAAGAATCTCCTCCACAGTTGGTTCATCCGACCTAAGTGGACGATAGTCCAGATAGGGCGCATAGTGGATGTGGCAAGTGTGGCCCTCTGAATCGAGCTCCACATAAAGCATTTGCTTGGAAATGACTCGCCGATCCCCCGATCGGGTAATGCTTGCATCCTGAATGGCGTGCTCAAGATAAAAGAGCACTCGCGGGAAGACACCCGGATCGCTCTCATCAACAAGGACCGCACCTCGTCGCAGTAGGTCACGCAATTGTTCAAGCGTCACATCGATTGTAGAGTCTAAAAGTGGGTGACCGGGGCAGATAAAAGCCGCCAGCGGTTGGCCCGGAGGCGCGATGAGCGGTTTTTCAAAAACAATACGTTCATAACGCGGCAGTACTGGTTCACCCAAACCGATCAAGCTGTCATGGTTTTTCACTGACGCCGGTACATGAGTCAACTCAAATCGTTGAGGCTCACGCTCACGGATGGTGCCCCCGAGCCTTTCAAATGCCTTCACAAAGAAATCTTTGATGTAGTAAGGTTGCAATCGGCGGGCTTCTGCACGTTCCATGTCCTCGCGAATCCGCTGAACCCGGCTCACATCCATGGAATCATGGGCAAGTGCGTGGTCGTCCAACAAATCCTGCAGAGACTTCCTGTCAATCGCATTGGCGACCACTTGGGTTAATCGCGCCCGTACCTCAGGAAGATCACCATAGCGCACTGCTTCGATTAACAGATCGCGAAGTGGCTTACCGCCAAATTGCAGATTACCCAGAACATCAAAGACTTGCCCACCAAGGGCTTTGCGGGCCTCTTCGAGCTTGCTGAACAATGTGTTATAGACATCGCCCTCTCGTGTCTCTTCGGCAACAAGGTTCCAAAGATGGCAAACTTCGGTTTGGCCAATACGATGGATCCGTCCGAAGCGCTGCTCAATTCGGTTCGGATTCCACGGCAGATCGTAGTTCACCATCAAATGTGCACGCTGCAGATTGATGCCTTCACCAGCAGCATCGGTCGCAACCAGTACCTGAACTTCTGGATCATGCTTAAATGCCTCTTGTGCATTGAGGCGATCTTGGCGCCCCATCCCACCATGTATCACTCGCAGTGACTCTGCGCGGCCTAACAGGGTTGTGATGCGATCGACGAGGTAGGAGAGTGTATCGCGGTGCTCGGTGAAAATGACCAGCTTCTGTCGTGGCGAAGAGACTGGAGGCGGGATGTCCTCAGGTCTGTTCTGATCTTTCTTATCGGCAACGCGGTTAGCGATGGCTGCAGAAGTAAAAATTTCGCTCAACAGCGCAGCGAGCTCACGCCATTTGCGATCCTCACCACTTTGGCGGACTGCAAGCGCTAGCGCTTCGAGACGTTCAAGTGTGGCAATTTCTGCCTTGAGTTCGTCGCTAGTACGCGCTGCTGTCGCCTGATCGAGTATCTCCTCTTCAATCTGCTCAACTTCGCCATCAGGAGCTTCATCAAGATCCTCTACATCCTCCTCATCGAGAATGGGAGCCGTGGAAATGCCGTTTGCGACAATAGCGCCACGACGCAACAACTCCAGTTCCCTCAATCGTTTTTGCAGCCGTTCCCGGCGCCGCCGCAGAGATTGATAAATTGCTTCTGGTGAGGAGGCCAATCGGCGCTGCAAGATTGTGAGAGCAAAGCCAACCGTCCCAGCACGCTTATCATTTCGTAGCGCATCAGCCCGATTAAACTCCTCTCGGACGTACTCTGTGACTTGAGCGTAAAGATTGGCTTCGGCGTCGGACAATTTATAGGGAACTGTATATGCAATTCGTTCAGGGAACAATGGCGTGCCGTCAAACTTGAGCAAATGTTCCTTAACCATACGACGCATCATATCAGAGACGTCGACTGCATGAACGCCATCGTGAAAGCGCCCCTCGAAACGATCGCCGTCAAGCAGAGACATGAAAAGCTGAAAATCTTCTTCCTTGCCGTTGTGTGGCGTGGCCGTCATAAGCAGAAAATGCCGCGTGAGCGTAGAGAGTAGCTGCCCGAGATTATGCCGTTTGGTGTATTTGATTTCGCCGCCAAAAAAGGAGGCAGACATTTTATGCGCTTCATCGCAGACAATAAGGTCCCATCGGCAATCAGGGGCAGCGAGCTTGGCCTGAACGTCCTCATTGCGAGAAAGTTTGTCGAGCCTAGCAATAACAAGGTTGTTTTCCATGAACCAATTGCCCGTTCGAGCAGCCTCAAGCTTGTCATTGGTAAGGATCTCGAAGGGCAATTGAAAACGGTGAAAGAGCTCATCCTGCCATTGTTCGGCGAGACTACCCGGACAGACAATCAAGCACCGCTGCAAGTCGCCCCTTACGATCAGCTCTTTTATATAGAGGCCTGCCATAATAGTCTTGCCAGCACCGGGATCATCCGCCAACAGAAAGCGGAGTGGCTGCCGTGGAAGCATGGCTTCGTAGACAGCGGTAATCTGATGCGGGAGTGGTTCGACAAGGGAAGTATGAACTGCAAGTACTGGATCGAACAGATGCGCAAGACGAATACGGTGGGCCTCGGAAACCAACTGGAAGAGATAGCCGTCACCATCAAAGCTCCATGGCCGGCCGCGTTCGACAATCTCCAGTCTTGGTTGGTCATCGCGGAACAGCAATTGATTGGCGACGCGGCCGGAAGCATCCTTGTAGGTGAGCTCTAGCGCTTCAGAACCGAACCATTTCACGTTAACCACTGTTATCAAAACGTCAGGCAAGATTCCACGGACCGTGGCATTGGGTTGGATCTCTTCGAGTTTGAGCATGAGATGTCCCATGTACGAAGCGTATGGATGAAGAGGTGTGAAGAGGCCAAATCGCAGATAAACATGAGGCTAAATAGTACAGAAAAAAAGGCCCAGAAAGAATTCGTCGAATCCTGTCTGCGCCCTTTTTGCCCCAGCCGGTTGCCCCTCCCATCAGGTAGTTGCTATCAGACTCGCTGAAAAGAAGATCACTTCGGCTATGTTACAAAATTATGCTTATAAATGCAAGGGAATTGTCGAAGTCTAAAATCTCAAATTCAACCACTTGTTTCTTGATAATATCCGCTGGTCTTAGTTATAATTATCTCTTCTCACGGAAATTGCTATTATAAAACTATCGATCAAGATCTGAGACGAAGCGAGTTTTATCAGTCCATTTAGATTTATGTTACTTCGTGATTGTGCAAAAAAATGGAAGTAATAAGGTGTTCTGATTGTGTGCCTTTTATTTTTTACCGAGCTCGTCCGCAATATGGAAGCGCATTTTTCTCGAACAATATTATGAATCCGCCAAAATCACCAAAGGTTGAATTTTCTGCATAAAAAAACTTGTCCCGCTCAAGAGAATCAAAGATATCTCTGGGGATATCATACAGCTCACCCGTCGATTCATGAAGGCGAAGAGTAGCACTTAAGTGCCCGCCTGAGCCGGCTTCCTGTAACTTGTTAACCCAGAAAGCCCGTACTATTTTATTGCCGTCAATCATGTAACCACAAGTGCCCTGCTTTATCAGGTTTAATCCCCCGAGATCAACACTTTGATTGATATCTATCTTGATAGCCTCCACCATGATTTCGCGAATTGTCGTCTCTCTTACGATTACTCTACCAGCTGTTACCTGATTGGAAGTATTCGTAGAATTCTGAACAGCTGGTGGTGGTGGATCTTGGTATTTTCTTTCATAAGTCTTTTGTTGCTCAGGCGATATTTTTGTTCCATGTTGTTTGAGATCGTTTGCTATTTCAGAGTAACCTTTTTTTAACGCAAGGAAGAGTGCCTCGCTTTTATTTTTTGGATCCGAACAATTGACAAGAATATCATGGGCGCCTCGGATATTGTTTTCCATTACGGCCTTAATAAGGGGAGAGCTTACAGCCTTTTGCCCACCGAACAGCTTATCGAAAATTCCCATTCGAGTCCTCCGTTGGTCTATTTGAGAAAGATTATCTGCCTGTCTCAACCGTAATAAAATGCCATTCTGGACTGCTCAGAGTTCAATTGCATTCAGGGTGCTTGACACCCTATTCGCTACAATATTTGTTATAACTAATGCCCAAGGAATTCTTGGAAGACGATAATAAAACAAATTTAATTTAAAAAATGGATTTTCAAAGCCTTTTCTTAAATATAGTTCTCTACAGCCTCCAATATTTGAGAATATCTAAAACGGCTACTCATGCCAGTCTTATATAAGAGAACGATTCGCCTGATTCATAATACTAACATTATTGTTTATGCTGAATGATTTTCAATGCTTTTTCAAGTGAACATTGATCCGCTCTGCCGCAAAGCACAAATTACACATTTGACAAGAACCATGCAGCCCCTCATGCGTCTTCGGGCACTTGGCGAACTTGATTCCAAAGACCTTTTCCGCCTCTTCGACATTGTCGATCCCAAAGAACATCTTTGACCAGCTGGCCTTATCGATCATCTGCACTTCATCTATGCTGTTGCTCGGATCGATCGACGCCATGATTCGCAAATTTGGATACTGCAGTAACTCAGTTTCAATTCTTTCTCGAAATGCCTCTCGTCGCCACGACCGGGTAGGTATCCAAAACAGCACTTCAGGGTTTTCCATGCCGATACTCTTGATCCGGCCAATGTCGCTCAACTCGCTAAAAGGCTCACCTTTACTGCAGAATCTGACCCGCTCTACCTTTCGCGATCTTGCTCTTTTATTCTTCCTGTGGATCTCATCTGCCAATGCTTCCCCGGTCATCAGGTTCCAGCGATATTCGTTCTTGATATCACTGGTGGGCATGATATGATGGTACTGGACATACGCCTTATTGGTGTAGCAATTTCTCCGGCAAAATGATGTGCAATGGGTACATGATGCGACTGGCCGGTCGATAGTCCACATCTCGATGCCCTGATTCCATGATAAGAAGCCTCTGTTTGTAAATGCAGCTTTGATTGCACTGTCGACGAGTTTTGGAAATCGACGGCTAAGATTTTGCATTGCTTTCGACATGATAATCTCCTTGGGATTGGCAGAAATAAAAAAGGCCGGATCGATAGTCGACCCGGCCTCTTGGGGGCTGATATTTTGTTGTGGGTTAATTGTGTGGATGGCAAGATTGGAAGGCGCTCGCTACGACATCATCA
>Ga0302250_1000835_pt1 | contig 26540 bp, 15 predicted proteins | sample AAG_RA_Asp_MG_FD_193536 | JGI IMG/M metagenome (GOLD analysis project Ga0302250, IMG submission 193536) | Enriched activated sludge microbial communities from anaerobic digester in WTTP, New Holstein, Wisconsin, United States - AAG_RA_Asp | ecosystem: Engineered > Bioreactor > Anaerobic >... | reverse complement strand
GCCTCAAAAAAACCTTATCCAAATACCCCTAACCTCAGACTAAAATTCAGCCTCAAAAAAACCTTATCCAAATACCCCTAACCTCAGACTAAAATTCAGCCTCAAAAAAACCTTATCCAAATACCCCTAACCTCAAACTAAAATTCAGCCTCAAAAAAACCTTATCCAAATACCCCTAACCTCATACTAAAATTCAGCCTCAAAAAAACCTTATCCAAGTACCCCTAACCTTAGTAGAAAAAAAAATGACCGGCCACCCCACCAACCTGATTACCTTATTATCAACCGTTCTGAATAACAATCGGTTAGTGCAGACATCCCGGATATTCAGTCCAGGTTAACCGGGCGGAACCGCACCGGGATGTCGTCCCTGCCGGAAATATCAGGATCATGGCATCAGGTAACGGCTGAAGCTAAAAGCTGGTGGGCATTTCGAAGCCATCGACGATCAGAATGCAATAAATATTATTGAGTTTTGGTAGTATGCAATTTTTTATATTCGTCAAACTCTTCCTGAGTCATAAAGTTGGTTCCCTGGCCAAGAACATAATACCATTTTCCGTTATCTTTAATATAGGTTTCTGCTCTGATAACTTTAAAGTGTAAATCACCGTCCGGCGTTGAGAAAACCACATCGGCAATTTTGGTTTTTATGGCTGTATGTCCGTTGAAAATTCTGACCAGCTCAGTTCCGGGAACAGATACCACGGATTTGAAAGTCATGCCGTTTCTTTCAAATTTTTGTAATTCTTCTTCGAGGCCGTAAGCTATGGAACCATCGGCGCCAATACTGATTGAATTGTCATGTAAGGATAATGACGGGTCGAAAATATTGGAGATGGAATTGATGAATTTTCTGTCTTCAGGATAATTAGTGGTGTCATATTTACCCGGTGGGGGGGCTTGTCCGAATACTTTTACCATTTGCAAAACAATGAATATAAAAATCATGGTGATTTGAGATGCTCTGGAAATTAGATTCATGATTATAGTTTTAAAATTATTAATGGAAAGGGACGACATCCCGGTGTTTCAGCCGGAATGTCGTCCCTGTAAGGATCAGCAAATTTATAAAAATCCCGGCTATATATTTTAATCAACCCAAACATCACAAAAAAATATCATTCAATACGGTTTTGTATTGATGTTCAATTTTCTACTTTTGCCTTACTCAATTGCCCACTGATCTTTCCATTCGCTCCTCTTATGAAGACAGATGATAACCTTACCTGCATCCACCACCTGCTTGAATACCGGGCGGTAGTTTCACCCGGAAACCCTGCCGTATGTTTTATAAACCAAACTATTGATTATGAAACCTTTAACAGGTTAGCCAATCAACTGTCTCATCATTTGATCGTTCAAGGAGTTAAACCCGGCGATCTCGTGGGCATCGCTATGGAGCGTTCCATGGAAATGGTGATCTCCATATTCGCCATTCTGAAAGCCGGAGCCGCCTATGTTCCCATCGAGCCTTCATACCCTGCTGAAAGGATCGGATTTCTGCTACAGGACGCATCCATAAGAATTGTATTAACCCAGGAAAGATTTGTGGAGGTTATTAAAGCACCTCAAACGAAACCGATCATCCCTGATATCCACCACTGGCTGTTCCATCATTTGCCGGTTGAAAATCCTGGAGTTACAGCAAGCCCATCCGATCTGGCTTATATACTCTACACTTCCGGATCAACCGGAAAACCGAAAGGTGTGCTGATCGAACATCATTCCGTGGTCAACCTGGTACAATACATTCAAAATACGTATCCTATAGAAAAAGATGATGTTGTATTGCTGAAATCACCCTATACCTTTGATGGATCTGTGTGGGAACTTTTTGGCTGGATGCTGCCGGGCGCTTCATTACGGATTGCGGAACCCGGGGTTGAAAAGGACCCGGCCCGGCTGGCTAAAACCATTTCGGAAAATAAGGTCAGCTTTGCCTTTTTTGTTTCCTCCCTCTTAAGTGTTTTTCTCGATTATATTGACGCGGTAAATGCCCCTGATGCATTATCAGGTTTGAAATGGGTTTCGGTCGGGGGTGAAGTGGTGAGTACGGCGCTGGTTCGCCGTTTTCACGAAAAAACCCACGCATCCGGTACCGGGTTATTTAACGTGTACGGCCCCACCGAAACTACCGTGTATGCCACAACCTATCTGTGTTCGCGCAATAAAAAATATGATAAGATTCCGGTCGGTAAACCGGTTACCCACGATTATGTTTATATTCTGGATGAAAACCTCAGAGAGGTGGTTGCCGGGGAAGAAGGGGAAATTTGTATCGGAGGCGAAGGAGTTGGAAGAGGATACTTTAACCGTCCGGAGCTGGATGCCGAAAGATTTGTACCCAACCCCTTCAGGCCGGGCGAAAAAATGTACCGCACCGGTGATATTGGCCGGTATATGCCCGATGGAAATGTGGATTTTATAGGCCGACGCGATTTCCAGGTGAAGCTCAGAGGTCTGCGCATTGAACTGGGTGAAATTGAAACGGCGCTGATGGAGCTTGAACTGTTTAAGGATGTGGCCGTGGTATTTACCAAAGATCCTTTTGGAGACGATTGCCTGGCCGCCTACCTGCTGACTGCTCAACACAAATTATTGGGTGATGAAATCTATTCTATTGTAAAACAGGATGATAAGCAAATGATTTCGGAGAGATTGAAGGCCTATCTGCCTGATTTTATGGTACCGGAGTACTTCATTAATTGCCAGTCGTTCCCGTTAAATGAGAATGGAAAAACAGACCGGCGGCAGCTGCCCGCCCTTAGCCAATTCAATTGGTCGGGCCATTCAGAAATTTATATAACGGAAAATGCTACCGAAAAGAAGCTTCTTGAAATCTGGCAAAGCGTGCTGGGTAAAACCAACATCGGCAGGAACAATGATTTTTTTGCACTTGGCGGACATTCTCTCAAATCGTTTCAGGTGATAACTGCTGTTATAAAAGAATTTAATGTCGACCTCCCCCTGAAAATATTCTATAACAAACCCACCATTCCTCTTATGGCAGGTTTGATTGACAGAGAGTTGCAAAAAAGAACATCAGAAACAACACATTTAATACCTGCTGTTAAAGGCATTCACAAGGATGCGGTATCGCAACAACCGGCTGATTCCTCCTATTTCCCCTTAACCGGAATGCAGAAGGAAATGTGGGTGATCAACAACTTAGATCCTTCAGGTTTGAAACACAACATACAGGTTGAATTTGAAATTTCGGGCGAACCTGACGTACTTCAGTTGATTTCATCGCTGAAAAACCTGGTAAACTCAGAAGAAATTTTCAGAAGTACTTTTCCTTTCCATCAGGGTCAGCCGGTTCAGAAAATTCATGATAACACAGATTTGGACATTGCTTTCGTTGATTTAAGCGCCTTTACCCCTATTGAAAGAGAGGAGAAATACCGGAAAATGGTTTTTGATCACGGAAACAACCATTTCGATCTAAACCGCCTGCCTTTACTGGCTTTCAAACTGATCAGGCTCGATGAAAACCAATACCGTTTATTACTGGCCATTCATCATATTATTTTCGACGGGTGGTCGCTGCAGCTATTCGTAAGCCGGCTGAAAGCCACCTATGTAAACCATGGCATGGTGATATCGAAACCGGCCTTTTTCAACAGGGATTATGTTTCCTACATACGTAAGCAATTGGATGAAGGACTTGCTGAAAAACAGCTGAATTACTGGAAATCAGTGTTTACAAACATACCTGGTACCCTTGCTTTGCCTTTAAAAGACAACGCCATAAGTCATGCAGGTCAAAATAACGGCGACCGGATCTGGTGGTCGCTTACACCGGAAACGACCCGCGATTTTGAGCATTTCTGTGCGCGGCTAAACTCCACTCCCTTTGTGGTTTTCCTGGCTTCCTGGAAAGTGGCACTTTCCAAAATAACCGGGCAATCGGATATGGTAGTCGGCAGTCCGTTTGCCAACCGAAAATTGCCGGTAGTGGCCGATATCATTGGCTACTACACCAATATGGTTCCCTTACGTTCGGTACTCAATCCTGAAATGACATTCAGCCAACTCATCGCTCACTGCAATCAATCAGCCATGAATGCTTTTGAGAATGCCGATCTTCCTTTCGGGGAATTAATTAAAACATTGAAAATCAATCAACATCCGGGTTCCTATCCGCTCTATCAGGTAATTTTTGTGCTTCAAAACTGGCCGGAAATCGATACGACATTTCCCGGATTCTTACTGAAGCAAAAAGAGATCGGAAATAACACCAGTAAAATTGATATCACCCTGAATGCCGAAAAGGTTGGCGACCAATACGTATGCTGGTTTGAGTATGATCTGGATAAGTTTGACGAAAGCCTGATCAGGGAAATGGTTCAATCGTTTCGTCATATTCTGAAAACTGCCATTAAAAATCCCGAACTGTCAGTAGATGAACTCATTAATAATAAGGCAGAAATTGTCCCTGCGAAATGGGCAAAAACCTGCGTTTTAATTGGTGAGACCAGCCTGCTGCAGCAATGCGGCGATATACTCTTAAACCAGGACTTCCGGATCAAAGCGGTAATCAGTCCGGATAAATCCTGTCAGAACTGGGCAAAAAGCCGGCATATCTGCCAGGTTTCAGGATATGAAAACTATCCACAAATCCTAAAGAAAGCAAGTCCATACGGATACCTTTTCAGCATCGTCAACAGCATTATTCTTCCGCAGGATGTGCTTCACCTGGCAAAGGTATCCAACATCAATTACCATGATGCCCTGCTGCCTGCCTATGCCGGGCGCAATGCCACTTCCTGGGCCATCATCAACCAGGAGAAAATACATGGAATTACCTGGCACCTGATCGACGAAGGGACCGATACCGGAGATATTCTGATTCAAAAATCAATTGATATCTCCAGAGATACTGCCTTTGTTGTGAATGCCAAATGTTATGAACAGGCCATGGCGGCCTTTAAAGAATTGGTTACGGCACTGCCAGATCAATCATATGTTTCGGTAAAACAGGATGTTACCAAAAGAACCTACTTCGGATTGCATCAAAAACCATTTGCAGGAGGTTGTATTGATCTCAGAAAACCGGCTTATGATTCCGAATGCCTGGTGAGGGGATTAAACCGTGGAAAAATTCACTGTAATCATCTGGCCATTCCCAAAGTGTTGATTTATAATAAACTATATGTTATTACTGAAGCAGTTGCCGGGAAAAGTAATGTTACGGTACCCATAGGATCGGTGGTAAGTATTTCCGAAAAAGAGCTGAGTATAGCCACCTCTGACGGAATATTGAAGATTACCGGGCTGCATTATCCCAACGGCCAGAAGGTGAATCCGCTGATGGATTTGTATCCCCTGAAAACAACGGATTTAATTGAGAATCCCGGCGACGATTATTTAGCGCTTGTCGATAACTATTTCAGCCAATACGGAAGATATGAACGTTTCTGGAACTGGCAGTTAGCGGCCTCAGAACTCCTGAGCCCTGATAAAAGTGTAAACCAGCCCTCTGATTATCAATATTATAATATTGATATTTCATCATTGAAACAGATTGCACAAGAGGATATTCCTGCCATCATTTTTCTTACCTGCGCCATCCATTCGGATGAAATGCTATGTTCAGCCGGAATTACCAATCCCGGATTACTTGAGCTGTATTATGTATCAAAGGGGGTCTACTCCCCCATTCTTCCATTTATTCCGGATGAACCTGACTTTGAAACGTATCGCAATACCATACATCACATTTCGGAACAGTATCATGATTGCTTAAAAAAGGGTTCTTATCCTGCCGATCTGATTGCCCGGATACCGGCGCTTGCTGAAAAGTTCAAAGAGGTCGATCACCCTTTTTACCAGTATCTGATTGTTGATGGAGAAATGTCTACCGGGGAACTGAAGAAACATCAGCCCTACGCGGCGATCTTTCAGGTAACGGATGAAGAGATTCACATATACATCCCTAACAATCACTCACTTAAAGATAATTACTTCATCCACAGGCTCAACAATATGATGAGTCAGGCGGAGGGATATTTGGATATAGCTTTTGATGAACTGGACATACTTACGGAAACTGAGAGAAACATTCACCAGCTTTTAAATCCCGATTTTTCACTACCGCAGTATAAAAATATAAGCGCTCTTTTCAGTGAGATTGCCCTGAAGCACCCTGACAATATTGCCATTGAGTTTGAAAATCAAAAGCTTACATACCGGTATCTGAATAATACAGCTGAAAAGGCAGCCGGATATATTACGTCCCGATTTCCCGGCACACCCATAATTCCGGTTTGCCTTGACAGAACACCGGAGCTTTTGACTGCCATCCTTGGGATTCTGCAGGCAGGGAGGGCATATTTACCATTGGATCCAAAGTATCCTGTTGAAAGGATTTCGGGAATTCTAAAAGATTCAGGGTGTAATGCCGTAATTTCAGATTTTAAATACGCTGGATTATTTCATTCTGATATCCAGGTAGTTCAAATAACTGAAATACTAAATGCCGAAAGCAGGTACGAAGCAGTTCCTGTTCAGATACAGGCCGATAATCCCGCCTACATCATATACACTTCCGGAACTACCGGAAAACCAAAAGGGGTGGTAATTTCGAACCGGGCGCTGTCAGTTTTTACGCAGGGATGTATGGATCGGTATGCCCTGAACCAGCATGACCGGGTTTTGCAATTCGCCTCCATCAGTTTTGATGCCTCTGTGGAAGAAATATTTCCCACGCTTTGTACCGGAGCCACTTTAGTACTGAGATCCGAGGAAGATATTGCCTCCAACGCCCGGTTCATGAAACTCTTACACCGTTCCCGTATAACACTACTCGATCTGCCCACGGCTTTCTGGAACCAATTGGTCTCGTATATTTACAGCGAAAGCATTGCCCCCCCCTCTTCATTAAAAACATTAATTATAGGTGGTGAACTGGCAAACACTGATTATGTAAAAAAATGGTTTTCAACCGGTTGGAGTGAAATACGATTATTCAACACCTATGGTCCCACCGAAACAACCGTAGTGGCTACCTCCTACCTTATCAGGCGATCTGATTCCGGAGGGGATATCCCGATAGGAAAACCGGTTGCAGGAGCTGTTGCCAAAGTCCTGAACCGCTTCAGACAACCTGCCATTCCGGGTAAAACCGGCCGACTGTTCATTGGTGGGCATGTATTGTCTGATGGATATTTGAATCATCCTGAAATGACAACCAGGAATTTTATTCATCTGAACGGAAGTAATGTCTATGGCATTTATTACGATACCGGCGATCTGGTGAAACTGACTCCTGATGGAAATCTGATCTTTATCGGGAGAAATGATACACAATTGAAAATCAGGGGATTCAGAGTAGAGCCTGAAGAATTAAAAAACGCAGTTGAATCTTTACCACAGGTGATTGAATGCGTGGTGGTTCCGGTAGAAACTGCTCAGCAAACGGTAAGTCTGGCCGCCTATGTTGTAGCTGAGGATAACGGAATGACTTCGGTTGACATAAAAAGGTCGTTAAAGAACCTGTTGCCTGATTATATGATTCCGGTTTCGGTACAGCTAATAAGTTCCATTCCCTTGACTATCAATGGAAAAGTTGACGTTAAGATGTTACCGGAGCCTGAAGTGGAGAAAAAAATCATTGAAGAATCGGCTTTGCCGGTTACAGGCACTGAAAAACTGCTTTTCAGCATTTGGTCGAAACATCTCAATAACGATCATTTTTCCATTGATGAGAATTATTTTGAGTTGGGTGGCCACTCACTCATTGCAGTTTCCATTATAGGGGATATTGAAAAGGAACTTCATACTGATATTCCGCTGGCTTCCTTGTTCTCATTCCCAACTGTCAGATCATTGGCAAAGGCCATCGAGGAGAAAGAACAGGAGGCATTATGGCGGCCTTTGGTGGTGATTAAAAAAGGAAAACCGGGAAAAATGCCACTTTTCCTGATTCATGGCGGCGGATTGAATGTATTATTGTTCATATCCTTATCGAAACACATGAATGAAGACCAGCCGATCTACGGAATTCAGGCTCATGGACTGGATGGAAAATCGGAACCCCATGAGGATTTGGATGATATACTAAATCATTATATTTCTGAAATAGAAACAGTTAATCCAGAAGGCCCTTATGCCCTTGCAGGTTATTCGATAGGCGGATTAATTGCTTTTGAACTGGGTTGCAGATTGGTAAAAACGGGAAGAAAAGTTGCTTTTATTGGAATGTTCGATACGGTTGCCTCATCGAATGAACCCTTTTCTAACCATTTCATTAATGTTTATCGTAAAATTAAGCTATCCGTTATGCAGGTGGCTTTTATGTTATTCATGATAACTTTCCATCCGGTTAAGACTATTCCGGTTAAATACAGGTGGTACAAAAAGAAGTTCGCCATCTGGCTTTCCGGCAAACAGAGTGTTAATCGCCAGGATCTTATGAACCTGCCCGATCACCTGATCAGCGTAGCTAAAGCCAATCTCAAAGCTTTATCCGGGCTTAGATTAAGTTTCTTTCCGGGAACTTTGTATTTGTTTAGGGCGAAAAACCGCAGTTTTTATGTGGAAGATAAGAAGTTTCTTGGATGGTCGAAATATGTGGATAAGGTTGAAGTAGTTCAATTGAACGGAGATCATTCCCGTATTTTTGCTCCGCCGGTTGATCAGGAATTTGCAGGTCATTTACAAAAGTGCCTGGATAAGGTTGATCCAAAATTATGACAGTACCCGTTATAAAGTTGATATACAACGAACATCCCGTGTTGTTTTCATCTGATTATCAGGTGAATATTCATGTAATGCATTTAATCGACAAGGCTTTCCGGCCTGAAGCCCAATCGGATTTATTGAAGCCACTGAATGGGAAAAGGCAGTTCTCTCAACTTGTTGTTCAGCAGATGCTTTCGGCCTATCTGAATATTAGCCCGGATAATCTGATGATTTTTACTACTCAGGAAGGCAAACATTTTCTGTCTCCTGTTGTTGGAAGTCTGCAGTTTAATTATTCCCATTCAGGCGATTACCTGGTTTTGGCAGTATCCTCTCAATTGGAGCTGGGTATCGATATAGAGAAAATACATGATTTCCCCATGTTGAAAAATGTTCTGAAAAGGACCTCTGTTGAAACCCATACGTATTTTGAGGAGAACTACGACAATCATTATCAATATGTAGATTCATTTTTCAGGTACTGGACCACCAACGAGGCTCTACAGAAATGTGTGGGTCTGCTGATGCCCGATACCTTTTACCCATATTCAGAAATACTCTTTGAAGATGGTTTGGTGAGGTATCACGGGCATGAACTCTGGTACAAACGTCTGGAACTTCCGGAGCACTACATGATGACCGTGGTGGTTAAATTTTGAAAGCAGGAGGCTAATATCGAACCTGGTGAAAACCTGAAAAGAATTACAAATCCTAAATTATAAATTAAAATACAACTAGTTAGGATGGTCTTAGGGCTCATTAAAGGTAATTTTGTATTTCCATTTTTAAATTTCTAAATTTCTAAATTATCAAATCATGAAATTAACTCACGAAATATTAACCCCGGAACAACAGCAATCGCTCATGGCAGCTCTCAAATCCCGCTTTGAACAAAATATGAAGCGCCATCCGGATTTGGAATGGGAAAAAATTCATCTCAAAATAGAAGCTGATCCCGGGAAAATGGGGTCGCTTTTTGAAATGGAACGAACCGGCGGTGAACCCGATGTGGTAGGATACGATACGGAAACAGACCGCTATATTTTTATGGATTGCTCGGCGGAAAGTCCGTCGGGGCGCAGAAGCATCTGTTACGACCGTAAAGCCATGGATTCCAGAAAAGAAGCCAAACCGGCAAACAATGCCATGGATATGGCCGACTCCATGGGCGTTGAAATCCTTACCGGGGAGCAGTACCGGTATCTGCAGACTTTTGGGAAATTCGATACAAAAACCTCCAGCTGGATACAAACACCGGCTGAAATCCGGGCACTTGGCGGCGCCCTCTTTGCCGACTTCCGGTACGGACAGGTGTTTATATATCACAATGGCGCCCAGTCGTGGTATGGGGCAAGAGGATTCAGAGGTTGCATCAGCATATAATTACATAGGTTTTTTAAGGGTTCAACCATCCACCAATTCTTACAAATTACTGATACATAATGTTTTATATTAACTCTTTATTTTGAAAGAACTTTTTTAATATATTTTTTAAAAATTAAATTCCCTTAACTGGCTAATCATACAACATTTTTTTATTTTTGTTGATCTAACAATTTTAATCAAAATTCTATGAAAATATCTGTAGTTGGAACCGGTTATGTTGGTCTAGTTACCGGTACCTGCTTTGCCGAAGTAGGTATCGAAGTTACCTGTGTGGATATCGACAAGGTAAAAATCGACAATCTAAACAAAGGAATTATCCCGATCTTTGAACCAGGCCTCGAAGAGATGGTACATCGCAATGTAGAAAAGGGCCGGTTGAAATTTACCACCAAACTTGCAGAATCCCTTCCCGATTGCGAAGTTGTATTTATTGCGGTGGGTACACCGCCCGATGAAGACGGAAGCGCAGACCTGAAATATGTGCTGGGAGTGGCACGTGAAGTAGGACAGAATATGAATGATTACATGCTGGTGGTTACCAAAAGTACTGTACCCGTAGGCACTGCTAAAAAAGTAAAAGCTGCCGTTCAGGAAGAACTCGACAAACGAAAAGCAACCATTCCTTTCGATGTAGCCTCCAATCCTGAATTTCTGAAGGAAGGCGCTGCCATCGATGACTTTATGAAACCCGACAGGATTGTGGTAGGTGTAGAGTCGGATAAAGCAAAGAATGTGATGAGCAGGCTTTACAAACCATTTACCCTGAACGGGCATCCGGTGATCTTTATGGATGTGCCCTCTGCCGAAATGACCAAGTACGCCGCCAATGCCATGCTGGCTACCAAGATCAGTTTCATGAACGATATTGCGAATCTCTGCGAAATCATGGGCGCCGACGTAAATATGGTCAGAGCCGGTATTGGAAGCGATACCCGTATTGGCAAGAAATTTATCTACCCGGGCATTGGTTATGGCGGCTCATGCTTTCCCAAAGATGTTAAAGCATTGATCAAAACTGCCAAGGAAAATGGCTATGATCTTCGCGTTCTTCAATCGGTGGAAGATGTGAACGACGATCAGAAAAGTGTTCTTTACCATAAAGTAATGAAGCATTTCAACAATGATATTAAAGGTAAAGTATTCGCTATGTGGGGCTTATCCTTTAAACCTCAGACCGACGATATGCGTGAAGCCCCTTCACTGGTACTGATTGAAAAATTCCTCGAAGCCGGTGCAAAAGTTAAAGCATACGATCCTGTGGCCATTCATGAAACCCAAAGACGTATCGGCGATCGTATTGAATATGCCAAAGATCAGTATGATGCGCTGCTGGATGCCGATGCATTGCTCCTGGTTACCGAATGGCTCGAATTCCGGTATCCCAATTTCAACGTGGTAAAACGGCTTCTCAAAAACCCGGTTCTGTTTGACGGCAGAAACATTTACGACAAAAACGAAATTGAGATGTACGGGTTTAAATACTACGCAATAGGACTTAAAACCGATTAACACGGTCATTCATGAAAAAGAAAATTCTTGTCACCGGCGGAGCCGGATTTCTGGGATCTCATCTTTGTGAGAGGCTTTTAAACGATGGTAATGAAGTAATTTGTCTGGATAATTATTTTACCGGACAAAAACAAAACGTGGTTCACCTTCTTGATAACCCTTTTTTTGAACTGATCCGGCACGATGTCACCATGCCCTTCTTTATTGAAGTGGATCAGATCTATAACCTGGCCTGTCCGGCGTCCCCGGTGCACTACCAGTATAACCCGATCAAAACCATCAAAACCTCGGTGATGGGTGCGGTTAATATGCTGGGGCTGGCCAAGCGGATCAATGCCAGGATCCTGCAGGCCTCCACCAGCGAGGTGTACGGCGATCCAACCGTGCATCCGCAACCCGAATCCTACTGGGGTCACGTTAATCCTATCGGATTAAGAGCCTGTTATGATGAAGGAAAACGTTGTGCAGAAGCGCTCTTCGTGAATTACCACCGCCAAAATAAAGTACGGATAAAAATCATCCGCATCTTCAATACATATGGCCCCCGAATGCATCCCAATGACGGCAGGGTAGTCTCCAACTTCATCGTGCAGGCGCTTCAAAACCAGAACATAACGATTTATGGCGATGGTTCTCAAACCCGTAGCTTCTGCTATTGCGACGACCTGATTGAAGGGATGATACGGATGATGAATTCGCGCGAAGAATTTACCGGACCGGTAAATATCGGAAATCCGGGCGAATTCACGATCAGGGAACTCGCTGAACTGGTGATTGAACTGACGGGCTCAAAATCAGAACTGATATACGAACCGCTGCCCGCCGACGATCCCATGCAAAGACAGCCCAATATCAGCCTGGCACGCCATGAATTAGGCTGGGAACCCAAAATAGCGCTGCGCGAAGGATTGATCAAAACTATAGAGTACTTCCGGTCTGTTATTTAACCAAATTAAAAAATGATTCAAATACTCGTTACCGGATCAAACGGACAACTGGGAAATGAAATCAGACAACTGGCGCCTCAGTTTCCCGGTTGTTCGTTTGTTTTTACCGATGTTTCTGAATTGGATATTTCTGATATTCAAGCTATACGAAATTTTCCGGATATTGAAAAAATTCAGTGCATCATCAACTGCGCAGCCTATACCGCCGTGGATAAGGCTGAAACCGATCAGGATAAAGCCATGCTGATTAATGGTACCGCAACCGGAAATCTGGCCATGGTTTCCCGTGAAACCGGAGCTCTGCTCATTCATGTATCAACTGATTATGTTTTCGACGGGAAAAATTACCGGCCGTACCGGGAAAACGATATCCCCAATCCGCTTTCAGTTTATGCCAGATCAAAATACCAGGGAGAAACCGAGATCATGAGCAAAGCCTCTAAAGCTTTGATTATCAGAACTTCATGGTTGTATTCGTCGTTCGGCCACAATTTCGTGAAAACCATCATGAAATATGGAAAGGAAAGGGGAAAGCTGAATGTGGTTTTCGACCAGATAGGCGCACCGACTTATGCGGCCGATCTTGCCCGGGCAATACTTGATATCATTCCGAAAACCCTTGATAAACCGGGTGTATCGGTATATCATTATGCCAATGAAGGGGTGGCCAGCTGGTACGATTTTGCGAAAGCGATTATTGAATTATCAGGAATTTCCTGTGAAATCAATCCCATTGAAACCAAAGATTATCCGCTGCCTGCACAGCGTCCTTTCTACAGCGTATTTGCCAAAGAAAAAATCAGAAATGAATTGGGAATCAAAATTCCATACTGGAAAGACAGTCTGGAACAGTGTATTGTTAAAATTAATGAAACCAACTAAATAACGCTAGAAATTATGACAGAAAATAAAATTGACCAGGAGGTACTGGCCAGAGCCAATGCATGGCTTTCAGCAGAAAATTATGATGCGGAAACCCGGAAACAGGTTAAACACCTGATTGACAATGACCCGGTTGAGCTTACCGATTCATTTTACCGTGACCTTGAGTTTGGTACCGGCGGATTACGCGGTATTATGGGGGTGGGTACCAACCGGATGAACAAGTATACCGTGGGAATGGCCACACAGGGACTGGCCAACTATATTCAAAAAACGCATCAGGGGATATCCCCGCTCAAAGTGGCCATTTCATATGACAGCCGGAATAACAGCTATTATTTTGCCCGGATAACGGCAGAGGTTTTTGCCGCTAATGGATTCCAGACTTTTCTTTTCAGCGAAATGCGTCCCACACCGGTACTCTCCTTTGCCATACGCCACCTGAAATGTCATACCGGCGTAATGCTCACCGCTTCGCATAATCCAAAGGAATATAACGGATACAAAGCCTATTGGGACGATGGAGCCCAGCTGATTCCTCCGCATGATAAAAATGTAATTAAAGAGGTGGAGAATATCAAAAGCATTCAGGATGTCAGGTTCACCGGATCCACTGACAATATCATGATGGTCGGTAAGGAAATTGACAAAGCCTATTTTGAACAGGCGCTGGGTTTGCGACTGAATCCTGAAGTGATTGCCTCCCAGTCAGAACTTGGTATCGTGTATACGCCCCTCCATGGAACAGGGGTTACTATGGTGCCCGAATGCCTGGTTAAATATGGCTTCAGAAATGTGTTACAGGTTCCGCAGCAAAGCATCCCTGACGGAAACTTTCCAACCGTCCATTCTCCCAATCCTGAAGAAGGCACCGCCCTCGAAATGGCCATCCGGTTAGGTGAAAAAAATGATGCCGAACTCATTCTGGCTACCGATCCCGACGCCGACCGGGTGGGTATTGCCGTGAGAGATCATGACGGTAAATTTATATTGCTGAATGGTAACCAGACTGCCTCACTCCTGCTGTATTATATTTTGAAACAGTGGAAGGATCAGGGCAGGCTCAAAGGTAATGAATTTGTGGTTAAAACCATAGTTACCAGCGAGTTACTTACTGATATCGCCAAAAAGTATCACATTGAGTATTTTGATTGTCTTACCGGCTTTAAATGGATTGCTGAAATTATTCGCCGGCTGGAAGGTCAAAAAACCTATATCGGAGGAGGCGAAGAAAGCTACGGATACCTGATCGGTGATTTTGTTCGGGATAAAGATGCTGTAACAGCCTGTGCACTCATTGCGGAAACCGCTGCGTGGGCCAAATCGAATGGCAAATCGTTGTTTGACCTGCTGATTGATATCTACATTGAATTCGGGTTTTATAAAGAAAAACTTATTTCTATCACTAAAAAAGGAAAATCCGGTGCTGAGCAAATCCAGGAAATGATGAAGAACCTCCGTAGTAACCCTCCTGAAACCATTGCCGGAGGAAAGGTTATCTTAATCAATGATTTTGAATATCAGACTTCCAGGAACCAGATTGATAAAACCGAGACTCCCATTCTTCTGCCAAAATCGAATGTACTTCAGTTTTTCCTTAAGGATGGCAGTAAAATCAGTGCAAGACCTTCCGGTACTGAACCCAAAATAAAATTCTATTTCGGGGTTAAAGGAAGTATCCTGCAAAAATCTGATTATGAAAAGGTTGACCAGGAACTTGAAAATAAAGTCCAGGCTATCATCCGGGAAATGAATTTGGAATAAAAGGTTTTAAACTACATTTGAAGGCTGAAACTATTCTCCTGGTTTCAGCCTTTTTATTTTTTAACGATGTTGATTGACACCCTAATGAACCCGGACAAAAAAAGACATTTCATTTGGAGAAGCATTTTCCTTCTTATTTTGTCAGTCTTTTCCGTGCAGACATCAACAGCGGCTGCCTATCTCCCGGACATGGATACGATACCCGTAAAAGCCGGAACGGTCATAAAAATTAACGGGAAATTAATCATTCCGCGGGTGGATACCATCATGATTCTCCCGGATAGTATCATCAGGAACAATCCTTCGTTACGATCAGCACAAACCTACAATAAATGGAAGGAGCAATCAGGGAAAGCTAAATTTTCCAGGGAGTTGTCACGGATGATATTTTCATCCCACAGGATTCCTTCCGAAACTGATAACAGCGAAGCGCAAAGCAGGGCAGCAGAATTTTCGGTTTTTAGTGGTAAAACGGTTCGAAACATAAAAATCAGGCACTTTGGTGTCTTCGGAATCAATCTGCATGATACAGCTTACAGTTATGCTAATTCGGTGGAAAAATTCCTTAACCGCTCACATATCAACACAAAAAGCTGGGTAATATTAAAAAGTCTTCTTTTTTCTGAAGGTGATGTTATTGATGCACCGCTGCTCGCTGAAAACGAACGGTATATAAGAACCCTGTCATACATTGAAGATGCCAGGTTTTTGGTGATTCCTGACACCCTGAATCCGGAAATAGCCGACCTCTGGCTGCTGGTTAAAGATGTATACCCCTGGGCCGGATCTGTGCATATGCGTTCCATCGATAAAACCGATATGGGTGTCTGGAATAACAATATGCTGGGTATCGGTCACCGTTTTGATGTTGGCATGAGCTACCGGACCGATCATGCCCCAGCATTTCGATTCAGGACTACAGGATATTCTGTAAGGAACATAGCCGGTTCATTGGTTAATGGTCAAATTTATTATTTAATCGACGAAACCCATGAAAATTCAGGGATATCCTTGATCCGGGAATTGATTCCCGGAAAAAACAATTATTTGTATGGCCTGTCCTTAAACAGATACAACCAGGAGTATCCGATGATATTTCAGGATACTACGTTTAGCGCCCGTATTGGTTCCATTGAGTGGTGGGCTAACTTTGGAAAAGTACTCCAATTAAAACCGGGATCAGGATTATCAGCCAACACTTCTCAATTACAACTTCAGGGAACAGTCACAAACAGACTGATCAATTCTGTCGCCGAAGAATTACAATCACGGTCTATTAGTTATTACAATAATACCAGATATTTATTAAGCATTGCATGGTCACAATCTGAGGTTATTTCAGGGAACTATTTTGAAGGGTTTGGCAAAACAGAAGATATTTCCACCGGATTTCTTTACAAAGTAACCGGTGGCATTGAAACCGGCGATCAGGGCAGACAGTTTTATGGTATTACCCGCTTAGCCAGAGTGGTGTACCTGAGAAACAAGGGATTTGCTAGTATGGAGGGAAGTTTGAGCGGAAATATTTCAGGTACTCGCTTTAAAAATGGAATACTGAATCTAAACCTGTCATACTTTTCACCCCTGACGAACTTCGGCGCTTTTCACAAAAGAGAATTAATCTCCATAAGCTATATTAAAGGATATGAAAGATTTGAAAACGAAAATTTGCTGTTGGACGGAGAAACGGGATTAGTGCAGTTTGGTTCAGTTGATATAAAAGGCCAGGAACGGGTTACCCTGTCATTGGCATCGCATCTTTATACCCCCTGGTATATTATCGGTTTCGGGATCAATATGTTTGTAAAAATGGAAGCCGGATTACTTCCCGAAACTGGTAAAAATTTATTGGAATCGGCTCTTTATCCGGGCTTCGGGCTGGGAATCAGACTCAAAAATGAAAACCTGGCATTTGATACATTCCGGATAAGCTTAATCTATTATCCCAATTCCCCTGATGTAGAAAACTATCACCTTTATTCAGGTAAGTATCTGAAATTCAGGTTTGCTGATTTATACGATTATTCAGTGAGGGAGACGGAGTTCAGGTAGCAACACTTATACTTGCGGTTTACAGTGAACAGAATACTATATCAAAGATTTTATTAGCCAATTATAAATAGTTTTAATTCCACTTACGGCAATAACACCATTTTTGACTTTGCAGACTTTATATCATTAAAGTCATTAAATTCATTAAAGTCATTAATGACTCTTACGACCTTAAAAGCCCAAACGGATTCGGTATTTTAAATCATAGAAAAATTTATTGTAAATAGACTGACTATCGTTAAAATATATGCGAAAACATTAAATTTGCAATCTTCTAGCAGAGTTATTTAATAAAGACAACCAATAATGAGTAAGATCCACAAAAATGAGAACTCTCTGTACCCGGCAGGAGGCAATTACCGCAAATTGATTACCTTTCAAAAAGCTGAGATAAAACTTATCAATGTTGCAAAAGCCAGCCTGCAGGAACTTCTGATTGATTATCAGGATTACCTTCGTACACGTGGACACCGGGAATGGGAGAAGGACTCCCTGGAGGTAAATAGGATGCGAAAAATAGCCAGATTACATAATGATGCTGTTTTTTATATGCAAAAGATTGGTGAAAGGCCTCCGGAAACTATAGCAAATATAGTCATCTGCCTGATCCGGCAAAATGATTACCTCCTGTTCAGGCAACTGAAAAGACTCGGAGACGATTTTCTTAAAGACGGCGGTATTCGGGAACGTATGACCCAAATGCGTATAAACAGCCGAAAATCTTAGGTTCACGCCCGGTGGTTGAGCGTAGCCGAAACCACACCTGACAATCATAACTGACTTCAACTGCGCTCTGGCAGCGGGTTCCGGCTATAAGCTGATTATTATCTCATGTCTCACAAATCCACCTGATTCTGAATCAGGTATTGATATTTTCAGCCTGTCGCCGGAAATAATTCCGCCTGTCACTTTCTTTATTTTTTCAGGATTCACCAAACCTAATTCATACGCCATTCCCGGCAAGCCCTCCGTTAAAAGGGTTAACTTTCCCTTTTTAAAGCTTTGTGTGATGACTTTAAGTCCTTGATTGGTCATACCAGGATAAACCTGCTGCTCAGTCCGGAAAACTTCAGCCTGCCGTTTCATCTCCAGCCGGATTTCTGATTGGCCGGGTTCAATACGGAGTGTAACTTTGGTTTTCACGGCCCTATCCGTTGACTCATAATCTGCCCGGTACGGTTTATTATTCAAATAAGCCAACCCAGGCTCAGTTTGCGGTGGTAATACCGGACTGAATTCCAGTGTCACCTGACGCTCGCTTATGTTTTCCACCAATAGCCTGACTTCATCATTTGTCCTTAATAATCTGAAATTCAATATATTGTTGTTTACTTTAATATGACTGATCCGAAGACTGTCCCAATTGGCAGGCAGCTGAGGTGAAAATTTGATTTTGTTGGCGGGCGCATCCAACTCCAGCCCCACCAGCCCCTTTATCAAGGGTACCATAAAACCGGAAACTGAAAAACCCTGGTCATGATAGGCTTCAGCCAGCTTGAAATTAACATCCCCTGAAAACACTTCCGGACTCACACCCAATCCGTACTCAAACATATGGGCAGCCGTCTTCTTTAAAGTAGCAAAGGCCGGAAGTTCGTAATGATATTTATACTGGGCAGTACCGGCAAACAAAGAAGCAAAACTCCATATGGCGCCATAATTATAATTATCCGGACTGTAATACGCTGATTGATTTGATAAATACCTTATTCCCCAGTCAGTAGTCAAATCTGAACCGGCATAAGATTCCACGGTCATAGCTGATTTAAAAGGATCAAGCAGCCCAAACATCATGGTGCAGGCGGTACTGGGCGTTTTTTCCGTTACCTTTTCCCCTCTTTCATTGGCGCCATAGGCATAATACTTCAGGTCATCCATCCAATAAATCTCATCAAGATTTTTCAGGGCTTTGGCGTACAGCTTCCTGGCTTTATTGGCTGTTTCCATATCGTTTGCCATTTCCGCCATGGGAATCATTTCTTTCAGCGCCTGAGTCCAAAGCCCCTGCGTGTAATTATCATTATGGATCCCTACAAAGGCTCCAAATTCCAGCACACCCAAACCTGCTCCTTTCAAATCCATCAAACCATCGTCATTACTGTCTTTGCTGAGGCACCAGTTAAACGCCTGAATCACTGAATTCCAGCTTTGCTTCAGAAATTCAATATCTCCTGAACTCCGGATATAATCAAACAAAGCCACGAGATACCATGGGGAAGTATCGGCATGGTTGTATCCATATCCGAAATTATTCCACCAGTCAATAATTCCCTCACTCTGCGAGAGTTCATGAGCCATTTTGCCAATTTCCGCATTGACAGCGTCCGGAGTTTTTTTCCGGATGGGAAAATTATCCTGCCGTTGCCATTTTTGAGTAAAAAGCAACGCCTGTTTTGAAGTGCTAAAATCCCCAAATCCATTAAATGACAGCATATTGATAAAGGCATCACCTCCAAAATACCAGGCAAATCCAGGCCGTCCGCTGGTTCCTGAAACGCCATATCCGGCTACAAGTCCTGTTCCCAGGGTCGGATTTTCAACCATCAGATTTCGTAATGCAACCTTACCATAATTGTATGCCTGATTGAGTTCTATATCAGGGGTAATTACCTGCATCGTGGTGTTCAGAAAATCATTGTAATAGTTGAAGTTGTTCAAATAATAATCTTTCGCCTGGTTGATCAGCCTTTTGAACAACAAATTGACCGAATCCCTTGTGTTTCCTATACCACCCGCAAAAACAACCGGAATCAGCCGGCCTGCAGCCTCACCGGGCTTAACCGGAATATTAAACTGTAAAGGATTATCCGAGAGCATGTGTGCCGGTGGATTCGACATTCCCTCCCCCGCCGGTGACCCGCACAAAAACGTAACCTTATGCCCTGATGCCCCAAACACAAACGCCTTTCTGTTATCATCCCAGTAACTGTATTGCCCACCGGCCCCTGCCGGCCATTGGGGCTGAATGACAGGGATGAATCCGGGTACAATCCTGAGCGGTTTAGTAGTAAATACATCTAAAAGCATTACAACACCCTGCTGATCGTAAGGAACAAAAATATGTGATCTCACCGAAAATGATTCGTATGAATAGGTAAATGTAGTCATCTCGGGGGTCACCGAAATTTGTTGAACAATATCCTTAGCCTGAACCGGAATGGTTGAGTTTTCCAAGAAAAATGACAGTTCAAATTTCCTAAGAACTTTCCAGGGCCATATCCAAAGTTCAAAACTTCCATCTTCGGTTCCCATAACGGCTGACTTCATCCCGATTTTATCAAAATACTGCATGGGCTGGGCAATTCTATTCATCTCAACAGGATTTTTCTGAAAATCGAACTTTGAAATGAACCTTTCCGGCTGACTGAAAGAAGCCAGACTGATTAACACAAAGAGGGCGGTGATAATTTTCCTGCACATATACAAAGGTTTTAAGGAAAGACGAAAATAAACAAATAATCAATGATATACATTACAGGCTGTTTGGAACCAAAATAAATTATTGAGGCTACAGGATATTTTCCCAATTTCTTGTGAAACACAAGATTATTACACTTATGATTGCAAAAAAAATTAAAATGAATATTCCTAAACATCTGTATTTCATCTTAACAGGGTTCATGCTGCTGGCTTTTGCCTCATGCCGGCATGACAATCTTGACATAACACCTTATAAATCTGTATGTTTCGAAAATGAAGTAAAACCCATTTTTGTTGCCAGCTGTGCCATCTCAGGCTGCCACAATTCAGGCACTGCCGAAGCCGGTTTTGTATTTGAAGATTATACCGGCATCTCAAAAGCTGTATCCCCGGGCGATCCTTTAAAAAGCAAAGCATATCAGGTAATTACCAATGAATGGGTGAACCTGATGCCACCTGATAAACCTCTTACGGAAAAACAAAGAATTACCATCAGGTTATGGATTGAACAGGGAGCTAACCAGGATTCATGTTTTATGGAAAATTAAATAAAAACCAGGATGAAAAGATATAATTTGTTGTCTTTCTTTATATTGGCAATTATCGTATTAGCATTTACCACCACTGGTTGCTACAACGACAGTGAAGAATTCCTCTATCCGGATTTGAACGGAGGAGATTGTGATACCACCAGTGTGACCTTTAACAATTCCGTTAAACCCATTACTGACGCGTATTGTGTATCCTGCCACGGTGGGTCGGCCCCGTCAGGCAATGTGAAGGTTGAATCCTATAATGATATTAAATCGCTGGCCGATGATGGCAGATTAGTCAATGTTATTAACGGGTCAAATGGTTATCCCGTAATGCCTGAAGGATCAAAACTTCCTGATTGCCTGATAAGGACTATTGAAATATGGGTTGAAGCAGGTGCACCCAATAATTAATCCCTAAAACTGAAGTTTCTATGAAATCAATGATAAAGCGCTTTATTTTTAGCATTCTCTTTTTAGGGATAACGGCTGCTGCCTGGGCTCAAAATGACCTGATGAATTTATTTGCCGACTCAGCGTCACAAACCACTGACCAGGTGATAGCCACCTTTAAATCCACCCGGATCATGAATGGCCATTCGATAGAAAGAATGAAGGCCAAACAGCTCGATTTCAGAGTACACCACCGTTTCGGACAAATTAACAGCGGTTCCTACAATTTCTGGGGGTTGGATGAATCAGTAATCAGATTAGGACTTGAATACGGTATTAATGACTGGTTAATGGTTGGTATTGGCAGAAGCTCCCTGGAAAAAACGGTTGACGGATTTGCAAAATTCAGCCTTCTGCGGCAGTCAACCGGAAAAACGAATATTCCGGTATCAGTATCCGGTCTTGCCGGCATTTCGGTGGAAGGGATGAAACATCAGGTTAAAGGTCAGGATTTCTACTTTTCTAACCGGCTGGCCTATTGTTATCAGATCATGGTGGCCCGAAAGTTTAATGAGTCGGTTTCATTCCAACTAACTCCCACTTTTATTCATTACAACCTGGTGAAAACCGAGCTTGATCCCAACAATCTTCCCGCTATCGGAGCAGGCGGCAGAATCAAGATTACCAAACGCGTTTCATTCAATGCTGAATATTTTTACGTGATTAAACCTTATGCCAACCGAAAGCACTATGATATGGCCAATTCCTTTACCTGTGGATTTGATATAGAAACCGGAGGTCATGTATTCCAGATTGTACTGACCAATGCCAATTCCATGATCGAAAAAGGGTTCATTGGTCAAACCCCGGGTAAATGGCAAAACGGAGATATTCTACTGGGATTCAATATCTCCAGAGTGTTTACCCTTAAGTAACTCTTTTGATTTATTATAGATTATAGATTATAGTTTGTAGTTTGCAGTTTGTAGTTTGTAGTTTGAAATACAAGTTGTTAGGTTTGTTTTTTGTCATTTGTCTTTTATCTTTTATCTTTTGTCTTTTGTTTAAAGAAAGGGTGATTAAGAATTTTTGAATCCTTGAATCCTTGAATCTTTGAATCTTTGAAACTTTGAATTTTCTTTGCGTTCTTTGTTTTTCCTTAGAGTCTTTGCGAGAAACATGGTTAAGGGCTTGTTTCACGCAGATTTAGCGGATTTTCGCCGAACTGTATTCAACTTCAGTTCAATGAAATGTATTCCTTGGTCGAATGGTCGAATTGAATTTGTATTTCATTTTCAAATTTTCAAATTAATCAATCGTAAACCATAATTGCTCATTGCTAATTGCTCATTGCTCATTCGTTACTGTCTCGGGTCAGGCCTAATGGGCAGCTTGGCCATCTTCTCCACGGTAATGGTGGCAAATCCAAATTCTTCGGTTACGGTTCCCAGTATCAGGTAAGCGCCATACCCCTTAAAAGGATACAGTTTTAATGATGACGGGAAATTCACCGTATCGAAAAACTCGCCGTCGGCATCCAAGAAAGTGCCGAAATGCATGAGCTCGTTTTTCACCGTTTTCACATACTTCACCACCACCAGTTGTCCCACCATCCTAACTTTTCGTCCCACGAAATTCATCAGGCTGTGGGCCCGGGTTTCGCCCCGGAAAGAGGTCTGCAACAGATCAAAATAGGTCATGGTAACCGGGAAACCAAGAAATTCAATCTCATCATAGGCATCTTCAATCGGGTTATGAACCAGTTGTGGGAGCTGGTACTGTTTTACCGGCAGGTCGAACAGCGACACGGCTGCAGGTTGGCTTTTATCTTTACCGAAATACAGATGGGCTTCCCACAACAGTTCGGCCTTTGATTTTCCGGTAAACCGCAAAGCGCCGGTACGGATGAGGATAATAAGCTGCTGCAGACCGGTTCCGGTACGGCTGATAAAATCCACCAGGTGGGCATACAAACCGTTGGCATCACGTTCATCGAGCAGCGCTTTGGCCACATTATACTCAAGGCCGGCCACATGTACAAATCCCATATAAATATTCTTTCCCTTTATGGAAGTAAGATACTGTCCGTTATTCACGCAGGGCAGGTGGATACGGGCGCCCCAGCGGCGGGCTTCATTAAAGTACACCCACGTACGGAAATACCCGCCAAAATTGTTGATCACCGCTACCATGAATTCCAGCGGATAATACGCTTTGAGAAACAGGCTCTGGAAGCTTTCCACGGCAAAGGAGGCTGAGTGGGCTTTGGAGAAGGCATACCCGGCAAACGACTCCACCTGTCGCCACACTTCCCGGGTGATATCATCCGGACGCCCCAGATTTTTCGATTTCTCAAAGAACCGTTCCACAATCATCTGAAACTCCTTCTTCCCCCTCACCTTCCCGCTCATGGCACGGCGCAGCACATCGGCTTCGGCCAGATCGAGACCGGCATAGTGATGGCAGACCTTCAGCACATCTTCCTGGTATACCATCACCCCGAAAGTTTCCTTCAACTGCTCCTCCATCACCGGATGCAGGTAAGTAAAGTCCTTCGGATTGTGAAAACGTTTGATGTATTCCTTCATCATCCCCGACCGTGCTACACCCGGACGGATAATGGAACTGGCCGCTACCAGCGTAATGTAATTGTCGCAGCTGAGTTTACGCAGCAACCCGCGCATGGCCGGGCTTTCTATGTAAAAACAGCCGTTGGTTTCGGCTACCCTGAGCATGTTTTTTACTTTCGGATCGGTTTTAAACCTTTTCACATCATGCACATCGATATCCACTCCCTGGTTCTGCCGTACTATGGAAGCGCAGTCGCGGATATGCCCTATGCCGCGCTGGCTCAGGATATCCAGTTTCTCAAACCCGATGGCTTCGGCGGTGTACATATCCCAGTGGGTAGTGGGAAATCCTTTGGGAGGAAGGAACAACGCCACATAAGCCGTAAGCGGTTCCTCCGAAACCAGTACACCGCCGGCATGAATACTCCTCACATTGGGAAAATCGGTGAGCATATCGGCGATCTTCACAATTTTCTGGCTGAGGGCATCCTTTTCCGAGGCTCTCTCCGGAAAATCCGACAAAAAATCAATCTCTGCCTTGGGAAGACCGTACACTTTCCCTAATTCGCGAATGGGAGAACGGTCTTTGAAAGTAGAGGTAGCGCCCACAAAAGCGGTATAAAGATGGCCATACCGTTTGAAGATATAATCCAGTACCTCATCGCGTTCTTTCCATGAAAAATCGATGTCGAAATCGGGCGGACTGGTACGGCGGGGATTGATGAACCGCTCAAAATACAGGTCGAGTTCGATAGGATCTACATTGGTGATCTTGAGGCAATAGGCCACAATGCTGTTGGCACCGCTCCCCCGCCCCACATGGTAAAACCCGCGCGACATCGTATAACGGATGATATCCCAGGTAATGAGAAAATAGGGCGAAAAACCCAGCCGGTCGATGATTTCAAGCTCATGCTGCACCCGGCGGTAAGCTTCCCGGTTCTCTTTGCCGTAACGGTATTCGAGACCGTCGAGCGCCAGCTTCTCCAAAAGGATTTTATCATCATAACGGTTGCCGGTAAAAGTCTTCTTGTTCTTTACCGTTTTAAAGTCGAAGTCAATCTCACATTCATCGAAAAAACGGTCGGTCCGGTACAGGATTTCCGGGTGTTCTTCCATCAGCTGGCGCACGGGTGCCGGGGCAGCCATCCGCTCCGACGAGTGGGCGGTATCCTTTTCGCTAAGCCGGCTCATGAGGATGTTATTATCTACGGCCCGCAGGTTCCGGTGCAGAAAATATCCTTCCTTATCTGCAAAGGTAACCCGGTGGATATACAGCAGTTTCGAAGGGTCGGAACGATAGGGAGAGGTAAGCAGTTTCCGGATTTCGGCAGGCGTTACATAGGCTCTTTCATGTTCGCCAAGCTCCCCGGGACGCCGGTTGATGAACGGATACAGCCAAACCACACCCGGCAGCGGATCGGGAACTTCGGGAAACTCCTTCCCGGCCAGGTTGTGATAGGTCAGGAATTCGTTCAGTTGTCGGAACCCCTCGTTGTTACGGGCAATTCCGAGGTACATTTTACGGTCAGTTTCGTTCCGGAACTCGATTCCGGCTACCGGTTTAATTCCCTGGTCGTTGCACTCTTTCACAAAATCAACCACCCCCTGGGAAGTATTGATATCGGCCAGGCAAACAGCCTTCCAGCCCAGGTTCTTCGACAGTTCAACCAGGGTTTCTATGGACAGGGTTCCATAGCGAAGCGAGTAATATGAATTAGCAATGAGCAATTAGCAATGAGTAATTAAGGGTGAAAAGGGACGACAATTTTTGTAAGTTATTGAATGATAGATAAATTTTACTTTCTTTTGCCTTGATGCAAAAGAAAGTAACAAAGAAAAAATCAAGACTTCATGAAAAATTTCTGGTTTTCTACGGGTCGTCTCAACCGGCGCGATGCAAGCCGCTCTAAGCCAACACCAGCGCCAGCTTCTGCATCGCTTGCGAGGCCGGCGTATTGAGTCTCCCTTGAAAACCACGAAATTTTCATGAGGTCGCCGGGGTTCACGATCCAGGTAAAATAATCCAGACCGAAAATACAATAATCTGAACATTTGAAAATGAAATATAAATTCAATTCGATAATTCGGCAATTCGATAATGAAATGCAAATGCTGGAATCCGGCAATTGATTACGGATTATTGGGATGTAGTTGGGTTCTATTCTGCGAAAATCCGCGAGATCTGCGGGAAACCAGTATTCTCTTTGCTTTCTTAGCGACTTCTTTGTATTTTCTTTGCGTGAAACAAGCCCTTACCCATGTTTCTCGGTAGAGTAGAGCGGGAAGACCGGGAACAGCCTTCCCTACCCCCTCATCAAACCGTACGTGCAGTTTTCCCGCATACGGCTTTCCTATAAACTTCGTCGTTGACTTTCACAAGCGAACCGCAGTAC
>Ga0302250_1000834_pt1 | contig 26542 bp, 26 predicted proteins | sample AAG_RA_Asp_MG_FD_193536 | JGI IMG/M metagenome (GOLD analysis project Ga0302250, IMG submission 193536) | Enriched activated sludge microbial communities from anaerobic digester in WTTP, New Holstein, Wisconsin, United States - AAG_RA_Asp | ecosystem: Engineered > Bioreactor > Anaerobic >... | reverse complement strand
AAGTTGACCTTCTGTAGGAAGCAACTTTATAATCTCGCGCCCTAACGGTGATGTAGCTCAGTTGGTTAGAGCGATGGATTCATAACCCATAGGTCGGCAGTTCAATTCTGCCCATCACCACCAGTATATTCAAGCACTTAGGCCAATCCTCCGGGGTTGGCCTTTTGCTTTTCCGCTTCATGTAAGGATTTTGTAAGCGGATTTGGTCAATCTAGTTCAATGCTTGACGCAGTTCGACGCCCATTCTGTCACTTTCAGAAGGCGACAGCACGAAATATCAAAAGTCGACCGCACGGTCTTTTCTGACGTTGGAGTCGCCTCAGAAAACGGAAAATAAAGCACGCTAAGGCGTAGTTCCCTCGGGCTACACCGCGTCCGCACTGCGCGGTTCTTTCTTCCCTTGCAGTGACGCAATCAGCGGGCAGGAAACGTTCCCCTTCCGCGCATGGCAGGCGCACACCAAATCAGACAGCACGGCCTCCATGCGCGCCAGGTCAGCCATCCTCTCGCGCACGTCCTTGAGCTTGTGCTCGGCCAGGCTGCTGGCTTCCTCGCAATGGGTGCCATCCTCCAGCCGCAGCAGCTCGGCGATCTCATCCAGGCTGAAGCCCAACCGCTGGGCTGATTTCACGAAGCGCACCCGCGTTACATCCGTCTCGCCATAGCGGCGAATGCTGCCGTAAGGCTTGTCCGGTTCCGGGAGCAAGCCCTTGCGCTGATAGAACCGGATGGTCTCCACATTGACCCCGGCCGTCCTGGCGAAAACGCCAATGGTCAGGTTCTCCAAATTGTTTTCCATATCGCTTGACTCCGTACATAACTACGGAAGTAAGCTTAAGCTATCCAATTCAGATTCGAAAGGACAAACGTATGTCTGAACCTCAAAACGGGCGCGGCGCGCTCTTCACTGGCGGGCTGGCCGCCATCCTCGCCTCGGCTTGCTGCCTCGGGCCGCTGGTTCTGATCGCCTTGGGGTTCAGCGGCGCTTGGATCGGCAACTTGACGGTGTTGGAACCCTATCGCCCCATCTTTATCGGCGTGGCGCTGGTGGCGTTGTTCTTCGCCTGGCGGCGCATCTACCGGCCGTCAGCCGCCTGCAAACCGGGTGAGGTTTGCGCGATTCCCCAAGTGCGAGCTACTTACAAGCTCATTTTCTGGGGCGTGGCCGTGCTGGTTTTGGTCGCGCTCGGATTTCCCTACGTCGTGCCATTTTTCTATTGATCACAGGAGTTCACCATGAAAAAGCTGCTTTCCGCCCTTGCCCTCGCTGCCGTTGTTGCCCCCGTGTGGGCCGCCACCCAGACCGTTACGCTGTCCGTACCGGGCATGACCTGCTCGGCCTGTCCGATCACTGTCAAGAAGGCGATTTCCAAGGTCGATGGCGTCAGTAAAGTTGACGTGACCTTCGAGACGCGCGAAGCGGTGGTCACCTTCGATGATGCCAAGACCAGCGTGCAGAAACTGACCAAGGCTACCGAGGATGCGGGCTACCCATCATCAGTCAAGAACTGATCATGAAAGACCCGAAGACACTGCTGCGGGTCAGCATCATTGGCACAACCCTCGTGGCGCTGTGTTGCTTCACCCCTGTTCTGGTCATTTTGCTCGGTGTGGTCGGCTTGTCCGCGCTGACCGGCTATCTGGACTATGTGCTGCTGCCTGCGCTGGCGATTTTCATCGGCTTGACCATCTACGCCATCCAACGAAAACGCCAAGCCGATGCCTGCTGCACCCCGAAATTCAATGGAGTAAAAAAATGACCGAAATCACCGTGAATGGCATGACCTGCACATCCTGCGCCACCCATGTCAAAGATGCTTTGGAAAAGATTCCCGGCGTGAATGCCGCTGTGGTGTCCTATCCAGAAAGCCGCGCGCAAGTCATGGCAGACACCGCCGTGAGCCACAACCAACTGCTGGCCGCCATCGCCGCATTGGGTTATCAAGGCTCGATCCGGGTTGGTGATTTCAAAGATGAACCAAAAATCCGTGATGCACTTGAGGGCGCCGGTTTGCATATCGCCATCATTGGCAGCGGCGGGGCCGCGATGGCGGCGGCGCTGAAGGCCGTCGAGCAAGGCGCGACGGTCACGCTGATCGAACGCGGCACCATCGGCGGCACCTGCGTCAATATCGGCTGTGTGCCGTCCAAGATCATGATCCGCGCTGCCCATATTGCCCATCTGCGCCGGGAAAGTCCGTTCGACGGCGGTATTGCGGCAACTGTGCCTGCGATTGACCGCAGCAAACTGCTGGCCCAGCAGCAGGCCCGTGTCGATGAACTGCGGCACGCCAAATACGAAGGCATCCTGGACGGCAATCCAGCCATCACCGTTTTGCACGGTGAAGCGCGTTTCAAGGACGACCAGAGCCTGGTCGTCCGTTTGAACGAGGGTGGCGAGCGCGAGGTAACGTTCGACCGCTGCCTGGTCGCCACCGGTGCCAGTCCGGCCGTGCCGCCGATTCCGGGCCTGAAAGAGTCACCCTACTGGACTTCCACCGAAGCGCTTGTCAGCGACACCATTCCCGCACGCCTGGCCGTGATCGGTTCGTCGGTGGTGGCGTTGGAACTGGCGCAAGCCTTTGCCCGGCTCGGCAGCCAGGTCACGATCCTGGCACGCAGCACCTTGTTCTTCCGGGAAGACCCGGCCATCGGCGAGGCCGTGACAGCCGCTTTCCGCGCCGAGGGCATCGAGGTGCTGGAGCACACGCAAGCCAGCCAGGTCGCCCATGTGAACGGCGAATTCGTGCTGACCACCGGACACGGTGAATTGCGCGCTGACAAGTTGCTGGTTGCCACCGGTCGGGCACCGAATACGCGCAGCCTCGCGCTGGACGCGGCGGGGGTCACTGTCAATGCGCAAGGGGCCATCGTTATCGACCAAGGCATGCGCACGAGCAACCCGAACATCTACGCGGCCGGCGACTGCACCGACCAGCCGCAGTTCGTCTACGTGGCAGCGGCCGCCGGCACCCGTGCCGCGATCAACATGACCGGCGGCGACGCAGCCCTCAATCTGACCGCGATGCCGGCAGTGGTGTTCACCGACCCGCAAGTCGCCACCGTGGGCTACAGCGAGGCGGAAGCGCACCACGATGGCATCGAGACCGACAGTCGCACGCTGACACTCGACAACGTTCCGCGAGCGCTTGCCAACTTCGACACACGCGGCTTCATCAAGCTGGTCATCGAGGAAGGTAGCGGACGGCTCATCGGCGTGCAGGCGGTGGCCCCGGAAGCGGGCGAACTGATCCAGACGGCGGTGCTCGCCATCCGCAACCGCATGACGGTGCAGGAACTGGCCGACCAGTTGTTCCCCTACCTGACAATGGTCGAGGGGTTGAAGCTTGCGGCGCAGACCTTCAACAAGGACGTGAAGCAGCTTTCCTGCTGCGCTGGATAAAAAAAGGAGGTTTTCAATGAGCGCCTACACCGTGTCCCGGCTGGCCCTTGATGCCGGGGTGAGCGTGCATATCGTGCGCGACTACCTGCTGCGCGGATTGCTGCGTCCGGTGGCGTGCACCCCGGGCGGCTATGGCCTGTTCGATGATGCCGCCTTGCAACGGCTGTGCTTCGTGCGGGCGGCCTTCGAGGCGGGCATCGGCCTGGACGCGCTGGCGCGGCTGTGCCGGGCGCTGGATGCTGCGGACGGCGATGAAGCGGCCGCGCAGCTTGCCGTTCTGCGCCAGTTCGTCGAGCGTCGGCGCGAAGCGTTGGCCGATCTGGAGGTGCAGTTGGCCACCATGCCGACCGAGCCGGCACAGCACGCGGAGAGTCTGCCATGAACAGCCCCGAGCGCTTGCCGTCCGAGACGCACAAACCGATCACCGGCTACCTGTGGGGCGCGCTGGCCGTGCTCACCTGTCCCTGCCATTTGCCGATTCTCGCCATTGTGCTGGCCGGCACGACGGCCGGCGCGTTCATCGGAGAGTACTGGGGTATCGCAGCCCTCACGCTGACCGGTTTGTTCGTCCTGTCTGTGACACGACTGCTGCGGGCCTTCAAAGATCGATCATGAGCGCTTCCCATTGAGACAAACCACGCTGTCGCTACGTTGCCTCATGCCGGCATCAAATTCGGCTGAGTAGCTTCTCGCCATCTGGACGTAGCTCACCCTTGGGTGAAACATGCCGATACAGGGTCTGCCGCGTGACGCCAAGTTCCTGGCACAGGTCGCCGACCTTGGTCTCTGGCTGACCCATTGCCGCCATCGCCAGCCGCAGCTTGGCGGCGGTCATCTTGAACGGCCGGCCGCCTTTCCGCCCGCGCGCGCGGGCCGAGGCTAGGCCGGCAATCGTGCGCTCCGCGATCAACTCGCGCTCGAACTCGGCCAGGGCGGCGAAGATGCCAAAGACCAGCTTGCCGGCGGCGGTCGTGGTGTCGATGGCCGCGCCGTGCCCGGTTAATACCTTCAAGCCGATGCCGCGCCCAGTCAGGTCGTGCACGGTGTTGATGAGATGTCGCAGGTCGCGTCCGAGCCGATCCAGTTTCCACACGACCAGTGTGTCGCCAGTTCGCAACGCCTTCAGGCAGCTCGTCAAGCCGGGCCGATCCTCGCGCATGCCGGATGCCTGGTCCTCGTAAAGATGTACTGGATCGACCCCGGCGGCAATCAGCGCGTCGCGCTGCAAATCGGTAGCCTGGGAGCCGTCCGCCTTCGATACCCGCATGTAGCCTATCAGCATGTCGTACCTGTCACATATACGTTCGATTATGTGACAGTGTGAGCCAGAAAGTTCTCGCCGTCAAAAACTGTCACTTAACCAGTCATTTAGTCTAAGACCTGCAAACGGCCATTCAGGCTCGTAATGTGACAAAAACTCCGGCGGGATGCCCTCCTTGGTGAACGTGGCGCGCAAACGTTCCAGGGATTCGGGGTCGCGTCGCCCGTAGGACGCCAGTGTGAACAGCAAGCGGGCCGTCTCCGGGTTGTGTCGCGCTTCAATGATGGCCTCATCGATGGCCTGGGCTGCTCGTTGCCAGTGGTTGATGGGTTCCGGCTTCGGCACCTTCGCCGGCAGGCCGTTGGTGAAACCAGTGTGCGGCTCCGTCTGAAACAGCGCGGCCTGTTCCCCGCGCGGGATCAGCGCCTTTGACTCGATCAGCGTGATGGCGGTGGCCGCCGCCTCCAGCATCTGCCACTGCACCGCCGGGGCCAGAATCTCGTAGGGACGCCACAGACTCTGCCCGGCGCGCAGCGGATGGCCGCAGCGCTCCCAGACATGGCGGATGCTCGCCGAGCAACTGCCGCAGTGCGAGAGCGGCGTGTTCAGCTCATCAAGCAGGGTGCGCAGCAGCCGGAACCACAAGCCGGCGTGGACACGCCGACGCGGCAGCTCCACAAAACCCGTCGTCAGCGCCTGCCAGGTGCGCCGGTCCATGCAGGCGATTGCGTCATCGGCAGGGCGCGGCGCAGCATCGGCGATTTCCCACTGAAGATACCGGCCGGGCATGCCCCAGTAGGACTCCAGCCAGCAGCCATGCTGCGGGCAGCTCAGCATCAAGGGGAGCTGCCAGACGAGTAGCACAGCTTGATTCGTTGGATCGTTCAGACACTGCGGACACGCCCGGCGAATCGTCTGGCTCGGTAGCCAGGCACGCCAGCGAGTGATGGACCGCACCTTGCGGGTGCGCTTGGGCAGGAGCACCGCGCATTGGAATGTATAGGTTTCCAAGGCTGCTGGTACCGAATCGTCGAGACTGTCGAGCAGCCACGGCACCCAGCCTGCAAGACTCATGCTGCGCAACCGCTCCAGCTCGACGCCACTGCGCTGGCAGAGCGCCGTCAGCAACGACAAGGATGGTGCGGTATCCAGGTCATCAAGTTGGCTGTGACCAAGATCGTGGGCCAGCAGCTCGTGCACGTCCATCTGGTAGCAGGCGGCGACCCGGTTGAGCCATGAGGACAGGGCTTCGCCTTCCTTGGGTGCCGGATGCAGCGGCCAGCGCGGCGCGGACTTCACATCAGTTCCCGCTCGAACTGTCGCCGCCGCTCACTGGGGCCGATGTAGTCGGCCATGCTGAGCGTGCGGTGGTTGATCGCTTCCTCGCCACTCTCCACGGCGGCGACGGCCGCCGCCACCAGCAGATGTGCAAGCTCGCCGATGGTGCCTTCGCTCCGGGTGAGCAGGTAGCGGGCCATGTCCAGCGTGGCAATCGGGGATGGCCGCCGTAGCGGGAGTGACGCCGCGAAGCTGGCCAGCAGCGAGCAGCAGTCCTCATTGGCCTCCCACGGCGGCAGCAGCATCGGCTCGAAGCGGTTTTCCAACTGATCGTCCGAACGGATGGCCAGGTACGCCTCGCGCGTGCCGACCCCGACCAGGGGGATACGCAGCTCGTTGCCGAGGAAGCGCAGCAGGTTGAGGAACTCGCGCCGGTTAACGCTGTTGCCAGCCAGTACATTGTGCAGTTCGTCGATCACCAGCATGCGCACGCCGACCTTGCGCAGCAGGGCCAGCGCCAGTTGCTCCATTTCCGGCAGCCGTGGGCGCGGGCGCAGCGGCGCGCCCATCGCAGCCAGCAGCGCGACATAGAAGCGGATCACCGATGGCTCTGACGGCATCTGCACGACCAGCACCGGGATATGTTCTTGGTCAGCGTCGGTGCCGACCGGGTGCGCCCGCCGGAATTTCTCGACGATCATCGACTTGCCGTTGTTGGTGGGGCCGACCAGCAGCAGGTTTGGCATGCGTTGCTTGTTCGGCCACGCATACAGAGTTTCCAGCCGGTTCAGCGCCTCGACCGCGCACGGGTAGCCGATCCAGCGGTCGGCGCGAATGCGCTGGATGCGCTCGTCTGCCGGCAGCCTGGCCAAACCCTGTGCCGCTGGCAGCAGGTGGGACAGGTCAATGACGGGATATTCGTCCACGGCTACCACTCCTCGATCTGATCGAACGGTTTGGCCGGCGGCAGGTTGTCTGCCTGCGGGTCAGCCATGTCCACATCCGGCGGTATGGGCTTGGCCGGTGGCTCCGACGTCTTGAGGTGCTGGCGGCGATCAGCGTCGCGCCGCGCCTTGCGCGTGGCCTTCTGGGCGGTGGTCACGATCTCGCGCATCTGCCCGATCATGCGGAACAGCGCCGACTCGTCCACCTGCTCGCGCCCGAGCTGACGCAATTTGGCCAGCGCCTGGCGTTGTTCCCAGAGGGTGACGGCCGGATGGGACAAGGTGCGGTAGTGGATCTCCAGATAGTGCTGACCTTCCGGTTCCAGTACCCAGATGCGGCTGATGTCGCGCGGATCGCGCCGGATCAGGAAGGCGGGCAAGCGCTCGCGCCGGGCAATCCACGGCTTGAGGGCGTCGGCGTAGTAGTGGATGTGGTCGATGACAAAGCCGGTGCGGGTCAGGGTGCGGCGGATCACCGGCAGGAAATCGACCAAAAACGCGGTGGGGCGGGTAACGACGGCCGGGACGCCAACGCGCTCCACGGCCTCGGCCCAGCGCGCGGCCGGCGGCTGGAGCAGGCCGTTGTGCACGGAGCCGTGATAGGTGCCTACCGCCAACGCGAGCCAGCGCTCCAGCTCGCGCAGCGTCAGGGTGGCCATCTTCTCGGAATCGTACTCGCCGCGCTGGCCGGGATTGGAGAAGGTCGTCCCCGGTAATTCGTCGTGGATCATCTGCATCGCCGTGCCGATGATCCGTTCCACGATGCCGCCGTAGTGCGGCTGGCCTGGTGGGCGATAGTCCAGCCGGATGCCATGCTGTTCGCAGCCACGGCGCAGCGCTTCGCTTTTGAACTCGGCCGCGTTGTCCAGATAGAGCAGCCTGGGCTTGCCGCTCATCGGCCAGTCCATTTCCACATTCAGCCCTTCCAGCCAGGGCCGCTTGTCGCAGGCGGCATGCGCGAGGCATAGGCCGACCGAGACGGCGGACGGCGCTTCCAGCGTGACCACCATGCCGAGTACGCAGCGCGTGAACACGTCGATGGCGAGGGTCAAATATGGGCGGCCAATCGGTTGCCGGTCGCGCTCGTCGACCACGATCAGGTCGATGACGGTGTGGTCGATCTGCACCTGTTCCAGCGGCATGGTGACTTCGGGCGGAATGCCACCCGCGCCTTGCAAGGGACGGGCAGCGTCCTGCCCGCCCCGGCTGCGGGCTATTTTCGCCGGATGTAGTCCGGCAATCCGCTGGGCCACGGTGTTGCGCGCCGGCACCGGCAGCTTCTGGGTTTTGCACGCCTGCGCGACTTCGCGGTGGAACGCCGCCAGGCTGCGTTTCTGCTTGGTCAGGAAGCGCTTTTGCAGCAGCTCGCGGATGATGCGCTCGACCGGTTCCGGCAAGCGCCCCTTGCCTTTGCCGCCGCCGGATCGGCCGGGCGTCAGGTCTGTTACCAGGCCAGTACCCTGCCGGGCGCGACGGATCAGGACATATACCTGTCGCCGGGACAGGCCCAGCGCTTGGGCTGCCTCATCGGCGGCTTCATGCCCGACCACCTCAAGCGCTGCCAGTGGCCCGATGATTTCCGTCCGGTGCCGGGCTTGCGCCCATGCCTCGTCGGGCAGGGTGGCCACGCCTTGCGCGGCAATCGGTGGAGTGTCTGATGTCATGCCCAAACCTCGCTTTGGTGCACACGAGTATTGAGCATAGTCGAGATTGGTGCAGACGACTCCTGATATTGGGCTGTCAGGAGCCGTATGCACACCAGGCGTTACATCCAGTCAGATGGTGCGGTCGTCTTCTGAAAACGACACATTCATCAACTAGTTCGACGAATTTCTGATCTTGCTTTCTGACTTTTACCTCGGCTCTCGATACAGGATGCCAGATCAACGAGCCTGAATCGTCATGGAAACTTATTGCGCCAGAAGTTCCGCGAAAATGTGCCACCGTTGTTCTCGCGGCCGAATGTTGACTCTCGTCCTCCAATAAAAAAGCACCCCAATAAGCAGCGCATCGTTCGCATCAATTGTCGTTTGCCTCAAAGTTTTCCGGGGGCGACGTCGGTGCGACCCGTGGGAGGCGCTTCGCCTTCTTCTCGGGCGCCGCTGGAGGGGGGGGCGGCGCATTCGCCGCGCCCGTAATCCTCGATTCAGGAATCAGGAATCAGGATTCAATAAATCAGGAATCAGGATTCAATAAATCAGGAATCAGGGCGGTATACACCGGGAAACCGGCGCTATTTTCGGGAGAAATAGCGCTATTTGGTATACATCGAGAAACCACAGCTATTTTCAGCAGAAATAGCGCTATTTATTGAATTTTTAGCGCTAAGACGTTTTTTTCCGTGACGTGACCGTTCGCGTTGCGTACGTGGATGGTTTGTACGCCGGCGTCATCAGGGAGGGCTGTCCTGTTCTGAACCACGCAGGGTCTGGTTTCACTCGGTTTCGTGTGGAATTGTGAATAACGGATATTCGAGGAACGGGCACGGCGCTCTATTCGCGGCCGAATGCGAGTGGTAGGCTTATCCTCCACAACAACCCACTGACGAATCCGACCCGTGACCAAACGAAGGCGCTGCAAGCCGTCGAAACTGCACTTGAACGAGACGCAGAGAACGCCGGTATTCCTCGACCAACGGGAGCTACCACGCTCCAGGCGGTGCCTGACCTATATATTGGGTTTCTCAAAACCATCAAATCCCTGTTCGGCGTCGACGTCCAATTTGTCCTCGCCCAAGGACTCGCCACAAAAATAGGGTTAATTGGCGGTTACACGGACAGCAAATTCGTTGCTTAACCTCGAAGCGTACTTCTACAAAATGAGCAAGCGATTTAGTCTGAATATGTTTATCGGTTGAACGGCGAGTTATAGTTTTGTTTTCGATGCAAGGCAGGAAACGGGCGAAGTTCCTGCCGGAACAACAACGAGAACATGAACCACCAAACCCTCTCCTCCTTCATTTGGTCCGTTGCCGACCTCCTTCGCGGCGACTACAAGCAATCCGAATACGGCAAGGTCATCCTGCCATTCACCGTCCTCCGGCGACTCGATTGCGTGCTGGAATCCACCAAGCCTGCAGTGCTGGCCGAGTTCGAGGCCAAAACCAAAGCGGGCCTGAATCCCGACCCCTTCCTGCTGCGCAAGGCTGGCCAGAGCTTTTACAACACCTCGCCGCTCGACCTCGGCAAGCTGTTGGGCGACCAGGACCACATCCGGGAAAACCTCTACGCCTACATCCAGGGGTTTTCGCCGGCGGCGCGGGACATCTTCGAGCGCTTCGAGTTTTTCACTCAGGTCGAGCGCTTGGCCAAGGCCGGGCTGCTCTATCTGGTCACCGAGAAGTTCGCCAACATCGACCTGCATCCAGATACGGTCGATAACGCCCAGATGGGTTTGGTCTTCGAGGAACTGATTCGGAAATTCGCCGAAATCTCCAACGAGACTGCCGGGGAGCACTTCACCCCACGCGAAGTCATCCGCCTGATGGTGAACCTGCTGTTCATCGAGGACGATGACGTACTCACCTCTGGCAACGCCGTGGTACGCACCCTGTATGACCCGACCGCCGGCACCGGCGGAATGCTTTCGGTAGCAGGGGAATACCTGCACGAACATAACGCCGCCGCCCGCCTCACCCTGTTCGGCCAGGAACTCAACGACGAGTCCTACGCCATCTGTAAGGCCGACATGCTCATCAAGGGGCAGGATGTCGGCAATATCGTCGTCGGCAACACCCTTTCTGACGACGGCCACAGCGGTCGTAAGTTCGACTACATGCTCTCCAATCCGCCCTTTGGCGTTGAATGGAAGAAGGTCGAGAAGGAAGTCCGCAAGGAATACGAGCAGAAGGGCTTCGATGGCCGTTTTGGCCCCGGCCTGCCGCGCGTGTCGGACGGCTCCATGCTCTTCCTGTTGCACCTCATCAGTAAGATGCGTCCGGCGGTCGATGGCGGCAGCCGCATCGGCATCGTTCTGAACGGCAGCCCGTTGTTCACCGGCGGTGCTGGCAGTGGCGAGAGCGAAATCCGCCGCTACGTGCTGGAGAACGACCTGGTCGAGGCCATCATCGGTTTGCCGACCGACATGTTCTACAACACGGGTATCGCCACCTACGTCTGGATACTCTCCAACAAGAAGCCGGCTGCCCGTAAAGGCAAGGTTCAGCTCATCGACGCCAGCGCCTACTGGCAGAAGATGCGCAAGAGCCTCGGCAGCAAGCGCAAGGAGATGGGCGACGAGCACATCGCCACCGTCACCACGCTGTTCGGCGAGTTCATCGAGGCCGAGGAAGATGGCAAGCCCATCTCCCGTATCTTCAACAATGAAGACTTCGGTTACACCACTATCACCGTGGAGCGTCCCCTGCGTGACGAGGCGGGCAACGTGGTACTCGGCGCCAAGGGCAAGCAGAAGGGCAAGATTCAACCGGACTCCACGTTACGAGACACCGAAAACGTACCGCTGACGGACGACATCGAAGCCTATTTCGCCCGGGAAGTGCTGCCGCATGCGCCGGATGCCTGGATAGATACCGAGAAATCCAAGGTCGGCTACGAGATTCCGTTCAACCGCCATTTCTACGTTTTCACGCCACCGCGCAGCCTGCATGTGATTGACGAGGAACTGAAGGCAGTTGCGGCCAACATCACCAAGATGCTGGAAGGGCTGGCGGAATGAGATTGCCGAGGTATCCGGAGTACAAGGAAAGCGGCGTCCCGTGGCTTGGATGTGTTCCGAATCACTGGGAGGTTCTACGCTTCAAGTGGCTCATCGAGCGAAACGATGGAGGAGTCTGGGGGAATGACCCCGATGGTGCTGACGACACAATTGTTTTCCGTTCGACAGAGCAAACTGTTGATGGACGCTGGCTGATTAATGAACCGGCGAAGCGGAAATTAACAGAGCAGGACAGGCGATTCGCATTGCTTGAGGTCGGAGATTTGCTGGTCACCAAGTCCAGCGGAAGTTCATTGCACATTGGAAAGACCACCCTGGTTGATGAATATGTGGCGAGCCTTGGTGCCTGCTACTCAAACTTCATGCAGCGGCTCCGTGTTATAGGTGAGTTTCGTCCTAAACTCGCGTGGTACATCCTGAACAATGGATTGGCTCGAGTTCAATTAGACCTACTATCAAATTCGACGACCGGACTCGCAAATCTAAACGGCACCATTATTGGTGAGTTACTCCTAGCCCAGCCGCCACATGAAGAACAAATCGCCATCGCCACCTTCCTCGACCGCGAAACCGGGAAAATCGACGCCCTTATTACCGAACAGGAAAAGCTTCTCGCCCTGCTCGCCGAAAAGCGCCAGGCCACCATTTTCCATGCCGTTACCAAAGGCCTGAACCCGGATGTGCCGATGAAGGATTCCGGTGTGGCGTGGCTGGGGGAGGTGCCGGAGCATTGGGGGCATAGCAAAAAGCTGCTCGACTTGGTGACAAGTCATAGGCACGCCTTCGTCAACGGCCCCTTCGGTAGTGATTTGCTGACCTCAGAACTGGTTTCGGAGGGGGTACCGGTTGTCTATATTCGTGACATAAAAGAAAGTGGCTACATCAGGGTCAGCGAATGGTGCGTTACTAAAGAAAAAGCAACGCAACTTGAGTTCTGCAACGTAATACAGGGCGACTTGGTTGTTGCAAAGGTTGGTGACCCACCAGGGCTGGCAGCCATCTATCCAGAAAGTGAACCAGAGGGAATTGTCACTCAGGACGTAATCCGTCTTAGGCTTGATTCGGCAAAGTCGCATACCGGGTATATTCGATGGCTACTTAACTCAAAGTATGGTCAAACGGCTATTGACCAAATCTCCGTCGAATCAACGAGAACCCGTGTCGGCTTAGGAGAATATAAGCAACTCCGATTTTTCATTCCGCCGCTCGAGGAACAACGGGCAATTTCCAGTTTCCTCGACAATGAAATGGGACGCTTGAACACATTGGCAGCCGAAGCATCAAGAGCCGTCGACCTCCTCAAAGAACGCCGTTCTGCCCTCATCGCCGCCGCCGTTACTGGCAAAATTGATGTGCGGTCCTCTGTTGGCGAGCTGAAAGACGGACCGTTGCTTGGCGCGGATAGAGCTATATGAGTATTGAGAGTCTATCAGCCGAAATAAATTATGCTTTAGGTGACTCTCTAGCTTGGCGGCCGGCGGCCGTGGCCTTATTGCGTGATTTCGTACGTAGTCTCCACGAAACTTTCGTGAAGTCAGCCCGTGACCAGTATGACCTGTTAGCTCGCGTCCAAACACTCCTAGGAACAACCGCGGCACATCATCTCGAGAGAGTTATATGTGCGGGTATATATAGCTTTCGGAGCGCCCCCAATAGCGAAGACTGCCGACTGTACCGACAGCTGGTGGAGGCGTGTGCTGAACGGGCAATTCCCTTTAACGAGGGGAAAGCACTAGCCGCTCACTTCCTAAAGGCATTGGACGAAGAGCGTTACGGCGTTGATGGCTCAGTTGATTCAGCAACATTCCTCGTATATTGGACTTTGGGCGACGAAGCCGCTTACCACCTTGGCGGATTATTCCTGGGAGACAAAGGTGGTCTTGTTCACACCGAGCTGCAATACCTTGATTGCCGTCTCAAACGATTTTACACATGGGTTCAACGCTGGGAAATGGAAGCTGCTTGGGAAAAGGAAGACAGCGAATGAGTAACCTACACCAGGAAATCCACTTCGAGTCGGCCATCTGCACTCAGCTCGCCCTGCATGGCTGGCTCTATGCTGAAGGCGATGCCGCCCACTACGACCGTCAGAACGCCCTGTTCCTGCCCGACCTGTTGGCCTGGGTAGAAAGCACCCAGCCGGAAGCCTGGACGGCACTCACCAAAACCCACGGCGCCAGCCTGTCCAAGGTGCTGGCCGAGCGGGTGCGTAAATGCCTCAACGAGCAGGGTACGCTGGAAGTACTGCGCCGGGGCGTCGAAATGGTCGGCCTCAAGAAGCCACTGTCCGTGGTGCAATTCAAGCCGGCCCTGGGCCTCAACCCGGCCATCCAGTCTGCCTATGAAGCGAATCGCCTGCGCGTGGTCCGTCAGGTGCATCACTCGCTCAACAACGCCAATGAGGCGGTGGATCTGGTGCTGTTCGTCAATGGCGTGGCCGTGGCTACGGCCGAACTGAAATCCGACTTCACCCAGAGTGTCGGCGATGCAGTAGACCAGTACCGCTTCGACCGCCATCCGCAGCCCAAGGGCGGTCACGTCGAACCGCTGCTAGCCTTCCCCGGCGGCGCTCTGGTGCATTTCGCCGTCAGCCAGTCGGAAGTGATGATGGCTACCCGGCTTGTCGGCACCGGCACTGTGTTCCTGCCTTTCAACCGAGGCAATGCCGGCGGTGCAGGCAATGCGCCCAACCCCTTCGGCTTTGCTACCCATTACCTGTGGGAGGATGTGTGGCGGCGCGACAGCTGGCTGGAAATCCTCGGTCGCTACCTAATTGGTCAGCGCAACGACAAGAAGCAACTTATCGGCCTGATCTTCCCGCGTTATCACCAGCTCGACGTTACCCGCAAAATGGTGGCCGACGTTCTCGACCAAGGCCCCGGCCAGCGTTATCTGGTTCAGCATTCGGCGGGTTCCGGCAAAACAAATTCCATCGCTTGGAGCGCCCATTTTCTTGCCGACCTGCACGATGCCAGCCACCAGAAGGTCTTTGACAGCGTGCTGGTGGTTTCTGACCGCAACGTGCTCGATGCCCAGTTGCAGGAAGCCATTTTTGATTTCCAGCGCACCATTGGTGTGGTGGCGACCATCACCGACGAGCACGGCAGCAAAAGCAGCCAGCTAGGCGAGGCGCTCAAGGATGGCAAGAAAATCATCGTCTGTACCATCCAGACCTTCCCCTTTGCGCTGGAAGCCGTTCAGAAACTCGCCGCTACCGAAGGCAAGCGCTTCGCAGTAATTGCCGACGAGGCCCACAGCTCGCAGACAGGCGAGGCGGCGGCCAAGCTGAAGCAACTGCTTTCCGCCGAGGAATTGCAGGAACTGGCCGATGGAGGTGAAGTAGATACCGAAACCGTGCTCGCCGCCCAGATGGCCGCCAAAGCCAGTCAGGATAAAAACATCACGTACTTGGCCTTTACCGCCACACCCAAGCAGAAGACGCTGGAACTGTTCGGCCGGAAGAACGCCGACGGCCTGCCCGAGCCTTTTCACGTCTATTCCATGCGCCAGGCCATAGAGGAAGGCTTCATCCTCGACGTGCTGAAGAACTACACGACCTACAAGATGGCCTTTAAGCTCGCCCATAACGGCGAGGAATACGACGAGAAGCAGGTTGAAAAGTCCGAAGCCCTGAAAGGCATTATGTCTTGGGTGCGCTTGCACCCGTACAACATCAGCCAGAAAGTACAGACCGTCGTCGAGCACTTTCGCGAAAACGTGCAGCCACTGCTGAACGGCCACGCTAAGGCCATGGTGGTGGTGAGTAGCCGCAAGGAGGCGGTGCGCTGGCAGAAGGCCATCAGTGCCTACATTCAGAGGCAGCAATACAAGCTCGGCGTGCTCGTTGCCTTCTCTGGCGAAATTAACGACCCGGACAGCTACCCGGAGCCGGTCAGCGAGCACAGCAAGCTCTTGAATCCTGGCCTTAAGGGAGACATCCGCGAGGCTTTCAAGGCGCCGGACTATCACTTGCTGCTGGTAGCCAACAAATTCCAGACCGGTTTCGACCAGCCTTTGCTTTGCGGCATGTACATCGACAAGCGACTGGCCGGCATTCAGGCCGTGCAGACACTGTCGCGCCTCAACCGCGCCCACCCCGGCAAGGACACCACCTACATCCTCGACTTCGTCAATGAACCGCAGGACATCTTGGCGGCCTTCAAGACCTATTACGAGACAGCCGAACTCGAAGCCAACACCGACCCGCACTTGGTGCTCGACCTGCGGACCAAGCTCGATGCCACCGGCTACTACGATGGTTTCGAGGTTAACCGGGTAGCCGAGGTGGAAACCAATCCCAAGGCCACGCAGGCTCAGCTCAGCGCCGCCATCGCTCCAGTTGCCGACCGCCTGCTGAAACGCTACAAGGCCGCCCAGCAGGAAAAGGCCGCCGCCGAGGCCAACAGCGACGAAAAAGCCGCCCAGTCAGCCAAGGATGTAATGGCGGCGCTGACCCTGTTTAAGGGCGACATGGGCGCCTTTAACCGGCTCTATGCCTTCCTGTCGCAAATCTTCGACTACGGCAACACCGACATCGAAAAACGCTACCTGTTCTTCAAGCGCCTCATCCCACTACTCGACTTCGGCCGCGAGCGTGACACCGTCGATTTGTCCAAGGTCGTGCTGACCCATCACACCTTGAAAAACAAGGGCCAGCAAACGCTGGACCTGAAGCAGGGGGATGCACAGAAGCTGCCACCGATGACCGAAACCGGTAGCGGCACCCTTCACGACAAGGAGAAGGCCTTCCTCGATGAAATCATCGAGAAGGTGAATGGCCTGTTTGAGGGGGATCTATCCGATAACGATCAGTTGGTTTATGTGAATGGAGTCCTCAAGGGCAAACTGCTTGAGAACGAGACTCTGGTACAGCAAGCGGTGAATAACACCAAGGAGCAGTTCTCCAACTCGCCTGATCTGTCGCAGGCCATCCTGCACGCCATTATGGATGCGCTAGACGCCCATACAACGATGAGCAGCCAAGCGTTGAATTCGCAGCGGATTCAGGACGGGTTGAAAGACACCTTGCTGGGTCCGGCGCAGTTGTATGAGGCGTTGCGGGCGCGAGGTCCAACCCCATCGATACGCAGCGGCTAGTCTTGACCTGCGGCTTATGGGCAGCTGCCGCTGAATCTTCCGTTATGATTTCCTACTGGTCGAGTACCTAATATCGCCGCTGTGGCGTGTGAGAATGGCCGAAAAGTTCTAGGGCAATGGGGGGGGCGTCAAGTGAGGTGAGAGTCTGCAAGAATCATCGTCGGTATTGCTCGATCAATTCTTCGACCAGTTTTGGTATTGCGGGGACGTCTTCGCGCAAAGCCATCCCGTCAATGCCAGCCAGACAGGAAACGTCGTCAAATTCAATTCCGTTTCGACGACAAATCTCTTGCATGGCAACGATAAGAGAAGAGAGGCGACGTTGCATGGCCTCTCGTATGAAATTGGCAGCCGTCGCTTCTTTCGTGTTTACCTCGCCAATCGAGACGCCAGACTGGAATATCGCTGTTTCCAGAATCTTGCTGTAGGTGTCCTTGCAATCAATAACCCAAAGCAAGATTGTCGTCATTAGGGCGCTTTGCTGGCGATGAAAGCGGAGCATGGAATTCCCGCTCATCGAGTGAATTGCTGAATATACGCGGTGAAGCTCATCTGTATCGCCCTTTATGAAAGCTCCAGCCGCCAGCGTACCCAAAACGTTTGGAGGGGCTTTCCCATACAGCTTTTCACAATTGGTTTTCATCACAGGCCTCCATAGAAAATTTAAAAGCGGCTTCGAGCCGCCGAATTCGTTCGTTCAGTTCAGCTGTTTCGAGAACACGGGCTTGCTGATTGAGCATGTTCATCAATTCGCTCCCCACGGTGGGGGATAGATCCCCGCGTAACGTTGCCGTGAGGATCGATTCGGCGCGTTCGCTAACCGACTCGCCAGAAATTCCGTCGTCCGCCGTATCGCTCTGCGGCCTGAGAGGCGGCAAGCAGCGAGAGAGCAGTAGACTCGCTGCACCGGTGTCGCCGCCCTTGGCTTTCTCAACGAGGGTGCCAATGATTTCTGGTAAGTCGTCAGCGATGAGTCGCCTTAGTCTGGCTTGCGGGTTCGGAATGCCCTTCGGCCGCCCTCCCGGATTTCCAGATACGCCTTTCTTGAATTTCATTTCTGCTCCCTTCCTGCTTAAATCAATGCGTGCGGTTTGCGGTCATCGTTTTGCGCTCGGTCCGAACCTTGGTGTCGATGGCTGCAACGTGTTTTTGGGACGATGGCCGCATGTTGTTTTCTTTCGGGGGGGGCTACTGACTCGGAGTCAGAGCGAATTGCTCGGCCCCAGAAATGTTGTCATTCGACCGCGCATTCCCTTCGTCTTTCTCGGCCTTTGCTGCTTCCGGATGCAGTCGGCCGCCATCAAATTCCATTGCCAAATCCAGCAAGGCGTCCAATTTCGCAATCAGCTCAAAAGAGGAAGCCATGCCTGAATTGAGAATCTCTCGACGGAATTTGGTATCGGTGACCACGGAATCGATTTTGCTGGCCAGTATCGAAAGCTTGCGTTCAAGATCAGCCACCTCCGCCGCGGTTGCTTCATCAGACCCGTACAGGGTACGAACAATGAATTTCAGCTGTTCAGGATGGGCTTCGATGCCGTACTCTTCGCCGCAGTGTTCCTGTGTCACGAGAACGCTGCCGGACTCGGTTGTATAAAAGTCGAGGTTGAAGAAACGTTCGTTCTGGTTCATGGTGAATCCTTTCAGGGGTGGGATGCGATGGGGCTGACGGCAACTAACCCACGATGCGTCAGGCGAGCTAGATAGCCGTGAATCCATCCACCGGGTTCATGGTCGGAAATGTTGGTCGTATGTTCCCTGTGCTGCCCTTTTGTGCGTTCACCATGGCAACATGGTTCATAGTCCGCAGTTTCTGAGGTAAGACTTCCCGCAGTTTTTGCGGTGGTTTCGCCCCTTAAACCGCAGTTTTTGCGGTAGTCAGCACGCAGTTTTTGAGGTGAGATTTTTCCCCTTGGCATAACCCAGTCCCGCCACGCGAACATCTTGAAACCGGCCAGGAATAGCCCTTCGGGTTTCTTGACCGGCAGCCACGTAACGGCATACGTGGCCCATACGCCGTTTGCCCCATGGCTTCTGGTCCGATAGATAAAGCCGTGTGCGATCAAATCCGCTATGGCATCGGAGAGCGTGTTGTCGCTGCCGATGCCGTAACGCTTACACCATGAGAACGCGGCTTGGAGATGGCCGTTGTTGTCCTTGGTCAGTTGCCGAGCAATCGCCAGCAAAACACGGATAGACGAATGCTTCAGGTCAGCGAATGCGGGGGAGTCCATGACGCGATGTTCCAGCGCAATGAAAGGATGAGTGCTCGGTCCCTTGCGCGGCGGCGACTGGCCGCGCCGGGCTGCTTCAACGCGGTCCATGCTCATGCTGCACGCCCCTCAGACATCAGTTCGGCCTCACATGCGGCAAATGCTTTGCCTTCGTCACCAGCGGATTCGATTGTCTCAACCTCAAGAAAGTAATTTGCTACATGGCACGCTTCTCCAAAACGGTTTGCAACATCCAGTCGCCCAGTTACAACCGGCCAGCCGAGCCGGCGGAGCTGCAGGACTGCGTCGGCAAGGCGGTAGATGCCCAGCGCACGCCATCCCTCCAGCGGCTCGACATGATCCTTGAGGAGCAAGGTTGCCAGGAGGCGGGCGGCCTGGGTGTTGTGAGACGGGTATTCAGGATGGCGAGAGGGGGGGCTAGCGCCCGTCGTCGCCGATGCATTGGCGGGGGTGTTCATTTCGTCACCTGCACCGCCGCCCACGCCAAACGGCCATTTTTCAGTTTGCGAGGGCGTTCCCCGAAGTAGCTTCCGGTTTTGCAAAGACGGGCGAGTACGGTTTGCGACTTAACCTGGTTGAGTGCCGCAAACTGTTTGGTGCCGAGTTCATACTTGAAGGTGCTGTGTGCGTTCATTCCGTTCTCCGCATCGTTTCGACGTGAGTACGGTACCGGCGCAGTTAGCATTTTTATCTACGCAAACACCACTTATTTATATTTATTTAGTGTGTCTGGCGGCGTTCAATCGGCGCGCCAGAAAACTGGCAAAAGCCGTGTATATTCGAGATTAGGTGCGTTCCGATGGTGCGGACGTCGAAACTTTCTGGTGTGCGTGATCATTGGCTCAAGTTTGTGCCGATGTACGTCAGGCCGCGGCTATGCAATCGCCTTTGTTCTCCCGGGCAAAGTTGGCCACGTGCCGGCCAGCAAATCGCGCAGTCATGTTGTATTAGGCCAGGGAGAACCATCGCCCTTCATCAACATCCTTCGAGTACGCCCTGGCAACGAAATCGCCTGGGGTCACCACTTCAGGAGTTAGTCTGCCTGACTCGTAGCCAACGCCTCCGAAAATGAATACTGGCGTGGTGAATGATGCGGATTTGTGGTCTGTTGTCAGCATCCGGCCTGCGACGGTGGCTTGCAATATGTTTTTGTTTTGTGATTCGGTTAGGCGAAGTTGGGGGGCTTCACAAGTTGCAGTCCATCCGTGCCTTCTGCTGGTTGCTCAATCTCGGCCTGTTCCAGAATCCATGCTTCAATCTTCGTGTGCCACATGCGTAGCAGGTTGAGCGGGCGTCGGCGGTAGTGTTTTTCTGCGGTTGCGCTTGGCTTGTGCCCCATAATCTGTGCCGATACTCCCGCAGGGCACTCAACCCATTCGGCCAGAGTGCCAAAAGAACGCCGTAGGCCATGCAGGGATAGCGCGGGCAATCCCGCTGCGGTCAACGCCTTGTTGTGGCCAATGCGTGGTTCTTGGAGCCTTCCTGACGCTGCTGTGGGGCTTGAGAATACCCATTCGTTACGGCGTGGTAATGGGGCCAGTAGTGAAGCAACATAGGGTGTTAGTGGAATAGTCCGTTCGCCTTCAATCTTGTCGCGGATGGTCATGCTTTTCCATCGGAAATCCACGTCATCCCACCGCAGCCCGGTCAGTTCTTCCCTGCGAGCGCCGACCAAGAGCAGTGCTTGAAGATAGGCAGCATGAACAGGATTGGGCAGGTTACGGACGTGCTGAAACCAGAGCGGGAGTTGCTCCCGTTGAAGGCAGTCGTCTTTCGCGGCCTTCTTTGGTAGCTCATCGCGCGCAATACGGGTTGCGCAGGCGTCGGCATGCACGAGATTCCGATACTCGGGCCGATCAGCACACCAGTTCAGAAAGGCGCGGAGTAATCCGAAAGCGAGTCGGGCGTGTGTTGGCCGCTTTGTTGCTTCGTCTTGCAGCCAGATACGCACTTTGTCGGCGTCGATTTGTACGAGAGGAAGTTGCAGCAGCGGCAGCAATGCTCCCGGTAGGGTTAGGTCGGATTCTCCATTGCGACGTCCCCTGGTTCGTTTCTCACCACCTTGCTTGCTCACGTTTTTGTGATCGGATAGATGCGCCTCGCTCCATTTTGCCTTTCTAGACTCAATGTATTTATTCCAGACGTCAAGGGCAGGAGTTTCGGTGATGCGTTCGGTTTCACGCCTAGCCTTGGCGAATTCTATTTTGTCTTTTTTGTCCTGGCGAGGATCTATTCCTTGGTCAATCATGGATTGCAAGCGGCGAGCTTCTGCCCGGGCGCTGTCAATGCCCCATGTGCGGATGTCTCCAATAGTTAAACGTATGTCTTTGCCGCTCCCGAGCGTTCCTTGAAAGATAAAAGCTTTTTTTCCTTTCGAGTCGCGTTTGCCGGGGGCGGTGGCGCGCACCGCCAAACCAGGTACTTCGCTGTCCCACAGGAATGCTTGTGCCTTATCTGTGGCGAAGTCCCTAATGCGTCCGCTTGTTAGGTTGATGCGTGCCATATTTCACCCGGTTCAGCTTACAGATTTTAAAAATGTAAGGACTTTGTAAGTGAAATCGTAGAATATTCATCAATGCAAATCAACCTTTGGGTTTATTGTAAGGCTCTACAATCCGCCTAAATACAGGGTTTGTTGTTTTTTTGTGAATTCCGATCAACACCGATAAATTGGGATTGGTTTGGATTCATAACCCATAGGTCGGCAGTTCAATTCTGCCCATCACCACCAACGATTTCGCAAAAGAATCAGGGGCCTGGGCAACCAGGCCCCTTTTCTTTTGCGTAAAAAACGGGCAGAAGGCGTCCGCTCTGACACGGTTTCTGACACAGCGACGGTGTGTCAGCGTGGATGACCGCCAACGACTGCGCTCGAGTGCGTTTCTTAAAAGGCCTAAAATCCACGGGCTATCGCGCTCGCTTCACTCAACTCCGATTCATTTTTTGGAGTTGAGTATGACCCTCGTAATTCAAGATTCAGTCAATCCCCTCGTAGCTACACTGGACACCGGCGCGCCGGTCCACACACGTCGTTCTATGCACCGTTGCTCGCAGGTCCCGCTTGGGACGGGCTTCGCCTTCATGCGGCGTTTATCCGTGCTGGGAGGGAAGTAATCATGGCCAGCATTTATCGCGAAGGTGCAGGTTGGTCGGCGCGGGTGCGCATGAACGGGAAAGACGTCTACAAGGGCGGTTTCGATTCGCAAAAGAGCGCGAAAAAATGGGCGCGCGACCAGGAAACCGAGCTTGACGAACAAAAGGCTCCCCGGGGCATGGGGTGCGATACCCCCCTCGCGCTTGCGCTGCGCGACTATGTATACGAATGCGTTGCCACGCAGAAAGGCTGCAAAGCGTTTGTTTCCCGGGTCAACGTGTACCTCGAGAGTGCCGGGCTCGCGTTGCTGCACGCCGAAGAAAATCCGCGGGAGCCTGGCAAAGATATTCCCCTGACGTTCAAAATCACCGAGCGGCCTGTCAGTGAACGTCGCCTGCCGCGAACGTTCGACGTGTACCGCACCGCACGCCTCGAAAAACGCCCTCGCACCGCTGCCCAGCGCAAGGCACTGGCGACCATGCGCGTCCGCGATATCGCGGCGCACGATATTGAGGCGCTGAAGAAAGCGATGATGGACGACCAGTTCAGCAACTCGAGCATCAATAACGAGTTGTCGATATTGAGTCCCTTTTTTACCCATGCTCACGACGTCTGGAACTGGTCGCCGCTACCCAACCCATGTGCCGCCGTTGCGTACCGGAAAGTCAACAACGAGCGCAACCGTGTTTTGTCGGAGGGCGAGCAAGTGGCGCTCGCCAACGCGCTGGCTACGTGTGACAACCGGTACATCGCACCGTTCGTCTGGTTCGCCATCGAAACCGCGATGCGAAAGGGTGAGTTGTTGAAGACCGCTCGCTGGGAGATGGTCGACTGGGAGGAACGAGTGGTGCACCTCCCGACCGCGAAAGGTGGAAAACGCGATGTGCCACTCACCTGGGCTGCGATAAACTTGCTGAAAAGCATGCCGAATTTCGGGGCTACCGGACCGATTTTTCCGGTGACTGAAGATGCCATGGACTCCGCCTGGGAACGCGCGTGCAAGCGCGCGGGCATCAAGAATCTGCGCATTCATGACTTGCGGCATACGTCAGCAACGCGTCATGCAAAACGCTTGAACGGAAATATCTTCCTGCTGCAGCTCATTACCGGACACAAATCGCTCTCCATGCTGAGGCGCTATGTCAATCCGACAACGAAAGATGCGCTGGCGGCACTGGATGCAACCGAGCCAGCACTTGAGGCCTTAGCGCCCGACGCTCCAGCGCCTGCTGCGCCGATTCCTGCGGTGGAAACTCAGGTCCCGGCTAGGCCGAAGACCAGAAGACTGGTGCGTGTAGTCCGGCGTCGTGCTGCGAAAGAGATACCCGTGCCCGAAGCAGCGTCCCCGAGCGACGCCGAGGCCGCGCTGTCGGAAAACGTCGTGCGAGTCGATTTCTCCCGACGCACCGCCGCGTAATGCAGAAGAACGCCGGCCAGCGCTGACTGGCCGGCGTCGCGCCGATTCGAGCGGTTGCGACAACGATTCCCTCGATACAGATAATTGTCGCACGTTAGGGAGCATTGCCCCGGGGGATTTTGCTTGGTTCCTATACAAGTTACGACGCATTTTTAGCGTCGGAAATTCAGGAGGAACTTATGCAAGACAAGACCGAGCGTGGCGTGATTGAAACCCTTCTTCGGGCGACTCAAGAAAAACGGCTTTGGGGTGGGCGTTTGATGTCACCGGACGAGACTGCTCAAGCGCAAAACGCTGCCATTACGAAGGATGCGAGAGTGGCTGGCTGGTTTCTTTGCGGGACAGCGCATCCAGCAATGTTCAGTTGTTGCGCTATGGAGGCAATTCACACGCTGCTACTGCCCCTTGGCGCAGGCCACAGACTCCAGTTCATGGTCATCGTGCAACAGTGCCGTGACTGGCAATCGCGGATGATTTTGCCGATGGTAGGCAGTATCGTCGAGGAATTTCTTGAAACTTTGCGTCGCGGCGACGCGTTGCAGGTGTCGCTGGCCGACGGAGATAATGACAATGCGATTGTCAGTCAGCTGACCGTTGGGGCGCATTCTTCACTGACCGAGCTCAGCGCAATGCGTGTTCAAGACGAGTTTGATACGAACGAGGTCGTTGCTGTGATGTCATCGCTGATAGACGCGCTGTTGAAGCCGGAACTCTTTCGGACGATAGATTCGGGTTTCGAAGTTCGTCACGTATGTGTCTCGTACATTTTTCCGTCGGACTTGCGAGAACGTGTTGAGCGCGACGGCCCGTTTCATCTCGTTGAACCAGAGTCCCCAGGCACTGGTAGCATTCACTGACGCAGGCCGATAGGCTGATTCAAGATGATTCAGCGCCCCATCCCGATGGGGCGCTTTTTTCCTCTCTTGCGGGACTCCTGCGAGCAACAGGTTTCCCGATTTAGGCCTGAATGACGGGCTCCATGCGCTGCACGTCGCCGGCGGGCAGCTGCAATCTCCCGGACTCGGTACGGCAGCCTGCAATGGCGTCGCGCGCCTCGTCGAGGCTACTTTGGGCAGCCTCTTGGTCCAATCGATACAGCCCCGCCTGGTCCATCGCAACACGGATATGAGAGACTAGGCTGTCATTAACAGCCGCGTGCCACATCATGACTACGCCAAAGATACTGCCGCCGCCAACCGGTTACGCATCGTGGCTCGACTATGCAGTTGATACGATTGACACCGGCGCTGTCGAGATTGATTACCTATTCGACGACGATTCGACTGCGCCAACGCGAGAAGCCATGCGCGACTCCGCGCGCGCTGAGCTTGAAGCCTTGCGACGCAGAGTCGCTACTACCAAGCCTGAACTGGACAATTCTGGTGCGGCGGTAGAAGAGACGCGACTTTATCCAAAACGTTGAGCCGATGGGCAGTTTCTAAAAGGCGCGGGCCACTGACGTAGCTACATTCCTGAGTGATTAACCCCTACAGGAATGCCTCATGTCGCCGCCTCTCGAATCTCACGACGATAATCCAGCGATACCGCTTGCAGTAACGGCGCTCTGTCCTGCGCTTTCGCCTTTTTTGATACGTTCTCGCCTGCTTGAGCAAAAACAGGTGATACGCGCACGACGGTATGAATGCCGCCGGCTGCTGAACAGAAAAACAACCCCGGACCAGGACAAGTCGGTTCTCCTTACGGCGGAAAGCGACTGCTTTCTTGAAGAACGGCGTCTGGAAGAAATCCTCGAATCAGAGTTTCTCCCGCAACACGGACCGCGCCAGCTCATTAGTCCACGGTTGTTTCTTGAGACTCCGCTGTTTCGCGTCGCCTCTCGTTCAGCGACTCGGAAAAAGGAATGCGAACTGACGATTGCGATAGACGATAAAGACGGTCCGGTTATCTACTCCGGCCCCGAGTTGAGGCAGGAAGACGGGTTGATATTTATGGCGCTGGTCAATTCAGTTCGTGACATTCGACTCGGCAGCGTCGCCCAGTTCGTGCCGGCCGATTTGTGCCGCGCCGTCTTCAATCACTACGACGGGCGTGCACGGGGGCGCCTGAAAGCCTACATTCTGAATCTGCTCAAAGGACAAATCCGAACCAAGACCTATGCGGTCCAGCTGTGCCAGCGATTTGATTTCCCATCAAAGGGCATGTGGTCTGTTCGATTCGACCCCGACATCGTCAGACTGTTTGCTGGTACGCATGTCTGGCTGGATTTGAAGCTTCGGCTTCGTCTGCCGGACGGATTGGCAACGTGGCTTCTTGGCTATGTTGAATCGCAGACTCGGCTTATCCCGATGAAAATCGAAGTGCTTCGGCGATTGTGTGGTTCCGACGCCGAGGAGCGGGCGTTTACCAATTTGCTGCGAAAAGCCTTGGAGCATCTCAAAACACATGGCGTCATCGATGAAGGTTACAAACTCAAGGAAGGTCAGGTGCGTTGGCGGAAGCCACGACCGGTTGTGAACGAGAATGTGGCGATGGGCACGGTTCCGGGGGAGTCGACGTCTGAGAATCGTTCGTCGGGGCGCGGGTGATGTGTTTTGAGATGCAAATTCGCTGATATTGAGCGGACCAAGTGGTACTGGCCATGTGTAATGCGATGCAAATCATGTGTGCTGGCATGCGCCCTGTGTCGTTCAGGCCAGGCGGCACAAGCGTTTGAAGCATCCCGTCTACTTACTGTTATATCGGCGTCGATTTTCTCGGTAGGCAAGGTATTCGATGACGCCTCCGGCTTGCGACAGCTATCGAGTCAACCAGTTGGATTCGTTGCGGTTTGGGCTTTTCGGGGTCGGCTACCAAAGCCGACTGTTATTGTCCGGAGACGCTTACTGGTGGTTGAACTTGCACGTAAGCTGGCGCTGTTGTGTTGAAGCCGTCTTGACTGCGGTCGCGGGAGCTTGGGTACTGCAGAGTGCTATAGAACGATGAGCATGTAGGTTCCATGCTGTGGAGCCTCACCTTCTTATCGAAAGGGCTGACCAGTCACCGCAGCACGATGGATCGTGTCCCGCGCGGTGGTGTAAGAAGGGGTCGGTAGGTCATGGGCTCCGGCAAGGTAGGAGCACGAGTCAGGCAGCCACGGCGGACAGACTGACGTTTGGATTGTCGCCGACTTCGGCAAG